>Ga0187890_10000377_pt1 | contig 31525 bp, 25 predicted proteins | sample June2016WEW_21_1_FD_133005 | JGI IMG/M metagenome (GOLD analysis project Ga0187890, IMG submission 133005) | Peatland microbial communities from SPRUCE experiment site at the Marcell Experimental Forest, Minnesota, USA - June2016WEW_21_10 | ecosystem: Environmental > Terrestrial > Soil >... | reverse complement strand
GATACTTGGGATAAAATACATGGCATTGATTGGAGGCTTATATCCTTCGGCAAGAAGGACCCCGACGGCCTGAATGTTCTGGACTCCGATTACCAGGAAAAAGAGAGGCAGACTGATTTCTATTATAGCCCGCCAGGAGAATTCCGGCATCACGAACACTGGTCTGGCGATCTCCAGGTTCAGATTGATCGCCTTTACCTGTCCATTTATGAGCAGGAGAATGATTCCCACGAAAATGGAAAGAACAATGGGGGGCACTTTTTGTGCAAAACGCTTGAACGCCATTGCCCCGAAGAAGACCACGAGCATAATTCCATAGATTCCGGGCTGCTCGATGGAGGCTTTGAAAAGGCTCACCCCGAAACTGAACAGCACGCCCCCAACCATTCCGAGCATTATGGGTACGGGAATATTGTCGACAACCTTTTTAATCAAGCCCGTCACAGTAAGGATAAGAGCGACGACTCCAACCACGATGTAGGCCCCGACCGCCTGGGAGAGTGTGAAGTGGGGCAGAAGCTTCCCGAGAAGCACCGCGCCGGGTATGCTGAATGCGATCACGACTGGAATCCGGTAGCGAAGCGACATGAACATGGTGGCAAGTCCGCCGAACCCGTAGAGGGCGAGAAGCCACGATACGGCTTGCGGGTCGGTCAGTCCGCCGGATTTTGCGGAGTTCATGACAATCAGGCCCGGTCCCATGGTGCTGAAAAGTGTCGCCACAAGGCCAGTGCCCACTCCTGCGGGATTTGTGTCCTTGAGGAGTTGTTTAAAGCTGGCCCCCAGACTGAAACCTTTCTCCATAACGGGCATGACAATCCTCCACTGAAGAATGACAAAATGCGTAAATCAAGATCTCGTGGAAGTGCAACTCCTGCTGCTTCCGGTGGTTTGCCCGGAGGCGAAGGGCGTCTCCGGGCCAAGTCAGCAGTTATTGAAAGATGGGCCTTCCGGTTCCAGGAATCAGGCGGCGATCGGCCTGGCTAAAACGCCACGCTGCCTCAGCCATTTTGGAATAAGCTCTTCCTCCACGCGCCGGTTCACTTCAGGGGCTTTGGCAAGCAGTAAATCCCGAAGCGGCTGGCTCAAGTTGATTCCGCCCGGCGCACCGTCGAAAATGAGCACCTTTTCGGCGCCTGTCATCTTCCGCGCGAAGTCCATGGCCGATTCGGTCGATTCCGATAAGACCGCATGTTTCATGTAATTGAGGTTTTGCGGGTCTCGGTTGAAGAGGTCGGCCTGCTCCCGCCCGACGACCACAGTCGGGATATGCTCGCTGAAAAAGGCACTCGGATAGCCGATCCATGCATAGCTGTGCACGCACATTTTGATTGCCGGGTTGAGTCTTGGGATTTCCGGCAGAAGTGGAATGCCCTTTCTTCCGTAGAACGCCTCGGTGTACCAGGTGTATGGGGAAAGGGACGATTCGAGATCGAACAAATCGGTGTTGGCGCCCGCAAAGTTGGCGTAGATCACCCCGGCCGAGAATACATAGGGGACAGGGCAGGGAAAATCCAGGGCGACAATACACTCGTCTATTTCGCCGAACAGGGTCATCATTTTACCGTAGTAGCGGCACCCCACCTCCGTGACGCGTTCATTGAGGCTATACAAATCGTTATCGGCATCAACCCCGAGGATGCCGTGAGGGACCACCGTCAGAAAACAGGAGAAGGCGAATTTGTCCTGAACGAAGGGTGAATCGAAAATCGCCCTGGCGATGAAATTAGCGGCGCGCGGCCCGAGATTCTGGTGGTAGGTAGACCGGGTCTCGATCCGGGCGTATGACATGCCGAAGGGCTTTACGGCCCGGTCCACCATGCGGTGAAAGTGGACCTCGCGCACGTCGCTGTTGTGGGCATGAACGATCCAGTCTGCGTCGTAAATTCTTTTTATTCCATAGAGGGTCCCGATTTCGGTCTCGATCTCAACTCCCTCGTCAACCGGAGCAACGCCCCTGGCCTTGCCATTAAAGTACTCGTCGAGCTTGTAACGGCGGATGTACTCCTCTGTTTCCCTAAATCGCAGGCCAACCCCGGCGCGAAGGCGTATGTTTTTGCATCCGGTACGCTCCTCGATGACATCGCGGATAGTCTTGAGCATCTCCGCGTAGGGGTCGCCTCCAAGAAGGGTGAAGCCGTGATGAGACGAGCAGATGTTTACTGAGTGCTCGGGCTTTATCCGGCTCATATCGACGCTTTCGAGGGCCTGTTCGGTGCGCCTGCGGACCGCGACTATGCCCTCATCTCCCGGATAAATCACGGGGGGCAAGTCTGGAAAGAGTTCACGCAGGGTCACGGAGGTCATTCCAGGCAGTTCGCTCACCCTGGTCTTAACTAGGGACGAATCAATACCATACATTGATTGGCGGGGTGGAATGGGTGCAATCGGGGGTCGCATAGCTCACTACTCCCTTCCTTGAAGCGGTGCGCTCAACACACGGTTGAGAAGTTCGATGTCCTCGTCAAAATAAAATCCTCGGGACGCATATTTCTGTTTCACGTGTTCGGGAATCTCCCAGGCGGTCACTGTGCGGCCATACCACTGCCAGCCTCCCGGCACAGGCACAGGCTGGATTCCCGCTGCTTCGAGCAGCCGCAGAATGGGTTGAATGCATTCGACTTTGCACCCGGTCCGAATACCTGTCATGTAGGAGATATCGTCCGGTGTTTGAGCCCCGAGCAAAATGGCGCCCGCGACTTCATCAGCGCGTGTGGCCGTGCAGAAGCAAACGATCTGTTCGGGGTGGAACTTCGCTTTGAGGCACAGTTGCGTAATCTTTTCATAATTTAGTCCCTCCAGGTCCACCCTGGCCATTACCGGCTCCGGGCGATCGACCATCATAATCGCATATTCGGGGCACCTCTGCTCACAGTCAGCGCAACCCCTGCAGCGATCAAGGTCGGCTACCGCCAGTTTCTCTTCCATCTTCATTGCAAGGACCGGACAGACCCGCACGCATGTCTTGCACCCTTTACACTTTTCAGAGTCGATTACAGGCATTAGAGTTACCAGCTTCATTTTGCGCCACCTCCTTTTGTTGAGCCATTTCATAAGCAACATCCAAAATCATATCTTCCTGACCGCCTACCATTTCCCTGCGTCCAAGCTCCACGAGTATATCTCTCGGATTGAGGCTGTACTTTTCAGCGGCTCGATAGGTATGCAGCAGAAAGCTCGAATAGACGCCCGCATAGCCCTGAATCAGCGAGGCGTTCCGAATGACCTGCGGCCTGTGCATCATTGGTTCCACTATGTCTTCTGCAACATCCATGATGCCGTAAAAATCGATCCCGGTCTCGAAGCCCGCCTTGCTCAAAACACCGGCAATTACCTCGGTCTGGGCATTACCGGCGCCTCCCCCCAAACCGCGACAGGTGCCGTCCAGGTAACTGGCGCCGGCTTTAACGGCTGTCAGGCTGTTTGCAATGGCAAGACCGAGGCTTGCATGGGCGTGAAAACCGATCGGAACCGAAACGGCATCGACAAGCGCCTCGATCCTGGCTTTGACGTCGAAGGGAAGCATGGCTCCAGCGGAATCGGCAATGTAAATTACATCGCACCCATAGGATTCAAACAGCTTTGCCTGCTGGACGATCACCTCCGGCGGACGCATGTGGGCAAGCATCAGGAAACCGAACGTGGTCATGCCAATTTTTTTCCCAAGGCCGATATGCTGCTCGGCAATGTCTGCTTCAGTGACGTGTGTAGCCACTCTGACCGCCCTGGCGCCGCAATCGGCGGCCATTTTAAGGTCCTCCTGGGTCCCGATTCCCGGAAGCAGCAGCACGGTGAGGACTGCGCTTCGAATTACTTTCGAAGCGGCACGCAGTATTTCCTCATCGGTGAGCTTAGCCTTCCCGTAATTGATTGAGGATCCGCCAAGCCCATCGCCGTGCGAGGCCTCAATGAACGGGACCCCTGCCTTGTCCAGCCCTTCGGCAACCGCAGCGATCTGTTCCCCGCTGAATTGGTGGCTGACCGCATGGCTGCCGTCCCTCAAGGTGGAGTCCACCACCCGAATACACCTGCCCATGTCCTGCATCATCACCTCCCACCCAGCATGCGCACCGCTAGCGCCTCACCAACAGCGGCCGCAGCGGAAGTCATTATGTCCAGATTGCCTGAATATTTGGGCAGGAAGTCCCCTGCGCCTTCCACCTCGATAATGGTGACCACCCTGTGATCATCTACCGTCGGTGGCATTCTGAGGCGATAGCCCGGCACGTACCGTTGAACGGTCCTGACCATGTCCTCGACAGAAGCCCGGATTGCACTCTCGTCCGGATTCTCCACCTCTGTGTAAACCGTATCTGTCATCAGCAAGGGAGGTTCGGCAGGATTCAGTACGATTATTGCCTTGCCCTTTTTCGCACCGCCCACTACACAAAGCGCCCTGGCGGTGGTCTGGGTGAATTCATCTATGTTTTGCCTGGTCCCGGGACCTGCGCTTTTGCTTGCAATGGCGGCCACAATTTCCGCGTAAACGACCCCGGCAACTCGATTGACAGCGTGTACAATTGGGACGGTCGCCTGCCCGCCGCAGGTCACCATATTGAGATTGGGGACATCTGAAAGCCCGCTGAGATTGACTGCCGGCACCACATAGGGTCCTATCGCTGCCGGTGTGAGATCCACCGCTATTTTGCCGGCCGCTTCAAGAAGCGGCGCGTGAACCATATGAGGCTTCGCGCCCGTTGAATCGAACACAATGCGAATTTGCGGATCATCGATAATCGGCCCGATTCCGTCCGTCGTAGCACGGATTCCCATGGATTTTGCCCTCCGGATACCGGGTGAGTCGACGATGCCGGCCATCATTTCCATCTTCAGACGCCGGCTTCTCATGATCTTATACATGAGGTCGCTCCCAATGTTTCCGGGCCCCAGAATCGCCGCTTTTATCTTATCCACTTCTTTGTATATCCTCTTTGTATTAGCTCTTAGACGAACCGGACACCTACCGTTCCAAGCCCCTGGAATGAGATTAGAAAGCAGTCAGCCGCCCGGGCATCGACGGCGGCTGTTAGGGCGCCCGACAGAATAATCTCGCCTTCCTCAAGGGCGATCCCGAATTCTCCCAGCTTGTTCGCAAGCCAGGCGACCGAGGAGGCCGGATGCCCCATAACCGCCGCACCGGCGCCGGTATTGACTACTTCGCCGTTTTTCTCCATAACCATTCCCAACAGCCGAAGATCGACTTCTCCGGGACAAATCAGCCGCGAGCCCACCACAAACCTGGCGCTCGACGCATTGTCTGCAATGGTATCGGCCAGTTTTATCTTCCAGTCCCTCACCCTGCTGTCAACAATCTCTATGGAAGCCATTACCCCTTCGGTTGCCCTCAACACGTCGGCAATATTCACACCCGGGCCTTGAAGCCTCTTATTGAGTACAAACGCCACTTCCCCTTCAACCTTGGGCAGCAGGAGCCGGCTGCATGAAATCGGCTCTCCTTCACGCACCAGCATGTGGTCGAATAGGTGTCCGTAATCGGGTTCATCCACACCGATCAGCTTCTGCATTGCGATTGAGGTCAAACCGATCTTTTTGCCAACCACCTTTCGCGAATCCCGCTCGCGTTGAATCGCCACCCCTTCGAGTTGAATCGCATAAGCCTGCTCAACCGTTAACCCGGGGTAGATTACCGTGAGCGGGTCAACCGGAGTTGCGTTCCTTTCAGCCTGATAGAGCTGCTCTGCAATGGCCTTGCTATTGTGCATGTACACTGCCTCCCTTGCCCGTATGGTTTAGCCAGCGCTCCCTGATGACGGAAGCTATGGATTCGGCCAAAGCAGCATCGCCCAGACCGGCTTTGAGGCCCTCGATCAATGCGCGGCTGCCGAGGCGCACTTCGGCGTGAGGACCGGGAAGCGAAACTATCCTGCATATTCCGACCCGGCCAACGGCTATGCGCACACCCTCTTTATGATGACGCTTCATGTCGGGAGTGAATTTAAGTATCCAGGGGGTTGCGGCATGAGGGTCGAGCTTAAGGACCGCCTCCACACTGTGGTCCTTGCTCTCGGCCCCTACTCCTCCGGTAGTGATGATGAGACCGAAACCCCGCATCAAAGCCGCCTCGAGCGCGGATACCGCAACGGGCACACTGTCCTGGATAATTCCTCCAAACTCCGCCCTGAATCCGGCTTCTGTGAGCGTTTCCACAAGATACGGCGAGTTTGTATCCTCGATTTTTCCAGAGATCACTTCTGAGCCGGATGAGAAGACGCAGGCACGCTTGGCAACGGCATCGGCTACGGCCTGACCAATTTCGGCAGATCGGGAAATAACCTCACGGGCAGCTTCCGGATCGAGCGCAATCAACCCAAGGACCCCTTCGGAGTGAACGGATGCGCCGGGGTGAAGACTAATCCCCGGCACCCCGGCTAAGCTCCCAAGGATTTCCCTGGCTTTTCCGGCAACCGATTCGGCAGATATATTCTTTTTAAGCACATCGAAAGCAATGATGCCGGGCTGCACGTCGACGACCATTATCTCTCGGGAATCGAAGCCCAAGGCTTCAGCCGCAGCCGCAGCCGTATCGTCCAGGTTTTCGCTTTCCAGTTCGGCCCCTTCGACCCAGAAAGTGGTTTTTTCAAGAAGGTTCCATTCCATGCTAAAATTCCACCGCAGCAACTCATGTCCCGTTGGGACACCCGGAGACGCAGGAAAAGGACTTTTCGAGACAGAGACGCAGAGTACGCAGAGATCAGAATGACTCTACGCTCCGCTTTATTCAATTGTTTTTCTCTGCGGCTCTGCGGTAAATATTTTTTGGTTGCACGTCTAACCGGAAATCGACAATGGGCGCGTCGATGATTGCCCTCCCGATATCAATTATGTCCGCACCGGCGGCTACCACTTCTTCCAGCCTCTCCGCGGTGACACCACCTCCAAAAGCAATTTTCACCCGCTGTCTGAAACCATGGCGGTGGGTGGCTTCCACCACTTCCAGAAGGTCTTTCACACTTCCGGTATCAACCATCAGCACGCCGGCCCCGGCCCTGCAGGCCAGCACCGCTTCTTCGACAATCGGGCCGGTCTCCCCGCGAATCTGCACGGCGACAACGCGTCCGTTCATCGAGTACGCTCTTCCGACAACTTCTGTTATTCCCGCAAACATCCGGACGAAGTTCTTATCCAGGTATACGAAAGGCTCATCAAGCAGCCTCACACAGGCCCCGCCGATCGCAATAGCCTCCCGAAGCTGTTTTCGTATTTCAGGGACCACTTTTTTCCAGGCGCCACAAACGATCCGCGCCCTTCCGCCGGCCAGGCCGGCAAAGCGCCGGGAGGCCGTTGCCACTCCGGAGGGTTTTCCGACACAACCAAGAAGTTCTTCCTCTGCCCGCGCAATCTGTTCAGCCGTCCCCCGCAGGCTCAAAACGCAGACCCCGGGTTGGAGGTCCGAGCCGTCGGGGATATGGGTCAGGACTGAGAGGCCCAGTTCCGATGCGCGGTTGAGGGCAAAGGTTGTGCCGGCAAGAATGCCTGATTCGGCTGCTGTGAGGTTGGCCGCAAAGAGTTGCCCGTTGAGCGGTTCAAAAAGGTAGAGCCTGACGTCCATGTGTCGTTCCGTATTGTCGTACGGCGTTCGGCATCTTCGAACTGACGTAGCGTACCATTGAGTATAAGCAACGTCAAGAAAAATGTGCCACCAGAAAGTCTGTCAGCATACAACCCCGGATCGTGGAGTCAATTGATTGTTAAGGGCTTGGGACTTCGAACGATATCCCAGGCAGGCTGAGATTTCTTCTGCCGTTTCCCTGACGCGTTTTATGGCTTTTTCCAACCGCTCACCTTTCATACGCGACACTGGGCCCGAAAGACTTATTGCGTATATTACTTTCCCGGTCTGATCCTTTATTGGAGCAGCCACGCACCGAAGACTGTCCATTATTTCCTCGTTATCGATTGCAAAACCCTGCATCCTGATCTTTGTCAACTCATCTTCGAGTACCTCCATATCGGTCAGTGTGTTCTTAGTAAATCTCCGGAGGCCTTTCTCATTAATGAGTTTAAGTCTTTCCTCGGGCGAAAGGTGCGCCATGAGCACCTTGCCGACCCCGGTGCAATGGGCAGGCAGCCGCATCCCGACCTGCGAGGCGATTCGCAGAGACCGGCCGGATTCCCTCTTGTCAATGTAGAGGACTTCCAGTTTGTCGAGAACGACCAGGTGGACTGTCTCGGCCAACTCCTCAAGCAGTTTGTTAATATAGGGGGCAGCGACCGTGCGTACTTCCCATCCCTGGGCAACAATGTGACCCACTTCAAAAAAACGCACGCCGAGCCTGTATTTGCTGCTGAAAGTGCTTTGTTCGATGTAGCCGAAATCTTTGAGCGTCGAGACAAGACCATGGACCGTGCTTTTAGGCAGCGAAAGCCGTGCCGCGATTTCGTTCAAGGCAAGCTCGCCGCGCGCTTCGGCAAGGATGTCTACAATAGTGAGGGCGCGCGCGACCGATTGAATTCTGGAATTCGATTCCACAGAAATCCTCCATCACATTTACGGCATTATAGCATCGGGACCGGAGGGGGTGCAATTCGATAATGGCGAAGGCCGTTCGAAAATAGACCTCCGGTGAGCGCTCTCAGCCAAGGACCGTATAACATGGCCCCAACTGATGCACTGCAAGGTATTCGGAGATGTTGGCGTTGGTGCTTCGGTAGAATATTGAGAAGAATCACTCCTCTTAAAGCTGCCTGATATCAAACATCCAGCACGGTGTACCGGCCGTATGGCACAAAAGCCACCCTGGCAGAGGCCCCGTGCCGTTTGAGGGCCTCGTCGAAAGCTTCCCGCAACGAATCGGTGGCATTGAGGCCCACCGACCGGCACATCTCCAGGTTCTCTTTGTTGGTGACAATCGCCACATTCTTACGGGTCATAACATCGTAAATCTTCCACCAAATGCAACCGGCCCAGAGTTCCCGATCCTTAGCGTAGAAGGCCTTGAGGGCCTTGACCTTGTTGTCGGCTGAAGGGGGCATATATGCCTGCATCAGGTCCATCAGGGCGAAGCCGGGCCAACCGCCGTAACCGGGGCACGGGGTTGTCTGAATAATGGTGCCCCCGTCTTTGCAGATAGGATCACAGTTGACCACTGCCCAACCGGTGTGAAAAAAGAGGTGGTTGGTCGGGGCGCTCGATCCTGTAATCACGATGTCGGCCGGAGCCCCGGCAAACAGCGACGCATCGAAGCGGTAAACTTGCTCGTAGGCCCTTATCGACGCCAGGTGAGCGTCAATAAAGTCCCCTGCGCCTATATAAGTTACTTCAAAACGGTTATCGACGATTGCAAAGACGCCCATATCAATGCCTAACATAGAAGCTGCCTCATACTTGTCTTCCTGCATGTGGCACTCGTTATTTCCAGGGCAGCAATCGTCAGGCAGGGAGAACATATGGTTCATCTCGATGGTTTCGTTGCCCGATACGGCCGGAATCACCATGCCGGACCCGCCATACCCCCACAAAGTTGCCTGAGTGGTAGATATACTGATACGGACATCCGCTTCTGCAACAGCGCTCAGCACAAACAAAGGCACACCCCGCGATGTTATCCCCAGATAGGTATAATTCTCAGGTTTACTTACGTCGTTGCAGACAACAGGGATGCCGCTGTTCAGAATGCCTTTGCCCAGCTTGTGTTCGATCTCCTCGGGAGTGAGTGGCGGCACTTTTCCACAGCCGATGGCGATGGTGGGCGTCCCTCCCGCTTTCCGCACAGTTTCAAGGATCGGCGGGAGCATCCGGTCAGCGGGTGCAGCCCGGAATTGGTTTTCCGTAATTATGGCGACCCTGTCGCCTTTTCGAATCAACCGGGAGAGGGGTTTGCTCCCCAGCGGATGTTCGATCGCGTAGGCAGTGGCCGAGCTCACGTCGGCCAGGGCGAAAGGTTCCTCAGGGACAAAGGACTCGACCAGGTTTTGCTCCGGTATTTCCAGGTCCAGCAAAACGCCGATCTCTTCGGCTGTTTCAAAGGGGACTTGGATCTTTGCCACGTTGCACCTCCTTGGTGAATGGGACCGGGCTTGCTTTTTGATCTCCATATGTCTGAAAATGCCAGGAAAATCTCACGTGATTCTACAACAAACGCAAAGGGCTGTACAAGGGTCATTTCACGAGGTCCCCTGGAACTCCCCCGGCCGGCGGATAAATAACAGGATTGTTCAAACTTCGATTCGGTTGTACACTGAATTCGCAAAGTCTCCCGCCGGTTCGAAGTACCATTCGGTTACAATGGCCGCATTTAAAAAGGCGGTCCTTGAGGGCGCCGTCAAATGGGGGCAGCTTATCGGGAATGTAATAAAGGAAGTGAAAAGTGAGCGACACAACGGCGAGTCTCAGCCCAAGGTTCAAAGATGCCCTGGAGTTTGCAATCTCCGTGCACGCCGGTCAAGTGCGAAAGGGCACGTCCATACCCTATGTCGCACATCTGTTGGCGGTCTGCTCCCTGGTCCTGGCCAACGGGGGGAGTGAAGAACAAGCTATAGCAGCTCTGCTCCACGATTCGCTGGAAGACCACCCTGAGAAAGTAACGGCTGTGGAGATAGAGCAAAGGTTCGGACCGCGCGTGATGAACCTTGTCGTAGCTTGTACCGATACTCCGGCAGATTACACCGGAGGTCCCAAACCCCCCTGGCGCGACCGGAAGGTTGCATATCTCGATCACATCCGATCAGCCGGCCCTGAAGGATCGATCGTCTCGCTGGCTGACAAGCTTGACAACGCGCGGGCGATTGTAGCTGACTGCCGTCAGGTTGGCGACATGCTCTGGTCCCGCTTCTCGGCCGGCAAGGATGAACAGTTGTGGTACTACCGGGAACTCGTCGCGGCCTTCCGGCAAGCGGGCGTTCGGAGCCCTATGCTCGATGAACTGGAGGGCCTGGTGAACGAGTTGAGCCGCCTGGCGGGTAATGCCGTCGTCTAACAAGCGCCTCAACCTGCCGCACGCGACGGTGCAATGCGCGCCGTTATCATCATTTAAGGAGGTGCCGGTGTACGAAGTCCGGTCGATGGACTTTGAACGGGTTTATACAAACTGTGTATTGTTAACGCGCATGAACAACATCAGGACTTTGTAAACGATGAGAACCATCCCGGAAAAAGAACGGAACACGGTAAAAGCAATAAACGAGATTGCGCGCTAATCGGGGAAGTCTCAAAATCCGGCTTCATGATCGGAATAAACCAGAGGACAATTGAAATTAAGAATTACGATTCGTAGCTGACCAGGACTATGTCCGCAGCTTGCTCACGAATAGGAATAAGCGCCTGGTAAGCTTCAGAATTGTGCCATCCAGCAGCGGAGTTTGCGTCGGGAAACAGGATCACGACGGTATCAATGTACGAATGTTCACCGCTCAACACCTTGACCCTTCGGCCCCGAAAAATCACCTCGCCTCCCCATTGAACAAGAGTAGAGGGAACCTTGCTTCGGTATTCACTCCATTTTTCGGGGTCCTTGACCGTGATATGACCTATTACGCAACCACTCATCTTCCAGCTTCCTCTCCGGTCCCGGGCCGGCCGGCAAGCCTGCCCTTCCTATTGCCCCAGCTTCATCACATACTGACCCAGCGCCATCAGCGGAAAACAGTTCCGGTAATTGTGATATCTTATGTAGAAATGTTTAGGGAACCCGGTCCCGGTGAAGTATATCTCATCCCAGGTCCCGTCCGGTTTTTGGTTCCTTAACAGGTACTGGATGCCCCTGCTTGCCTCCGGGGACTTTTCTTCATCCCCGGCCAGAAGACCCATTATTGCCCAGGCTGTCTGAGATGCAGTGCTGGGACCCTGGCCGCGAAGTTCGGGCAGCCTGTAGGAACCGCACGTCTCACCCCAGCCCCCATCCTCGTTCTGGTGGTCTTTTAGCCAGTGCATTGCCGCTCTGATACAGGGCGACTTCGGGTCCTCTCCGATCGAGATCAGCCCCCGCAGGGCGGACCATGTCCCATAAATGTAGTTGACGCCCCAGCGCCCCCACCAGCACCCATCCTTTTCCTGCAGGTTTTTAAGAAACCCCGCGCCGCGCTTTGCAGCCGGATGGCTGCAATCGTATCCGCAACGCCCCATAACCTCCAGAACCCTGCCGGTTACGTCCGCCGTCGGAGGGTCCACCATCGCTTCGGTATCGGCAAACGGGATACGGTTAAGGATTTCCATGCCGTTGTCTCTGTCAAATGCCGCCCAGCCGCCGTTTGAACTTTGCATGCTGATGAGCCATTCAATCGCGCGCGATTTACAGGAATCAAGCCCCCCGCATTTTTGCGGGCTGAAACGGTCGAGCACGTTCAAAACCACAGCCGAATCGTCAACATCAGGGTAGCGCGAGTTGAAAAATTCGAAGGCCCATCCACCCGGCGCAGAGCTATTCTTGAACTGCCAGTCGCCGCCTGTCAGTATCTGCTGGGAAATCAGCCAGCGCGCCGTTTTCTCGAGGGCCGGATGTTCGGGACTAACCCCCGACTCGAGCAACGCCAGCGCCGTAAGCGCCGCATCCCAGACCGGGGATATGCAGGACTGCATCCGCAGCCCATCCTCATCCTCGATGCAGAAATCCTCAATGGCTTTGAGCCCCTTTGCCATAACCTCATGAGAAAGCGGCAATCCCAGGTAGTGGAGCGCAAGCATCGAATAGACCATGGGAGGCTGGATTCCGCCCCAGTCGCCGCTATCCTCCTGGTGATCGATGATCCAGTCCCTGGCGGCCGCAATCGCCCTGCGGCGAAGCTTCCTGATCGGCCTTTTCTCAAGTATTTTTGCAATACGGTCGAAGACAAAAAAGAGCTTGTTTATCCGGGAATCCAGTTTTTTGCTATGCACCGGGACGAAAAGCTCCTTAAGGCAAAGAGAACCGGGAAGTCTGAATTTTGGCCTGATGCAGAGCACAATCGAAAGAGGTACCGCCGTGCCCCTGGCCCAACTGGAAAATTCGTAGACATTGAAATAAAACTCAGGCGGAAGGAGCACGAGTTCGACCGGCATAGAGGGAACCTTGTCCCAGTCATACTGGTCGAACTGCGCAAGCCACATTTTCGTGAAAACGCGGGAAGCTTCTATGCCGCCGTGCTGGAGAATGAAGGTCCTCGCTTTCGCAAGGGGCCCCGACCCCGGATTTTCCCCAAGGAGTTTAAGGGCGAAATAGGCTTCGATTGTCGTGCTGAGTTCGCCGCCGTCGCCGTAATAAAGACCCCATGAGCCGTTTTCATTCTGGTTTCCGAGAAGATACTTGACGATTCCGCTCCGCTTCCCGGCAATGGGAATGCCCAGAAGGCGCGCGAGCAAGACAAACTCGCTCGTTATAGTGACGTTTGATTCCAGTTCGGCCCACCAGTAGCCCTCGGGATATTGTACCCTGAAGAAATATTCGCTTGATTTCCGGATCGCTGCTTCTATCTGCGGTAACCAGGAACTCCGGATAGTGGCGGCCGGTTTCGAACGAGGCGAACCGGCTTCTTCGGACAATCTCACCGGCTCAGGACAACCCGCCACCAACTCCCTTCCAACCCCAATGTCAAGGTCCCTCCGAACCTCCCGCCCATCAGCAGCGCGAGCCATTGCGCCGCTATCTTTAAATGATTTCACGCTTGCCCCCAAGCACTTATTTCCGCGATCCGTCGCCCCCGTCGGATGGCGGTGATTTTTCAGTCCGGATACTGCAAGTGTTTCATAAGGTGAAATTCTCCTATGTTCATCCGGTGTTTCCGGATGGTGACTAATTAGTCATAAATGCGTCGATTTGCAAGCGATTTGAGAGTGTACGATTTCGCTCGCGGCCTTTTTGCCCTTAAGATTCAGGCCAGGCATTAGGACGGAAGACAGAGGACGGAAGACGGAAGACAGAGGACGGAGGACGGAAGACGGAAGACAGAGGACGGAGGACGGAAGACAGAGGACGGAGGACGGAAGACAGAGGACGGAGGACAGAGGACGGAGGACGGAAGACAGAGGACGGAGGACAGAGGACGGAGGACGGAAGACAGAGGACGGAAGACAGAGGACAGAGGACGGAAGACAGAGGACGGAAGACAGAGGACGGAGGACGGAAGACGGAAGACAGAGGACGGAGGACGGAAGACAGAGGACGGAGGACGGAGGACGGAAGACGGAGGGCGGAAGACAGAGGACGGAGGACAGAGGACGGAGGACGGAGGACGGAAGACAGAGGGCAGAGATGAGCGCGTTTGATATGAAATGATCGGATTTGATACGGTTTGGAGATTTTTCGACGAAACTTTGGCGCGCGAAGACCCTTCGGCAGGATCACCACTTACCTTCAGGACCGCAACATGGCAGGTAGTCCTGGAGCCGGAACAAACTGCCAGTGGAGGCTTTCAGGATACAGGTGCTAAAATCCGCCTTGATTAGTGCGGCGGAATCTGTTATTTGTACTGACTATAAAAGCCGGGATTTGAGCTTAGGGTTCCAATGATTTAGCCTCATGAAGCCTTTGGGAAATCATTTTTAACTTATGTTCAGAGCCGTATGCGTCCAATAATCCGGGGTGACAGGTTGTCTATAGCCGCGGCCTGATCCCCTGATGTTGATGCTGTTCTTTGCCGGCACTGCGCCGTCTTTGACGACCTGAACCATATCAGGGATGACCTGTTACAACCCCTATCAAAGAAATAGGGCGATTTCTGCGGATTGAACTCTGACAACCTGATGAAGAGTGTTGTCGGGGGGTGCTCGAAGCCAAATGGCGGAGTTCAGGAGCAGAAAAGCAAAGGAGATGCCGTATGAGTGTTGCAGATGCCGCTTCCGCAGCCGATGCTGTCGAACATACTGAAGATTTGGATAACAGACTCGGTGACATTGCCATTTCCACCTGGAACGCGCTTGAATCAGCCGGTTCTCCCAGCAGGACCCGGAGTGAGCCGGCTAACCCCGAGGCGGATACCGGTGAGCCTGCTACTGAGGTCTTGCTTACTGCACCGGCTTCGACGGAGTATATCCTCCAGGTTGTCTTCGAATCGACAGCCGACCCCGGGGCCATTGCGGCCATAGCCGGCGCCTGCTGCAGTACTCCGTTTGACATTCTCGGGCTGCACGATGTGACACTGGCCGGAGGGCCGGGGCTGGTTGTTCGCGCCTTCCAACCGCAGGCACGAACCGTTTCCGTGTTGCGTTCCGGTGCGGAGCATCGGATGCAGTGCATACATGCTGACGGCGTGTTTGAAACTGTCTTCTCCGGTGAGACCGAGGTTTTTTCTTACAAACTCTCGGTCGCCCTGAACGACGGCCGTACGTATGTGACCGAAGATCCCTACCGGTTCCCTCCGGTCCTTACCGGCTACGATCTACATCTTTTTTCCGAAGGCAATCATTTTCGGTTATACGACAAGCTTGGTGCGCACGTCATTGAGCACTGCGGCGTGAGGGGTGTCCATTTTAGTGTGTGGGCGCCTGGCGCCGAGCGGGTGAGCGTGATCGGAGCTTTCAATCAATGGGACGGGCGGCGCCACCCCATGAACCCTCGAGGTGTGAGCGGTCTGTGGGAGATTTTCATTCCCCATTTGGCTCAGGGGGATTTGTACAAATATGAAGTTAAGGCCCGCGGCGGGTGTTACATGGCCGTAAAGGCCGACCCATTCGGCTTCTCGACCGAGATGCGCCCAAAGTCGGCATCCGTTGTGTGGGACCTCGATCGCTACGAATGGGCCGATAGCGAGTGGATGCGCGGACGTAAAGAACGCCAAAAATTTGAAGCACCCATATCCATTTACGAGGTGCATCTCGGCTCATGGAGGACAGCACCGCACAAGGACCTCGGCCATCGCTGGCTCACATACCGCGAGCTGGCCGAGGAGTTGGTGCCGTACGCAAAGGAGATGGGCTACACTCACATTCAACTGCTGCCTGTTACGGAACATCCTTTCGACGGGTCGTGGGGATACCAGCCCGTCGGCTGCTTTGCCCCTACCTCACGGTATGGAACTCCGGATGATTTCCGGCACTTCGTCGATACCGCACACCAGACCGGACTGGGCGTGATCATGGACTGGGTGCCGGCGCACTTTCCCAAAGACGGCCATGGGCTGTCGTTTTTCGACGGCACGCACCTTTACGAACACGCCGACCCACGCCAGGGCGAACACCAGGACTGGGACACGCTCATTTATAACTACGGGCGAAACGAGGTATGCGCATTCCTTCTTTCCAACGCGCTGTTTTGGCTGGACAAATATCATATTGACGGCATCCGGGTCGATGCCGTGGCCTCGATGTTGTACCTGGACTACTCAAGGGAGCAGGGCCAGTGGATTCCCAACCAATACGGCGGGAGGGAAAACCTGGAGGCAGTGGCTTTCATCAAGCGCTTCAATGAACTGGTGCACCAGGAGTTTCCGGACGTGCTGACGTTTGCCGAAGAATCCACGGATTGGCCGATGGTTTCCCGCCCGACTTACGTGGGGGGCCTGGGCTTCGACCTGAAATGGAACATGGGTTGGATGCATGACATGCTCGAGTACATGCAAAAGGAGCCTGTCCACCGCAAATATCACCATCACCATCTGACCTTTTCCTTGCTCTATGCCTTCACCGAAAATTTCACACTGCCTTTTTCCCATGACGAGGTGGTGCATGGCAAGGGTTCGATGCTGTCCAAGATGCCTGGTGACTACTGGCAGAAGTTTGCCAACTTGCGCTTGCTATACGCCTATATGTATGGACACCCCGGCAAAAAGCTGCTCTTCATGGGCAGTGAGTTCGGACAGTGGAACGAATGGAACCACGATCACGGACTGGATTGGAGGCTGCTCGATTTTGAATTCCACCGGAACCTCCAGCAGTATGTAAAAGATCTTAACCGGTTGTACATTTCCGAACCCGCGCTCCATGAGATGGATTTCAGTTGGGAGGGGTTCCAGTGGATCGACTTCCACGATATTGACCAAAACATTGTCTCATTCATTCGCAGGGCCCGGGACCCGAATGATTTTGTCATAGTGGCATCGAACTTCACGCCGGTGGTTCGCCACGGCTACCATGTAGGAGTGTCGGCGCCCGGCGTTTACCGCGAACTGCTCAACAGCGACTCGGGACGCTACAGCGGCAGCAATACGATCAACCTCGATCCGGTCACATCGGGACCCGGAGCGTGTCAGGGGCAACCCCATTCGATCGTGCTCACCCTGCCGCCCCTGGGCGTGATCTTCCTTAAGCGCGAACAAGAAACGCAGTGCGACTAGATATTTTCAATAACTAGTCCCGGCCGGGATTTCCCGGGAAGGCTAAACTTGCCCGGAGTCCCGGCTGCGAATTGAGGAGAATAGAATGTACATTGTCCAAATCGCTTCGGAGTGTGCCCCGGTCGCCAAAGTGGGCGGCCTCGGCGACGTGGTGTATGGCCTCAGCCGCGAGTTGCAGGTGCGCGGCAACTATGTGGAAGTCGTTCTGCCCATGTATGACTGCATGCGCTATGACCAAATCTGGGGCCTGAAGAAGGTTTATCATGACTTGTGGGTGCCCTGGTATAGCGGTTGGGTTCATTGTTCGGTGTGGTATGGCGAGGTGCATGGCCTGCGCTGCTATTTTATCGATCCGCACTCGCAGGACAATTTCTTTAACCGCGGCAGCTTTTACGGATGTGCGGATGAGGCCAGGCGTTTTACCTTTTTCAGCAAGGCCGCACTGGAATTCCTGCTCAAGAGCGACCGCCGCCCCGACATCATCCACTGCCACGACTGGCAAACCGGGATCGTCCCGGTCCTGCTCTTCGAGATGTACAATCGCTTGGGGATGTGGAATCAGCGGGCCTGCTACACGATCCACAATTTCAAGCACCAGGGCGTCACCACTGAAGATGTGCTGTGGGCTTCCGGTTTATGCCGTCCAAACCACTTCATGCACCATGACCGCATGCGCGACAACTTCAATCCGGGTGCGGTGAACCTGATGAAGGGCGGAATTGTCTATTCGAATTTCGTTACGACCGTTTCGCCGCAGCATGCCTGGGAGGCGTGCAACACCGGCCAGGGTTTCGGCCTGGAACGAACGCTGCAAATTCACCGCGTAAAATTCGATGGTGTGCTCAACGGCATAGACTATAACGTGTGGAACCCTGAGGTTGACCGCCACCTGCCCGCTCATTACAACATGGAAACCGTCCAGGAGAAATATCGCAACAAAGAGACCCTGCGGGACAGGTTATTGCTGCGCAAGGACTACAAACCAATCGTTGCCTACATAGGCCGGCTGGACCCGCAGAAGGGCTTGCACCTGATACGGCACGCGCTGTTTTACTGCTTGCAGCACGATGCCCAATTCGTACTTCTGGGCAGCAGCCCGGAAATGGATATCAACGCCTATTTTTGGCATCTCAAAAGTTATCTCAACGACAATCCGGACTGCCACCTGGAGATTGGTTACAACGAAGAACTGTCTCACATGATTTACGCGGGCGCGGATATGCTCGTCATGCCAAGTTTGTTCGAGCCGTGCGGTTTGCCCCAGATGATCGGCTTGAAGTACGGCACCATACCCATCGTACGTGCCGTCGGCGGCCTGGTGAATACCGTGTTCGACCGGGACTATTGTGACGATAGACCGCCGGAGGAGTGCAATGGATATGTCTTTCACCAGACCGATTATAATGCCGTCGAATCGGCGCTGGACCGTGCAATAGGCCTGTGGCATCAGTATCCGGACGAGTTCCGCCGGCTCGTTCTCAACGGAATGCGGCATGACTTCTCCTGGAGCGGCCCAGGTGCGGAGTATATGGCAATTTACGAGCGCATCCGCCACAAATAAACGGGAATCGAAAGCATCGAGCGGCCTCTTGAGCAGCCGATCTTCAATAGAATGAAAGGAATGAATATCCGCCTATGTCCGATTTGCCTGAATACGTTGACGGCCTGCCGAACATTTCGGGAGCAGAGCAGTTGTGCGCGCAAGCCATGAGCGCCAACAAAGGGAAGGTAATCTACCTGCATGAGAGCGGAATTGATTTTGGGCGCATCCGGAGCGCGGGCGCCATTGCGCTGCACATGCACCAGCCACTCATCCCGGCTGGCGGGGTCAACCTGAGCAATGCGGAAATTATTAGCAATCTCAAATATATGATGGATAACCAGGGGATTGGTGACAACCACAACGCTTCGGTCTTTCTCTGGTGCTACAGGCGCATGGGTGAGTTTATTCCTCAGTTGATGCATGAAGGCAAGCAGCCGCGCGTAATGCTGGAATACTCCGGCACTCTGCTGCATGGCCTTCGCAGGATGGGGGCAAATGATGTTTTCGATAGCCTGAAGACAATCACGCTCAACCCCGACTATCGGCGCGCAGTGGAATGGCTGGGGGCACCCTGGGGGCATGCCGTTGCTCCTTCCACCCCTTCCCAGGATTATCGCCTGCATGTCAAAGCCTGGCAAAATCACTTCGCCTCCATCTTCGGCCTCGAAGCCCTCAGTCGCGTACGCGGCTTTTCTCCCTCGGAGATGGCCCTTCCAAATCACCCCGATGTGGCCTACGAGTTTGTAAAGACATTGAAAGATTGCGGCTACCAGTGGGTCCTTGTCCAGGAGCATTCCGTGGAGCGGCCCGAGAACGGCTGGGCGCCGGAGCGCAAGCATATCCCTCATCGGCTCGTTTGCCGCAACTCTCGAGGTGAAACGGCGAGCATCGTCGCCATAATCAAGACGCAGGGGAGCGACACCAAACTCGTCGGCCAGATGCAGCCGTACTACGAAGCCAAAGGGCTTTCCCGCCTGGAACTAGCCGGAAGACAGGTCCCGCAGCTTGTCACGCAGATCGCCGACGGCGAAAACGGCGGTGTGATGATGAACGAGTTCCCGTCCAAGTACATGGAGGTCGTTCGCGAGTCTTCAGGTTCGGATGTGCCCATGGTGAACGTCACCGAATACCTGGAGTATCTCTTCTCGCTTGGCGTAAAGGAGGAGGATTTTCCCGCGCTTCAGCCCATTCTGCAATTTCGCATCTGGGAACGCTTCAAACCGGGAGACGGCCCGGAGAAGATGGAGCGGGCCATCGAAGAACTCAGAAAGGAAGACCATCGTTTCCACGTGGAGGGCGGCAGTTGGACGAACAATCTTTCCTGGGTGCGCGGCTACGAAGATGTGTTGGGCCCCATGGAAAAGGTCAGTTCCCTTTTCTTCGAAAAAGTCATCAGGCAAAGCGTCTCTCCCGATCAATACCGGTATCGAAACGCGCTGTTTCATCTGCTGACCTCGCAAACAAGCTGCTATCGCTACTGGGGCCAGGGGTTGTGGACCGATTATGCCAGGGAAATCTGCCGGCGGGCGCATGAAATCCTCTCCAGCGACTTTTAGCACCCATGGAGTAAGGTTTCTATGAGTGATACCAAGTTGCGTTCAAGAACGTGCAAGAAGCGAGCATACTAAAGTAGTATAGCCCCTTGTGGGCGCTTGGAAGTGCGCACGGGCACAAGGCCCCATGCTACATCAACTTGAACGCAACTTGGTATGAGATCCTTGAAGAAGACCGGCACAACGCAGAGGTTTTCCTCTGGTGCTGCAAGCGCATGGGTGAGTTCATTCCCCGGTTGGTGGAGGAGGGCAAAAACCCGCGGATTATGATCGACTACAGTTGCACCCCGCTCCATGGGCTTCGCCAAATGGCGGCCCACGATGTGATCGACTCCCTTAGGACCATCACCTGCGACCCGCGCTATCGAAGGTGCGTGGAATGGCTGGGCGCTTCGTGGGGCCATGCCGTCGCTCCATCCTCGCCGCCTCGAGACTATCGCATGCATACCAGGGCCTGGCAGCATCATTTTTGCGCCATTTTTGGGCGTGAGGCGTTGAGCCGGGTGCGCGGGTTCGCGCCCTCGGAGATGGCTCTGCCGAATCACCAGGATATGGCTTACGACCTTGTGAAATCGGTCAAAGAGTGCGGCTGCCTCTATATGATTGTCCAGGAACATTCAGTGGAGCGCCCCCACGACGGCTGGGAATCTCAAAGGCTGCGTCCCCACTTGGGAGCATCGTTATCGAAATGCCCTGTTCCACTTGCTGATCGCGCAAAGCAGTTGCTTCCGCTATTGGGGACAGGGACGCTGGACTGACTATGGCGTCGAAATCTCCCGCCGCGCAATCGAGATACTGACGCACGACTTTTGAAATTGTTCCCGCAGTGCATGGTCCGCAGATGACGCAGATTTTCGCAGAGTTGCAATCCCACAGTCCAGGCCGCATATTCAAAGGACCCTTTCCACGCTCCAGGCAACCGAGTTTCACACTCCCCAAAATCAATTCTCTCAGCGCAACGAGCCCGCTTCAGAGCTTGTCAGGACACTAAAATCTCCGGAGATTCCAATGCCTGAAACCATTCTGGACATCAAATCGGCGCCATCGAAAACCCATGCACTCGACGAATTCGACCCGCCTGTGTAAGTCCCTGGAATTGTGCCCTTTTTATGATTGTGTTTGCCTATATTGCCAAAACCCAGCCCCATGAAGGTTCACAAATGTGACGGACATGGAAAGGTTGATCGCGCCCCTGTGAAGTCAATGTTCAGAGGAGAGACATCGACACTTATGTTCACGCAACTGAGCTGCGGTGTTACAGCTGGATCGTCTCCACGAAAAGGGCAGGACATCTCGGCCCTGCCGTTTCCCAACTTGCTCGTACACTAGAAGATTGAAATAAGCGGTAAACGGGCTTGTCCCGCTTATCCGCTCGAACTCTTTGTTATGCATTTCGGATTAAATCTATTCCATTATTCCATATTAGCAATAAAACACTCATTCTATCTTAATTCGAATCGGTAGTGATTTATTCTTTTCTAAACATTCGATGTTCTTTGATATGTCTGCTAATCAGGTCATTTTTTTATTGTAAGTTTGCCGTATTCTTCACCCATCAAAACGTTTTTATAGGTACTATTGTTTTCATATGGGACGGTTAACGTAAAATCCACCTTACTTTGAAATAGTAATACAATATCTGAACCGCCAAACAAGAAATATCCAAGCATATCTCCCTTCTTGACTGTATTACCCACCTTGATAGTATCTTCAAAATTAACCGATGATATCTGCGACATTCCAATCGGCAACAACGCTACCAAGCCATACTTATTAGTTTCGATAATTACGCAACCACGTGTCTCAATATTTTGCCAGCCTGGAGTGTTTGCGTCAAGAACATATCTCTTGGTCTTGGTGTCCCATGTTGTAATACCACCAGCGGCATCATCGCTCTGAATAATGCGAACTTCTTTTATTGTTCCGCCAATCGGAAAATGATAGCGGTGATAATCGTTTACATCGAGAAATGTATGCGTTAATGTTCCATTGGCAAACGTATTCTTGTACGCACTCTCCTCACCAATAAGCACAGCTATGGACTTAAAAACATTAGATTTGATTGTAATGCCTGTCTTATGCACAATGTTAGAGTTTTTGTCTATTTTCCATACGCCTTGAGGCTTTGAATCGGCAGGGGATGATACGATTGATGGGTCATTTGGAGACGCAATCGGGCGTTGAGCAGGTGATTTCAGATACCTTGCAAAAAAATCATTGAATGTTTCCCATCTTGATGGATCTTCATACCAACCTTTATGCAATCCGAATCTTTCATCTTCTAAAGCATTTTTGTAATACTCATCTTTCCACGACCCTTTTGTGCTTAAATACATACCCCATTCTTTTACAAAGTTGATTAACCATGTACGATAGGGTTCATGGTATTGTAGTGAATTATTGTAATATCCTTTATTCTTTAATTCAGGAAGCTGTTGATCATTAATGAAATAGAAGTAATCTAAACTCTGATCGATTTGATCGTACAACTTCGAATACGAAGGATTTGATAAAATAGACCACGGCATTGCCTTTGCTGCCCAATCTACAAAAATATAATATTCTTCTAACGTCTGGGCAGGATTTGTTACCTTATCTGGATTAATATTTTTTGCTATTTCAATTGAATTAATAAGCAATTGTTTTATTTCTGAATTATGTTCTACCATAGTTATCAATTGCTGTGTAATTGGCTCATGCTTTGTTTGTGCCGACTTATTGTCCTGTGCAAGAGCGTTAAAGCTCCAAAAAGAACATAATATAATAACTGTCAACAACCAGACCCGAGGTTTTTTGGTTTTCATGATCATTCCTCCCTCTATAGAAAGTTATGCTTTCAGTGATTGAATTATATGAAATAAGGGTAGAGTAGAGGGCAGGCACAACGCCTGCTCTCTACTCTACTCATACTTTTTTCACGCAAGCCGTCCCTTCGGCGGGCTCAAGACAAGCCCAGAGGACGAAAGTGGCAGGGCGGCGGCTGGCCAGGACGCCGGAATCCGGCGGTGTTTTATCGACTCCACAGGTCGAAAAGACAACGGATTATCGGCGCCGCTTTACAGTCCATGTTGCGTCAATTAATCCCTGACGGGGTTTTGGCGTCCAGGGAAAAAGCTCTGCAAGCTCACGCGCCGGGACCCGCGCCAGCTCTTTAGGCTCGAGTTTGTGCAGGCCGCCGCCATAAACCCGCCCCTCGGTCAACATGGATTCCGGCTGTATGCGATTCAGGATTTCCCAAATGCGGCGCGCAAGAGACGAATTGCCTTTAACAGGTTGCGCCAGGACGGACTTTGGATAGAGGGCCAGATAGACATTAGTGACCGTTGCGCACGAATGATTCAGGATAAACCGGAATGGCCGGCCGCTCTTGACATTGCCACGGCCCAAATAGGTGCAAACGAAAGGGGGCGGCGGCCTTTTCTCATGGGCGTACCATGGCGATCTATGTTGACATATATATCGGTCGGCAACGCCACGCTCTTTCCCTTCCTGGAGGTATAGCCAAAGGCTCTTGTTGCTTCTCTGTAGCTCTGCTTCCGGAAGGCGGCAGTCCAAAAGGAATAATGGGTTCTCAATAAGCGGATTGCCGAATTCATCGGATAGAATTTCAGTCGCCGGCAGATGTCGGGGACTCGGCAGGATTGGGTTGAAGAACTTCATCGGCAGATTACGCTCGGCAATCTGCGAAGCCGTGAGGATGAAATAACTATTATCGCCGGTCGCCAGGCCGCGGTGGATCGAAAAAAAATCCGCCAGGGTCGGAATGCTGTCGTTCGTGCGGGTTTCGGCAAGCGGAAAACGTGTCCACTTCGGCTCGGCCCGCAAATCTTTTGCGGAAACCATGCGTGATACCTTCGGTTCGGACATGCTTCCCCCAAAGCTGAATTGCACGTCATAATCCAGGGGCGGTTTTTCCTTTATGAACCAGACGACTGCCGATGATACCAAAGCATCGCCGAATTGCACGTCATGGGGGTCGAACCTGTGAATGTGAAGCAGCCTGACCTTGTCCAGAAGGCAGCGTTTGACCGCAGTACCGTAGTTCACGTCCATGAACTCACTGGGAATCAACCATCCGGCAATCCCGCCCTCCATCATCCAGGCGTGCGACAGCCCCAAAAAATAGCAGTAAAGGCCGGCAAGCCCCCCGTATTGTACTCCGCAGGAATTATGACTTGCGGCTTGAAGCCTCTCTTTTTCTCCATTCGGAATATGGTGGTGTCTGACATAGGGCGGATTGCAGATTACCAGATTGAAAGCTTCTTCAGGCGGCGCGGCCTTGGTAAAATCCGACAGATGCAGGTCAACCCCTGTGTCGGACCAAAGCTCGAGAGCGGGTCTGCCATAATGAAGGTCGATCTCGTAGCCGGTCGCGGCGGCAATTTTGGCCGCCGGGAATGTCTGCAAAAGGGCCGAATAGAAAACCCCGGTGCCAAAGCCTGGATCGAGAAAGCGGATTTTCTGACCGTCCGGCAAGAGCCTTTTTGCATACGACAGGATGTCCAGGGCGAGCGGGAAAGGGGTGGCGAATTGCCCCATACGGTTACGCTCCGCCTTAGACTTCATTGCATCAAGGTACGCCTGCACCTCGATCCTGCGCTGTTCTTTGTCTGTAATCAAGTCTGCCTTCATCTACAACCCGAATTCACCAAGCTCGTCGATACGGTGCTCCCAAACCCAATCAATCCCTTCGGCTGCTTCGTATCCGAGATAGGAGCCGTCGAAATACCCGCACAGGAACAGAATGAATCTGATGCGTTGCCCGTAGGTTTGCCGGAGCTGAGCAATTTTGATCGCCTCTTCCTTGCGCCGCTTGTTCACATTGGTGAAATCGCCCGCCGACTTGGCCTCGATCAATAACGGGAAATCCCCGGATTCGGCTGTTTTCGGCATGACCACGGCGTCAATAGGAATGTTGACGGTTTTTTCCGCGCTTTCCTGTTCAATTGTAATATTCATACGGAAGGCGAACGTGCCCGGACGCATGACGTTGAACTTTGCTACGTCGCCATGGGAAAGCTGCTGATAGCTCCTGGCTTTCAACCATGCCGCAATACCGGCAAGCTGCCGTTTCTCCTGGGCGTTGCGGATGATCGGATTCGCCACGGAACCGCAAAGCCGGTCAGCGACAATCGTTGCCGCGCGATAGATCTCTCGCCTGGTTGGTTTCTGTTCTCCATTAAGCCACACAAAAATATCGGGATCGGCCATTTTTTCGATGATCAGGCTGATCTGTTCAAGCTGGTTCTCAAGCTCCTGCTCCGGCATGCGCGGCGGCAGCTTTCCCACTTCCATTGAATGGACAAGGTTCTGGGATACACGGGCCAGTCCGATAAGCCGGTCAACTGCAAGGGGTGGACAGGTAGACATGCGCAGGGTCGGCAACACTGACGGGTTTTCCTTAAGGATTGCGGTCCTGATGTCTGTCAGGTTTCCCGTGGCCTTAAGCGTTTGCTCAACAGCTTTTGTAGTCCGAATTCGCGTGTTGCGGAAAGCCTCTGGCGCGAACTTAATGAACCATTCATTGTACATATCAACAGAACGGGCAGTGTCTGCTTTCCACAAATCCGGCTTATCCCGGTTGACCCCCATAACCAGTGGTCCCTCCTCCAGGTGATTTATACCATCTTTTCATCTCTTTCTGGAATATGACTGTGTCGAATTGGCGTCAATCAAAATGCCCGGTTCGGAGTATCGTATTACAGTCAATAACCCGGCAAATCAGTGGCAGGCTAGACCATCGCAAATGGAGATCGGAATTCCGGACCCAGGGGTGGACATCAAACCAGGTCGAACTTCAATTCGCCGAGCTTTTCCAGACTGCAGGCGACTTTATCGCCGGGCTTAAGCCAAACCTGTTTTTCCGGGGGACGCCCTGCGATCACTCCTTCAGGAGTACCGGTGAAAATGATGTCACCGGGTTTGAGCGTGATGTAGCGGGAGATGAAACTGATGATCTGCCTGCAGTTGAAGATTAAATCGTTCGTGTTGGAGGATTGCCGGGTCTCGCCGTTCACGCGGCATTCGATCTTCAGGTTGTCGGGGTCGACCTGGTCGGCGGTAACCAGATAGGGCCCCACTGGAGCAAACTCGTCCGGGGTCTTGCCGATCATCCATTGCTTGCTGGGGGTTTCAAGCTGCAGGTCCCTCGCCGTGAAGTCATTGCCGGTGCAATAGCCGGCCACATGGGAAAGGGCATCGGCTTCGCTGACGTTTTTCGCCTTCTTTCCAATGACCATCACCAGTTCGACTTCATAATCGAATTTCTTGGCTACCGCGACAGGCAGTTTGATGGAACCGTTGTGGTTATTGAGGGCATTGTTGTACTTATTGAAGAGCACAGGCTGACTGGGGAACTCCATGCCGACTTCCCTGGCATGCTTGCGGTAATTCAGCCCCACGCAGATGATCTTTTCCGGACGGGTCACAGCCGGTCCATATTCGATGGCAGCTTCCTTGACAAACGCCTTACTCGCGGCGCGGGATTTGAGGGCGGCGCCGACCAGCGCGTTGAGGCCGGGGCCGTCCTCGTTCTGAAGCAACTCGTCCATGGTGGCCGGGGCGTGCATATGGAGCAGTTCTGCTGCCTGAGGCACATCCAGTATGCCTTTATCGGTTTTGACGCCCAGCCGGTACTCTCCATTGCGGCGAATCGTTAACAAAATCAGCCCACGAGCCATGCCACGATGACCCGTCTTAACGGGGGCGGCCTCGGTATGTTGCACGGTCAACCCCCCAGTTGCCGCGATTGCGGCAACAAGGCCCGCTCCTTTCAGAAAATCCCTCCGGTTCTGATCCATGGTGCTCCTCCATTGTCCTGTGTTACGGGAAGAATGTGGTTTGGGGGCAGTATAACACATACCCAAAGGTTTAATTCGCGAATAAAAGGCGGCCGCCGACCCGCGGTGCTGCAAGGAAGTGGGCAATGCCAAAGGGGGTTCCCCCGACAGTCGAACTTAATGACTTGGCCCCAATGCATAATGAAAAGGACCGGCCGCCAATTCATTCCCGCGAGCAGTCCCTTCAGATCATTTGATTGAATGAGAGGGGGTTAAATCCTGCTATTGGACTTTTCCGCTGAGAGTCTTGCCTGCTTTGAACTTGACAACTTTTGACGCCGGAATGTTGATCTTTTCGCCGGTCCGGGGATTGCGGCCTTCACGTTCAGGCCTTGCGGCGACGCTGAAAGTTCCGAAACCTACCAGCGTGATCTTGTCACCGCCTGACAAAGCGGCGGAAACAGCCGAAACAAATCCGTCCACCACTTTTTCCGCCTGTGATTTGGTAATTCCACCTTCACTCGCGATTTTTGCAACCAATTCAGCTTTCGTCATTTTCTTTCCACCTCAAAGTTAGATAGTGAAAACCACCCATTCTTAAGACAAGATATCCGATATAATCAGATCCACTGGGTCCCAACCTTTACTGTTGTTCGTGGCCTTTCTGTTTTTCTTTCTCCTTAGTCTCACCTCCATGTTGCAGTTGTTGCTGCGGGTGCTGCTGTTGTAGTTGTGGCTGTGGCTGCGGCTTCTGCTGCTCGTGCTGTTGAGGCTTTTGTTCGTGCTGCACGGCAGGCTGCTTCTTTTCAGGGGGGACCTTTTGAGCAGGACCTGGTTTGAGTCCTTCGGGACGGGATGCAGCAGCGGGGCCCTGTTGGAATCCTTTCTGCCACCCACCGCCTTGGCCGCCATGGTGCTGCTCAAAAAATTCCTGACTATAACGCTTACCCTGTCGGTGTTCACGCCAATGAGGATACTGCCGCTGAAAACTCTCCAGGTATCGAGGCTGACTCTGATACCACGCCAGCCATCTCGGAGCATACCATGTTCCGGGTCTGACAATATAGTCGGGAGAATAAGCGTAATATGGGGCCCAACCGTAATCAGGGCCGTAAAAATAGTACAGGATGCCATTCAAAAACCAATCACCGTTAAAATAGACCCACGCCGTATCAGGCCCCACCCAGGGTGACGCATAGGGATCCGGGGGCGGGGGTGGATACTCATAGAGCTGAGCATAAGAAGGTGCACACATGACGGCGACTGCGCCTCCAGCCAGCAAGATTGCTGTCATCAAAATAAAGGCAATTTTTTTCATACCCACCTCTCAGCGATTTTTTAATAGTGCATGTGTAAAGATGATTCTGCACGTCGTAAGGGTTTATGGTATTAACAGAGATTATTCGGCAACCCTTCCGCCTTTGTCCAAAATTGATGTTTGGAACCCCTTCCCTCGGGGTTAAACACTTAAACGAGCCTCTTTCCGAAGACACCTTTTCTATTTTAAAAAACATAATGCGCATTTTAATAAGATCAATACGTACTTATTTACCGAAATAATGCATCAAGTGGATTTTGTTACCTGGCCGGTTCAGGCTCCAAGAGAGGATGGCTTTAAATTGGCGTCGATCTGGCTTACTGAAAAGCTGAGAGGGCCATATGCCCGGATCGCTAACACATGACGAGATCATAGCTAATGGCCATATTGCCGCTAACGGCCACTTCACCGTGGGAAGCTGCGCCCCTCACACCTCTTTTCGCCCCTGCTCGGTGTGGGGGATCTTTATACGGAAAATTACAGAATTTTGCGCACACGATCACGGTGGCTGTTCGCAATGACGCCGCATGGGCGGGAAGTTATTAGACCTCAGACAATCCGGACGGAAATCAGCTCACGAAGGCTCGCTGCTGCGTTATTGTTCGGGCGTGAACAAATTCGACTGAATCGCGATCGCGGCGATTCCGGACAGTCAGCATTGCCTGTAGTCCTGTATGGATCAAAGCACAATTTTGGTCCCGAGGACCACGAGGAACTTCGCCAGCCAATCGGGATGCGCAGGCCATGCCGGGGCGGTTACAAGCTTCCCGTCCACATGTGCCTGATGGACCGCGATATCGACATACTTGCCACCGGCTAGGTTGACTTCGGGCCCCACCGCGGGATAAGCACTGCAAGACTTGCCCTTGAGCACTCCGGCTGCCGCAAGCAGTTGCGCCGCATGGCAGATAGCGGCAATGGGTTTGTCGGCTTTGGCAAAATCCTGCACGATGCCCAAAACCTTTTCGTTCAGCCGAATGTACTCAGGGGCCCTCCCGCCGGGGATGACGAGAGCATCGTATGCTTCCGCCTTTACGTCATCGAAAGTCGCATTAAGTGTAAAGTTGTGGCCTGGCTTTTCGCTATACGTTTGGTCCCCTTCGAAATCATGCACCGCCGTGCGAACCTGATCGCCGGATTTCTTGCCGGGGCATACCGCGTGCACAGTGTGTCCAACCATCTGCAGCGCCTGGAAGGGCACCATAACCTCATAGTCTTCCACAAAGTCGCCGACTAGCATCAAAATCTTTTTGGCAGCCATAACGATCTCCTCTCTGGGTCACAATTGGGGTCCGCAAATCAGGATTCTGTTTCCATTAAAGTCGGTATTATAATTCCGCAATAATGCATGAAATTGTGGGCTATCCATCCAAACCGCATTTTCGGGTCGCAGCGTGCTCGAAAAAACTTCTTGAACAACCCTAACGCTCGCTAAACCATACACTTTCCCAATCGAACTTGCAAGTGATAAGCCAATGAGGCCGATTTTGGCAGTTTCAGGACACACCACCATCGCCGCATTCAATAGCCCCGCTGCTCAATGCAGGATCGAGTTCCACGAACGTCTATTTCAATTGATTGGCAATAATGTGAAACGGTAAATCGGGCATGGGTTTGAAGCCGGAATGAAAGGCTTTTGAACGGGATCTACCGGCTTCTTCCGACGGCCGTTCAGTGGAGGCTCACCTGTCTCCATGCATGGGTCACATACAGAATGGGCACAGCTTGACAGAAACGAAACAAGACCTTTCAATTTTTCCGGTCCTCGACTATAGAGCGGGGAATGTAGCATGAATAGTCAGGTTCCAAGAGATTCAGACAGGATGGAGGCCTGCTTGTATGGTTGAAGAGCTCTTGCCCAATCTATACGTGATAAGAATCCCATTGTCGGGAAGTCCCTTAGGATGGGTCAACTATTATGTGATAAAAGGCCTCGATAGGAACCTGGTCATTGATACCGGGTTGAATCGAAGAGAGTGTCTCGAAGCCATGCAGGCCGGTCTGGGTGAAATCGATGTGGATCTGAAAAGGACCGACTTCTATATCACTCACATGCACGCGGATCACATCGGCCTTGCACCGAGACTGGTTCAAGACACATCAACCATATATATCAACCGGCCGGATAAGGAGTACATTGAGAACTGGGTCGGCTGGGAGGCGATTACCGGCTTTGCCAGGCTGAACGGTTTTCCGGCTAAGGAGCTTCAGGCGGCTGTCAGTAACCACCTGGGTTATAAATATGGCACGGATTTCATACCAGAAGCGAGCGCCGTAGAGGAGGGGGACACGTTCCGGTACGGCGGTTACTGCTTCAAAGCCGTTGCGACGCCGGGACATACGAGAGGCCATACTTGTTTGTACGAACCCGCAAAGAAGGTTCTTGTGTCGGGAGACCATATTCTCTTTGATATAACGCCGAACATCACATGCTGGACCCAGAAGGAAAATCCTCTGAAAAGCTATATTGCCAGCCTTGACAAGGTTTACGGTCTGCAGGTTGATCTGGTGTTGCCTGGACACAGGCGCGTTTTAGGAAATTGCAGGAGCAGGATAAGGGAATTGAAAGGGCATCATCAGAGTAGACTCGCAGAAGCCCTCTCCATTTTGAAGCAGGGCCCGAAGAGGGCTTACGAGATTGCATCCATGATGACCTGGGACATCAACTGCGATTCATGGGACGCCTTCCCAGCGTCCCAGAAGTGGTTCGCCACCGGAGAGGCAATTGCCCATTTGAGATATCTCGAAGACAGCGGACAGGTTTTCAGGGAAAAGAAGGCTGGCCGTATTGTTTTTTCAGTCTGTCATGGCTAATGGGTCACGAAAGTTACCCTGGCCATCGGCAATAGCGGTGCAGTAGAAATCTCGAAACAAGGAAAGCTATTTATCAAAGTCATCCGACATGCCGATTTCTAAAGAAGTGAATGTCACTGAGGGAGTTTCCTGATTTTGTAGGAGCCCGGCATGGCGAAGCGGAATGGATCAATCCTGGATGACCTTGCCCTATTTCCCTGGTGGGTGAATGCTGTCCTTGCGGTCATTGTTTACCTCTCTCTGGAGTATTGGATACCCACAATCAAATTTCAAAACACCTTTTATGCTGGAACGGCAAAGGCAGCACATGTACTTG
>Ga0187890_10000376_pt1 | contig 31543 bp, 27 predicted proteins | sample June2016WEW_21_1_FD_133005 | JGI IMG/M metagenome (GOLD analysis project Ga0187890, IMG submission 133005) | Peatland microbial communities from SPRUCE experiment site at the Marcell Experimental Forest, Minnesota, USA - June2016WEW_21_10 | ecosystem: Environmental > Terrestrial > Soil >... | reverse complement strand
GGCGTCATCGCTCATCGTACCGGCAACTGCGCCATCCTTCCACTTAACGAACTGCGAGTCGCGGGTGATGCCCGCGTTATTGATGAGCACATCAACCGCGCCCCACCGTCCGACAACTTCTTCGACGGCAGACTCGACATCAGCGTCACTACAGACGCTGACTTTGCGGAAGAGCGCCTCTCCGCCGAGCGCGGACAGTTCGCGCAGCAGTTCTTCCTGCCCGGCATCATTGACATCCCATGCCGCCACCCGGCAGCCTTCGCTGGCAAACCGCCGGGCCGTGGCGAGGCCGATCCCCGCCGCGGCGCCGGTGACGATAACGACCTTACTGCGCAGACCTGTGTCTTTCATGTGCCCCCTAAAACGTGTACTTCAACGCAAACTGAATCACTCTGGGTCCCGTGGTAGTGGTCGCGATCTGCCCAAAGTTTCCTGAAGTAACTATGTTCACAGGGTTGGCGAAATTCACGTTGTTGAACAGGTTGAAGAACTCGGCCCGGAACTCCAACCGTTGGCTTTCCGTGACCGGAATGGGCTTCATGATGGAGAAGTCCGTGTTGATCTCTTTCGGCCCTCGTATGATGTTCCTTCCTAACTGTCCGAAGTCACCGAAGGCCGAGGGCGACACGAAAGCGCTGGTGTCGAAATATTCAGTCAACCGGTCGGCCACGTTGCCGCTCTTGATCGCGGACTCCACTGTTCGGCCGGACGCCAAGTCGCCCATGGTCGCCGCAAACAGCGAATCCTCGCCGTAGATGGAGAACGGAAGGCCGGATTGCAGGGTCACGATTCCCGACAAGCTCCAGGAGTTCAGTAGTTTTTTCCCAAAAGCCGAGCCGCCGTGATAAGCGTCGGGCAGGTTGTACAAGTAGCTCGCGACAAAGCGCTGCCGCCGGTCGAAATCCGAGTTGCTATAGTTCCTCTGTTGGTTGACGAGGTCGCCCGGGGTGACCGTGATGTCGCTTACGTCGCTCCCGGAGTAGTCGTCAATTGAGTGTGACCAAGTGTAACTGAGCAGCATTTGCAGGCCGTGGGAGAAGCGCTTGTTGAGTGTTGCCTGGAGAGAGTTGTAATTGGAATTGGAGTTACTCTCCATCAGGAAGCTGCCCAAGCCGGGGGCGGGCAGATTGCCGAAGCCGGGGAACAAAGGTCCGCCCAGACTTCCCGCCGGGTAATATCCACCGAAGGCTGGCGTGGCCGCCTGGTTGAATGAGAACAAACGCGGAAACTTTCGTCCTTCCGAACCGACATAGCCCAAATCCAGCATCCAGTTATTGGCGAAGCTGGTTTGCAGTCCGAGGTTGAAGGTTTGCACGTACGGGATACTCCAGTCGTGCAGGTCGGGGTAGAGCCCGGTGGCCGGAACTACTGTGGGCGTGAGCGCGGTGGAACCATACTTTGTATACGGCAGGACGGCCGGATATCCCCCAAATGGGAAGTAACTGGGATTGCCGGCTGGGGTCAGCGGGAAGGCGCTGGGCAGCGGAACTTGCACAAATGGACTTTCGGACGGGGTTTCCAGCGCGGTAGCCAGCATTTCGTAAGGCATGTTGAACAACTGGCTGTTATACAAGCGCATGTTGGGCCGGTCGAAGAAAATGCCGTAACCACCACGCAGGACAACCTTACCGTTGTCCGTTACCTGGTAAGCGAAGCCGATCCTCGGCCCGAAGTTTTTGTAGTTGGGATTCACCAGGCCGTCGCTGACCTTGGGATATCCAGGCAGGTTTCCATTGCCGGCTTGGACGAAGCCGCCGGTGACGGCCACGCCGCAAGTGTCCAAACAGCCAGGCACAGCAGGCAGAGGAGTGGTAGCAGCCTTCGACGGGTCGAAGCCGACAAAGCGACCTTGGGTCTCCGTCGTGGGGCCGAAATAGTCATAGCGTAGTCCCAGGTTGAGCGTAAGGCGGGGATTGACCTTCCAATCGTCCTGGAAGAAGGACGAAAAGTCGTTGGCGCGATTGTGAAGGCTATTGGTGCCCGAACCTATCACGGAGACAAAGTTAAACCCGGCTAGAAAATCTCCTAATACGCTTGGAGTAGGGAGCTTGGCGGCGCCTAAGAAAACCATCTCGCCGTTGGGAAATACATCGAAATAGGGAGCGTCCAGCTTCTGCCGCTTGTATTCGCCGCCAAATTTGAAGGTGTGCCGGCCCTTCGTCCACGTCATCATATCGCCGACACTGTAGGTGTTGGTCGCCGCGTAGTTGTCGGCTAGCGGGGACGGCCCCAGAGTGAACAAGTTCGGGAACAATATTGTCGGCATACCGGGGAACAAGCTGCTTAATGGCGACTCAATACCTAACTGCGAGGAACTGATGGGTTGAGATGGTTTGCCGGGACCGTAAATTGTGCTCCAGCCGAACCTCACTTCATTCAGCAAATGACTCGATATCACCGAAGTTACGCCTACCGAGAGCAGGCGTTGGTCAACATCTTCTTCGGTCGGCCAGCCGGGCGCCTGCAGCGCGTTGCCGTCGCCAAACTGATCGTAGAGCGCCTGATTGGTGCGGTTAGCGGCAAAGAAATACTTGGCGAAGAAGCGGTTTGAGTTATTCAGTTTGACATCGAAGTTAGTATTGAACTGGTCTTCCTTGTAAGTCGAGTCGGAGGGAATCGTCTGCAGGACGGGCGTGGCCGTCGCCCCTTCCCCAGGTGTGCAACCAGCGGCGGTGGTGACGCCCGGGATTCCGGGAATCATAAGCTGGCCGTTGGGGAGTGTAGCCGTCAGAGCTGCCGCAGCCACAGGATCGACGTATCCGCCCAGCAACGGGGCATAACACTTCGAAAAAGCAGCCAGAGAAGCGGGATCGCGCTGCGATCCCAAAAAGGCGGGCAGAAACACGGTGGCGAGCGAGTTGGTCAGCGAGGTGCCGTTGGTTTCGCGGGTACCCTGATAGGAGATAAAAAACCAGGCACGATCCTTTATTACCGGACCGCCCAAGGTGCCGCCAAACTGGTTTCGCCGGTAAGCGGGCCGCGGCGTAACCACTCCGTCATTCACTCCATTCAGGAAGAAATTGTTGGCGTCCAAGTCCGTATTCCGCAGGAACTCGTAGGCATCGCCATGGAGCCGGTTAGTGCCAGACTTGGTGATGGCGGCCACGATGCCGCCCGCGTTGCGGCCTTGCGAAGCATCGTACATGCTGGTTTGAACGATGAATTCCTGCAGCGAGTCGATGGAAGGGACGGAGAGATTGGGCATCGATCCCGTGCCGATGGAGTTGGCATCGACGCCATTGATGACCACACTGTTGGAAAGCGCGCGCTGTCCGTTGACGTACACGGCAGCATCGCCGCGCCCCAGATCGGAGGAGTTCTGGATGGAACCCGAGGTTCCCGTAGTCAGGGCCAGCAATTGCTGGAAGTTACGCGTCGGCAGCGGCAGGTCACGCACCTGGGTCTCGTCGATGACGGTGCCGCGGGCAGAACTTTCTGTCTGCACCTGCTGCGATTCGCCCGAGACCGAAACCGTCGTTGGCGCACCCGCCACCTTGAGGGCAACGTCGACGACCGAGCTTTCGGTGATTTTGACGCTGATACCTTCCAGTCTGGTCGAGGCGAATCCGCTTTGGGTCACTTCGAGCCGATAGGCGCCTGGGTCAAGCAGGGGAAACGTGTAACGGCCGTTGCTGCCGGTTTGGACTTCGCGCCGCACGCCGGCGTCGCTGGTCAGGGCGACCTTTGCGCCTACCACGAGGGCCCCGCTCGGATCTGTCACCACGCCCACGATTTGGCCGGTGGTGGCCGTCTGCGCTGGAATCGTCGGTGTCATGAAGCAGAAAATGGCGGCGGCCGCCAGCAGCGTTACGAGTGTTCGCATTCGCATATTTCCTCCTTGAGTATCGCAATTACCGCTTCGAAGCTCGGTCCTTCCGCCTGCGGGTGTACAAACGGACAAACTGATCGACAGCTTCTTCGTCACTCACGCCCAGATAGCGCTTGGCGCCGAAGAGTTCCTCCACCAGGAAATGCGTAACAAATTGCAGGTACAAACTCACATAGGCAAAACCGGGGTTCACGTCGCCGGGAAAAGGGATGGGGGCCTTTTGAAACAAGGCTGTCGAATAGGTGCGCAGACCTCCGGCAACTTCACGATAGCTGTGAATGAAGTGCTTATGACGGAACTCGACGACGTCGACGTACATAAGCCGCCAGTAGTCCAGATTCTCCGAGACGACGCGGCCGACGGCCATCCCCAGCTTCTTCAGCGATTCCGGATCGGGGGATTGCATCAGGGGAAGAATCTCTCTGCGGCGGAGGGCTTCCATTTTTTGCTCCATGCGCTGGACCAGACCGATGAATATGTCCTCCTTGGTCGGGTAGTAGAGATAGAGCTTGCCCATGGATACACCAGCCTTGTGGGCGATTTCCCGGACGGTGGTACCGTGAAATCCTTGCCGGGTGAAGAGCTTTTGCGCGGCGCATTCGATCTTGAGCCGGTTCTTGGCGACGGTGTCGTCCAAAAGCTTGGGCATATATTCATGCGTTCGCTGTAGCTCACTGCACCAAAACGAGCGCTCGCTCTCGGTCGAGGATTGTAAAACGGCACCCTTGGGCTGTCAAGAACCAAATCGAGGTCGGCCACACTTTGCGGAAACGTACCGTGAAAAACTCGGAGAGTTCGTTCTCCATGACCCGCCGCAGCGAACGTTCCGAGAAACAATTGCGGGGGTGGTGGCTCCGCCTTGTTTAGAACGGTTCGGATTCCCCGCTACGGAACAGCCGCAAGGGATTGAAAACTTGGTGGAGCTAGTCGGGCTCGAACCGACGACCTCATCGTTGCGAACGATGCGCTCTCCCAGCTGAGCTATAGCCCCACACGCCGGTGGGTTTGCTTTTTTTTGATTTTACCAGCCGTCGTTCGATTTCGCCTATACGCCGCGCATATTTAAACCAGAGAAGCTTGGAACGCTCGACGCGGTGAATACCTGAAGTCGGAGGCTATAATTTGGTTGTGAGTTCTTCCAAAGTAAAACAAGTGGCGTCCGCGGACTTCCCTACGCGCTGGGGGCATTTCCTGATTCACGGGTTTACGACCAGGGCATCGGCCTCGGGCGACGCTGCCAAGACGGAAGAGGCCGTGGCGCTGGTGATGGGCGAGGTGCATTCCGGGTCGCCGCTGGTGCGCATCCACTCGCAGTGTCTGACCGGCGACGTATTTGGCTCGCTGCGCTGCGATTGCCGCCAGCAACTGGAAATGGCGCTCTCCATGATCGCCGCAGAAGGGGCGGGTGTCCTTATCTATGAACAGCAGGAGGGGCGCGGCATTGGGTTGATGGCGAAGCTGCAGGCGTACGCGCTCCAGGACAGCGGATTCGACACGGTGGAAGCGAACGAGCGCCTTGGTTTTAAAGCCGACCAGCGCGAGTTCCTCATGCCGGTTGAGATCCTGAAGGCGTTGGACATTAAGCGGGTCCGTTTGCTCTCGAACAACCCCGACAAAGTCGCTGCGCTCGAACGCGCCGGGATTCAGGTGACCGAGCGCGTCCCCTGCGAAGTCGCGCCCACCGAACATACGGAAGAATATTTGAAGACGAAACAGGAAAAGCTGGGCCATTTGTTCAGCGGTCGTCGGGATCAGCATTAGAGATCAGCGGCGAGCTTTGCTCGCCTGGGCTTCGCTCGCTTGGACAGCCGGGGGCGGCTGTCCCTGCGCGATTACGTCAAGGTCGGCATCCCCTCAGTTCCGCAGCAAGCGCTTTAGTCCATCCTTATTCTTTGCCGGCAGTCCGCGCAGGGCGGCTCGCGCCAGCGCTACATAAACCTCGTGGGCTCCGGGATGCTTCTTCAGCACTGCCATGTGTCTCGCCACCGTCTGCGTGTCTCCGCGAACCAGCGGGCCGCTGAAAGAGTGCGCCGGACCGAGGCGCGAGTAGTTTGCCAAAGTCTGCCGGATGATGGGCAGGCTTTTGCGGCGCGCATCCTCGCGCGTGAGTCCGGCGGCGCGAGCGGCTTCTTCGAGTGTCACCAGGAAGGCCACGAAGAGCGGCGAAGTCATCGTGGCCCACGCGTGGTAGGCCGCTTTGCGTGCCGCCGGCAATCGAAAACTGTCGCCGCCCAGCTCGCGGACGATCCGGCGTGCCACTCGCGTCGCCTCGTCATCGCCTTCGATAGCGAAAGGCATGCCCGTCAAGGCGGGATGCGCTCCGGCAACGAACGTCATCAGCGGATGCACCGACGCGACCGACGCGCCGGCCGTGCGCAGAGGAGCGAGCTCGCGGCTGGAGAGTGCCCCGCTGGAGTGGAAAGCAAAACGAGCTTTAACTTTCTGGTGAACAAGCGCGCGAGCAACCAGATGATCGGCCAAAGCCGAAGCCGCGTCGCGAATCGCACGGTCGGGGACACAGAACCACAGCAAAGTGGCATCGAGCGCGGCGGAATGGGCGGTAACTGTCCGCGCGCCGACCCGTGCGGCGAGCACGCGAGCGCGGCGAAGCGACCGCGGCGAAGCGCGCGCGATAATCTCGGTAATGGTGAAACCGGCGGCGTCGAGTGCCGCGGCCAGAAAAGTTGCCAGTCTGCCAGCTCCGACGATGGCGACGGTGGGCTTTCTGGTCATTATGCTTTTGGTCTTTATTCTCTTGGTCATCTTTTCCGCAATGGGTTCCAAGCCCAACAGCGCAGCATACCTTATATTGTTGACATGGCGAAATCAGCAGAAATGAAACCACGGCAAGCCCGCGTCCTCTCTTCGCGGGTCAGCTACCGCGGCCCGGTGTTCAGCGTTACCACGGATGAAGTGGAAGAGCCTGGGGGCGTGCGTGCGCGCCGCGATGTCATACGACATTCCGGCTCCGTTGTTGTTCTGGCGGTCGATGATGCGGCCATCGATGCCCCGGCGAAATCAGCCCGCAAAGCCCAACCACGCATTTTGCTCGAACGCCAGTATCGCCATGCCGCGCAGTCGATGATGTGGGAGCTACCCGCCGGGCGCATAGACGATGGCGAAACGGCGCTGACCGCCGCCAAGCGCGAGTTACTGGAAGAAACTGGCTACCGTGCGCGTCAGTGGAAGAGAATTCTGCATTTCTACGTAAGTCCCGGCTTTCTCGACGAAACCATGACTATCTACCTGGCTCGGGGCCTGCAAGCCGGCAAAGCTCAGCCCGAGCCGGACGAGCGGATCGCAATTAAATTCTTCGATTTATCGGAAGCGAAACGGATGGCGCTCAAGGGCCGCATCCGCGACGCCAAGACGATCTGCGGCATCCTCTGGCTGGCTCAGATGCCGCGACCAGCGCGGTAGAAGGAGGCGGCGGGGAAAGAGTTGGTTTCCAATGCCCCGGCCCCTAACGGGGCGTGTGATGTCGAAGAACCTCCGGCATCGCTAAAGCGATAAGCTGACACAAAACGTGAGTTGTTCCGCCGATGCCTTGATGTGAAACGCGAGTTTTTGGGGCGCCTGAGAAAACCGCCGCGATTACCATCTGGTTACTCCCGTGGCCTGCTGCCTGCCAAAGCTATGTGACGCCAAGCCTTGACAGCCCCCCCGGTGGGCAGCACAATTCCTACACATTTTTTGCGGGCCCTTGGAATCACGCCTTTTTGGGGGAATCCGCAAGAAATGAGGGGGAACGCACGTGGAACGTTTGAAAGGCACCGTCAAGTGGTTCAACAACGCCAAGGGATACGGCTTCCTTGGCCGCGACGATGGACCGGATGTATTCATTCACTACAGCTCAATCACCACCGAGGGCTACAAGAGCCTGCAGGAAGGCGATAAGGTGGAGTTTGAGATTGTCCAGGGACAGAAAGGGCCGCAGGCGGCCAATGTAACCAAGCTTCCATGATCGGGGGTCGCTTCACTCAGGCCGGTTTTTCGCACTAAGCTGTGTGCGCCTCGATGCCCGCGCCGGCTGTGTCCTCCGGTGCCTACCGACTCTCTGCTGTGGCGCTTTCTTCGGCGTTACAATCTTCTCTAAAGCTGACAACGCTGGATCGATAACTCTGAACCTATAACCCTGGATGGATAACAAGGCTATCGCCGGACTCCTCTACGAAACTGCCGATCTGCTGGAGATCGATGGGCAGGACTCGTTTCGCGTGCGCTCTTATCGCAACGCCGCACAGGCCATTGAGGCGCTGCCGCAACAGGTGGCCGACCTGATCCAGGAGCCGAAGAAACTTCTCGAAGTGCCGGGCATTGGCAAAGGAATGCTGGCCAATCTGCAGATGCTTTTCAAAGATGGCAGCATCGAAGCGCACGCCGAGCTCCTGAAAAAATACCGCCCCTCGATGCTTGAGTTGCTCCAGATTCAGGGTCTGGGGCCGAAGACGATTGCTTTGATCTGGAGCGCCTATCAGGTCAGCGACCTGGAGGGCGTGGAGAAATTGGCGCGCGAGGGCAAGATCCGCACCCTGCCGCGCATGGGCGAGAAGCACGAACTGAAGCTGCTCAAAGCGATCGAAGACTACCGCCGCATCGCGGGACGATTCCTGCTCGACACGGCCGAAGAACTGGCCGAAAAACTGGTGGAGCATCTGTTGGTTTCTCCCGGCGTCGAAAAAGTTACGCCCGCCGGATCGCTGCGCCGCGGACGCGAAACCGTCGGCGACCTCGACATCCTGGTCACCGGCAAAGGCTGCATTGAGGCAGAACCGCGGCAGAAAATCATCGAACATCTGCTCCGCTTCCCCGGCCTGATGGACATCATCGCGCAAGGCGAGAACAAAGTCAGCTTCCGGCATCGCAATGGCATGCAGGTGGACGTGCGCCTGCTGCCTCCGGAATCCTTCGGAGCGGCCATGCAATATTTCACCGGCTCCAAGGCGCACAACGTGGCCTTGCGCCAGCGCGCCCTAAAGATGGGCTTCACGTTGAACGAATATAGCCTGTCATCTGTCGAGGGTGTCGAAGACGGGCAACCGGTCGCGCGCAAAACTGAAGAGGAAATCTACGCCAAGTTGAAGCTCGATTTCATTCCTCCCGAACTGCGAGAGAATCTGGGAGAGATCGAAGCCGCCGCCGCACACACGCTCCCGGTGCTGCTTGAGCTATCCGACATCCGCGGCGACGTGCATATGCACACCATCGAAACCGACGGCCGCAACACCATTGAAGAGATGGCGGAAGCAGCGCGGGAACGTGGCTACGAGTACATGGCCATCACCGATCACTCGAAAAATCTGGCGTTCGCTAACGGCCTCACCGACGAACGCGCGCTGGCGCACATCGAAAGAATCCGGGCGGTCGAAAAGAGGATGAAAGGCATCCGCATTTTCGCGGGGATTGAAGTCGACATTCTGGGCGATGGCTCGCTCGATCTGTCCGACTCGGTGCTCGAACAAATGGACATCGTCATCGCCAGCGTGCACTCGCAGTTCAATCAGGACCGCGCCACCATGACCGATAGGCTGCTGAAGGCCATCGCTAATCCCCATACGTCGCTGATCGGGCATCCCACCGGACGCCTGCTGCTGCGCCGCGACGCGTATCAGTTCGATCTCGATGCGGTTCTCAGAGCGGCGGCCAAACACAAGGTGGCGATGGAGCTGAACTCTTATCCCGATCGACTTGACCTATGCGACGTGCACATACGTCTGGCCAAACAGCATGGCGTGAAAATCGTCATTAACACCGATTCGCACCACACTTCGCACATGGAAAAGATGCGCTACGGAATTCTGCAGGCGCGGCGGGCATGGCTCACCAGGGACGACGTGCTGAACACGCTGCCCCCGCAAAAGTTTGCCCGCGCGATGAAGCGGACTTAGCAGGCACTACCGGCAAGTCTTGCAATGAATGCGCGAGGATCCGAAACCTCAGGCGTGATAGACCTGTTCGTGCCGCCGCGCTTCATACCACAGCGCCAACTCGACCCGGTTCCACAATCCCAGCTTGTCGTAGATCACTCGCAAATAATTTTTCACCACGTGCTCGGTGGTTCCCATCGAATCGGCGATCTCCCGGTTCTTGCAGCCCTCGGCTACGCGTTGAATGATGAGTTGTTCGCGTTCGCTGGGCCCGCCGGGGTTTGCTGTCTCTCCAACCATAATTGCCTCCGATAAAGTAAAGTCGCGAGCTTAACCCGCTTGATGCCGCCCTTGATCCCGAAACGCAGAAACAGGCGGTTGAAATGCGCTTTCACCGTACGCTCGGCAATGTTCAGATCGTGGGCGATTTCCGAGTTGTCACATCCCTGGAGCAGCAAATCGATGATCTGCCGTTCCCGTGGTCCCATTTGGCTGAACTGCTCTTCCATAAATCACTTCACCTCGCCGATGCGACGCCGGTCACGGCAAGTAGCGATGAAACCAAGCCCCTCGGCACATCAGGAATTCGGGTCTTTGCGTCTCATTTTGCATTCACGCGGCCAAATTGGGCTCCGAGGTGTTAACTCAGTGTGAAAACCCTGCCAACGCATCTTTTTACCGCGAAAATGGCGGTTACCACAGTCACTGCAGTCAGATTGCGGGCAGAGAAGTTGAGCAGTTTTGCTCAGGATCTAGGGTGAATCACTTAGTACAAACTTCCGGGGTGCCTGCCTGCCAACGAGCATGATTTACACGGAAGTGCACCCGCAGCCACTCCACTCCCCTCCCATATAATGAGGTGTGGACTTCAAGCTCGTAAGTAACTACCAGCCCCAAGGCGACCAGGCGCAAGCCATCGACGCCCTGACCCGCGGCGTGTTCGATCGCGAGCAGCATCAAGTCCTGCTCGGAGTCACCGGATCGGGCAAGACCTTCACCGCCGCCAAGGTGATCGAGGCCGCCAACCGCCCCACCCTGGTCATGGCCCACAACAAAACCCTGGCCGCCCAGCTCTACCACGAGTTCAAGAGCTTTTTCCCAAACAACGCCGTAGAGTACTTCGTCTCCTACTACGATTTTTACCAACCGGAAGCCTATGTGCCTGCGGCTGATCTTTACATCGAAAAAGAAGCCACCATTAATGATGAGCTGGACAAGCTGCGGCTCTCGGCCACGCGCTCTTTATTTGAACGCCGCGATTGTTTGATTGTGGCTTCGGTGAGTTGCATCTACGGACTGGGCTCGCCCGAGGCTTATTACGGGATGATGCTGTTCCTGGAAAAGGGCCAGAAGATCAAGCGGGCGGATATCACTCGCAAGCTGGTTGACATTCTTTACGAGCGGACGGAAGGGGATTTTCGGCGCGGGACGTTTCGTGTGCGCGGGGATGTTATCGAAATTTATCCCACTTATGATGACAATGCTTATCGCGTCGAAATGTTTGGCGACGAAATTGAGTCGCTCTCGCAGATCGATCCCCTGTTTGGCACGGTCAAGCAACGTTATATGCGGCTGCCGATTTATCCCAAGACGCATTACGTCATGAAGGAAGAAACTCGCGCTTCCGCCGTGGCTTCTATAAGGACCGAACTGGCTTGGTGGGAAGCGGAACTCGAGAAGCAAGGACGGCAGGTGGAATCGCAGCGCATCCATCAACGCGTGATGTACGACCTTGAAATGATCAAGGCCATGGGTTACTGCCACGGCATCGAAAACTACTCGCGCCATTTCACCGGACGCCTTCCGGGCGAGCCTCCGCCCACGCTGCTCGACTATTTCCAGCGCGACTTTCTGATGTTCATCGACGAGTCGCATCAGACCGTGCCGCAACTTCACGGGATGTATCACGGCGACCGCTCGCGCAAGCAGACGCTGGTCGAATACGGATTCCGCATGCCCTCGGCGCTCGACAACCGTCCGCTCACCTTTGAGGAGTTCGAGCATCGCACCAACCAGATCGTATATGTCTCCGCCACGCCCGGACCTTATGAACTTACTAAGTCGGCCGGAGTGGTTGTGGAGCAGATTATCCGCCCCACTGGTTTGATTGACCCGCCGGTCGAGATCCGTCCGGTCAAAGGACAGATCGACGACCTGCTGCACATGATCCGCGACCGCGTCGCCCGCAACGAGCGCGTGCTGGTGACCACGCTGACCAAGCGCATGTCCGAGGACTTAGCCGAGTATTACAGCGAAGTTGGCGTGAAGTGCCGCTACATGCACTCCGAAATCGAAACCCTGGAGCGGGTGAAGATTCTGCGCGACCTGCGCAAAGGCGAGTTCGATGTATTGATCGGCATCAATCTTCTGCGCGAAGGCCTCGACCTCCCGGAGGTGTCGCTGGTGGCGATTCTCGACGCCGATAAAGAAGGCTTCCTGCGCTCCGCTGGTTCGCTGATCCAGACCATTGGACGCTGCGCCCGCAACCTGAACGGCCGGGCAATTCTCTATGCGGATCGCATGACCGACTCCATGAAAAAGGCGCTCGACGAAACCAACCGGCGGCGCGCCATCCAGCAGTCCTATAACGAAGAGAACGGAATCACGCCCGAATCTATTATTCGTCCGCTCGACATGACGCTCGTCGCCATCGTCGGCGCCGACTATACCGACCTGACCGGCCCCGAAGCCGAAGGCATGCCGGAGTTGAAGTCGCAGGAGGAACTGGACGCTTATATTGCCAAGTTAGAGAGCGATATGCGAGAGGCGGCCAAACGGTTTGAATTCGAGAAGGCAGCTAAGCTGCGGGATACGATCAAGGAACTTAGGACGAAGGAATTTTTGTTCGCGTAGCGACAGCCGCCCTGGCTGTCCCGTACGGCGACGGCATGGCTGCGCCACGCAGCCACCCCACCCTGACGTTAACAAGCACCACGACAAAAAGCACCCCGACAGGATGGGTAACCATGCAGAGCAAGATGGAGGCGAAAACCACGGCCACCGCCATCTTCGGGCTCCTTTCGTCCGCAGGAAGCCGTAATTCAATCCGCTAGTGCCAATTCCTCGACAATTGAGTCAGGTGTGGATCGGCGCTTCAGATAGTCCACCGGGGACAGAATCGCGATGCAACGCCCGGTGCGATCCTAACTGACGTCCTAACTGTGCAATTTTGACCAGACATGCAATGGGCACGGTTGTAGGGTCCTCTGGTAAAAATTTGTTGTAAAGAATTTCGTTGTGCGCAGGGTAGAAAAAGCGGTAGGATGGCGATTCCGAATTAAAACTCAACCTGGAGGCAAGTAATGAAACGGCTATTCGCAGGCTTGTGTGCGTTAGCCCTTCTGTCCTTGATCTCGTTACCACCGCTGGCGCAAGCGCAAACAGCGGCAATCGAGACCAGGCCGGCAGGGCCATCCAACTATGACATTGCCAAGGAAGTCACGCTCAATGCAACGGTCTCGAGTGTGATCACGAAGCCAACTGCAGGAATGGTTATGGGTTCGCACCTTTTGCTCGCAACTCTCTCCGGCCCCGTGGACGCAAGCTTGGGGAGATTCGGTTTACAGGGCAAGGACGCCCTCAAGGTCGGCCCAGGACAGCAAGTTGAGGTAACCGGCGTCATGAGGACGCTTAAGGACAAGCAAGTTTTTCTGGCCCGTACCGTGAAAGCGGGCGGACGTATCTATACGATCCGGAACGAGCATGGGGTACCGTTATCGCCGCAGGCACGTGAGCGTGCAAGCCGGAAGACGGCAGGGGAGGGACTATGAACCGCAAAGCTTACGCAAGCATTCTGGCCTTAGTTTTCCTGGCCGTAGTTTTCCTACCGGGTTGTAATAATTCGAGCGCCCCGCCTCCGGTCCAATCGATCACGGTGTCGAGCGGAAGTTCGCAAAGCGCGCAGGTCGGCGCGGCGTTTGCAGCGCCGCTGGTAGCGGTGGTGACGGCGGGCGGAGCGCCGGTGAACGGCGCGTCGGTGACGTTCACGGCTCCGGGATCGGGAGCGAGCGGCACATTCGCGTCAAACTCAACGGCGACGGAAACGGATACGACAAACGCGAACGGCCTGGCCACCTCCTCGGTGTTCACGGCAGGTACAGTTGCCGGAGCTTATACGGTGACGGCTACGCTTACAGGCGTGGCACAGCCGGCCAACTTCAGTCTGACGAACACAGCGGGGGCGGCGAATGCGATCTCGGTGTCGAGCGGAAGTCCGCAATTCGCGGTGTTCAGCACGGCGTTCACATTGCCGCTGGTAGCGTTGGTGGTGGACGCTGACTCCAACCCGGTGGAAGGTGTGTCGGTGGTGTTCCTGGCTCCGGCGGCGGGTGCGAGCGGCACTTTCGTGAATGGAACGGCCACGGAAACGGACACGACCGACGTGAACGGCCTGGCTACCTCTTCAACGTTCACAGCGAATGCGACAACCGGCGGCCCTTATATGGTTTCGGCCACGGCTGCAGGAGTGGCGGCGCCAGCCGAGTTCTCTCTGACAAATGCAACGGGTGGGACGGTCGTAACGGTCACGCCGGGCGCCGGAACGACACCGCAAAACGCGGCGATCAGTACGGCGTTTGCAGTGCCGCTGGCCGTGTTGGTGCAAACGGGAGGAATCCCGACGAGCGGCGTGTCGGTGACGTTCACGGCTCCGGCAACGGGAGCGAGCGGCACTTTCGCGTCAAACTCAACGGCTACGGAAACGGATGTGACAGGTGCGAACGGCGTGGCTACCGCTTCGGCGTTCACAGCAAATGCAAGCACCGGCGGTTATATGGTCTCGGCTACGTATTCCGGAGTGACAGCCGACTTCAATCTGACGAACACACCGTCCGGGACTTCGAACAACTATTCGTTCTATCTGACCGGGCTGGAAGTCTCAAATCAACAGGCCTCGCCGGTTGGCCCGAATTTCTACGCCCTCGCAGGGTCGGCGACTATCGCAGCGGATGGCACCGTCACGGCGGGAGAACAAGACTATAACGACGCTTTTGGAAACACGTCACCTGGCGATCTAAACACGCCACCCGTCGCAGACACAATCACGAGCGGAACGCTGGCGGTGGATCCTACCACCGGCCTGGGTACACTCACCCTGGTCACGAACAACCCGACTGTGGGCGTGGCAGGGACCGAAATCCTTGGCGTCCAGTTTGTGAACGCCAGTCACGCGCTCATCGTTCAGTATGATGGGTCGGCAACATCCAGTGGAAGCCTGGACTTGCAGAATCTAACGGCTGGGGCACCCAGCGGACCCTACGCCTTCGCCCTTTCTGGCGTGGACTCCTCCTATGCTCCGGTTGTGTCCGGAGGCGTATTCACGATCACTGGCACCGCCTTGAATGGTGCTGTCGACATCAATGACGGTGTAAATGGTCTGGGGACGGGATTGAGTCTGATTGGAACGGTCTCGGCTCCGGATTCCTTCGGGCGCGGCACGATCACCGGCACCACCGTCGCACCCACACTCAGCTACTACATCGTTGGTCCGGAAGTTATGCGGATCATTGATGTCGATGCTACCGATTCGATGGTTGGGTCGGCGTTCGGCCAGGGCGCAAGCGCTGGCACTTTCGGCAACACATCGCTCGGAACCTCCGTGTTTGGCATCCAAAGCAACTCGTGGGCTGATTCCTATGCCGCGGCGGGCATGTTTACTACCACTCCGGGCACCGGGACATTCCTGGGTGTCGGGGATGACAACGAACTCGCGGTCGGACCCATTCCCGCTTCCGCTATCTCAGGCACATATGGTGTTTCGGCCAATGGATACGGCGCCTTCGCGATCACACTTGGAGACTTGGGAGACGTCAGTGCCTTGGGGATGTATATGACGGATCCAGCTCTCAATCTGCTTGATCCGAACAACACGGCGGGAGGAGGAGGAGCTCTTATTGTCGACCTGGATCCCGATCTTTTCGGCACAGGAGTCCTGATTCCGCAAGCAGACAACGCAACTGCCGACTTCGCGGGCAACTATGCCTTTGGAGCGCAGGATTTCAACGAAAACGATTTCTGGGAATTTGACTTGGTCGGCCAGGGATCGGTTACGGCCGGGGCTACCAATGTTTTGGCCGGAAACGCAAACGTCAGTGATCCGGGCGGATTCTTCGACGGTGATGTCTCGGAGACAATCGGGGCTACAGTGGCGGCAACTGCGACCCCTGACCCGGCAAACCTGGGGCGCTATACAATCCCGACGCTCGCTGTCACTGTCACCGGTGGCACCGAGGTTGATCTCAGCGCGACCATCTATCAGGCCAGTGGCCCGACTACTGGCGGACAGTTGTTCTGGCTGGGCACAGATGCGACTGATGTATTCCTCGGATCCATCGAGTTGCAGGGGTCACTAACCGGTGTACCCGGAGTGAAAAAAGCTCCGGCGAAAACCACTAAGAAACGAACTAAGTAGCCCATAACCGGGAAAAGGGGCACAACCGGGACGGTCCGGTTGTGCCCCTTCCCTTTTTTCGAAGCAGAACCGCCGGGCCATCGCCCAGATGCGGGGCCAGACGAGTTCCCTCTCCCCATCGCCAATTACAAATTAAGACGTGGAAAATCCGCGTACTCTTCGAAGATGCGGGGCGCCCACTTTTTGAAGAGTGTGGTTCCGGGTCTTCTCCCGCCTGGGATTTCTCTCGGACCGCGGAGCAGCCCTCGTCCTCCTTCAAAAGACCCTCGCAACCCGCCAATGTGTTCCTTTCTGCACAGAAACGCATTCCCGCGGTGACTAATATTTGGGCTGGGATCCTCCGCTATCGATCCCCAGTTGAGAGAAAGAAATGGCTTTGAGATTTCATTTCGAATTCGTCACATCGATCACCGGAGGAAAGAACGGAGGAAAGAGAGGAATATGAAAAAGCTCAGATTGACAGTAGCCCTGCTCACGCTGCTAGCCGCCGGGATTCTGGCGGGATGCTCCGGGCCGGTCAAATCCCCCGATGTTGCCGACAGTATTCGCAAATCGCTCGATCAAGCAGGCTTGAAAAGTGTCGCCGTCAGCCAGGATCGCGAGAAGGGCATCGTGACCCTCAGCGGACAAGTCGGCAGTGACAACGACAAGGCGCAAGCCGAATCTCTGGCCAAGTCCCTGGCGGGCACGCAGGTGGTCGCGAATCAGATTGCCGTGATTCCCGTGGGCGGAGAAAAAGATGCCAAGGCGGTGAACTCCGATCTGGACAAAGGCATCGAGCAGAATCTGGACGCGGCGCTGATCCAGAACAAGCTGCACGAGCACGTGAAATACGCAGTGAAGAGCGGGGTGGTCACGCTGACCGGCGAAGTGAACTCGCAGGCCAAGCGGGCGCTCGCCGAGCAGGTGGCCACGGGAGTGCCGAACGTTCTGCAGGTGGTAAACGATCTGCAGGTTAAGAATCAGAAAGCCACTTCATCGCAGTAAGAGCTGCGGAGTGGGGCCGGCTGCGGAGGAATTCGATTTTCGATGCAGCAGATAGATGCAGCAGCCTGAAGGGCGTCTGATTTCGCGTAGAGACGCGGCTTGCCGTGTCTCCGGAGACGGGGCAAGCCCCGTCTCTACAGAAAAAGATACTCAAGGAGATACTATGTCGTTCGGAATTTACGCGATTGGGTTTGCCATCCTGATTGGCGGACTGATCTACGGTGCGCACCTGATGCACATGCCCGCGCACTGGATTGCAGTGGGCGCGATTGTGCTCTTAGGCATTGGAATTCTGTCGGGTGTAAAGGCCACCCGTCAAAGAGATCCCTCGGAATAACGGCCCGTGGCGAAAGTGAGCCTCCGCTCTTCAACCCTAAACTAGCAGGCCTTGTCGGTAAACGTGTCGCTCGTACAACCGCTCCGGACCCGACTTTCACCACGAGATCCTGCAAAACGATCAATTCTGAACAGTCTTCTGCAGCCTAAAGTCCGATACTGGCGATTACCGGGGGTGCTGCCTGCGGAGGGAACTTCGTGAACAAATCTGGTTTTGTGAACATTCTGTGATGTAGGAGGTTTCAATGAATCTGAATCTGCTGGATCCGAAGCTGATTGCGCTTGTCGCCGTGGTGGTTGTGCTCATCGCGGCGCTGGCTTGGCTGTACGTGCGAAAGCGCAGGAGTACGACTGCAAACCTGCGGCAGAAGTTTGGACCCGAGTACGATCGGGCAGTGCTGAAGCATGGGTCAGAACGAAAAGCACAAGCGAAATTAGAGGATCGCGAGAAGCGGGTTGAAAAGCTCAGCATTCGCGAGCTTGACCCGATGGAGCACGACCGTTTCTTGAAACGATGGGAGGCCGTACAGTCTCGTTTTGTCGATTCCCCAAAGGGGGCGGTCGCAGAAGCGGATGATCTGGTGTCCTCTTTAATGAAAACTCGTGGCTATCCTGTGTCCGATTTCGATCAACGCGCGGCCGACATTTCTGTCGACCATCCCCGAGTGGTGGAGAACTACCGGTCGGCGCATGAGATTGCGCTGCGGGTTGGCAAAAACGAAGCCACTACCGAAGAACTGAGAACGGCGATGATTCATTACCGGTCTCTGTTTGAGGAACTGGTGCAGGTGCCAACGAGTGCTGAAAGAAAAGAAGTAGCGTAAAGGCGCGCGGCAACTACGCTCTCGCAATGGAGTGGAGAGCCGACCGAAGATGGTTACAAGAGGAAAGGAAAAAATGATGAAACCCAGCACGAATGACCGGACCGAGGGCAAGTTCCACGAAGTGAAGGGAAAGATTAAGGAACAGGTCGGAAAGGTGACGAACAATCCGAACCTGGAAGTCACTGGAGACGCGGAAAAGAAAGCTGGCAAAGTTCAAGACTGGATCGGCCGTGCTGAAAAGGCGATCGGAGAATAAAGAACATATATCAGCCCTGTCTCGCAAAACACACCGGAGGGAACCATGTCACAAACCGTAGTGGAGAGAACGGCGGAACAGATCGCCGAAACAGCTCAGCAGGCTTCTCGTGCGACCTGTGCGATTGCCGATGCCATCGAGGATGGCGTGGGAGTCGTAAGGCGTGCGGTAAAGCAAAGCGGCGATGTTGCCGAAGAATTCCTGGATGACACAACTCAGCGCATCGAGCGCCACCCAGTGCTATCGGTGGCGGCGACTTTTGCGGTAGCGTTCGTCGCAGGAACGTTGGTCGGCTGGATGCTGAAACGAAGGTAGATCAGAACCCAGGACCAAGGTTCGGAAAAGAAAAACAATGACGACGACGAATGAGACCAAGTGTGCGTACCTGCCGTGCCAGGTGAAACCTGGCGACAAGATGCGCTGGTTTATCCTCTTGCTGCTGGCATTCGGCGGCCTTGCCGCGTTGTCAGCGTTGGCCAAGGCGCAATCCCTGGTTGATTCAGGAGACTCTTCCAGCGCTGCTGGCACGTCAGTAAGTAGGGCGGCCCCGCTACCGGATCTGCCGTACACGCATCCGACAGAGAAAACCATGCTCCACAATTACCTCTTCGATGCGTTCGGCCCCTATCCCATTGTCGGCGCCGGAATAGCTGCTGGCATTAACCAGATACAAAATGCACCGCCAGAGTGGGGACAAGGCGCGGAGGGTTATGGCAGGCGAATCGGGTCCGACTTCGGCATCGCTGCGGTAACTACGACGACACGCTATGCGCTCTCGGAAGCCTTCCACGAGGACACGTTGTATTACCGCTGCGAGTGCAAAGGTGTGTTTCCGCGGCTGCGCCATGCCGTACTTTCGACCTTTGCCGCACGCCGCGGCGTCGATGGCCATCGCGTCTTTTCTTTCCCTGATCTGGTTTCTCCCTATGCCGGAACCATGACCGCCGTTTATGGCTGGTATCCCGGCCGCTTCGATTACAAGGATGCATTCCGCATGGGCAACTACAGCTTGCTGGGGTATGTAGGCGCAAACATCTCCCTTGAGTTTCTCTATAGCGGACCTCACTCGTTGCTTACTCGCATGCACCTCAACGATACGCACGGAGCGCCCGATCCAGGTTCAAAGCCGTGATCGACCGGATATCCAGGGCGGGCGCGGGCATAGACTCTCCACTTCCGGGGCCGCGGACCTCACTTATGTCCGCCCTGGTGAGCTCCTCCCTGGGCCTGATCAACAGGTTTTTCGAGTGGTTCGGCGACCTGGGCATATTTTTCTGGCAAGTTGTGCGCGCTGCCGTGACGCCGCCGTTTGAATTTCGCGAATTGTTCTTACAACTCGACGAGATAGGATCCATGTCCCTGCCTCTGGTGGCTTTGGCCGGAGCCGCCATCGGCGTGGTACTTTCCTTGGAAGCTCGTTACAGCCTGACGCGATTTGGGGCTAAGTCGCTGCTTCCCGCCGCTATCGTATTCTCCGTTATCCACGAGACCGGCCCCATCATCACCGGGCTGGTAGTAAGTGGTCGAGTAGGCGCTGGCATTGGCGCCGAGCTGGCGTCAATGAAAGTGACCGAGCAGATCGATGCCATCGAGGCGTCTGCGGTAAATCCTTATAAGCTGCTAGCGGCGCCCCGCATCCTGGCCTGCATTCTCATGCTCCCTCTCTTGACCCTCGCTGCCGATTTTTGTGGCTTGATAATGGGCTGGGTTGCGCAGGCACTGGCGGAGCCGCTCTCCTTTCGCCAGTTTGTTACTAGCGGTTTCAAGGGCGCCGATTTCAGCGATTTCCTGCCACCCACGTTTAAGACTATGGTGTTTGGCCTGATCATTGGGCTGATCGCGTGTTTTCAGGGCATGCGGACACGGGGAGGCGCCGCGGGCGTGGGCCGCGCGGCCACGAGCTCGGTAGTGTTGTCCTCGCTGTTCGTGATTTTGGCCGATGTTGTACTGGTGAAACTCATTCTCATATTCTTTCCGTGAAGACTTTCGCGTGAACATGAACTAAGTAGCTCGTGAAATTAGGTATGGACACAATCGATCAAGTTGCGGTGAAGCGAGAAAAAGCCGAGGGAGACGGCAGTGCGCCCGCTGTCGCCGTCGAGGATTTGCGTAAGTCCTTCGGAAGTCAGAAGGTTTTGAACGGGATTAGCCTGACCGTGAACCGCGGCCAGACCCTGGCAGTGCTGGGGCGCAGCGGTACTGGTAAGAGCGTGTTGCTGAGGCTCATCATCGGCCTGGAGAACCCTGACTTGGGATCGGTTCGCATTCACGGTCAAGACATCGACGGCCTGGCTCTCGACCAGCTCGGCGAAATAAGAACGAAAATGGGCTTTCTGTTTCAACACGCCGCGCTCTACGATTCGCTGACGGTTGAGCAGAACGTGGCATTTCCGTTGCAGCACCATAAGAAAGAGATGTCGGCATCTGAGAAGTGCGGCCGGGTACGGCAACTACTGGAGGAAGTGGGCATGGAAGGCGCCCTGGAGAAAATGCCTTCGGATATTTCGGGCGGCATGCAGAAACGAGTTGGGCTGGCGCGTGCACTGGCTTTGGAGCCGGATATTCTGTTGCTCGACGAGCCCACCGCTGGCCTCGACCCCATCAGTTCCGCGGAGATCAATGATTTGGTTCTCAAGCTTCAGGCGGAGCATCACATGGCATCCATCGTGGTGACTCACGATCTGCACAGCGCCAGGACGATTGCCGACCGTCTCGCCCTGCTCAACGAGGGAAATGTGGTGATCGAAGGCAGCTTTGAAGAACTGCAGAAGAGTGACGACGGGTTTGTCAGGGAATTCTTAAGGTATTCGTAGGAGGATATATGTCGAGAGCGGCGCGGTTAGGAGCTTTCATCGTTGTGACACTGGCAATACTAGTGGCCGGTGTCTTCATCATCGGAAGCAAGCAGTATCTCTTCAGCTCGACGTATCAATTGAAGGCGCAGTTCGACAATGTGGTGGGCCTGGACGCCGGAGCCGATGTGCGGGTGGGTGGGGTTCACAGTGGAACGGTCAGCAGCATCGTGTTGCCCCACCATCCGGGCGAAAGAGTCACGGTAGTCATGGAGGTCGGTAAGTCGACGCACGAGATCATCAAGCAAGACTCCGTGGCCACCATCGAAACCGAAGGGTTGTTGGGCAACCAGTATCTGGCGATCTCGTTTGGATCCACCGGGAAAGCGGACGTGCGAGACGGCGATACCATCGCCAGCCAGCCGCCACTCGAAATGTCTGACCTGCTGCAGAAGACGAGCGGCCTTCTGGATAGCAGCCAGCAAGCCATTGCGAACACCACTCGGGCGACGGCGAATCTACAGTCGATCAGCGCCAAGATTGATGCCGGTCAGGGAACCGCGGGAGCGCTGGTCAACGACAAACAGCTTTATACCAACCTCGAACAGACAACGAGCACCATGCATGACACGATGCTCCAGGCGCAGGCAGGGGTCACCGACTTCCAGGAGAATATGGAAGCCCTGAAGCACAACTTCTTCTTGCGCGGATATTTCAAGACTCGCGGCTACGAGGATTCCGGCGAGCTGGCAAAAAATGAGATCGAACGGCTGCCGCAAGGCACACCGACAAAGGAGTTTACCTATTCCGCGCAGCAGCTTTTCGATAAGCAGGATTCGGCCAAGCTGAAGAACCAGAAATCCCTAAATGCGGGCGGCGAGTTCCTGGCCAATAACCAGTTCGGGTTTGCAGTGATCGTGGTATCCGCGGGCATGGAAGGCGATACCCAGAAGGACTTGGTACTGACGGAAGCCCGGGCCATGGTGGTGCGCGAGTATCTGGTCGAGAACTTCGGATTCGATGATAGCCAGCTCAAAACTCTCGGGATGGGCAAGCAGACTACGGGCACGAAGCCGGATGGCGGCTGGGGCACGGTGCAGATTTTCATCTATCCAGCCGGGACCGAGATTCCGCCTAACAAGCTAGCAGCGGCGGGTATCGCATCCAAAACAGCCCCAGACGAGCCGGTTCAGGCTGTAGCGGCGGCCACACCGAAACCACAGTAGTGATTGCCATGACTGCGAAAGCAGGGATGCCCACTGTTCATTTTTGAACAGCTTTTGCCATGCTGCACTTCGACAATTGAGAGAGGCTTCGGCTGTACTTTCGTCAAGCGGCGTAACGGGAACTTTCCCGCAGCGCGGGTACTCATGCCAAGGAACTTATTGAGGACGGCCCGCAGGTGTTGGCCGGCCCAGAACGGGTGGAAATGCCATGGATGGAGACATTCAAGCCGCGGGGAAACTTCTGGCGGAACTGCGGGAGTCATATCGGCGCCTGCCACAACATATTCAGGTACACATCGCGCATCTGTTACGCGAGAGCACGCTGCTGACACAACCCGGTAACAAGTGTGTAAGCTGACACTCTGCGCACCGAGGCAGTCATGGGCATTTTCAGGGCTCACTTGCGAAACTCTTAACTCACTCGCGCAGCCATGGGCTTTCGCTAGCGGCAACATATCAGTCTGCCGAACGCAGCGCCAGTTTGTCTTCGCGGTTCTGGCGGCTGCCGGATCAAGAAAGCCTCAAGAATGCTTGCACGCCACAGGGAACGACACCGCACCGGACGCACCGGCTGGCTACGCGCGGCGGTGTTGGGCGCAAACGACGGCATCCTTTCAACCGCAAGCCTGCTGCTTGGGGTCGCAGCGGCCCATGCAACTCACAGCAACGTGTTGGTTGCGGGTGTGGCCGGCCTAGTGGCTGGGTCGATGTCGATGGCTGCCGGAGAGTACGTTTCTGTCCACTCCCAGGCTGACACCGAAAAGGCCGACCTGGCGCTGGAGCGCGCGGAACTTAAATCCGACGACAAGGGCGAACACAAGGAACTGATGGCCATCTACGTCGGTCGCGGGCTCAAACCTGCGCTCGCGAAAGAGGTGGCCGAGCAGTTGATGGACCATGACGCGCTCGGCGCGCACGCCCGCGACGAACTCGGCATCTCCGAAACCTGCCGCGCGCGTCCGATTCAGGCTGCACTGGCATCGGCTGCCAGCTTCGCGGTTGGAGCCGCCATGCCGCTCCTGGTCACTGCTCTGGCCCCGGTGGCCGTTTTGATCCCTCTTGTCTCTGGAACTTCACTGCTGTTCCTCGCGCTGCTGGGCGGGTTGGCGGCACGCGCGGGTGGCGCCGGCGTGACGATGGGCGCGATACGCGTGACCTTCTGGGGTGCGCTCGCCATGGCGGTGACCGCAGGCATCGGTTCGCTGTTCAGAACCGTTGTGTGAGCCGGGCCAAGCGGCGCCCGGCGCGGTATCAGCCGCCGGCGTGAGCGGCTTTTTTGTTGGACTCGCGAGCGGCGACGCTGAGTTCCTTTTCGATGGAAGAGAAACGCTGAAAGACTTCGTGCAGCCGCAGCGCCATGTTGCGGATGGTATCGGCTTGCGCCAGTACGGTGGCGGGCAGTCCGGGCTCGAGGACTAGAAGTTCGGCGTTGCCGAGCAGGGTGGTAAGAGCGTTGTTGACGTTGGTCCGCATCTCGACCATGTAGCGTCCGAGAGTGGCCTCGGCTTGGGCGGCGGCGCAAATTTTTTCGGCTTCGCGGGCGCAGGACTCGGCCTGGCGGCGGCGCAGAATTTCGCGTCCGACGAGGCCCGCGATCGCCGGCCAGAGTCCAGGCTCGCGACGCAACTCGAGAACGGCCCCGTGGAGTTTATAGAAATCGAGCGTGGCATCGGAGTGAACTTTGGAGAGAACGATGATGGCAGGCTTGCCAGCAGCGGCGAGGAACTGCTTCAGGGCTTTGTTCCGATCGTTCTTGTCGTCCCCGTCGTCTTTGTTCTTTTCAACCGAAGAAGCGTCGGCAATGGCGAGGTCGTAGTGGCTGCCCTTGAGGTCGCGAGAAAAGCCTTCGTCGAGCACGATGAATTCCGGAGCAAACTCCGGACCATGGGAATGGGGAGCGGGATCCTGGGGCCAATTGGAGGTGACCTCCCGCGAAAAGGCGGGGTCGCTGGCAAGGATCAGAACGGTCGGGCGATTCATACTTATCGTTGCTTTCTGATTCCGAACTTATTCCTGTAGAGATGGGGGTTTCCCCGTCTCCCGAGACGCGGCAAGCCGCGTCTCTACAGGAAGTCATTTCTGTTTCCCGCCACCCGATGTTCCGGAAGCGGCGGCAGCGCTTGCGGCGAGCGGGTTCTGGTGCGCCACGTTCTGGAGGGCGTCGTCGACGGCCGCTCGGAGATCGACCAGCATGCGCAACGGCTGGCCCGAGGAGTATTCGGCGTGGAACATGACCTTCCAGGACTGGCAGATCATGCGCAGACGCGCGGTCGGCTCCTCGGCGGAGAACTGGGCGCGGCGGCAATCGATGGTGGTGACGCCGCGGCGCTCGAGTTCGCGCAAGCCGTCATGGATGGCGTTGAGATCGTCGTGCATGAGGCGGAAAAATATCCGCCGGATCATGAAGCTGAAACGGGCGAAGGCCACCATGGCCGAGGGCTCGAAGTAGCGGGCTGAGCTCTGCGTCTTGAGCTTGCGCCCTTGCTCGAGCGCGCCACTGTGCAGCAGTTCGCTGAGGCGGTGGCAACCCGCCGCCGACTGCATGATGGTATCGAGCGAAGTCAACCAGGCGGGAAGCTTCGGCTGTTGCGGCCCGAGCACGGGCTCCAGCACCTGGGCAACGTAATCGAGGTCCAGGTCCGTGTCTTCCAAGCCCGAGGGCGCGCACAGCGAAAAATACTGGACGAGCAGGAAGTCCGTCTTGTCGCGGTCACTGTTGGACTTCGCGGTCTTCTGCATGTGATGGACGAGAAGATGGCGCAGCACGGCTTCGCTGGCCAGCGGCGTGGTTTGCAGAAACTGCCGCATCTGGTGCACCTGGATCTGCGCGTCGACCTGCTGGAACCAGGCCTGGGCCTGCTCGACCGACTCGGGCGAGGAGGAGAATTCCTCGGCATTATCGTCATCGATCGGGCAGGTGGAAACCTCAATCACAAATTCGCGCACCAGCGCAGCGTACATGGGCTGCAGGGCGCGGAGCGTGGCTGCCTGATCCTCTAAGGGGAATGAAGGCGGGGTGGATGCAGTCATGATTTCACAATCCAATTGGGAACATGTTTTAGGAAGCGGACGGCAACCACTGTCCGTTCGGGGTGATATTGAACCGCGACCACGGAGGCTTCGGCGTGAAGCGAGCCGTCGGTGCTTTCGACCAGGACGCGATCGGCAAATTCCAGAGGACGGTCCACCACAAACAAAACTTCGCGGGGCGTACCGAACTCGATGACGGTGTTTTGAAGAAAAACTTTCTCATTTTCGTGGGCGCCGGAACCGCCATTTCCGTTGCCGCTAGTGTTGCCGTTGCCGTTGCTGCGGCTGAGCTTGATGGGAATCCGCACGGGCGTGGCCTCGGGAAAGAACCTCGCTAAGCGGCTTACGATGTCTGGTGCAAGAGCACGAGCAGTTGCCTGGTTGGGCACGGAATCCTCAATCCCGGGGGAATTGGAGCAGGCGAGCCTCCCCTCCTCCCGGTTTGGAGGAGTTGCGAGGAGACCCGTTCTGCCTTATCGGCATTCCTTTGTGCACGGGCACCACCAAAAACTTGAAGGTCATGCCCTTAAGAACAAGTAAAAGAAAGAGAAGCAGTTATCGGCGTCGCGCTGGGATTGGAGCACTGGAATTCTTTGGGAGTGGGAAAAGAGTGTCTCAGAATGAAACTACTGTCTCATTTCGCGGGCGCTAGGAACCGGATAGGCCCCAGGTGAGGGCGAGCTGCGCTCGGCTTGGACGGGCGGGGACGCCCGTCTCTCCACTTGCTATTGCAGAGTGGTCGATTGCGGAGGCTCTTCGCGGGCTCCTATGTTGTAGCGCTTCAGCTTGCGATAGAGGGTGGCGCGGCTGATGCCTAACATTTTGCCGGCTCTGGCTTTGTCTCCCTTGACCTGGGAGAAGACGCGCTCGATGGTGGCGCGCTCGATGTCTTCCAGATCGGTAGCGTGGAGGCCGGCGCCGGAATATTCTTGCGCTTCGGATTGAACTTCGGCTTGGACTTCCGAGCGCGCGATGGCTGGCGGCAGATCGCTGATTTCGATGATGCGCTGATCGCCGAGAGCGACGGCACGCTCCAGGCAATTTTCCAGTTCGCGGACGTTGCCGGGCCAGTCGTAAGTGAGCATAGCCTTCATGGCGTTGCTGGAGACCTGGACGCCGCGTCCGGGAGCGAGGCGTTCCAGGAAGAACGCGGCCAGGATGGGAATGTCGGAGCGGCGCTCACGCAAGGGCGGCAGAGAAATGGTGACCACGTTGAGGCGGAAATAGAGATCCTTGCGGAAGGTTCCTTTCTGATATTCGGCGTCGAGATCGCGGTTGGTGGCGGCCATGATGCGCACGTCCACTTTGACTTTTTGATTGCTGCCGACGGGGCGGACTTCTTTTTCCTGGAGAAAGCGCAAGAGCTTGGCTTGCATCTCAAGCGGAAGTTCGCCGACCTCGTCGAAAAAGATGGTTCCGGTATCGGCGGATTGCAGCAGGCCCTGCTTGGAACGAAGAGCGCCGGTGAAGGCGCCTTTTTCGTAGCCGAACAATTCGCTTTCGATGAGGGTGGGGACGAGCGATCCGCAGTCGACGGCAACAAAGGGGCGGCTGGCCATGGTGCCGCGAAAGTGAAGAGCGCGGGCGACCAGTTCCTTGCCGGTTCCGCTCTCGCCGGAAATCAGGACCGGGGTGCGCGTGTCTTTGAGGCGGGAGATGAGGCGCAGGACGTTCTGAATGCCGGTGGAATTGCCGATGATGCCGTGTACGGCGGTTTCGGTTTCGGAGCGTTCGCGGAGGTAGAGATTTTCTTCCACGAGGCGAACCTTGTCGGCCATGCGGCGCAGGAAGAGACGCAGTTCATCGAGCGGAGCAAAGGGCTTGGAAATGTAATCGTAGGCGCCGAGTTTCATGGCCTGCACCGCAGTTTCGACGGAGCCGTGGCCGGTCATGACGGCGACTTCGATGCGGGGGTGGGCGCGCTTGGCCTGCTCCAGGAATTCGATTCCGGACATGTGGGGCATGACCATGTCGGTGAGCACCATGTGGACGGGCTGTTCCTCGAGCAGGGCGAGGGCCGCGTCGCCGCTCTCGGCTTCGAGGCAGAAGAAGCCAAGCGACTCGCCGACGGTCATACAGAGGCGGCGGATGGTCTGCTCGTCATCGACAATCAACAATCGGATGCGGAAGTCGTCCGTCGTCAGATTCTGAGTCATGAGGCGCCCCTGCCTATGGTCTGCTCGACGACCGCAATGAAGTCATGAACTCGAAATGGCTTTTCGACGCAGGGCGCGCCGGTGCGGCGCAGCGTGGCGGCGGTTTCCTCGTTGGCGATATCGCCGGTGATGAAAACCAGGCGGGAGGCGAGTTCCGGGCGATGGGTGGCGATCCAGGCATAGACCTGGGCGCCATCGACGCCTCCGGGGGTACGCATGTCGGAAACGACGCCGTGAAAATCGCCGGCCTCAAGCAAGCGCAGAGCTTCGGCGCCGGATTCGGTGGGCACGACGGCGTATCCGTGACCCTCGAGAACGGCGCGCACTAAAGCCATGACGGCCGGTTCATCTTCAATCAGAAGCACGGCCGGACGGGCGGGTTTAGATCCTGATGTGATTCCTGACCTGATTCCCGACTTTGTTTCTGTCTGGGTCATGTGGGATGCACTCCTGCAACTGCTCCAAAGGATGCCGTCTCGGATGCCACGGGGAGGCGGACGATAAAGGTTGCTCCTTCAGAGTTCTGGTTGTTATGACAAACAATTTCGCCGCCATGTTCGCGGACGATGCCATAACAAATACTGAGGCCCAAACCAGTACCCTTGCCGACATCTTTGGTAGTAAAGAAAGGATCAAAAATACGTTCGGGATCGACAATGCCGATGCCGTTATCCTTAAAAGAAATCTCGACGAAGGAGCCGGCGCGGGCGCTCGTGACCTCAATGCGGGCGGGCCTCGCGGTCTCACGGACAGCGTCGTAAGCGTTGTTGAGGATGTTGAGAAAGACCTGCTGGAGCTGGTGGGAATCTCCGATGACCGCGGGCAGGGTCTCGTCGAGGCGTTCGATCACCTGGATGCCGTGACTGATGAAATCGTAAGAGCGCAAGTGCAGGGTGCGCTGCAGGATGGAGTTGAGCGGAACGGCCTGGCGCTGCGGCGGCGTCTGCCGGGCAAAGCTGAGCAGATTCTGCACGATCTGCTTGGTACGCTGCGCCTCCTGCAGAATCACGCGCAGATCGCGGCGGGCGCTTTCCGGGAGCTCGGGGTTTTCCATTAAGAGGTCGGTGAATCCGAGGATGGCGGTGAGGGGATTGTTGACTTCGTGGGCGACGCCGGAGACCAACTGTCCGACGGCAGCCATTTTCTCGGCATGCATGAGCTTGGAGCGCAGCATGGCAGAGTCGGTCACATCGGTCATGACTACGACGATACTGCTGACCTTGCCGTCTTCGCCGCTGATGGGGCTCAGATTGACGGAGAACTGGCTGCTGACGCCGTCGCCGCGAACGAGAGGCAAATCGAAGTTATCGACCTGCTGGCCGCGGGCCACGGCGGCCAGCGCTTCGCGGAGCGCGGCGCGGCGCGGGGGGGCGCACAGGTCGGGCAAGGGATGCGCCAGAATCTGGTTCTGCTGAAAACCGAGGCCGCCCCAGCGCCGGTTGGCATAACTGATCACGCCTTCGGTATCGGTGACCAGAATCAGGCTCTGGGTATGGTTGAGTATTTTGCTGGAGAAATCACGCTCTTTGTGCAGCTCGATTTGCGATTGGCGAAGGCCGGTGATGTCGAGCATGAGGCCGCGGTTCTGCAGGATGTTGCCCGCCGTATCGCGCACCGCGAAACAGTTCATGAACACGTGGACGGGAGATCCATCCTTGCGCCGCAGGACCTCTTCGTGATTGCGCATTCCGCCCTCGCGTTTGAGCACTTCCGCGAGTTCTTCGCGCCGCTGCGGAGAGAAATAAACCTGGGTGGGAATGTCGAGCTGCAGGACTTCGTCGCGGGTGCTGTAGCCGAGGATGCGAACCAGCGCGTCGTTGACTTCGACGAAGCGGCCTTGTGGCGTGGAGACGTAAATTCCTTCCTGAATGTTGTTGAACAGTTCGCGATAACGGCGTTCGGCTTCGCGGCGATCGGTGATGTCCTTGAGCACGTGCACGGTCTGCAACTGGGCGCTGCTGGCGGCATGAATGCGCGAGGTTGAAATCAGGTAGGCGCGTTCGAGCACGGGATGCACGTATTCGTCGAGACCCTCGCCGCTGCGGCAGAAGGGACAGGCGTGCGGAGAAGCGCCGGTGGTAAGGGCATCGAGCGCCCGCATGTTGATGCCGATCAACTGGTCGGGAGCGATACCGACGAAATCGGCGAGGGAGCGATTGACGCGGAGTATATTGTGCTGCTCGTCGTGAACGACGATGAAGTCGCTGATGGCGTCGAAGACTTCAACCCAGTGGCGGTTGGCCTGCTGCATGTGGGTGAAGAGGCAGGCATTCTCGAGCGCGATGCTGGCATGGCCGGCGATCGCGCGCAGCAACTGGTGATCTTCGATGGCGGGCGGGACGCCACGATCGGCGAGACAAAGCACGCCGACCAGTTCACTGGAGGAGCCGGCGAGGCGGACCAGGGTGCAATCGGTCCATCCCAGACTGGAGGCGAGAGCGGTTCCGAAGATATCGCTGGCGGGGGCGAAGGCAACATCGTCGGGGTATTTTGGCAGGGCGTCACTGAGTGCCTGACTGAAGCGGCGGAGCAGGGGCTGGTCGTCGACTTCGGAGGCGCCGCGCATCAGGATGGTATCTATCTCCGCGGCCTGGAAAAGGGTGAGGGCCACGCAGCGGCCACCGAGCAGGCTGGCGGCGCGCAGAGCGAAGTTGCGAGTGAACTGGGGCAGATGCAGGACGTTGTTCAGTTCGAGCGCGAGCGCGACCAGGGCCTCGGCGCGGCGGCGATGCTCCTCGGATTGGTGCAGGTTCCGGGTAAGTTCGAGGGCGATGGCAACTTGCGCGGCCAGAGCGCGGGCGCGGCGGACGTCTTCGTCGTTGATCGGCCCGGGCTCGATGCGGTCGAGGACACCGAACATCCCGAGCACCTCGCCGTTCGAACCGAGCAGGGGGACAGCGAGGAGTTGGCGGATCTTGAAAGTAGCAACGAAATCCAAATTCGCGCCTGGAGTTTTGCCGGCATCTTCGGTAACGAACACATTTTTTTGCTGCAGCGTTCTGGTGGCGACGCCATCGTAGAGCGGGATGTCGACGGGACGGGCGACGCCGTTCTCCACTCCCCAGCGAATGTGGAAGGCGGCCTCTTCCAGGAGCCCGATGAAGCAGCGCTCGAAGCCGAGAAAGTTGGCGGAGCGGACGACGGAGGTCTGCATGAACTCGTCGAGTTTTCCGGCGGAACCGAGTTCGAAGGAAATCTCGAGGATCTCGTGGAGTTCGTGGGCCTGGGCACGGGCCATGCCGTACAACTCGGCGTTGGCGATGGCGACCGCGCCAAAGCCGGCCAGAGCGGAAACCAAGGTTTTGTCTTCGTGGGTGAAGGGGTTGGCGAGACGAGGGTAGACGAGAATTGCACCGTGCGAGCGCGAGGTACGAAAGGGCGCCGCGATGAGAACTCCGGGCGGCGAGTCTTCGCCGAAATGAGAAGCGCCGTCGATGCTGACCGTGATGCGCTCGCCGGCGGCCACGGCGCGGGTCGCGATCTCGAGCGCAGAGCGCAGGTCGTTCTGCTTGAAACGCGAACGGATGGAGAGAGCGAGCCGGGGAGCTTCGGTCGACACCGCCTGCAACTGGAACAGTTTCTCCTGTTGCACGAAGACGAGCACGGCGGGCGAATGCAGCAGCATACGCAGGCGGTCGGCAATGCTCTCCATCACGGATGCGGTGTCGGGCAAGCCATGCAGAGCGGTGGCCACCTCGACCAGAATGCTGGCGCGACGGTGCTCTTCGCGGGAAAGCTGGTTCAGGCGAAGAGCCTCTAGTGCGGTGCCGAGCTGGGCCGCCAGGATGGTGACTTTGGCCAGGGCATCATCGTCAAAGCCGGCGCCGGGCG
>Ga0187890_10000375_pt1 | contig 31559 bp, 21 predicted proteins | sample June2016WEW_21_1_FD_133005 | JGI IMG/M metagenome (GOLD analysis project Ga0187890, IMG submission 133005) | Peatland microbial communities from SPRUCE experiment site at the Marcell Experimental Forest, Minnesota, USA - June2016WEW_21_10 | ecosystem: Environmental > Terrestrial > Soil >... | reverse complement strand
GGCGCTGTAAAAGCTTGCCCTCTTGTTCCGCTTTGCTCATCGCTCGCCTCGCCAAGACTACCCATTATCTTGGACCAACGGCGAGAGGGAAAGTTGCAAGGCATTTATGCAAGTCTCAATAAGCAACGGGATCTCAAGCATCGGGGGTCTGAAAGGAAGCGGGCCGGCAACCGCCGCAGTGATGGCCCTGGTCGGACTCGTAAACTCGAAGGCGAATGCCAAGGCGGCCAAGATGGCTCAGACGCCCTGAAGCCGCGGCAACGCTCGTTAATTGCCGAGGTTGAGCAACGCCGTGTTGCCGCCGGTTGCCGTGGTGTTCACGGTCAGGGTCCGCTCGCTCGCAAAGCGGGCCACATAGTGCGGGCCACCGGCCTTGGGCCCCGTGCCCGAAAGTCCGGTGCCCCCGAATGGTTGTACGCCCACGACCGCACCGATCATGTTGCGGTTGACGTAGGTGTTGCCGATGAACGTGCCCTCGAACACCTCTCGCCAGAAAGACTCGAGCCGCGTTTGTACACCGAGGGTAAGTCCGTAGTGCGTCGCGCGGATCGCGGCGAGCACATCGCCGATATCGCGTGAGCGATAGCGCACCACGTGCAGAAGCGGGCCGAATTCCTCGCGCGTCAATTGCGCCGCGTCGCTGAGCTCGATCAGGTGCGGCGCGACGAAGCTGCCCTGAGCATGCGACTCATCGAGCCGGCAGGCCTTCACGATCCGGGCCTCTCGGCGCATGCGCTCGACGTGTCGCTCGAGGCCTTCGCGAGCCGCTGCAGTGATGACCGGCCCGACGTCGGTCTTGAACTCGGCGGGATCGCCGATCACCAGCTCATCCATCGCGCCCGCGATCATCTCGAGCACCGTATCGGCGATTTCCTCCTGCAGGAACAGCAAGCGCAGCGCGGAACACCGCTGCCCTGCGCTCATGAAGGCCGAGGTGATTACGTCGTCGACGACCTGCTCCGGCAGGGCAGTCGAGTCGACCAGCATCGCATTCATGCCGCCCGTCTCGGCGATGAGCGGCACGATGGAACCGCCGCGAGCGGCAAGCAAGCGGTTGATGGTGAGCGCAGTTGCGGTGGACCCCGTCATGGCGACGCCCGCGAGCGCCGGATGGGCGAACGCCGCCTCGCCGAACATGCGTCCGCGGCTCGGCGTCAGCTGCAGTACCTCCGGAGGCACGCCTGCTTCGTGCAAAAGCTTCACGAAGCGTGCCGCGATGAGCGGCGTGGGCTCGGCCGGCTTGGCCACGACGGCATTGCCCGCCGCGAGTGCCGCCGTCACCTGTCCAGCGAAAATAGCGAGTGGGAAATTCCATGGACTGATGCAAGCAAATACACCTCGGCCATGCAGGGACAGCTCGTTGTGCTCACCCGTGGGTCCCTCGAGCCGCTTGCCATGAGCGAATTCCTCGCGCGCACGCACCGCGTAGTAGCGGCAGAAGTCCGTCGCCTCGCGTACCTCGGAAACGGCGTCGGGCAAGATCTTCCCGGCTTCGCGGATCAGCAGCTCGTAGAAGTCGAGCCGCGATTTTTCGAGCAGCGCCGCCGCCCGATCGAGGCACTCCGCCCGCACCACACCGCCGCGGGCGTCCCACGCAGTCTGCGCTCGCGCGGCGGCGGCGAAGGCCTCGGCGATCTCGGTGCTCGTGGCGTCCCGGGCACGGCCGACAGTGTCGCGGCGATCGGCCGGATTGGTCACCGCATGCGTCTCGCCGGGAAGCTCGACTCCATTGATGAGCGGGCCGCTCGTGTGCGAGATCGCGCGCCGCGAGACGATGCCGGCGCGGACGTCGGCCAGCGCGTCGGGATTGCCCATGTCGAGTCCGATGGAGTTGCGCCGCTCCGCAAACAGCGCGACCGGCACCGGCAGGCGCGGATGTGCATAAGAGTCGAGCCGCTCGAGCTCGGTGATGGGATCGCGGACAATATCGAGAACCGGTACCTGTTCGTCCATGAAGCGATTCACGAAGGAGGTATTGGCGCCGTTCTCGAGCAGACGGCGCACCAAGTAGGCGAGCAGGTCCTTGTGTTCGCCCACCGGCGCATAGACGCGTACGGGGGGAAAGTCCTCGATCTGGCGCTCGGCTTCCGCATAGAGGAGCCTGCCCATGCCGTGCAGCCGTTGGAACTCGTACGGCGCCCCGCGCGGTGCAAGCTCCAGCACCGCCGCGATGCTATGCGCGTTGTGCGTCGCGAACTGCGGAAACAGCACGTCGACATGCCTGAAGAGCCGCCCCGCGCAGGCGAGATAGGAGACATCCGTCGTGATCTTGCGGGTGTACACAGGATAGCCCTCGAGCCCGCGCTCCTGGCTACGCTTGATCTCACTGTCCCAGTACGCGCCTTTGACGAGGCGCACCGCGATGCGCCGGCCGGCTCGCCGAGCCATCGCCGCAGCCCAGTCGATCACGTCCAACGCACGCTTCGAATAGGCTTGGACGGCGAGCCCGAGTCCCGGCCAGTCCTTCGTTCCGGCATCCCCGGCGAGCGCCTCGATCACGTCGAGGGAGAGGTCGAGGCGATCCGCCTCTTCGGCATCGATCGTGAGCTGAATGCCTGCCTCGGCCGCGCGGCGCGTGAGCGCGAGCGTCTTCGGCGCCAGCCGCTCCATCACTCGATCCTTCTGTAAAAGCGTGTAGCGTGGCTCGAGCGCGGACAGCTTGATGGAAATGCTCGAGCGCTCGTGCGGGCGGCGTCCGCGGCCCACGCGGCCGATCACATCGATGGCGTGCTCGTAGGATGCGAGATAACGTTCCGCATCGGCGAGTGTCCGCGCGCCCTCGCCGAGCATGTCGAAGGAGCACAGGCCCACGTCGGGCTCGCGCTCGCTGCGCTGGAGGGCTTCCTCAATGGTCCGTCCCACGACGAACTCGCCGCCGATGATTTTCATCGCCCTGCGCACGGCGAGGCGCAACAGCGGCTCGCCCGCCTTGCGCGTGAGCTTGCGGATCCATCCTGCCGCATCGTTCTTGATCACCGGATCGAGCTCGAGGATGCCGCCGGTGAGCATGAGTCCCCAGGTCGATGCATTGACGAACAGCGATTCCGATCTGCCGGCATGCGCCGCCCAGTCCCCGGTGGCAAGCTGCTCGGCGATCAGACGGTCCGCGGTCGCATCGTCCGGAATTCTGAGGAGCGCCTCGGCAATGCACATGAGCGCAATGCCCTCCTGATTCGACAAGCCGAACTCCTGCAGGAAGGCGTCGAGGAACGGCCGCTCGTCGCGCCGCGCACGCGCTGCTTCGACCACCGCGACGGCCCGCGACACGGCGCGATGACGCGCCCCTCCGGTGAGATCGAGCGCATGCAGTAAGCGCTGTACGGCCTGGTCCTCGGGACACAGTGCGTGCTCACGCGCGGCGGCGCGCAAGCTGTCCGGCGAGGTGGGGGACGCGTACTCATTCAAGCTGGCAGCCATGGCGAGCTTCCTCAAAAAGGCGGTGAGCTAGTATCGGTAAGGACGGCCGGGAACACCAGCGGCCGTCCGCAATGCAGGATCAGGCGAGTGCCGCGGGCCTACGCGCGAGGGCCTCAGCTCTGCCCTCGCTCGCGGGACGCCGCATGAGCGTACTCTTGCCGAACAGCGATTCGACGAGGTCCACTGCAAGCGTCGCGGTCTTGTTGCGCACGTCCAGCGCGGGATTGAGCTCCATGATGTCGAGCGAGCTTACGAGCCCCGTGTCCGCGATCATCTCCATGCACAGCTGGGCCTCACGATAGGACATTCCACCGGGCACGGTGGTGCCGACACCGGGCGCGATCTCGGGATCGAGCACGTCGACGTCGAAGCTGACGTGCAGATGCGTGTCTTCCTCCAGATCTTCAAGCGCCAGCTCCATCGCTCGCCGCATACCCATCTCGTCGATGAAGCGCATGTCGAACACCGCCAGCCGCTGTTCGTGCACGAAACGGCGCTCGCCCGCATCGACGCTGCGGATACCCACCTGCCGCACCCACTGCGGCCTGATCGCCGGGGTGACCCCGTCGAGCTGTACCAGCTCGCTCGGCCCGAAGCCGCAGAGCGAGGCCACGGGCATTCCGTGGAGGCTCCCGCTCGGAGTCAAATCGCTGGTATTGAAGTCGGTATGCGCATCGAGCCAGATGATGCGCAGGGCGCGGCCCGTCTCGCGGCAGTGACGGGCCACGGCGGAAATCGATCCGATCGACAGGCTGTGATCGCCGCCCAGCAGGATGGGTAGACGACCCGCGCCGAGCTCGCGCCGTACCGCACCGTAGACCTCGCGGTTCCAGGCCGCGACCTCCGCCAGATGCCGATAGCCGCCGATGGCGGCGCGGCCGGGGTTGGGCGGGCCGCTCAAGTTGCCGCAGTCGCGCACGTCGAGACCGCGCGCCGCCAGAGCGGAAACGAGACCCGCGACGCGCAGCGCCTCCGGACCCATCGAGGCGCCGCGATCGCCCGCGCCCACGTCGGTCGGCGCGCCGATGAGGCTTGCCTTCGCGCCGGCGGCGCTCATGCCGGAATCCCTCCGCGGGCGGCGCCCGGTACTGCCATCGGGCGCCCGAGCTTGAGCTCGCCGAACAGATCCTTCGGATCATCGAGCCGCGGGATGAGATCGATGACACTCCCGCCACCGTACTCGCCCTCGAGGCGGTGCAAGTAACGCAGCGAGGAGAAGTCGTTGAGGGCGAAGCCCACCGAATCGAAGATCGACACTTCCGCGGGTGCGAGTCTGCCGGGCAGCTTGCCCGAGACGATGTCGGCGAGCTCAATGACGCGCGCCGCGGCGTCGAGCTGCTGGATCTCGCCCTCGATACGGGCCTGAGGCTCGAACTCGACCACGATGCGCGCATCGGGCCGCCGCAAGATTTCCCCATGCAGCTCCGTCTTGCCGGGGCAGTCGCCGCCCACGGCATTGAGGTGCATGCCGGGCTCGATCATCTGCGGAGTCAAAATGCAGGCTTTGCGCTTGTCCGCCGTCGCCGAGGTCACGATGTCGGCGCCGCGGACGGCCTCGGCGGTGCTGGCGCACGTGCGCATCGTAAGGCCGGGCAACCGCAGCGATTCGAGATTGAGCTTGAGCTTCGCCGTGGCCTCGGCGTCGGTGTCGAACAGCCGCAATTCGCGGATTCCCAGCATGTGGTGGAAGGCGACGGCCTGGAACTCGCTCTGCGCGCCATTGCCGATGAGAGCCATCGCACGGCTATCCCGACGCGCCATGTAACCGGCGGCGAGCGCCGAGATGGCGGCGGTGCGTAACGCCGTAACGAAGGTCATCTCGGACAGCAGCATGGGATATCCCGTAGCCACGTCCGAGAGCACGCCGAAGGCCGTCACCGTGAGAAGACCGGCGGCCGTGTTCCTGGGATGACCGTTTACGTACTTGAACGAATAGAGACGCCCGTCGCTGGTCGGCATCAGCTCGATGACTCCGCCCGGAGAATGGCACGCATGCCGGGCCGATTTGTCGAACTCCGCCCAGCGGCGGTAGTCCGACTCGATCTCGCCGGCCAGGGTTTCCATGAAGCGCGCCACGCCCTGGCGCGCGACCAGCTCGCGAAGGCGCGCGGTGCCGATGTAATTGACCATGTGAGTTCTCGCTCTAGTTGGAATTCGCTACGCCGGCCTCCCCGGCCGGCTGGAGCAGTCTCGCGCCACGGCACGCCAATAGATAGCCAGGAAACTGATCAATAGGATGGTATATTTGAACAAATCGTCAGACATTGTTGGCGTTTTGTGGATTCCACCGATCATAAGCTCCTATCCCTGCTTCGCGAGAACGCGCGCATGCCCGTTGCGGCTATGGCGAAGGCCCTGGGCGTATCGCGCGGCACGGTGCAGAACCGACTCGCGCGGCTCGAGGCGGACGGCACGGTGCTCGGTTATACGGTGCGCCTCAAGCACGGCGCCGATGATCAGCGTATTCGGGCCTTCATGACGGTCGCGGTCGAGGGCAACCGCACCGACGAGGTGCTGAAGGCGCTGCGCGGAGACCCTGCGGTGTGCGCGCTGCACACCACCAACGGCCGCTGGGATATCGTCGCCGAACTGCGTACCGACAGCCTCGAGGCGGTGGACCGCGTGCTCGGCCGCATCCGGTTGATCGATGGCATCTCGAGCACGGAGACCAGCCTCTTACTCTCGACGCATAAGTACTGAGGCCCGCGCGCCCCGGTCAGATCCAGGGCGTGACGGCGCTCAGCGCAGGGTCGCCAGGAAAACGGCGCAGTCCGCGCCCTCGCAGCCCGCGATGCGCCCGGACATCGCGCTTGCGCCGCCGAGCACAGCGAGATCCCACGGCTCGAGCACCGCCGCATCCTCGCCGTCCGCCTGTATTTCGATCGCGGCGTCGATGGGAAATACCACCATCGATTCATCCATCCGCGCCGCGCAGAAGAGCGGACCCTGCAATCGCTCGACGCGTGCGCGCACCGGTCCCATCGCGCTCGAGGTCATCAAGTTCAGATCCACGCAGGGACCGTTCAACAGCTCGCACTCGACGCCGAGTGCACCGTCGAACTGCACCAGGTCGCCGGCGGCGCGCATCGTGCGGTGGGTGCCGTCCGACAGCTTCAAGGCAATGCCCGCACCGCGCAGCAGAACCATCGTGCGCGCATAGCCGGCGAAGTCTGAGAACGGACCGGACGCATCGATGTGCGCCACGCTCACGCGCCAGCGAAAGGCATCGCCCCGCGAAGGGCTGCGCATCGCTTCGTGCGTGATGCCGCCGCCGTTCTTCCATGGCGAGGACTTGAACTGCGTCTGGCGGACGATGCGCATGCGCTAGAATCATACTCACATATGCAAGGCGAATACGACGTCATCATCGTGGGCGCGGGCGCCGCGGGACTCGCAGCCGGCGCGAGGCTCGCGAAGGCAGGACAGCGCGTGGCGCTACTCGAGGCGCGCGATCGGATCGGAGGGCGCATCTTCACACGGCGTTTGCCCGCGGCCGAAGGGCACGCACCGATGTGCATCGAGCTCGGCGCTGAGTTCATCCACGGAATGCCGCCGCAAACCTGGTCGCTCGTCGGCCAAGCCAAGCTGTCCGCTTATGAGCTCGAGGGCTCGGAACTGTCGTTCGTGAACGGCGCTTGGGCGCCGCCGGTGAACCATCCCGCGATGCATGTGATTTCCGACATGATGAAATGGCTCGAGGGTCGCCCCGGCTGCGACATGAGCTTCGCCGAATATCTCGCCGCCAATCCCACCGATGCGGCAAGCGCCGCGGCTGCCGCGAACTACGTCGAAGGGTTCAATGCCGCAGATCGCAATCGTATCGGCATCGCAGCGCTCGCCGTGCAGCAGCGCGCCGAGGACGGCATCGACAGCGATCGGATCTTTCACATCGCCGAAGGCTACGATGCAGTGATGAATTTCCTGGCCGCGCAATTCCGCGCCGACGGCGGTGAGCTCGCCCTCGGCGGCGCCGTGCGACGCATCGAATGGCGGCGCGGCAGCGTGCGGGTCGAGTGCGACAGCGAGAAGCTCCACGGGAGGCGAGCATTGATCACAGTGCCCCTGGGCGTGCTGCAGGCGGACGCCATCGACTTCGCGCCGCGGCCAACGGATATCCTCGCGCACGCGCAGCGCCTGGCGATGGGCGATGTGGTGCGCGTCGTGCTCCTCTTCCGCGATCGCTTCTGGCGGGATCGCTGCGCGCCGTCCATTCCCGATGGCATGCGGCGCAAGCTCGCGGACCTCAGCTTTCTGTTCACACCGGCCGAGGTACCCTCAACCTGGTGGACGCCTAATCCCGCCCACACGCCGATGCTCACCGCCTGGATCGGCGGCACCAAGGCGACGGAGTTGCGGCGCTCGATTGCGGAGGGCAGCGACCCCCTCGCCCTCCCGCGCCGCTGCATCGCGACGCTCGCGCGCGTGTTCGAGCTGTCGTTTGCGGAGGTACAGAATCTGCTCGTGAGCTGGCACGAGCATGACTGGTCGGCCGACCCCTATTCCCGCGGCGCATACAGCTACGTACCGGCGGGCGCTCTGGATGCGCCCGCGAAACTCACCGTGCCCGTCGAGGACGCCCTTTATTTCGCGGGCGAGCACACCGACATCACGGGACATTGGGGGACGGTGCACGCGGCGATCGGCACGGGCGTGCGGGCGGCCGCGCAAATACTGGCTGTACGCGACAGCCGCGGCGGGTGAGATTCAGGTCGCCTTCGCGCGCAGCTCCTTGCGCACCACCAGCTTCAGGCCCGACCAAACCTCGCTCACCGCGCACACCTTGATGTCGACGAAGCCCATCGGCAGTGCGACCGCCCGGATGGTGTCCTCCGTGACGTCAGTCGGCCGGCGCGCGGATTTTTTCGGCCACGAAACCCAGACAGGAGCGGTGTCCGCGACCTTCGCACGCAATTCGGCGAGGTAGCGCTCCAGATCTCGCCGGCGAGTGACGAAGATGTGCGCCAAGTCGGTGCGCACGCTTGCGGAGCGGCTGAACGTCACGTCAGTCGGGAGGGGCTCGAGGAGCCGTCGGTATTCATCGGGCCCATCGAGGACGCAGACTCGGCTTCCTGCCTTGATTCCGAGCTTCTTCCAGAGCGGCGTCCCCGAGTATCCCGCCGTCTTGCTTGGGGCTTTCATGCGATCTCTCCCTGGCGCGGCCCGTATCCCCGACGGTCTGTTATAGTCTGCGGCGAAAGTCCTGCGCAAGAGCTGCCGCCGCACGCTTCGACGCGTCGAGGCAGAAAGTCTGTAGGGTGTCCGCTAGCTCTAGAGCGCGGTGGCGCCGATGTTGTCAGCCAGCCCAGTCCTACAGTCTTTCCCGCTCGCAGGGCGACAGCGCGCCGCCTCCGTCAAACTTACTCTTAAGAGCTACTTGCCCCATCCATTTTCCGTACGGGAGCCCGTCACTTGCTGACCGAGCACGATATCTATCTGTTTCGCGAGGGCACCCACGGCTCTCTGTTCGATGGGCTCGGGTGTCACTTGCACGAGGGGCGTGTCGGGGCGTCCTTTGGAGTGTGGGCACCGAACGCCGCCAAGGTATCGGTGATCGGCGACTGGAACGGCTGGGGTGCAAGCGACGATGCGCTCGCGCCGCGTTGGGACGGCTCGGGCATCTGGGAAGGGTCCATTGCCGGCGTCCAGCGCGGCCAAGCGTACAAGTACCGCATCACTTCGCGATGGAACGATTTCACGGCGGAAAAGGCCGACCCGCTCGGCTTTTTCTCCGAGCTTCCGCCCGCGACCGGATCGCGGGTGTGGTCGCTCGACTGGGAGTGGCGCGACGGCGAATGGATGACATCGCGCGGGCAGCGCAATGGGCTCGCCGCACCGATCTCCATTTACGAGGTGCACCTCGGTTCGTGGCGGCGCAAGGACGGCAATGTCTTGAATTATCGCGATCTCGCGCACGAGCTCGCCCGATACGTGCGCGACACGGGCTTCACGCACGTCGAGCTGATGCCCATCACCGAGCACCCCTTCTACGGATCCTGGGGCTACCAGACCACCGGCTATTTCGCACCCACGGCGCGTTACGGGACACCGCAGGACCTCATGTATTTCGTCGACCATCTGCACCAGAACGGGATCGGCGTCATCCTCGACTGGGTACCCTCGCACTTCCCCGCAGACGCCCACGGGCTCATCTATTTCGACGGTACGCATTTGTATGAGCACGCCGACGCCCGGCAGGGTTTTCACCCCGAGTGGAACTCGGCCATCTTCAATTTCGGCCGCAATGAGGTGCGCTCCTTTCTCATCTCATCTGCGCTTTTCTGGCTGAAGCACTACCACATCGACGGGCTGCGGGTCGACGCCGTGGCGTCGATGCTGTATCTCGATTACGCGCGCAAGGCGGGCGAATGGATTCCAAACCGCTATGGCGGTCGCGAGAACCTCGAGGCCACCGAGTTTCTGCGCGACCTCAACAAGGCCGTGTATCGAGACCATCCCGACGCAAGCATGATCGCCGAGGAATCGACCGCTTGGCCGATGGTCTCGCGGCCGACCGACATGGGCGGACTCGGATTCGGCATGAAATGGAACATGGGCTGGATGCACGACACGCTCGCCTATTTCAGCCAGGACCCGATCTACCGGCGCTACCATCATGGGCAGCTGACCTTCTCCTTGATATACGCCTTCAACGAGAACTTCGTGCTGCCGCTCTCGCACGACGAAGTGGTGTACGGCAAAGGGGCGCTCATCGGCAAGATGCCGGGCGACGACTGGCAAAAGTTTGCGAACCTGCGCGCCTTGTTCGGCTACATGTGGGGCCATCCCGGCAAGAAGCTGCTATTCATGGGCGACGAGTTCGCGCAGCGGCGGGAGTGGACCCACGAGGGCGAACTGGAATGGTGGGTAGCCTCGCTCACCGAGCATGCAGGCGTGCAGCGCCTGGTGCGCGACTTGAACGCGGTCTACCGCAACGAGCCCGCGCTGCATCGCTTGGATTTCAGCCAGGATGGATTCGAATGGCTCGACGTCGACAATGCGGATGCGAGCGTGCTCGCGTTCCTGCGCAAGGCGGGCGACAGCCCGCCCGTGCTGGTGGTCTGCAACCTCACCCCCATCCCCCGTCACAACTACCTCGTCGGCGTGCCGAAACGTGGGCTCTGGCGCGAGGTCTTGAACAGTGACGCGCAAGAATACGGCGGCGCTGGCTGGGGCAACATGGGCGCAGTCGAGTCGGTGCCTGTGACCACCCGCGGACGCGTCGAGTCCTTGAATCTGACGCTGCCGCCGCTGTCCACTTTGATGCTGCGGTGGGAGTCGCATGGCTGAGAGAAACGAGCCGCGCAGGCGCGCGAAGCCTTCAGCCGTCGCATCGACGGATCCGGCGGAGCCCTGTGTCGACGGGCGGGTGCGCGCGGTCATCGACGGTCTGTCGCCGCGGGTCGACGGCGGCCGTTTTCCCGCGAAGCGCATCGCCGGCGAGCCGGTATGCGTCGAGGCTTTCTGCCTCACCGACGGGCACGATCAGCTGCGCGTGGTGCTTGCCTGGAGGGCGATGAACGCGGCGGTGGTGTACGAGGTCGAGATGCAGTCTCGCGGGAACGACGTATGGACGGCCGAGTTCACGCCGCCGGCGCCGGGGCGTTATCACTGCACGGTCACGGCCTGGGTCGATCACTTCGAGTCCTGGCGCAAGGAGCTCGAGCGGCGCGAGGAGCTCGGCGACATTCGTGTCGCCTTGCAGGTGGGAAGCGCGCTCATCTCCGAGACCGCGGCGCGTGCCGGCGACGCCGCTGCGCGGGTTCTGAAGGACTGGGCGGCACTCTTGCTCGAGAGCGCTAAGCCGGGGGCGACCGTGGATGCGGCCTCGCTCAAGTCGCTCGCGCTCGATCCCGAGCGCGCGCGCCTGATGCGGCGTCACTCGGACAGGAGCCTCGCCGATTCAGCGGCCGTGGAGATTTTTGCGGACCGGAAACGCGCTGGCTTCAGCAGCTGGTACGAGCTCTTCCCGCGCTCGGCCTCGACGCAACCCGCGCGGCACGGGAATTTCAAGGACGTCGAGGCGCGTCTGCCCTACGTCGCCGAGATGGGCTTCGATGTCGTGTACTTCCCGCCCATCCAGCCCATCGGACGGGTGAATCGCAAGGGGCCCAACAACGCGCTCAAGGCGAAGCCCGACGACGTCGGCAGCCCCTGGGCCATCGGCTCTGCAGATGGCGGCCACAAGGAGATTCTGCCGGAGCTCGGCACGCTCGAGGATTTCCGGCACCTGGCGGCCAAGGCGCGTGAGCTCGGCATGGAAATCGCACTCGACGTGGCATTCCAATGTGCGCCCGATCACCCCTACGTGCGTACGCATCCCCAGTGGTTCAAGCACCGTCCCGACGGCAGCGTGCAATACGCGGAGAATCCACCGAAGAAATATCAGGATATTTACCCTTTCGATTTCGAGACCGCCGACTGGCGTGCGTTGTGGGGGGAGCTGAAGAGCATCGTCGACTTCTGGATCGAGCAGGGAATCCGCATATTCCGTGTCGACAATCCCCACACCAAGCCGTTTCCGTTCTGGGAATGGCTGATCGGCGAGATCGAGCGCACGCATCCCGATGTCCTGTTCCTCGCCGAAGCCTTCACGCGGCCCAAGGTCATGCACCGCCTCGCGAAGCTCGGCTTCACGCAGTCCTACACGTATTTCACCTGGCGCAACAGCAAGCGCGAGCTCACCGAATACTTCACGGAGCTGAGCCGCGGCGCTGCGCGGGAATACTTCCGGCCGAACGTGTGGCCGAACACGCCCGACATCCTGCACGAGACGCTGCAGTCGGGCCTGCGCGCCGCGTACGCCGCGAGGCTGGTGCTGGCGGCCACGCTGTCCGCGAACTACGGCATCTACGGACCAACCTTCGAGCTGATGGAGAGCACGCCGCGCGAGCCCGGCAGCGAGGAGTATCTCGACTCGGAGAAATATCAGCTGCGATACTGGAGCCTGGACCGTCCCGACAGCCTGCGCTCCCTGATCGCACGCATGAACCGCATTCGCCGTGACAACGTGGCCCTGCAGTCGGACGCCTCGCTGCGCTTTTGCGCGATCGACAACGAGGAGCTCATCGGGTATGTGAAGAGCGACGCGACCTCGGATAACGTGATCATCGTGGCAGTGAACCTCGATCCCAATCACGTGCAATCGGGCTGGATCGAGCTCGACCTGCGCGCGCTGGGACTCGACGACTCGACGCCTTATCAGGTGCACGATCTGTTGAGCGACCAGCGGTATCAGTGGCGCGGGCGCCGCAACTACGTGATGCTGGACCCGCAGCGCATGCCGGCGCACGTATTGAAGCTCCGCCGGTACTTGCGCACGGAGCATGATTTCGACTACTTTTTGTGAGGGACTGAGGTTGCGATGAACGATGTCGCCCAATCCGCCGCGCGGGACCCGGCGACGCTGTCGGGGCTCGATGTCGATGATGCGCTCTGGTTCAAGGACGCGGTCATCTATCAGCTCAACGTCAAGTCGTTCCTGGATTCGAACGACGACGGCATCGGGGATTTTCCCGGGCTCACCTCCAAATTGGCGTACATCCGCGATCTCGGCGTCAACACGATCTGGCTCATGCCGTTCTACCCCTCGCCGCTCAAGGACGACGGCTACGACATCGCCGACTACAAGAGCATCCATCCACCGTACGGTACGCTCGACGATTTCCGCACCATGCTGCGCGAGGCACACCGGCTCGGCCTCAAGGTCGTGACCGAGCTCGTCATCAACCATACCTCCGACCAGCATCCCTGGTTCCAAGCCGCGCGCCGCGCCCCGCCTGAGTCGCCCGAACGAGAGTTCTACGTGTGGAGCGACACGGACCAGAAATATCTCGGCACGCGCATCATCTTCCTCGACACCGAGAGCTCGAACTGGACCTTCGACCCGGTTGCCAAGCAGTACTACTGGCACCGCTTCTTCAGCCATCAGCCGGATCTGAACTTCGACAATCCGCACGTCATGGACGCGGTGCTCGACATCATGCGCTTCTGGCTCGACATGGGAGTCGACGGCTTCCGCCTGGACGCCATCCCCTATCTGGTCGAGCGCGAGGGCACTAACAACGAGAACCTGCGCGAGACGCACGAGGTGATCAAGAGGCTGCGTGCCGCGATCGATGCGAACTACAAGAGCCGTTTTCTACTGGCGGAGGCCAACCAGTGGCCCGAGGACGTGCGCGAGTACTTCGGTGACGGCGACGAGTGCCACATGGCCTATCACTTTCCGCTCATGCCTCGCATCTACATGTCGATCGCCCAGGAGGACCGCTATCCCATCACCGAGATCATGCAGCAAACGCCGGATATTCCCGACAGCTGTCAATGGGCGATCTTTTTGCGCAACCACGACGAGCTGACGCTCGAGATGGTCACGAGCAGAGAGCGCGACTACATGTACAACACGTATGCTGCGGACATGCGTGCGCGCATCAATCTCGGCATACGCCGCCGCCTCGCGCCGCTCATGGAGAACGATCGGGACCGCATCAAGCTCATGGACAGCCTGCTCTTGTCCATGCCGGGCTCCCCCATCCTCTACTACGGCGATGAGATAGGCATGGGGGACAACGTGTTCATCGGCGATCGCAACGGCGTGCGCACGCCCATGCAATGGACCCCCGACCGCAATGCGGGCTTCTCGCACGCGGACCCGCAGCGGCTGTACTTGCCGCCCATCATGGATCCGGTGTACGGCTATGCGTCGGTGAACGTCGAGGCGCAATCGCGCGATCCGAATTCGCTCTTGAGCTGGACCAAGCGCATGCTTGCCGTGCGCAAGACCAGCCGGGCCTTCGGGCGCGGCACGCGCCGCTTCCTGCGGCCGGGCAATCGCAAAATCCTCGCGTATCTGCGCGAGTACGGCGAGGACAGCATCCTGTGCGTCGCGAATCTGTCGCGTTCTGCGCAGCCGGTCGAGCTCAATCTGTCCGAGTTCAAGGGCCGGGTGCCCTTGGAGATGCTCGGCCGTACGACCTTTCCGCCGATCGGCGACTTGCCCTATCTCTTGACCCTGTCGGCATACGGCTTCTACTGGTTCAGATTGACCACCGACGCCGAGGCGCCGGCGTGGCACGAGCAGATCCCCTCCATTGATGAGCGCCCGGTGCTGGTGCTGTTCGACGGCTGGAGCAGCCTGTTCCGCGACCGCGTCGTGCCATGGCGCATCGCCATGGCAGAGAAAACGCGAGCGCAGCTCGAGACCGACGCTCTGCCGCGGTTCATCGAAACGCAGCGCTGGTATGCGGCCAAGGGCACGCCCATCGAACGCGCCCGCATCGTCGATCATGTCGTGTGGCAGGAGGGGAAGATCAGCTGGGTCGTGGCATTGCTCGATGTGGTTGCGGGGACCGAGACCGCGAGCTACTTTCTGCCGCTCGCGCTCGCCTGGGAGGACAAGGACGAGGATAGGCTGCGCAGTCTCTCGAGCGCCGCCATCGCCAAGGTCCGCCAGCAGGCAAGCGTCGGCGTCATGGGTGATGCCTTTGCCGACGAGGCATTCTGCCGCGCCGTGGTCGGCTCCATGCAGAAACCGCGCGACATGCCGACCGCACAGGGAAAGCTCGAGTTCCGGCCCACGGCGGCTTTCGGTCGGATTGCCGGCGACAACTCCTCCGCGCTTCCGGCCGCACGCCCGCAGGGATCGAGCTCGAACACGGTGGTGGTCATGGGCGAGCGGCTGATACTGAAAGGCTACCGGCGCCTGCGCGCCGGCACGAGCCCCGAGCTCGAGATGGGAATGTATCTCACCGATGTCGTGCACTACGCCAACTGTGCGCCGCTGGCCGGTGTGCTCGAGTACCGCGACAAGGACGGAGAGCCTCGACTGCTCGCGATGCTGCAGGGCTATGTCGCCAATCAGGGCGACGGCTGGACCTACGCACTCGAATATCTGCGGCGTCACCTCGAAGAGCACCGCATGGCACCTGCCACCGATGCCTTGCCCGTCAACGCCCACGAGGCGTTCCTGGCCCTCATGCGGCGGCTCGCGGTGCGAACGGCGGAGCTGCATCGGGCGCTCGCCACGCGCACCGGCGATCCGCTCTTCGATCCCGAGAGTCTCGGGCGCGCGGATTTCGAGGCGTACCGGCAGCGTGCGGCCGAAGAGGCGAAGAACGCGCTGGCACTGCTCAAGCCGAACCTCGATCAACTCGCGCCGGCGGAACGCGAGAAGGCGGCCGCGATCCTGGCTCACCAGGATCAAATTCTGAAGCGCATAGAGACGCTCGCCGCCGAGGCTGCGGGCGGCACGAAGATCCGCATTCACGGGGATTACCATTTGGGCCAGGTGCTCCTGACACGCAACGACTTCGTCATCATCGACTTCGAGGGCGAGCCGGGCCACAGCTTGGAGGAGCGGCGCGCCAAGCAATCGGCCCTGCGCGACGTCGCAGGGATGCTGCGCTCGTTCAGCTACGTCGAGTACAGCGCGCTGCGCAGCGTCGCGCACGATGAAGTGGAGTACGCGAAGCTCCTGCCGCTGGCGCACGCGTGGGCCCAGGAGGCACGCACGGCTTTCCTCGCGGCCTACGACGAGACCGCGCGGGGGGCGTCGCTCTACACGGAGCTCATGCCGGGCCACGGCCTTTTGGGCCTGTTCGAGCTAGAGAAAACGCTCTACGAGCTGCGCTACGAGCTCAACAACCGGCCCGGCTGGGCGGGCATTCCGCTGCAGGGTATCGTCGACTCGGGCGTACTGGAGTGATCGGGGGAGGCATGCATGCATAATCTGGATCTGTTGCCGCAAACGGCCGATGAGTTCGTGCATCGGGCGGCGGTCCTTTTGCCGAACATTGCCGTCGCGCTCGGCATCCTCATCCTCGGATGGCTGCTTGCAAAAGTGGCTCGATTCGCGGTCGAGCGCGCCCTGCGCGCGGTCAACTTCAACGTGCTGACCGAGCGCGCCGGCACCGATCACTTCCTTCAACAGGGGGGTCTGCAGGGCGATACCACCACACTGTTCGGCCTCTTCACTTACTGGGTCGTGCTCGCGGCGACGTTCATGCAGGCCGCTGCCGAGGTGGATCTCGTCCGGCTCACGGACCTTTTGAATCGCGTGCTGCTCTTCTCGCCGAAAGTGCTGATCGCGATGCTCATCGCGGTGTTCGGATCATACTTCGCGCGCTTCGTCGGTAATGCGATCACGACGTATTGCATCGAAGCGCAGATCCCCGACGCCGACCTCCTCGGAAAGATGGCTCAGTATCTCGTCATGGCGTTCGTCATCATGATCGCGCTGCGCCAGCTCCAGGTCGGCGCCGATATCGTGGAGCTCACGTTCTTGGTCCTCCTCGGCGGAGTCGTACTCGCGCTCGCGCTCGCGTTCGGCCTCGGCGGAAAGGACTGGGCGGCGGCGCTGCTCGAGCGTTGGTGGCCTCGAAACGGCAACAAAGATCGTTGAGGTGTCCGCGGATTCGCAGCGCGGTGAGCTGCGCATCGCCCACGAGATGCTGTTCGGCGCGCAGCTTCTCGAGCGCGGCGGCACCCGCTTTCGCGTGTGGGCGCCGAGCGTCATACGCGCCGAGCTGCAGCTCCTCGAGCCGGTGGCAGCCCCCGCGCCGCGCGCGTGCTCCTATCCGATGCACGCCGCGGAGCCCGGCTGGCACGAGCTCATCGTGCCCGAGGCGGGCGCCGGCTCGCGCTACAAGTTTCTTCTGCACCTCGAGGACGGCGCCGCCTGGTCGGTGCCGGATCCCGCCTCGCGCAGCAACCCGCAGGGAGTGCACGACGCGAGCAGCGTGGTCGATCCGCGCGCATACGCCTGGCGCGAGACGAAATGGCGCGGACGGGCGTGGGCGGATGCTGTGGTATACGAGCTGCACGTCGGCACTTTCACTCCGGAGGGCACGTTCGTCGCAGCCGCCGCCCGGCTGCCCGAGCTGGCGACGCTCGGCGTTACCGCATTGCAAATCATGCCGCTCGCGGCTTTCCCGGGCACGCGCAACTGGGGATACGACGGTGTGCTGCCGTTCGCGCCCGCGGCTTGCTACGGTACACCGGAGGAACTGAAAGCCTTCGTCGACGGTGCGCACGGTCTGGGGCTGATGGTGCTGCTCGATGTCGTCTACAACCACTTCGGTCCGGACGGCAACTATTTGCATGTTTATTGCCCGCAGTTCTTCAATCCGGCGCAGCGCACGCCCTGGGGGGCCGCGATCAACTTCGACGGGGCCTCGTGCCGCACGGTGCGTGACTTCTTCGTGAGCAACGCGCTCTACTGGACGAAGGAGTTCTGCTTCGACGGCCTGCGCCTCGACGCGGTGCACGCCCTGCGCGACTCGAGCCGGCCGGACATCGTTTGCGAAATCGCCGACGCCCTGCGCGACGGACCGGGCCGCGACCGGCAGGTGCACCTCGTTCTGGAGAACAACCGGAACGAGGCGCACCACCTCGCGCGCGATGCGCGTGGGCGGCCCCTGTACGCTACCGCGCAGTGGGACGACGACGTGCATCACGCGTTGCATGCGCTCTTGAGCGGCGAGGGCGACGGTTATTACGCGGATTATGCCCCTGACCCGCTCGCCCGCTTGGGACGCGCACTGGCCGAGGGCTTCGCCTATCAGGGTGAGCACTCCGTGTTTCGCGGCAAATCACGCGGGGAGCCGAGCGCGCACCTGCCGCCGGACGCGTTCGTGGGATACCTCCAGAACCACGACATGATCGGCAACCGCGCGTTCGGCGGGCGGATCGACAGCTTCGCCGACGCCCGCTTCCTCGTGGCCGCGTATGCCTGCCTCCTGCTCACGCCGCTCGTGCCGATGCTGTTCATGGGCGAGGAATTCGCCGCATCGACCCCGTTCCTGTATTTCTGCGACTTCGGGCCGGAGCTCGGGGCGGCGGTCGCGGCCGGACGGCGGCGCGAGTTTCAGCGCTTCGCCGCGTTCGCCGACGAGGCGGCAACCGCACGTATCCCCGACCCGAATGCGGCGGCGACATTCGCAGGCTCGAAGCTTCGCTGGGCGGAGCGCTCGCAATCCCCGCACCGCGAACGGCTGGCGCTCGTGCGCGAGTTCCTCACTTTGAGACGACTCAAGCTCGCACCCCATCTTTCCGGGCTGCGGCACGGCGGCCGCTACCGGATCGAGAGCGCCGCACTGCACGTCGCGTGGGATCTTCCGGACGGGTCCGTATGGCGCCTGCTCGTGCACTTCGGGCCGGAAGCCGTGGAGACGGCGCAAGGCCCCGTGGGCGACGTGATATTCTCCGCAGGCGTTCACGACGTGCCGCGATCGCCCTGTGTCCGTCTCCATCCCGGAGCGATTCGTGTCGCGCAAGGACGCTAGCTGAAATATCCCGTACCGCGCTCGGGTCTTCTTCGCGCAGTGCCGCGAAGCTGGAAGAGCGGCCTTTGACCGTTCCACATCAAACAGAAGGAAACTAACGATGTCGCAACTTCACTGGGTTCGCCGATCACTTCCCCTCGCTGTCCTCACGGCGCTAGCCTGTGCGCCGCTCGCCTTTGCCGACGACATGGTGTCATTCGCGAACGGCGGCTATGCGCGGGGACTGCGGACCATGGACGAGATGCATAAGATCGATACCGACGGCGACGGCACGGTCTCCAAGGCCGAGTGGCTCGCCTACCAGGAAAAAGTCTGGGGCGCCTTCCCGAAGGACAAGAATGGCAACGTCGACGAGAAGGCGTTCACGACCCGTTCGGGCGCCATGGTGGGCTTCGCCACGGGTGGCTATGCGCGGGGTTTGCAGACCCCGGAGATGATGCACAAGATCGACACCGACAGCGACGGCACGATTTCGCACGATGAGTTCATCGCCTTTCAGACCAAGGTCTTCAACATGATGGACACGAACCAAGCCGGGTCTTTGGGCCCGCAAGAGTTCCTAGGCAAATAGGGCGATTCGGTACGCGACCCCGGCGTGGTGCGCTATCGGGAGACAAAAAATTGCCCCGGGTTCTTTCGAGCCCGGGGCTATTTCTTTTACTCGTTATAGTTATAGCTTATTCGGCTGCTTCTGTATCCCCCGCCGGTACCGCATCATCTGCCTCACCCATACTGCCGCCCACATCCATGAAGGAGCGGCGACGGGTATCGTCGGAAGCGCGTCGGCGCCGGGCATGATACGCGAATCCCGTGCCCGCGGGAATGAGACGACCGACGATGACGTTCTCCTTCAGACCGCGCAGGTCGTCCTTGAGGCCGCGAACCGCCGCCTCGGTGAGCACGCGGGTGGTCTCCTGGAAGGAGGCCGCCGAGATGAACGACTCGGTCGCGAGCGAGGCCTTGGTGATACCGAGCAATAGCGGCTCCCAGGTCGACTGGTGCTTGCCCTCGGTCTTTTGCTTCGCGATGACATCGAGAAGCCGGCCACGATCCATCTGCTCACCGCGCAGCAACGCGGAGTCGCCGGTGTCGAGCACCTCGATCTTGCGCAGCATCTGCCGCACGATGACTTCGATGTGCTTGTCGTTGATCTTCACGCCCTGCAACCGATAGACGTCCTGAATCTCGCGGACCAGGTAGTTGGCCAGCGCCTCGACCCCCTGCAACCGCAATATGTCATGCGGATTCGGCTCGCCGTCCGCGATGACCTCGCCCTTCTCGACCTGCTCGCCCTCGAACACGTTGAGATGACGCCATTTCGGAATCAGCTCCTCGTACTTATCGCTGGCCTCGTTAGTGATGATCAGGCGGCGCTTGCCCTTGGTCTCCTTGCCGAAGCTCACGGTGCCGGAGCGCTCGGCGAGAATCGCCGAATCCTTGGGCTTGCGAGCCTCGAACAGGTCCGCGACCCGGGGCAGACCGCCGGTGATGTCGCGGGTCTTGGAAGACTCCTGCGGGATGCGCGCGATGACGTCGCCCACCGATACCTTGGCCCCGTCCTCGAGGCTCACGATAGCGCCCGCGGGCAGCGCGTACACCGCCGGAATGTCGGTGTTGGCGAAGGTGACTTCCTTGCCCTTGGCGTTGGTGAGCCGCACCACCGGGCGCAGGTCCTTGCCGCCGGAGCCGCGCTGCTTCGGATCGAGCACGACCGTCGAAGTGAGGCCGGTGATGTCGTCCACCTGGGTCGTGACGGTGATGCCATCCACGAAGTCGGAGAACTTGATCATGCCCGCCACTTCCGTAACCACCGGGTGGGTATGCGGATCCCAGTTGGCGACCGATTGGCCTGCCGTGACGACGTCGCCGTCGTTCACGGTAATGTTCGCGCCGTACGGAATCTTGTAGCGCTCGCGCTCACGGCCGAACTCATCGACCAGACCAAGCTCGCCTGAACGGGACACCGCGACCAGGTGGCCCTTCTCGTGGCGCACGGTCTTGATGTTGTGCAGGCGGATCGTGCCCTTGGACTTGACCTCGACGCCGTTGGCCGCCGCCGCTCGCGAGGCGGCACCGCCGACGTGGAAGGTACGCATCGTGAGCTGCGTTCCGGGCTCGCCGATCGATTGCGCCGCGATGACACCCACGGCCTCGCCGATGTTGATGCGATGGCCACGACCGAGGTCGCGCCCGTAGCACTGCGCGCAGACGCCGTAACGGGTCTCGCACGTTATCGGAGAGCGCACCATCACTTGATCGATGCCCATCTTCTCCAGGAGCTTGACCAGCTTCTCGTCGATCAGAACACCCGCCTTGACCAGCACCTCGCCGGTCGCGGCTACGACCACGTCCTCGGAGACCACGCGTCCTAGAACGCGCTCGCCCAGGCCCTCGACCACATCGCCGCCTTCGACGATCGGGGTGATGGAGAGTCCGTTGGCGGTACCGCAATCGATCTCCGTGACCACGAGGTCCTGCGCCACGTCGACCAGGCGCCGCGTGAGGTAGCCCGAGTTCGCGGTCTTCAACGCCGTGTCCGCAAGGCCCTTGCGAGCGCCGTGGGTCGAGATGAAGTACTGCAATACGTTCAAGCCCTCGCGGAAATTCGCGGTGATCGGCGTCTCGATGATGGAGCCGTCGGGCTTCGCCATCAGGCCGCGCATGCCGGCGAGCTGGCGGATCTGCGCCGCGGAGCCGCGGGCGCCGGAGTCGGCCATCATGAAGATCGAGTTGAACGACTTCTGACGGACCTTGTTGCCCTTGGTGTCGGTCACCTCGTCGGTGCCGAGCTTCTCCATCATGGCCTTCGCGACTTGATCATTGGTGCGCGACCAGATGTCCACGACCTTGTTATAGCGCTCGCCGTTGGTGACCAATCCGGAAGCGTATTGCTCCTGGATCTCCTTCACCTCGCGCTCCGCCGTCGACAGGATCTTGGTCTTGTTCTGCGGAACCACCATGTCGTCCACGCCGATGGATACGCCGGCACGGGTCGCATAGTGGAAGCCCGTGTACATCAGCTGGTCGGCGAACACGACGGTCTCCTTGAGACCAACGGTGCGGTAGCACGCGTTGATGGTCGCGGAGATGGTCTTCTTGGTCATGTCCTGGTTGATCGCGTCGAAGGACAGCCCCCTCGGCAAGATCTCGGACAGAAGCGAGCGTCCCACCGTCGTATCGACCACACGGGTGTTCGGGCCGAGCTTACCCTGGCTGTCGCGCACGTGCTCGGTCAGGCGCACCTTGACCTTCGCCTGCAGATCGACGTTGCGGCTCTCGTAAGCGCGGTGCACTTCGGCGACGTCGCCGAACGCCATGCCCTCGCCCTTCGCCCCGACGCGCTCGCGCGTCATGTAATAGAGACCGAGCACCACGTCCTGGGAGGGCACGATGATCGGATCGCCGTTCGCGGGCGAGAGGATGTTGTTGGAGGACATCATCAAGGCGCGCGCCTCGAGCTGCGCCTCGATGGACAGCGGCACGTGCACCGCCATCTGGTCGCCGTCGAAGTCGGCGTTGAACGCCGTGCATACGAGCGGGTGTAGCTGAATGGCCTTGCCCTCGATCAGGACCGGCTCGAATGCCTGAATGCCGAGGCGATGCAGGGTCGGAGCGCGGTTGAGAAGCACGGGATGCTCGCGGATGACCTCCTCGAGAATGTCCCACACCTCGGGTCCCTCGCGCTCCACGAGGCGCTTCGCGGCCTTGATGGTGGAAGCCTCGCCGCGCAACTGGAGCTTGGAGAAGATGAAGGGCTTGAAGAGCTCGAGCGCCATCTTCTTCGGCAATCCGCACTGATGCAGGCGCAGGGTCGGACCCACCACGATGACCGAGCGGCCCGAGTAGTCGACGCGCTTGCCCAGGAGGTTCTGGCGGAAGCGGCCCTGCTTGCCCTTGATCATGTCGGCGAGCGACTTGAGCGGGCGCTTGTTCGTGCCCGTGATGGCCCGGCCGCGGCGGCCGTTGTCGAGGAGCGCATCGACCGCTTCCTGCAGCATGCGCTTCTCGTTGCGCACGATGATGTCGGGCGCGTTGAGCTCGAGCAGCCGGCGCAGGCGGTTATTGCGGTTGATGACGCGGCGGTACAGATCGTTCAGATCCGAGGTCGCGAAGCGGCCGCCGTCGAGCGGCACGAGGGGGCGCAGGTCGGGCGGCAGCACCGGCAACACGGTGAGCACCATCCACTCCGGCTTGTTGCCGGACTCCATGAACGCCTCGATCAGCTTCAAACGCTTGGACAGGCGCTTGATCTTGGTCTCGGAGTTGGTGTTCGCCATGTCCTCCCGGACCTTGACGACCTCGGCGGCCAAGTCCATGGACTTCAAGAGCTCGTGCACGGCCTCGGCGCCCATGCGGGCGTCGAACTCATCGCCGTGCTCCTCGATCGACTCGAGGTACATCTCGTCGGTGAGCAGCTGGCCGCGCTGGAGAGAGGTCATGCCGGGATCGACCACGACGAAGGCCTCGAAGTAGAGCACCCGCTCGATCTCGCGCAACGTCATATCGAGCATCAATCCGATGCGCGACGGCAGCGACTTGAGGAACCAGATGTGCGCGGTCGGGCTCGCGAGCTCGATGTGGCCCATGCGCTCGCGGCGCACCTTGGACTGGGTCACCTCGACGCCGCACTTTTCGCACACGACGCCGCGATGCTTCAGGCGCTTGTACTTGCCGCACAGGCACTCGTAGTCCTTCACGGGACCGAAGATCTTGGCGCAGAACAGGCCGTCGCGCTCCGGCTTGAAGGTCCGGTAGTTGATCGTCTCCGGCTTCTTCACCTCGCCGTAGGACCACGAGCGGATCATGTCGGGCGATGCGAGCCCGATCTTGATCGAGTCGAAGTTCTCGACGGGCACCTGCTGCTTGAACAACTTGAGTAAATCTTTCATGGATTAAGCCTCACTCTCGAGTTCGATGTTGATGGCGAGGGAGCGGATCTCCTTGACCAAGACATTGAACGATTCCGGCATTCCGGCTTTCATTTCATGGTTCCCGTCGACGATCGCCTTGTACATCTGCGTTCGACCGTTCACGTCGTCGGACTTGACGGTGAGCATCTCCTGCAGCGTGTAAGCGGCGCCGTAGGCCTCGAGCGCCCATACTTCCATCTCGCCGAAGCGTTGGCCGCCAAACTGCGCCTTGCCGCCGAGCGGCTGCTGGGTGACCAGGCTGTACGGACCGGTGGAGCGTGCGTGCATCTTGTCGTCGACCAGATGGTTGAGCTTCAGCATGTACATGTAGCCCACCGTCACCGGCCGCTCGAACTGCTCGCCCGTGCGTCCATCGTGCAGGATGGTCTGACCAGAGGTCGGCAGATCGGCGAGCGCCAGGAGACCCTTGATCTCCTCCTCGCTCGCGCCGTCGAACACCGGCGTCGCCATCGGCACGCCGTGCTTCAAGTTGCTGGCGAGCTCCAGGATTTCCGGGTCCGTCAAGGACTTGACGTCCTCCTTCTGGCCGCCGGTCTCGTTGTAGACCTGGTGCAGGAACTTGCGGACTTCCGCGATCGCATTCTGCGCCTCGAGCATCTTGCCGATCTTTGCGCCGACGCCCTTGGCCGCCCACCCGAGGTGGGTCTCCAGGATCTGACCGATGTTCATGCGCGAGGGCACGCCCAGCGGATTCAGCACGATGTCGACCGGCGTGCCGTCCGCCATATACGGCATGTCCTCGACGGGCACGATGGAGGAGATCACACCCTTGTTGCCGTGACGGCCCGCCATCTTGTCGCCGGGCTGCACGCGGCGCTTCACCGCGAGGTAGACCTTCACCATCTTGAGCACGCCCGGCGCGAGATCGTCGCCGGCGGTGATCTTGGCTTTCTTCTCCTCGAAGCGCTTCTCGAAGGCCTTGCGCTGCCCCTTGAGCCGCTCGGATACCGTCTCGAGCTGCGCATTCGCCTCCTCGTCCTTCAGGCGGATCTCGAACCACTGCTCCCGTGGCAGGTCGGCCAGGTACGCCTCATCGATCGGCGAGCCGGGCTTGAGCCGCTTCGGGCCCGCCTCGGCGGCCTTGCCCTCGATCATGCCGCGCACGCGCTGGAACAAGTCGTCCTCCAGGATGCGCTGCTGATCCGCCAGGTCCTTGCGAACGCGCTCGAGCTCGGACTTCTCGATCGCGAGCGCGCGCGAGTCCTTCTCCACGCCGTCACGGGTGAACACGCGGACGTCGATCACCGTGCCGTCCATGCCCGGCGGCACGCGCAGCGAGGTGTCCTTCACGTCGGAGGCCTTCTCGCCGAAGATCGCGCGCAGCAGCTTTTCCTCGGGCGTGAGCTGAGTCTCGCCCTTCGGCGTTACCTTGCCCACGAGGATGTCGCCCGCACGCACCTCGGCGCCGATGAAGGCGATGCCCGCCTCATCGAGCTTGGCGAGCGCGGAGTCGCCCACATTCGGTATGTCCGCGGTGATTTCCTCGGGACCGAGCTTGGTGTCGCGCGCGACGCAGGTGAGCTCCTCGATGTGAATGGTCGTGAAGCGATCCTCCTCGACCACCCGCTCGGAGATGAGGATGGAGTCCTCGAAGTTGTAGCCGTTCCACGGCATGAATGCGACCAAGAGGTTCTGGCCGAGCGCGAGCTCGCCCAGATGGGTCGACGGGCCGTCCGCCAGCACGTCGCCGCGCTTGATGGCATCGCCCGCCTTCACCAGCGGACGCTGGTTGATGCAAGTGTTCTGGTTCGAACGCGTGTACTTGGTGAGCGAATAGATGTCCACACCCGGCTCGCCGGCAGTGGTCTCGTCGTCGTTCACCCGCACCACGATGCGCGAGGCATCGACCGAATCGACGCTGCCGCCGCGGCGCGCGACGACCGTGACGCCCGAATCGATTGCCACCGCGCGCTCCATGCCCGTGCCCACGAGCGGCGTCTCCGACCGCAAGGTCGGCACCGCCTGACGCTGCATGTTCGAGCCCATGAGAGCGCGGTTCGCGTCGTCGTGCTCGAGGAACGGAATGAGCGATGCCGCGACCGATACGATCTGCTTGGGACTCACGTCCATGAAGTCGATCTTGTCGGGAGTCGACAAGGTGAATTCGTTCTGCGTGCGGCACGAGATCAGGTCGTCGACGAACTCGCCCTTCTCGTTGAGGGTCGCGTTCGCCTGCGCGATCACGTACTGGCCTTCCTCGATCGCCGACAGGTAATCGATCTGATCGGTCACCTTGCCGCTGGACACGCGCCGGTACGGGGTCTCGAGGAAACCGTAGTCGTTGGTGCGCGCGTAAACGGCGAGCGAGTTGATCAAGCCGATGTTCGGACCTTCCGGAGTCTCGATCGGGCATACCCGGCCGTAGTGGGTCGGATGCACGTCGCGCACCTCGAATCCCGCGCGCTCGCGGGTGAGGCCGCCGGGCCCCAAAGCCGAGACACGCCGCTTGTGCGTGACCTCGGACAGCGGATTGTTCTGGTCCATGAACTGCGAGAGCTGCGAGGAGCCGAAGAACTCCTTGACCGCGGCCGCCACCGGCTTCGCATTGATCATTTCCTGCGGCATGATCGGCTCGCTCTCGGCGACGGTCAGGCGCTCCTTGACGGCGCGCTCGACGCGCACCAGTCCGATGCGGAACGCGTTCTCGGCCATCTCGCCCACGCTGCGCACGCGACGATTGCCGAGGTGATCGATATCATCGACATGGCCGTTGCCGTTGCGGATGTCGATCAAGGTCTTCATGACCTCGATGATGTCTTCCTTGCTGAGCACGCCCGATCCGGTGATCTCATCGCGGCCGACGCGGCGGTTGAACTTCATGCGCCCGACGGGCGAGAGATCGTAGCGCTCGCTGTTGAAGAACAGGTTCTGAAACAGGTTCTCGGCCGCATCCTTGGTGGGCGGCTCGCCAGGGCGCATCATGCGGTAGATCTCGACCAGCGCCTCGAGACGGGTCTTGGTCGGGTCGATACGCAGCGTGTCCGAGATGTAGGGACCGCGATCCAGGTCGTTGACGAACAGCGTGCGGATCTCGGTGATGCCGTTCTCGATCAGCTTGAGAACGGTCGGCACCGTCAGGATCTCGTTGGCCTTCGCCAGGATCTCGCCGGTCTCGGTGTTGACGATGTCGTGCACCAGCACCTTGCCCTGCAGATACTCGATCGGCACGGGCAGTTGCTTGACGCCTGCCTCCTCCAGATCGCGCACGTGACGGGCGGTGATGCGCCGGCCTTCCTCGACGATGACCTTCTTGCCGACGCGGATCTCGAAGGAAGCCGTCTCGCCGCGCAAACGCTGCGGGATGATCTCGAACGTGATCTCTTTCTTCGACAGATGGAACACGTTCTTCTCGAAGAACATGTCGAGAATCTGCTCTTCGGTGTAGCCCAGGGCGCGCAGAATGATGGTCACCGGCAGCTTGCGGCGCCGGTCGATGCGCGCGAACACACAGTCCTTCGGGTCGAACTCGAAGTCGAGCCAGGAGCCGCGATAGGGAATGATGCGCGCGGAGAACAAAAGCTTGCCGGAGGAGTGCGTCTTACCGCGGTCGTGATCGAAGAACACGCCGGGGCTGCGATGCAGCTGCGAGACGATGACTCGCTCGGTGCCGTTGATGATGAAGGTGCCGTTCTCGGTCATGAGCGGCAACTCGCCCAGGTAGACCTCCTGCTCGCGCACGTCCTTCACGGGCTTCTTCGCGCCGCTCGCTTCCTTGTCGAGCACCACGAGCCGAACCTTGACGCGCAACGGTGCCGCATAGGTGAGGCCGCGCAGCTGGCATTCCTTGACGTCGAACACCGGCTCGCCCAGCCGGTAGCTCACGTACTCGAGCGTCGCGTTGCCGGAGTAGCTGGAGATCGGGAATACGCTGTCGAAGGCCGCGTGCAAGCCGACCGCATCGCGATTCGCCTCCGGCGTATCCGCCTGCAGGAACCGCCGATAGGAATCGAGCTGAATCGCCAGCAGATATGGCGTGCCGAGGATGCTCGGGCGCTTGCCAAAGTTCTTGCGGATGCGCTTCTTTTCGGTGAACGAATAGGCCATGTTTTCTGATCTCCAGTGTTGTCAGACGCGCAGCGCCCGACCTGCGGGGTCGCGGCGACCCCGATCGAGAGCGCCCGCCATGCGGGCGAAGGAATCAAAATCGACAGAATCGAAAGAGCAGCCGAGGGCCTCCGCGTTTTTTGCGGCAACCCCCGGACTGCGCATATGAACGGCAATCACTACTTGATGGCAGCCTTGGCGCCGGCGTCCTCGAGCTTCTTCTTGATCGCTTCCGCATCGGCCTTCGGAATGCCTTCCTTGACCGTCGACGGAGCGCCCTCGACCAGATCCTTCGCCTCCTTGAGCCCCAAGCCCGTGATCTCGCGGATGACCTTGATCACGCCCACCTTGTTGGCGCCGAACTCGGTCATGGTCACGGTGAACTCGGTCTGAGCTTCCGCCGCAGGCGCCGCCGCGGCAGCGCCGCCGCCGCCCGCGGCCACCGCTACGGGAGCGGCCGCCGTGACGTTGAACTTCTTCTCCATGTCGGCAATCAGCTCGACCACTTCCATGACGGACATCTTGGAAATCGCATCGAGGATTTCGTCTTTGGTAACAGCCATCGTTTTCTCCAAAAAAATATCTAAGTGGGTCTTGCGACCCGAATCAGGTTAAAAACCGGTCAGGCCGCCGGCGCGCCGGCGCTTTTCTTCGCCTCGGCAACGGCAGCGATCGTCCTCACCAACTTGGCGTGAGGAGCGGCCAGAGTCCCGACCAACTTCGCAATCGGCGCCTGCAGGACACCCAACAGCTTCGCCACCGCTTGCGCGCGCGTGGGCAATGAAGCCACACGGTCGATGTCCTGGGGCTTGAGCATCTGCCCGCCCAAAGACACGAGTGTCGTCACCAGTTTGTCGTTGTCCTTTGCGAACGCCTTGACGATGCGCGCAGCCGCGCCGGGGTCGTCATTGGAGAACGCGAGGACCACGGGTCCCTTCAACGCCGGAGAAATGCACTCGAAAGCGGTGCCGGCAACGGCCTTGCGCGCGAGCGTGTTCTTGACGACACGCAGATACACCCCTTCCTTGCGCGCCTTCGCGCGTAAGTCGGTCATCTGCGATACCGTCAAGCCACGGTTCTCGGCGCCCACCACGGACAGGGCTTTCGCCGCGACCGCGTTGACCTCTGCCACCACGACTTTCTTCTCTTCCAACTTGAGTGCCATTAAGTCCTCCCGGTCAGAAGCGTCACACACGGGCAAGAGCGCCACCGCTCCTGCCCACCCTCGAGTACGCGAGTACTCGTGCGGTGCGACCGTCACCAGGAAATTCCTGATTCGGGCCCCACCATCTGCGCAGGCCTCCTCGATTAAGGACCCTTGTCTCTAGAGCGAAGCTCTTCGAGCCGGTCCGCCTGCGGTCTTCGACGGTGAGCGCGCGAAAATCCTTGCGGACCCTCGCGCCACCCTCCATCAATTCCTCAATTCGAATCGTCCTAAATTCCGAAACTAGACTGATCGACCGTGACGCCCGGCCCCATGGTCGAGGACACCGTCACCTTCTTCAGATAGATACCCTTCGAGGTCGCGGGCTTGATCTTCTGCAGATCCGCAACCAGCGCCATCAGATTCTCCTTGAGCGCCTGAGGCTCGAAGCTCGCGCGCCCAATCTGCGCGTGCACGATCCCGGCCTTGTCGGTGCGATAGCGCACCTGACCCGCCTTGGCGTTCCTCACCGCGCCCGCCACGTCGGGCGTGACCGTGCCCACCTTCGGGTTCGGCATCAGGCCGCGCGGACCCAGAATCTGCCCGAGCTGGCCCACGATGCGCATCGCATCGGGGCTGGCGATCACGACGTCGAAATCGATCTGCCCGGCCTTGACCTTCTCGGCGAGGTCCTCGAAACCGACGATGTCTGCGCCGGCGGCGCGCGCCGCATCGGCGTTCTTGCCCTGCGTGAACACCGCCACTCGCACGGTCTTGCCGGTGCCGTGCGGCATCACGGTGGAGCCTCGGACCTGCTGGTCCGACTTAGTGGCATCCACACCGAGATTCACGGCGACGTCCACGGACTCGTCGAACTTCGCGGTCGCCAGCTCCTTCACGAGCTTGAGCGCGTCATCCAACGGATACGACTTGCCGGGCGGCAACTTCTCTTTCCAAGCCTTGGTTCGCTTCGCTACGGCCGCCATGTCACACCCCCTCCACGTCGACGCCCATGCTGCGGGCGCTGCCCGCAATGGTGCGCACCGCCGCTTCCAGGTCGGCCGCCGTCAAATCCGGCGTCTTGAGCTTGGCGATGTCCTCGAGCTGCTTGCGCGAAATCTTGCCCACCTTGGCGGTGTTCGGCGTCGCGCTGCCCTTCGGGATGCCGAGCGCCTTGGCGATGAGCACCGAGGCGGGTGGAGTCTTCAGGATGAACGTGAAGCTGCGGTCGCTATACACCGTAATCACTACTGGGGTCGGTAATCCTTTTTCCAAGGTCTGCGTCTGCGCATTGAAGGCCTTGCAGAACTCCATGATGTTGACGCCTTGCTGGCCGAGCGCCGGTCCCACCGGCGGACTGGGATTGGCCTGCCCCGCAGGGATTTGCAGCTTGATATAGCCTGTGACTTTCTTCGCCATCGCTCTTAGCTCCTGGTGGGTACTAGCGTCGCTTGTGCGACTCCCCTGTTTAGGCGCTTGCGCGCCAAATCAACCCTTTTCGACCTGCGAGAAATCGAGCTCCACGGGGGTCGAGCGCCCGAGGATCTGCACCGCCACTTGTAGGCGGTTCTTTTCGTAGTTGACCGACTCCACGACGCCGTTGAAGTCGTTGAACGGACCGTCCGTCACGCGCACCACCTCGCCGGGCTCGAAGAGCACCTTGGGCTTCGGCTTGTCGACGCCCTCCTCGACGCGGCGCAGGATCGACATGGCCTCCTTGTCCGTGATGGCCGCCGGCTTGTCGCTGGTTCCACCGATGAAGCCGAGAACCTTCGGGACCTCCTTCACCAGGTGCCAGGTGTCCTCGTCCATCTCCATCTGTACGAGCACGTAGCCCGGGAAGAACTTGCGGTCGGACTTGCGCTTCTGACCGTCGCGCATCTCGACCACCTCCTCGGTGGGCACGAGGATTTCTCCGAACTTAGCTTCCAGGCCCGCGCGCTTGACGCGCTCCTTGAGCGACTCGGACACCTTGTGCTCGAAGTTCGAGTAGGCGTGAACCACATACCATCGCAAAGCCATAGACTCTCCAGCTCCTGTCACGCGGGCGGTTGGCCGGTCAGAAGCCTGATCAACCAGGTGAGGATCAGATCGAGTACCCAGAAAAACGTGCCCATCAGCGTGGCGAAGACGAACACGAGGATCGTCGTTCTGACCGTGTCCTCCCGCTCGGGCCACACCACCTTGCGCAGCTCGACACGCGCGGCCTGCGCGAACTGCCAAAATTCCCGTCCGTACCAGCTGACCCACGCGAGGGCCCCTGCGACGACCACGCCGCCGCCGACCATCGCCAACCGAAGCGCCAGCCCGTCGTCCTCGTACCAATAGAAGGCCACGACTCCAGCCAGGAGCGCCACGATCGCGAGGATCATCAGCGCATTGTCCTTGGCCGATGCTCCTTCGGCTGCTTGCACTTCCGCCATGTTTACCGTTCGACCTTGGGACCTGCTTCGGTGGCAGGGCAGGAGGGAATCGAACCCCCAACCTGCGGTTTTGGAGACCGCCGCTCTGCCAATTGAGCTACTGCCCTAATTAATGCGCTTGCGCGCAGGATCAACGGGGTCGCTACGCGACCCCGTCCGAAAGAAATCAAGTAATGACCTTGGATACGACCCCGGAGCTGACTGTTTTGGTCGCAACCATTAGGTGATCACCTTGGAAACCACCCCCGAACCCACGGTTTTACCTCCCTCGCGGATGGCAAAGCGCAGCCCCTGCTCCATCGCGATCGGGGCAATTAGCTCC
>Ga0187890_10000373_pt1 | contig 31766 bp, 28 predicted proteins | sample June2016WEW_21_1_FD_133005 | JGI IMG/M metagenome (GOLD analysis project Ga0187890, IMG submission 133005) | Peatland microbial communities from SPRUCE experiment site at the Marcell Experimental Forest, Minnesota, USA - June2016WEW_21_10 | ecosystem: Environmental > Terrestrial > Soil >... | reverse complement strand
GTCTTTTCTTTACTCAACAGCGTTAATAATTTATCTGAAGAAATAAATTTGGCGCCGTCGATATATTTATCCTCTTCTTGTTTCATAGATCTTTTTCTAAAATAACAAAGAGTAAATACGGTAATTGTAATCAGAATAATGAAAAATATTGTCAGATAAAAAAGCAGCATTTGGTAAAACTCCTGCCAGAAAATATCCCATGCCGGCCGGAAAACTTTCATCGTATTATTAACAAGTCCCCACCACATATTTTCCAAACACCAACCACTTATCTGCCAAAATCTATTTTTAAAAATAGAAATAACTAATGATGTAAAACCTGCGCTTAACAAACCGGAGGCAATCAAAATCCACTTGAACATTTTCATATTCATTAGGAGAAAACTAAGCCAGGTTTCAAATCCCTTAAATGCTTTTATATGATGTTTATTATCCATAATTCACTCAATTCTACATGACGACCTCTCCTGTTTTTCTATAATCGTCTAATAGTATCTTTGCGTTTTTAAATATCTCCGCCCAAGCGTCCATGCCTTTTTCTTGACGAATATCTTCACCTATAAGAGCGGAAGTCATGACGAGTAAACTTATTAAAGATTTGAGATCGCCTTCCATTTTTTCTAAAATTATAGTCGTTTTTTCTTTCTCTTCCCGCTCATAGGCAAATATTATTTTTTGCCGGATTAATTCAGACACTGAGCAGTTATTTTCTGCTGCTTCCTTATTGATTTTCTCTCTTAACTCGCCCTTTATCCTAGCCGAGATACTTTTCTTCATTTGTTTACCTCGTATGAACTTGTTTTTATTATTAAATTGTTCCATTCTTGCCTTGCTGTGTTGACAGGTTATTAAATAATTAATAATTGTTATATATTTAATAATATCAATTGGTTAATCAATTTTCGCTCTTTGATCACTGATTATTCAGCCACAAAAACCTCCTTCCCTTGTAAACATCGTAAGTGTTTATTTCTATTATTAAATTAAGCTGTTTTGGCTTTGATTTGTTGACAAATTGTTTACGCTTAATACTTAATCATATCATATACTAATAATCGTTTTTTGTACCGCTTGTAAACTTTATGCAGAATTTTTCTGCGTAGGGTCTCCTGTAGAAAACCCGTGTACTCTTCCATTAACCTCCCACCTAAGTTTTTCACTCCCTAGCTTCAAACAGGCAATTACGAAGTGTCCTTTTCTCTCTTGGAAAAATTACTGCTCTGAGGCATTCGCTCTGTGGCGTGTCTATCTTTTTCTATCCGGGATAAATCTTTATGCTGCATAAAATCTTTCGTGCTGCCGCGTGTCCAATTATTTTTTCTCCTGATTGCTTTTTCAATTCGTTTTATCCGATTTTCTTGCTCCATACTTTCACCATCTTGTGTGTTCTAAAAATACAGTTCTTTATTTTAGAATAGAACTGTCACCCTATAATAAGGGTGACAGTTCTAATTCTAAATTCTTATTTGAACTGTTAGAAAATTTAGAAACGTTATGACAGTTCTAAAATATTTGACCGTTCTATTTTTCATTATGCGACTTTCCAATTATGATCCATTTTTTATGAATGCCCCGGCCTCTTTCATCTCGTATCAAAAGATATGGATTTCCCCCAGCCGTTGCCCAAGACAAAAAATCTCTGATCCGGTTGTCACTCAATGCAGTTTGTTTTTTGAATGCCATTTTAAATGGCCCAACTTCCATTTCATCATTTTCCAGAATTGATTCTGCAATCGGTAAATATGTTGATAGTGCCGACGGTGCCGGTTTTGTTTTGGATGTTTTCTTTTCCGGTAAAATATCATTAGCCAGCCGGAAACAATAACCACCTTCTTGATTTAACCATTCAACAGCAAAGGACTCCTGCGGTGGATAATTTCTCAATAAAACATCAATGACAGCCGCATCGGTGTTTTGTGCATGTGCTGTCAGTGCAATACAGGCATCGTAATCACGGCCAATCACATTTGATCCGGCGCCACGGTCGCGGATATCTCGATCTCCCGGTGCGCCTTTTGCGTCATGGTGAACGTAAATAATAGCCGCACCGGTTTGCTCGGCTAATTGATCGAAGTGATTAAGAATCACCTTGACGTCTTCCGCGGCGTTCTCTATACCTTGCGCTATTTTGTAAAGAGGATCAAAAGCGATAACTTCAGGACAAAAGGTTTCCACCGAGTATAATATTCGATCAATTCCTTCCGGCCCGGTAATATTCAAACCCCGGCCATTAAGTATTAAAAGCCGATCCTCTAAGTCATCAGGTAAAATATTCATTGCCTGGCAAATATTTTTCAATCGCCGGTGGAAATGATGATCTTTTATTTCCAGCTGGATATAAGCAACTCGCCGTGGAAATGGAATATCCCAGGACAAGAAAGTCATTCCTGCCGCAATACTTATGCAGAGTTGCAGTAGAAAAAATGATTTCCTGAGTTTGCTTGATCCGATAATTGCCAGCTTGTCGGCAATGTCAATAATGTCTTTAATTATCTGGTCTGGTTCCGGTGGTTTGCTGATTAGCCAATCAGAGGCTTTAATGAACATCAAAGGCTCGTCATAGGTCAAGCATCCTTGAATCTTTGCTATAATCTTTTTAGCTCCCGGCCTATCGGCTGACTTTAAGGCTTGGTAAAGATCAATGATAAGCGCTTCCATTGGATCGTCGGCTTGCTTGATTTGTTCAAGAAATTCATCTATGCCGTTCATTGATTTTCGATCCTATTTTCCGGTGCCGCCAGCCAGAGAATATTTTGATAATTGCCGGTTTCCGTTCTTAGATGACCGGGAAGACGCGCAAGACGCGCCGGATTGCTGCAAGCGGAATCAACTCCCAAAGGAATCAATCCCTGCTCATATAGCCGCTGTCTTATTTCCCGCTGCCAGTCATCCATTGATTGAACGTCTGCCAGCTTTTGAACATCAATCCAGCCGTGTATTGATTTCCCGCCGGAATCTACAAGGCAGACTACAGGCAATTTAACCGCTGTCCAAAAACGGATTTGGTCTTCACGGCTCAGATTGTCAAATTCAGCAAGGCAGTAGCGGAATGATTTTATATTGCCGTCGCCCCGGAATGTTTCACCGTCGCCGTTCTTCTTTGTTGCCGGTTTGCCGCTTAGAGGATTGATAATCAGGAAAGGCGCTGTCTTGCCGCCTGCCTGAAAATATTTGATCCAGTCCGCCGCTGTGCGGATATTCTGACCGATGATTCCCGGCTCCAGTCGTTCACCGATGAAAATCAAATCATCGGGCATGAACATAGAAAAAAGAAAATTAGCCGCGTCTTCCTGCGGTGTCCAGACCAGGCGAATAGGTGACGATTCCCAAAGATCAGCATCATCAGTAATTTTTGATTGTTCAATGATCCTCTGTAATGCTGTCTTGCTGTTGTGAATGATTGGTTCTTGCCGGTGCGGTCTGTAGCGCTGATATTTTTCGCCAGTCGGTAAAGTAATTGTTTTATGATCAGAAGCTGCTTTATTGATTGCGGCCTCTATTTCGGAATCAGAAACACGACGCTTGCCGGGTGGAATTGCCCGGCGGATGTCTTCTTGAATTTCACTCTGTTTACATCCGGCCAGAACACCCAGATTCGCAACGCTCAATAACTGAGTGTGACAACCGTTACCGCCCGGCGCCGGAATGTTCTGAAGTCTTGCAAAATATTTTGATTTTGCTGTCATTATCTTTTTAAAATCCTCCGTATCCATGAGAGATGGCCGGGTTTGAATAGTCTTGCTTAAATTTTTTATTTACGTTCAGCATGATTATTCATCCCGGATTTGATTTCTGACCTTTTATTTATTTGGAATTTCCACCGGTCTGGATTTCATATCTCGAACCCCCGAATTTCGATGAAAAAACATCAATGATTTCAATATATAAAGTGTACGAAAAATGAGTGGTGTGTATGTTTGTATGGTCATTCGTACACCCCCGCATATTTTTTGATTAACCATTGAGGCAAATTACATGATTTCAGCCAATATTGAACAACGCTCGGCTGAACATCCAAATCTCTGGCTGTTTTCCTAATCCCATTTCTTTTAATATAGCTGATAATGTTCTTAGCTGTGTTGTCGTTTGCTTTGATTTTTTCCTCAAATCCCAAAAGGCTCGCCTGTACGCAATAAGCACAGGTTACAGCATCATCGCATTCGCAAGGAGAAGCTTCGCCGTTGACAGTCATTACTTTAGGTGCAATAAATTTTATTATCCTGATAGATGCTTCAACCTTGATTTCCAGATTTGATCGGCTCTGTTTTAAAATGTTCGTACCCCCTCGCTGTCTGCTGTCAAAACCGGATCGCTTTTTATCCACTGGTCTAAATCGTCCAGCGAATATAAAATTTTGCCGCCTTTTTTGTAGTAGCGGCAACCGACTTTCCGGCATCTGAAATTAGCCAGTGTTCCAGCTGTAAATCCCGTATATTCAGCCGCCTCACGCGTGTTTAAATATTGTTTGGTCATTTAGAAACCTCCTAATTTTTATTAATGCTATTTTAATAATGACGAGAACTAATGTCAAGCGCTAAGTTACTGATATTACTTATTATTTAATATATATAGAGATACATCAAGGTACAAAGAAGTATAACCATACACATTAATTTCGGTTCTCTTTTTGTTGAAAAAAAATGATATTTCCTAAAAATCGGACTTAAAAATAAAGTGGATGATAGTCCGCCAAGAATAAAGGAAGCGGGATAGGATGACAAAGTAAAGGGTCTTTTGCGAAATATAAAGATACAAAAACGGATCAAGTATGGTGCGTGCGCCGATTGGTGCCCCGGTTTTTATTACTTGACAATTTCACCGCGCTGTTTTTTCTCGACTCTTCAAAACCATTCTCCAGCGCTATGGTCGCCCGGCGCTTGTGATCCGGCAATAAGTGGCTGTATCTTTCTGTCAATGCCGTTGTCTGGTGTCCTAGAAGCTCTTTGATAGTGGTTAGGGATTCCCCCTGTATGCAAAGCCAGCTGGCGAAAGTATGTCTTAAAGTATGAAACGTCACCAGCTCACGGGAATCTGAAATTCCCTTATTGAAGCCAAGAGTATTTACAATCCGTCTGAAAACTTGCGAAACGGCCCGCGCCTGGCTCCCGTTTCGATCGGGAAAAACCAGCCCTTCCGGTTCTGCCGGTGTCCGTCCCTGCAACATTTCCTTGACGGCTCGTGTCATATAAGCAAAACGGGTGCGCTTATTTTTCGGGTTAGATATGCGTATCACATCAGAAGAAAAATCCAGGTCAAAAGCTTTCAGATTGAAAATTTCGCCCGCTCTCATGCCCGTATGAAGGGCCATTAATGCAATGTCATAAAGCGTGGTTGATGGATTCTTTTTTAATTGTTCCAACAATAGGGTCGCTTCCTTATGTGTCAAAAACCGTGTTCTCTGGTTCTGCAAGAAAGGCATCTTCACGCCTTTTATGGGATTGGCTCCTTGGTACATACCCCAGGCAATAGCCTTGTTGTAAAGTTGTCTGATCAAAATTAGACAATGCCTTACCGAAGCGTCGGAAAGTTTCTCTTTCGTCAACTCGGATTTCAAGCGTTCCAGATCAAAAGATGATATTTCGTTCAAGCGTTTATCTTCAAAACGGTTTTGCAAGTGTTTTTGATAACGGTAAAGATCGTCAATTCCTTTCCTCGCCTTGATTTCTTGCGCCCAAGCATAATAACGCTTCCATATGTCACGCATATACGGTGCCTTCGCCTTTTGCTTCGGCAGCTCTTGACCATGCCGGATAGATCGCAACCGTTCCGCCCGTATTTCCGCCGCCAGCTTTGCAGAGTAACCCTCGCTTAGCCAGCCAACCTTTTCCCAAACCTTCCGGCCATTATGCTTATAAGCTACATCATAACAAATGTCCGGTTTGCCCTTGAAAAGTTTTCCCTCGGATTCCCTCTCGTAAACGCCTTGATATTTTGTTCGTTGTCTTTTCATTTCCGGCACCTTTTTTTCAACTTTTTGATAATCCGTTTCTCAGTCTTTGCTACCCTATAGCTACCCTAAACGATGATAAGCAGGTTTTTAGGGTTAAAAATAATGATACCCAAACAAGGCATAAGTGCTTTATTTTATAACATGAATTATGTCAATTGATTTTTAATGAAGAAAGGTAAAAAACACGTTAAAACGGATTAGGAATCCGTTGCTCTATCCTGCTGAGCTACAGGGGCAGCCATTTTAAAGAATTTGTCGCGACTTAACATTCTTTCAAAGCGCTGTCAATCATAAGAAAGATACGTCCGGGAAATGTTTCACAATGCGTTACGAATAGCAATAATTTGCTTATCTTTATACCCCAATGATATTTTAACTTTGTTTAGGTTCGAATTGGTTCTTTGCCGACCAGAACGCCGGCAGGTGGCGCAGTAAATACATCAGGCTTTTGCGATGCTGCCAGATGCGTTTGCGAAATTTTTCGCGCCATACTTTATCGGAATAAAAACGCTTTACATGCTCGTTGTATAGTTGATCGAGTCTTTCCCTGGAAGCAATCCCTTTGGGCACAAAAACAAAATTCAGACAGTTCATCAGGCGCCAGTCTTCATTAAAAGAGCCTTCGTCTTTTATTGTGCCCCACAACGGCGCGCCGGGGAAAGGCGTGAATTTGGCCATGTTCATATCGTCCAATCCCAGTGAAATGATAAAATCGGATGTACGCTTAATTGATTCTTCCGTCTCACCGGGCAGGCCCATCATAAAAAGTCCTTTGGCGCGTAAACCCGCTTCCTGAATCCGCCGCACAGTATCGTTCACATCATCAAGCGATATGCCTGATTTATGTCTGGAGAGCATTTCCTGATCGGCCGATTCAACGCCCAGTGAAACCATCAGGCATCCGGCATTTTTAAGCATCTTTAGTAAATCGTCATCGGTGTAACCCACGCGCACGGCACAGTTAAAATTAATTCCCAGAGGATAGCGGCTGAGTTTTTCGCAAAGCTCGACAATACGTTCGCGATTGGCAGTAAATAGATCATCGTAGATGTTAATGTGCCGCACACCGAATTTTTCCCGTAAATATTTCATGTGTTCGTAAATGTATACGGCAGAATTGTAACGAAAGCCTTTTTTGAAAACGGAGCGGTCACAATAGGAGCATTGATACATGCAGCCTCGCGAGGTAATCATTGTGGCTCCTGGAGTATTGATATAACTGAATAATGGCAGGTGGTAATCGCCGGGAAAACCTTTAAGCTTTTCATAGGCGGGAAATGGCAGAAAATCTAAATCCGGTATTCTCGGACGCGGATCATTGGTAATAACATCCGCTTCGCTCCGCCAGATCAATCCTTTAATTTGAGCGGGGTCAAAATCACAGGCAAGATCAGCTACCGTTGCTTCGCCCTCTCCGGCAACAAGAAAATCAAAAGCCAGATAATCCCGCAGAAGCTTTTCCCCTAAAGCGGAAACATGGACTCCTCCGCAGACCGTTATAATGTCGGGAGAATTTTCTTTGATTTTTTGCGCGAGGTCGGCGGCATCGGGAAACGATGAGGTCGTCGCCGAAAAGCCGACAATCTGCGGTTGATAGGCTAAAATTGCCTGCGCCTGCTTTTGCAAATCAAGCGGAGCATCAAGGCCAAGGCAATCATAAACATAAACATCGTGGCCTTGTTCTATAAGATAAGCCGCGATGGAAAGCAAACCCTGCGGCACCATCCTGTTGGCAATATCGGTAATATCGCGCTTTCCGGGGAACCAGTTAAATCCCCGCGGATGGACAAGAACGATTCGTTTTTTTTGTTCAGAGGAAACCATGTATATAGATACTTTCCCCGCACAGGCAGGAACACAGGTGCTGTTACTTATAATGTAATTTTATGTAAAAAAATAATTCCGCCGGTACTATACCTTTTTATTAATTGTTTTTCCAATGAATGGCTCAAAATGATACCATTCAAAGGGATGCCGGGCGGCAAAACGGGCAAGATCGTCGGCGTAAGCCTGCGCTGATTCCTGTACCGCTTTTTTTCGATCCGCGCGCGAGGCGGCCGAAATCTTTCGTCCTTTGGAAACTTTAATATGGTATTGCCCGACAGCCTCCTGATAAACAAAAAAAGTTAAAATTGGCGCTCCCGTCATCAAAGCGAATAAATGCGGCGTATCCGGAAGACGCGCCTCATACCCCATGAAATCCACAGTGACATAGCTCTGCCTGCCCCAGAGACGATCACCTGCCATGGACACAATTCCGCCTTCGCGCAGGAAATTGATTCCCTCGATCAAAGCAAAAGGCGACTTTTCGTCCTCGGACGTCGCTACGATTCTGATGCCGCTTTTAGCCAGATTTTCTTTCTGAACACGTTCCATCTGCTCTTTGAGTTTTGCGCCAAGATAAAGCATAATAGGCATCCCTTTGCTGTTAAGAGTTTGCGCCGCCAGTTCCCAGTTGCCGATATGCGACATCAGTAAAATCGCCCCTGTCTTTTTTTTCAAAGCCTCTTCCAGATATTCCCAGCCTTCCCTGGCAAATTCGATATCTTCTTCCCCAAGTCGGATAAACCGGTGGATATAGATACCGGTAAAATTATGATATTGCTTCCACGCGCAATAGAGATGATAGAAAAAGCCGCGACCGGGAAATAAAGCGCGATAGAATTTGCAGCTGGCCGCCACACGCGTCGGGAAAAGAAAATAATATCCGGTGGCTATAAACCAGGAAAATGTGCGGAAAAACCACATTCCCAACTTGCGGGAAAGATAAATCGCTATTTTATAAGAAAATTTCTTCATTTTGTTTATCATCGCCCCCCAGACGTCTATTGGGTGTCGTGGCGATCTAATACGTATACGGCAAGATTGCTATCTCATTACGTTACGATTTCTTTCCCACAAACCATTTTTCTTCTACATGGGCGGTTGATGATGCATGAATATTGACATCAAATCCGGCAGCGGCCATGAAACAGGTGATCTCTTTTTCCGGACGGAATCGTTTTCCCATACCTATTATTTTTAAATGAGCCGCTTCAATCCATCGTTTCCATGGAACCTTTCTCTCCGAAGGAATGGTTGCGCGAATCAAAAGCGTGCCGCCTGCCCCAAGTTTTTCATGAATCCGGCGCAAGATCAGTTTAAGTTCTTCATCATCAATCAGATGCAGCATGTCCAGCATGAGCACGTAATCAACAAGCCCTTCTATAACAGGTAAATCCGGTGCGCGACCTGTTTGCACACTGCCGCGGCTGCCAATGGCGTAAGAGGCGTTAAGCACCCGTACTTCATCCGGCTCCAGACCGTAAACTTTAGCTTCGGGATAAATTTCCAGAAGCCAGGTAGCGGGAATTCCGTAGCCGCAGCCGATATCAATAATCCTTCGGGGATTTTGCACATACATGTCCAACTCTTTGAACATCGGGTCTATCATCATTTTCATGCGGGCAAAAACCCGCGGATAAGCGGCCAAATGCCTGTATCGTAAAACAGTCCGACGCAAATGCTCGTAAGAGCCAACCGTAAAAGAGCCGCCGGGATAGGTAACCGAAGAAAATATTTTCTTCATCAATACAGGCAGAATGAGATATACGCCCAGGATGGAATAGCCGATTCCCAAAAGAGATGTGATGCCGATGCTCTTTAGAAGCGCGTGGCTGGCAAAGGCCAAAACACCAAAACCAATCAAGGTTGTAAAAGATGCCAGAAACATGGCTATTTTAACCGTATCCATTTCCGGCAGGTCCTCATCATGATAGCGCTGATAGAAGCAGGCATAATAAATGGAGTAATTGATTCCCATGCCCATGATAACAATCCATAACATGATGCCGGGGATATCCAGCGGATGACCGATCAATTTCAATGTGCCCAATGTGGCGATAAGCGCGAAGGTGATGGGCGCGAGCACGGCAAACGCGATGAGCCAATCCAGATAGTATATAAATACGATAAGCGCAGTGCCGATACCGATAATTATAGCAATTTGAATAAAGATATTTTTTAGAAAATCTCCCAGCCTTTTGTTAAATAAACCGACATCGAATAATTTAGCCAATCCCGTGGGGATCAGGCGTGAGAAAAAATCCTCCGCGTTATAATTTATGCCGGTGGCAAGCAAACTCAGTTGCGTGAAACCTGCGGGACTTTTGGCAATTCCAAGCATTTCAAAATATTTCTGAGGTATTTCAAAAGTCGTCGGATTTTCCTGATTTATGATCCTCCAGAATGGCGCGAATGCTTCTGGATTAAAACCGGATTCCCGCGCCGCCGCGTTCAAATCGCGCTTCAACGCGGCCACGCGTTCCTTATTCCAAAACTTATGCCAGGCGGCAAAATTGCTCCGGGCTGACTCCGCCGCCGGAAATAAAGCGGAAGGGAGAAATACAGGAGATAGTTTTTCCTGCCGCACGTCAGCAGACAGCCAGTTCATTAATTGATTGTTTTTTTTCTGCAATTCGTCAATGTTTTTTGCTTCCAGAAAAACATAACATTTGCCGGAAAAATCACCCCATGCCTGAAGGGTTTTTCCCGCATCCAGAGTTTTTTGACTTACGGAATTCATCGCGTTAAGATCGACATTGAACTTAGGCCACGCGAACAACAACATGAATAAGCCCAGAATAACTGCCGCAATCAATTTCCATTTCGCGGGCGAGGCAATTTTTTTTATGGCATTTAAAAGCAGAGGATTACTCTGACGCGTCGCCGCGGGCATTGTCGGAAATATTATCGGGAACACAAAAAGAACAAAGATCAGCGCGAAAAGAACTCCCAAAGCGGTAAAGACGCCGATTTCCGCCAGGATTTTAAAGTCGCTGATCAGCAGTAAAAGAAACGACCCGACAGTTGTCAGAACTGCCAGAAGTTCAGCCGACCACACCGTCCTTGTTATTTTTCTGCCGTATGTTTCGTAGGGTTGATCCAGAAAAAGCAGATAGGTAATGCCCAGATCAACGGTAAAACCCATAATGGCGCCGCCAAAACCGACAGCCAGCATCGATATGGATTTAAATAAAAAGGAGCAAACAAAAAGAGCGGCAATCGCTCCCACAGTTGACGGAAGAAGCGCCAGAAGGCCGATAAGCGGACGGGGAAAAGCAAAAATCAGCAGCATTGCGATTCCCAGTGTTGTCAGGGTTATGGCCAGCCGGGTGTCGCGTTTAGCAAAAGTTTCATTATCGAGCGCCGCTCGATAAGCGCCCGCGGAAGTTAGGGTAAACTTGTCTTTCTGCAAACTTTTATCGGCTTTTAGTTCCTGCTCACAATCTTCGATTGTTTTTTCAATTTTTGCCGCAGTTGCTGTATCTGTGCCAGATCCCGCGATTCGGGCGATAATGAGTGCGTGTTTACCGTCCTCGGAAATAAGTTGCCCCTGATAAAATTGCGCCTTATTAGCGGGAAGCAAAGCGGATAATTGCCTAAGAATCACGGCGGAGAAACCCAGCGGGTCTTTCGCCATCATCTCGCTACGACCAATTCCTTCGAGTTGTTCCAGACTCTGCCGGTTTTGCGCCATTGCCTCCCGGATTTTGTCAGGCTTAAGAAGCGGTTGAATTTTTTGTTCAAGATCAGACGCGCTCAAAAGCGATGGCAGATTATTGTTTACATGCGCTATAAGTTCAGGAAAGTTTTTAGCGTCATCCCCTATACCAACTTTTGTAAAAAGACCGCTTTTGCTGAGCTTGCCGGAAATGATAACGGCTGCTTTCACCAGTTTATCCTTATCTGCCGATTCCTGGCCTAAATCAATAAATAGTCTGTCCTGAATGGGTAAATGCCGGATAATCTGACGCGCGTCGGACAACACCGGATCATTTTGCGGCATCGATTCCAGAATATCCGTTTCGATTTTCAGGTTTTTGGATTCCCAGAAAAAAAGCGCCGCTACAATCAGGGAAATGATAAAAACAATAGACCATTTGATTTGATATTTATGCAAGGACATGAATACCTATGAATTCGTTTGTTTATAAGTATTTGACACATATTTTATAAATCATATTTTGCGTGCCGGGGCAAGACAAAAAGGCTGCAACACAATGGAAAAACGGACACAACAGCCTGCCGAGGATAAATAATGACATTCTGTGGGGCCGTTGAAAAATGCTCATTTGCTGCGTTGCGCTGCAAACCGCGCCGCTCAATGTATGTCTATATACACCTAGCGGTTCGGTTTTTTCGCGCCTTGCATCTGAACATTTTTTAACAGCCCTCAAACATGGGGTTTTTCAATAATCCCTCTGTGTCTTATTGACGAGATAATATTTATTTTAATAAAAAAATCCGACGGAAAATTAAACAGGTGAAGGTTGAAGAGTTGCGCAGGAAATCCACAAAAGGGCGAAAATGAGAAATTCTTGCCCCGTTAGGATTGTAATTAACTCTTACGGGAGCTTCAATTACCGGGATACCGTTTCTTTTGGCATGCACTAAAATTTCTACTTCAAACTGGAAACGCCGCGCCTTTGTCTTTAAATTAAGCGCTTCAGGCAGGGGATAAACACGAAATCCGCTCTGTGTATCGGAAATTGCCGGACCGCCGGAGGTACGTACCCAGAAGTTGGAAAACTTCCTGCCGAAGCTGCTTGTCCAGGGAACGTGTTCTCCTGGCATGTAATCTCTGGCTCCCACGACAATAGGCCGAGTTTTTTTCGAAATGGCCTTGATGAGTTTTTTTGCGTCTTTGGGGTAGTGTTGTCCATCGGCGTCTATCGTGATAGCAAAGTCGGCCACAGCCGCGGCTGCGGCAAAACCGGTCATAATAGCCGCGCCCTTGCCCTGATTTTGAGCATGCCGTAGAATTTTTATACTTTCTATTTCTTTAATCTGATCGTATGTGTTATCCGTTGAACCATCGTCAACAACAAAGACGGGAAAGCCGAGCGCCTGCGCGTCCCGGACAACCTGCGCCACAGTTCCGGCATGATTGTAAACAGGAATCACAAAAGCAAAACGGTTTTTATTGTTTTTTGCATCCATATAAACCATGTATGATATTAATTATTTCCTTACTTTTTTATTATTTAATTAAGAAGAAATAAAGTGAAAATCTCAATATTGATTTCATATCAAATATATCCTTAATGTAATTAAATATCACAGGAAACTATATGGTATATTATATTGCATTTAAAGGCTTCGTAAAAAGCTCCAGATACAGGGCGCGCGAAGCCTTGGAAATGAGGCGTATTTTTTCATACGCCGCAGCGCCTCAAGGATGAAGTGCAACGCAGCAGATGGACGTTTTACGGAGCCTTTGAGTCAGGCATAAATGCTATTCCCCACGTCCCCGGCCCCATATGCGCGCCGGAAGTCAGTGATAACGGCCGCACGATAATTTCCAAATCAGGATAGTGTCCGGTGATCGTATTTTTAACAGTCTTTTCTACCCAATTCTTATTGTCGGAATATTCCAGCATGACGAGCGCACTGGAATTATTTTTCAGCATTGCAGTAAGTTTTTTCAGAGCCATTTTCAGTTGATCTTCCTGATTCCTGACCATGCCGACTTTTTTTGCTCCTGCAGGCAGAGGAGATATTACCGGTTTCATTTTCAGCATATCGCCAAAAAAGGCGCTGGTTTTGGAAAGCCGGCCGCCTTCCGACAGGTACTCCAGTTTGTCCAGAAACACATATTCCTCACATGAGATTAACGCCTTTTTGGTAAAATTAAAAGTTTTTCTCAAGTCGTTTGTTTCGATAAGATATCGAGCTGTTGCCAGCGCGATTGTTCCTAATCGTCCTGATGCTGCGCCGGTGTCGACTATCAAAAATCTGTCCTGCGGATCATGCTCTTTCTTCCACTTATGCGCCACCTGATAATTGCCGGTAAATGAGGAACCGACGCACAGATATAAAACTTTTTCAAACCGCTCGAGGACGCTTTCGTAAAATTGATGCCTTTCATAAACAGAAGCCTGCGAAGTGGATACCTTTATTCCTTTCTTCATCGCACGGTAAAGTTCTTCGGGACGAAAGTAAGTTTCGGGCAGGCATTTTTCGTCAATCGTCAGATAACTGTTGAGGAGCGTGAAACCGTATTTTTTCGCATCCTGATTTGTCACGGAACCGGCGGCATCGGTCATTATGTGGAATGTCTGAGCGGTATTGGAATTTCTGAACTCGTTAATTTGGGAAGCCAAATTATCATCTTCCCAGTTAACCACATTGCCCAGTCCGTTTATTTGATCTCTGACTTTTTCCTTGTTTCCGGTATGCAAGTGTATTTTATAAAAATCACCTTTAGGAATGATAATGACATTTTCTTCGGCGCTGGTGATTATTTTTACTTCATCGGGGGAATAATTTGGAGCTTTAACGACAAAATCAACGCAGTATCCTGATTCCGTTTTTTCCTGAAACGCAGGCAATATCCGCAGGCGATTATTAAATGTTTCCATAATAGGGCGGCAATTATCGGGAAGACCGGCAAGAGCATAAAAAAATCCTTCGAAGAAAATATAAATACCAAGGGCTCCCGCATCAACGACCCCGGCTTCTTTTAAGCGGGGCAACTGTTCGTAAGTTTCATGGACGGCTTTTTCCAGAGAGCCGATGATAACATCTATTCTTGTTTGATCGGGGGTTATTTCTTCCGTAAGAGAATAAGCAAGGGCGTCAAAGACACTCAACATTGTGCCAGGACGCGGATTGCTTAGCGCTTGCCACGCCTTTTTAGCCCCCTCTCTGGCGTGGTCCGCCAGTTGGGAAACATTTTCTGTCACGCAAAAAGCGGAAAAAAATTGAGAAGCGATATTGCCGGAATTGCCGCGTGCCGATAAAAGAAGCCGATGAACAATTTTTTCTTTCGGTTCGCCAACGCCGCGCAGCGGAGCAAGGCTTAACGAAAGATTTCTCCCCGTGTCTCCATCGGCAACCGGAAATACATTGATGGAATCGAGCAATTCCGCCCGGGCAACAAGACGTTCCAGGCCGGCAACAAGAGATTTTTGTAAAATTTCTTCCATTTTAAAAACCAAAAGCGCGGCGAATTTCTTCCGGAATGCTGAATATGGTTTCCATTTCAGGAACTTTCACTGTTACTTGTTCGGTGCGGCCGCGGGTACAGATTTTACCATCCGCCGCTTTCCTGATTTCAAAATCAACGACCAGTTTCACATGCGCGTCAACGAGAGTCGCCTTGCAGATGATTTCATCACGGTGACGCAAAGGAAGGATATGCTTGGTAGAAGTTTTAATAATAGGAAAGATTAACTGGTACTTTTCGTAAAAGGAATAAAGATCAATGCCGTTATTTTCGAAAAGCGCAGCCCGCGCGATTTCAAAATAGTTCAAGTAGTTGGCATGCCAGACGATTTGCATGGGATCAAGATCGAAAAACGGCACCCTTATTTTTACTTCAAAACTTTTCTTGTTTTCATTCATTGTTTTATTTTAAAAAAATCGGAATATTTTATTGCTGTGCAAATATTTTCAATATCCTTATCCATTGCCCTGTCTTCCACAACCGGCGCGCTGACAGATCTTATTTTTTCCATGAGACTGCTTAAGAGCGGTCTTGCGCCGATATTGTTTCTTATATCGTAGGCCTGTGCCGCCGTCAGAAGATGAATGGCCACAACGCGCTCCGTCAGTGTGCATATCCTTTCAGCGTCACGCGCTGCGATTGTTCCCATGCTGACCTTGTCCTGATTATGGGATTCGGTGGAGCGTGAAAATGAAGCTGCCGGCATAGTGGCTTTCAGAGCTTCCGCCGTCAGCGCGGAAGAGGAAATGGACATGGCCTTGAAGCCATGATGCAACCCTTTCATCTTGTCTGCGTTTCTCACCAGATCGCCGGGGAGTCCTCTGTTGGAATTCGGATTAACCAGAAGCATTATCTGGCGGTCGCACATATCGGCGACGGAAGCCAGAGCGGCTTTCAATCCGTCCATAGCAAAAGCGATATGCCCGCCGTAAAAATTACCGCCCATCAGCACTTCGCCTGTGGCGGGATCGAAAATCGGATTATCGTTGGAGCTGTTAGCTTCAATCTCCACCCATTTTTTTATCCAGTCCAGTCCATCATATAAAACACCAACCACCTGCGGAGCGCAGCGCAGTGAATAAGGATCCTGCAAAGTGTCCAGAGAATTATCTTCCAATTGACGCGCCGATACTTTAGTTTTCAAAAGATTGATAATCTGAGCGGCAACAAACGCCTGACCGGGGAATGGTTTAGCTTCCGCTATTACCGGATGATAGTGTTGAGCGTTTCCCTTAAGGGCGTGTATGGAAAGCGCCGTAGCGTAAATCGCGGCGCATAAAATGCGCCAGGCCGATTCGACAGCTAAAACGGCTATTCCCGTCATTGTTGTTGTTCCGTTAACCATGGACAGGGGCTCTTTGGGTAGATAACTGTAAGGCTTCAATCCCGCCATCTTCATGGCCTTTGCCGCGGACATTATTTTGTCCTGATAAATAACTTCACGCTTGCCCATAAGGCAGGTTCCGATATAGGACATCGGCGTCAAATCACCGGACGCGCCGACCGAACCCTCGCAGGGAACTATCGGCGTTATGCCTTTGTTTAAGAAATCGGCCAACTGCTGAAGGAGGGCAACGGATACGCCGGAATAACCGCGAGCCAGACAAATAATGCGGCACAATATGGCCGCCCTGGTTTCTTCAATGCCGATGGGCTCTCCCGTGCCGCAACCGTGAAAACGAAGAATGTTGATGCCGTTTTTTAAAGCAATATCCAGAGGCATGCGTTTGCCGCATGATTTTCCGTAACCGGTTGTTACGCCATAAACGGGGATTCCCCCGCGCATGGATTCCATAAGCATTTTTTGAGTTTCCCCCATCTTCTTTAAGAAATTACCGGATTTGCTTATTTGCACTGGAACCCCATATCGCGCTACTGAAATAATATCATTGAAGCTGACGTTGCTGCCGTCTATAACTATGGCGGCTTTGGCGCTATTCTTTTTCATCAGCTAAAATCTCCTTTCCTCGCCGGCATAATCTTTTCGCGCACGCGTGGTTTATATGTGCCGTCTGTTTTTTCTTTATCCATCACTTTTTTCAACATCTTGAACATTTTATAATTTTGCGGTTCTTCTTCATAAAACTTATCCCAGGCGTAATAATAAAGGGACTGTAATTGTTCGGGAGTGAGTAATTTTGGCTGAAAAACAACTTTTCCGCAAGTGTAATCGTTCCAGTCGTAGGAAAAAATTCTTTTCTCTTTCTGCAAATCGTCAAAAGTGCGGGTGTGCGGAAAAGGAGTGAGGACGGTGAATTCCGCCATGTCCAGATCAATCTCAAGTAGAAAATCAACCAGCTTTTTTATGTAATCTTCGGTGTGATAATCGAGCCCGAGCAGAATGCTTCCTTCTACGGCAATGCCGTAATCATGATAGCGCTTGATGCGGTCACGGATGAAATCGGAAGAATCGAAAATTGCCTGATAAACAAACCACGCACCGGCCTGCGCGGCCAGATCCAGCACCTTGTCGTCATCTTCAATAGGGTGGCAGCACCATTTCTTTTTCAGGGGGATCATTTCCCGAAACAAATCCATTTCCCAACTTTTATCCTGCGCCAGCGAATTATCCACAATAAAAAGCCTGTTGTTATGAATGCTGGCCATTTCTTCGACAACTTTATCCAAAGGTCGGGGGCGGAAATTTCTGCCTCCCAGAAAATTAACACAGCAGGGATAACAATTAAACCGGCAGCCGCGCGATGCATGCACCAGATCAACCATCTGCACGCCGCGGTAACTGTACATCTCGCGGTCTAAAATACTGCGCCGGGCAGTTCCTACACTTTCAATAGCTGGGAAATTCTGCATATAGTTGTAAACTTTTTGCAGGTTGCCGTTTTTAAAATCCGTAAACACCTGCTCCATTCGTCCTTCAGCTTCTCCTAGAAAAACGCTATCGGCGTGTTCCTGGGTTTCTTCGGCATGCAGCATGGTGGCGATGCCGCCGAACATCACTTTGATTCCTTTTTTACGGAAAGTGTCGGCTATTTCCCATCCGCGTTTTATTTGCGCGGTCAGCATTACGGAAATACCTACAAAATCCGCCGTCTGATCGAAATCAATGTCTTGTACGTTTTCGTCAATAAATTCGACATCCACATAATCAGGCAGAGTAGCCGCAAAAACAACCGGCCCGTGCGGCGGCAGGGTAAACCGTGTCTGACGGTCGAGTTTTTCCCATTTCGGATAAATCAATTTTAAATTCATATCTTATCTTACAATTATATATAATAAGTTTTTTTCGTCGCAATGTTAACAATATTTTATATTTTCCGCCAATAAAAAATTGTACGGAAGCACTAATGACCTTTTAAATTTGTTTCCGGTCATATGATGAGAGCAATTTTTTATTTCTTCTGTTTTCCCAAATATTGAGTTTATGCTAAATCATAAACAGCTTTATGGCAAAGCCCTTTTAATTTTTCTTTATTAAAGTCTACGCGTAAGTTTTCCCGCGCTCGCGGATCATCCTGCTGTTTTGTGAGAATTACGCGGTGAAAATGGACATTTAAATTATTATTTACTAAAAACCAAATACGCGTAAGTACCGCCGAAAGAAATACCGGCAAGAGCCGCGCTATTAATTTCCAGTTCTTTTTTCTCCCCGACAATAAACGGAAGCGGTTGCAGCGGGTTTACAAGCCCGACCACAGGCGGCAGAATATTTTTTTCAATAGACAGCGCCAAAGCGCAAGTCCTGATGCCGCCGCCGGAGAAACTCTCTCCCGTTGCTCCTTTAAACGACGTAATTAAAGGTTTTTTCTCCGCACAGTCAAATATTTCGGAGTACGCTTGAGCTTCCACTGAATCGAGAATTCTATCGCCGTTGGCCGCCGCAACGATAGCCTGAATTTCGTTTGGCGCGTTGCCCGCGTTTCTCAATGCACGGCTAAATGTCCGTTTTATACCGTCAGTTTTCTCCGGCCAGCTTGTCGTTTTTGTCGGTGATGATCCCATACCCGCGCCTTTAATTTCACAATAGGGCTTTCGCCCTCTGTCAATTGCTGATTGCAGGCTCTCTATGCAAATTATTCCGCAACCTTCTCCGGCGATCATCCCGTTTCGTTCTTTATCAAAGGGTCTGCACGCCTCTTTACCCTCATCCCGGGGAGAAAGGCTGCGAAATTTTGCCAGCGATTCATAGTAAAATCTGGATAAAATGTCCACACCGCCGGCAAAAATAAAATCAACGGTGCCTCGCCTGATTTCCGCTGCCGCATAAATAATCGCGTTTTCAGCGGAAACAGCAAAATGTGTTACAGTTGAGTTGACGCCACGAAATCCCAGTTCAATGGAAGTATGACCGGCGGCGGCGTTCATAACTGTGTTAGGCACCAGTATCGGATTGACAGAGGCAGGTCCTTCCGTAAACAGTGTCTCTAAAAATTGGGCGGTTACATCCGTGGCGCCGAAAGCAGTGCCCAGCATAATGCCGACGCGATCGCGGTTTTCCTGTGTGATTTGAAGACCTGCGTCTTCCAGAGCCAGACGCGCTGAAGCCGCCGCCATCAGGGATATTTTGTCCATCCGCCGAATGTTTTTAACGGTAATAAAATCACGCGGGTTGAAATTAGTAACTTCCGCGCCCAGATGCGAACCAAATGCACTCGTGTCGAAAGATTTTATTTCCTCAATGGCTGTTTCGCCTCCAAAAAGTCTCCGGCAAAACTCTTTCTTACCGGTTCCTATAGGAGTTACCATACCGATACCTGTTATAACCACACGCCTTGCGCTGTCTGTTTGTTGGTTATTATTCATGGCAAGCGCCCCTTCCGGAATACCTGCCGAAAATGAGTGTGGTGTTGTTTCCTCCGAAGGCGAATGAATTAGAAAGAACGTTGCGCAGATTGGCTTTTCTTGCACCAGTGGTGACATAATCCAGATCGCATAAAGGATCGCTATCCTGATAATTGATTGTCGGCGGTATAAAACTATGCCGCAATGCCAGCACGGAAACAATGCCCTCCAGAGAGCCCGAAGCTCCTAATGTGTGTGCGTGCATGGACTTGGTTGAACTAACCGGAATTAAATAAGCGCGCCTGCCGAATACTTCCCTGATTGCTTTGGTCTCAATAACGTCATTGACAGGAGTGGCCGTGCCATGCGCATTGATATAATCGATTTCATCAATGGAAAGGCCGCTGTCTTTGAGCGCCGCTTGCATGGAGCGCATAGCGCCGGAAGCCTGTTCATCGGGGGCGGTCATGTGGAAAGAATCGCAGGTAATGCCATAGCCCATAACCTCGCCATAAATTTTTGCTCCTCTGCTAAGAGCTGCCTCCATTTCCTCCATAACCATTATCGCTGCTGCCTCGCCAAGCGATAGCCCTGCGCGGTTTTTATCGAAAGGACGGCAGGTTTCCGGATCAACGGATTTCAGGGCGTTAAAGGCGGAATAAGTTAACCGGCACATCGGTTCCACGCCTCCGGCAAGCATGATAGACGCCTGGCCATTCGCGATTAAATCCCGCGCGTAGCCTATAGCAGTGGCTCCAGCGGAACAGGCAGTCATGAAGGTTGATTTCGGTCCCTCGAAACCGAAAGCAGAGGCAATATGGTCAGCGGAAGAGGAACAAAATAAAGATGAGAGCGTGGAAAACTTCGCCCCTCTGCCATTTTTTTTTAAAAAGTCTTCGTAGAATTCTTCCGTTTCCAGAAGTCCGCCGGCACCGCCGCCAATGGCAAGGCCTATTTCTTCTTTTAATTCTTCCGGCGGGGGATAGAGTTTGGCGTCACGCAAAGCTTCCAACGTTGCGGCAAAAGAAAGCATGTCCGCCCGTGACATTCTTTTAATAGAAAAATTCCGGGGAATATGATCGCGTGCGATAAAATTTTTGATCTGGCCGCCCGTCTGACTGCGAAATCCGGCCGTATCAAAGAGATTAATCATCCCTATGCCGCACGAGCCTTGCTGCAGAGCTCGCGCGAAATCAGGAACATTATTGGCAAGCGCGTTTAGTGTGCCCATCCCACTGATAACAATGCGTTTTTTCAAATCAAAGCCTTATCTTTTTGTTGTGAAAAAATATATTTATTTAAACTTTCTGAAACTTAAATTGGCGCCGGTAAAAAGTCAAACAAATATTGCCGGCAGATTAAACCACACATGCTGTTGTTGATCAAAATTCCTTTGACATACGATTACAAATCCCCTATGACTTCTTTTTAAGGAAAGCAAGTTCTTATCAAACCCAAACCATGTCCTTTCGGACAATATTTATCATAAGGCCTACCTTAAAGAAAAGGAAGGCAGGAGGATCTGATTGCGCAGGAAATTCATGTCGGAGGCCTTCATCCGCATTCCCGTCATTATAGCGATGTTGTTCCTGTGGAGCAGCGGCGCTCTTGCTCAGGATAATCTCAGATTTGTAGACCTTGGTGATTATACTCTGGAAAATGGCCAGGTCATACGGGACTGTCGCCTGGCTTATCGCACCTTTGGCGTTTTAAATCCCGCCAAATCCAATGTCATACTGTTTCCCACCTGGCTTGCCGGAACAACTCAGGATTTGATCGATCTGGAATTAATCGGGCCGGGGAAAATGGCCGATAGCTCAAAATACTTTATTATAGCCGTCGATGCTTTCGGCAACGGCATATCCTCATCACCTTCCAACAGCAAAAATCAGCCGGATCAGTCCTTTCCGCGATTTTCCATTAAGGACATGGTGAATGCGCAGCATCTCCTTCTCACCAGATATTTGGATTTGCCCCGTGTTTATGGCGTAATCGGCATTTCCATGGGTGCAATGATGGCATATCAGTGGATGGTTTCCTATCCCGGCTTTCTGAATAAAGCCGTTGTCGTTGTAGGAACGCCTCGACTCACTTCATATGATCTGCTTCTGTGGCAGTCCGAACTAAGTGCAATCGATGCCGACAGGGGAAGACCGCATGGGGAAAATACAGCCATGAAAACAGTGGCAGCCATCCATAATCTACATCTGAGGACACCAAATTACATTGCTACACATACGACGCCGGAAGCTTTTCCGCAATTTCTTGCCGAAATGGAAAAAAGCTTTATGAAACAAAATGAATTCGATTGGGCATGGCAGCTCAAAGCCATCATGGATCATGATATCTACCGTTCCTTCGGAGAAGCGATTGATCCTGCCGCAAAAACCATACGGGCAAAAGCTCTCATCATTTGGGCACAGCAGGATCTTATAGTCAATTCCGAACCGGCCCGGACGCTTGCAAGATTAATTAATGCCGATACTTTTGAGTTTTCCGGCGATTGCGGCCATTTGTCCTTTTTGTGTGAGGGTAACGCGCTGCGAGACAAGGTCAATCGCTTCCTGCAATGAGTTTGTAACAACAAAGTTATTGATGTTATTTCGTTTTATATTTATCATCGCAAGTTCACGTAAGTGTTCGTGGTAATCTTAATATAGTTTGATACTTATAAGATTGCTTCGTTCATTATATTCGTCCGTAAAGGCACTACAACACAACCTCGAAGTCCGGTATCCGGAACATATCGAAATGATTTCCCCCATTTTTTATTGTAAAGAGTCAAATCTTTTATATTTTATTTAAACGGTTTAATGTTTCATTAAAATAAATGGGAAAAACAAAGAATTCGTACCTTAAAGCAAAGATGCATACTTTACAAATAATCTATTATTTCAAATGTTTATAATATTTTTTATGTTTGCTGTAAATATGGCACGATAATTTCAGTAGTATAAAGACAAATACCTGAAAAGGAGGTAACAGATCATGAAAAAAACATTAAGAACAATAGCAGTAGCGGCGGCGGTTATTCTTTTAACGGCAACTTTTGGTTTCGCCGAGTATGCAGCAACTGGAGCAGCTAATTTCCCGTTCTTTCAATTGGGCTGCTTGATTATCGGCGGTTTGATTTTGATGACCCTGAAAAAGAAATACGAAAAGATGTATGTAGCGGAAATGGTTGGTGCCTTCGCTCTTTATACCATACTGATGGCTCTGTTCACCAACCCGGTTATTGAAGCAGTTAAGAACCTTGTAGCATAAGTAAACGGTTAACGAGATTTGTGGATTGAGTAAATAGTTTAATTAACCGCTGCAAATAAAAAACATGATCTGTTTATATAGTGGTTGCCCCCCTTGAGGCGAAGGCCTCAAGGGGGGTTTTTTAATATAGAAAACTATAATTATGACATATTCCACTTTAAAGGAAAAAGAAGTTATGCTAGTTTGATACTCAAATTATTGGAAAAGAGATTAGCAAAACATAAGGAACCGTCAGAATTAATTCATGAAAATACCTTTTTACCAAGTAGATGCTTTTTCCAGCAAGATATTTAGCGGCAATCCTGCCGCTGTATGTATTCTGGAATCATGGCTTGATACTAACGTACTTCAATCTATTGCAGCGGAGAACAATTTATCGGAAACTGCTTTCCTTGTACCAAAATCAAGAGGACGATATGAACTGCGGTGGTTCACTCCAACTATTGAAGTTGATCTTTGCGGCCATGCTACACTGGCCAGCGCGTTTGTAATCTTTTCATTTGTTGACGCTACTCTGACTTCTATTGATTTTGAAACAGCAAGTGGTCTGTTGTCTGTCGCCAGATCAGGTGCATTGCTGTCCATGGATTTTCCGTCCAGAAGGCCTGAGCCTGCGGAAAAATCTCCCTTAATCGCTCAAGCTCTTGGAGCAGAGCCTTTGGAGGTTCTGAAATCCAGAGACCTGCTTGTGATTTTTGGGAATGAATCTACTGTAAGAAACATGAAGCCTGATTTTGATAAATTAAAACAAATCAGAGATGCTTTCGCGATCATCGTAACCGCTCAAGGCGAAAAATCCGATTTTGTTTCACGATTTTTCGCACCCAATGCAGGTGTCTCCGAAGATCCCGTGACAGGTTCAGCGCATTGCACATTAATACCATATTGGTCTGAGCGTCTCGGGAAAAATAAACTGCATGCTTTTCAACTCTCCGAGCGCGGTGGTGAATTATTCTGTGAAAACGCGCGAGATCGTGTACGAATTTCGGGGCATGCTGTTATCTACGCGAAAGGAGAGTTGTTTTTATAATGATAAAAGGAATAAATACATTTATTTCATTATGAATTTTCTCGCACTTGATTTTGAAACAGCAAACTATTACTCCGACAGCGCTTGCGCTCTTGGCCTGGCGCGTGTTGAAGACAATGAGATTGTTGAAAAAGCGTCATTTCTTATCAGGCCTCCCTATAAGTATTTTGTATTCACTTATATCCATGGAATCACATGGGAGGATGTTGAGGACAAACCAACTTTTAAACAGCACTGGAAAGCAATAAGGCCGTTTTTTGAGAATATTGATTTCGCGGTAGCGCATAATGCGAGCTTTGACAGCAATGTCCTGAGCGCCTGCTGTGAAAGATACAGGATTATAAAGCCTGAAGTTGATTTCTCTTGTACAATGAAACTGTCCCGAAAGGTATTCGGTCTTTACCCTACCAATTTGCCCGCCGTTTGTAGGAATTTCAATATCGATTTACAACACCACGATGCCCTTTCCGATACTCTCGCCTGCGCCAAAATTATGATAGAAATTTTAAAAAAGATGAAAGTATAAAATTATTATTTAAAACATCAAAAGGCAGGAATGGTGCACATTCGATAAGAGATTGCTTTGGTTGTTCTACTCCCTCGTAAAGATGGAGGGCATTGCTATTCTTTAATCTTTAAATTATTGTGCAGATAATTATTAAAATCATTGTAATCGTTTGTTATGGCAACGGCGCTGCCCTCTCTTTGATCAATGTCTTTCATGCTCTCCGGCAATGGCAATGTTAATCCTAAAAGCCTTTGAATTTCTTCAGGAAATTTTGCTGGATGAGCGGTTTCCAGGCAGATGGCCAGTTTTAAGTCCGGAACTTTTTTAAAATACGCTTCCAGTCCGGTCCAACCCACAGCTCCATGCTGTTCCAAAACGACATGGTAACGATTATAGACATTCTTGATAGTTTCTCTTGTTTGCTCATCCGTAACGCTTACCGAGAAAATATTCCGCCGCATTTCTTCCAGGTCGGGATATCGATGAACCTGCCCCACACGGTCAACAGTGCCTCCGTACAATTCAAAAAAGCGCGCTAAATTGCTGGGATGCCCGACATTCATCGCGTTGGAAATGCACGCTCGCGAAGGGGAAACTTTTTTATATTTTCCTTTTGCCAGAAAAATTGGGAATTCATCATTTTCATTGGTAGGCATGACAAGTTTGGCCACCGGCAAGCCCATCCGGCGCGCGTATTCACAGCCCAGAGCGTCGCCAAAATTCCCAGAAGGAACGGAAAAGATTACCTGCTCTTCCGGTCCGGCGAGCTGGGCATAAGCGTAAATATAATAAATTATCTGTGGAAGAATCCGGCCAAAGTTAATGGAATTGGCCGAGGTCAGATTATATTTTTCAAGTTGAGGGTCGGAAAACGCCTGCTTGACTAGATTCTGGCAATCATCAAATTTGCCCTGCACACAAAGTGCCTGCACATTGCCGCCAATGGTGTCCAGCTGCTTTTTCTGGCGGTTGCTTACTTCCGTTGCCGGATAAAGAATAGTAACGTCAATGCCCGCCACGCCCTTGAAGGCGTCGCCCACAGCGCTGCCCGTGTCACCGGATGTGGCGACAAGGATATTGAGCCTTTCTCCCCGCGGCCGGCAATTGCTCATCAATCTAGCCATCATGCGCGCGGCAAAATCTTTAAAGGAAGCTGTCGGCCCCCGATCCAGTCGCATCACATAGGCTTTTGGTTTTACCTCTTCCAGAGGAACGGGATAATTATAAGAGTCTTTAACTACTTTTTTAAGAATTTCCAGTGGAAATTCATCGGCAAGAAATGCTTTAGCGACAAGCAATGCCGTATCACGATAAGGTTTGCCTTTAAGTTTCTGAATTTCTTTTAAAGAAAGGACGGGAATGGTATCCGGCATGAATAAACCTTCATCCTGAGCCTGTCCTTTGAGCAGGGCTTCTTTAAAAGAGACCTTGCCGGTAAAAGGAGTAATTCCATCAACATTATTTAAATGACGATTTGTGCTGTAGTAGCGGATTGACATTACACTTCCTCATCCTTTTTTTCAGTATTGTTTCTTTAAACTTAAATGCGCAAAAAAATCAATTCAAAAAACTACTGCCTCCAAGATTTCATTGACATACAAGGCTGTTCCCCTTATAAAATCTACTGTCAGAAACAAGTTTTCATAAAAGGAAGACATCAGTATAGAGTGGATAAATAATGAGTGATGAAAAATTATACATTGTTTTAATGGGACTTCCCGCGCGGGGGAAATCCACACTGGCCATGCGGCTGAGGGATGCTTTTCAGAAAAACAGCATTTCCTCCCGCATATTCAATAATGGAAATTTGCGCAGGATATATCGTCCGCCTGGCGAAACGGCAAGTTCCGAATTTTATTCTCCGAAAAATTCAGAAGCCGTGGAGTTGCGGGAGGGATTCGCCCGAATGAATATGGAAAGGGCCAAAACTTATCTTTGCAACAACGGCATGGTCGCGATTCTGGACTCGACCAACGCCGAGAGAAAGCGGCGAGCGGTAATTGAAAAATATCTCAATGATCATCCGCTTCTTTTTATTGAATGCCTTAACGACGATGAAGATATTCTGCGCCTAAGCATTCAGGAAAAGATCAAACTGCCAGAATTCGCTAAACTTAAAGATAAAGCTGCAAAAGAATTCTTAAAACGAATTGATTACTACCGGATGATTTATATGCCATTAAAGTTAGAGCGAAATTACCTCCGCATAGATTCTTTACAAAACATGATTATCGAGGAAAAACACAGCGACGTGATTCCCTTTTATGAAAGGCTGCGCGACTATCTTGTCACTGATGAAGTAAAAAATCTTTTTCTTATCCGGCATACCGAAACCGAATATAATGTCGAAAACAGAATCGGCGGCGACTCGCATTTAACAAAAAAGGGCAGAGCGCAGGCAGAAGCCCTGGGACATTTTTTCAAGAAAAGGAAGATTTCCTACATTTTTACCAGTAGAAGAATCAGGACCATAGACACGGCCGGAGCTATTTGTAAAATGCAGGATGAATGCAGGATTATTTCGCTTAAGGAGTTTGATGAAATCAATGCGGGAATTTGCGAAAGAATGACTTACGAAAATATCGAGAAAAAAATGCCGTACGTTTTCAAAAAACGAGGGGCGGATAAATACCACTATGTATATCCCGATGGTGAAAGTTACGAGATAATGAAGTCCAGAATCACGCAGGGAATAAAGAAGGCGTTTTTTCTAAACAGGCGCGCGAACAACATTATGATAGTCGGTCATCAGGCCGTCAACCGGATGATTCTCTCCCATTTCCTTTACCGGCGGGAGGATGACGTTCCCTACATTTATGTTCCCCAAGATCGTTTTTATCACATCGTTTCCACGCAAGACAAAAAACTTTTTGAACTCAAACGATATGAATAAATGTAGAATATAATTGCGGTCAATATTCCCTTGACATACTATACTGTTTTCCTTATATATTTTTACTGACAGAAGCAACCTTTTATCTAATTATCTAACCTGAGATAACTAAAAAGGGGGCATCATAAAGATAAGCGCACGTAATCTATTGACGGGTAAAGTAATCAAGCTTTCTCAAAGAGTTGTTAATACAGAAATGCCTTTGGAATTTACGGGCGGAAGTCAGCTCGTTTCAATCATTTCCAAAGAATCTGCAAAAATACTCAGTTTGAAATCCGGTAAAAAAAACGTACGCGATTACAAAAGCTTCCAGTGTAATGACAGCGGTGCATTAGGTTTTTGGTTTCGCAGTTTCATTCGCCCTGTCGAGTTTTTTCGGCTCGACGGGCATCCAGAGAAAAAAGAATTCTGAAGTCCCGATCAGGTTGGGAATGACGAAAGAAGAGTATAGATTGCCACCCGGAATGCGCGGCACAGGAATAAGCGATGCCACTGTTGTTGGCGAAGTCGTTAAAGATCATCCCGGTAAGATATTTATTAAGGAGGTGGAGCTGTCAGTTTCATTCACGCTCGATTCATGAAAGTAGATTCCATTTTGATCAAGAAAGAGACAGAGCTTAATTTCAAAAAGCTTATGGAAATCATTGTGCCTGATGATTCGTTATTATTGCTGATGCATGGCAGTCCTGATCCGGATGCTATCGCTTCGGCTATGGCACTGCGCGAAATTATCAAGCGGACGAAAGGCCTTTCCAAAAGCGCCTTTGTTTCCACGGAACCGTTGATCAGACAGCAGAATATCGAATTTGTTTCTTCCCTGCGTCTTTGTATTCAATTAGCCAGTCAAGTGAATATTGATTCTTATCGCGTTATAGCTCTGTTGGATGCCCAACCTTCTTTTTTAAATAAAGAATTAAAAGCCATAAAACCGCACATCGTTTTCGATCACCATCCCTGCGAAGGTCAATGGCAGGCGCTTTTAGAAGATATCCGACCTGATTACGGCGCGTTATCCAGTATCTTAACCGAGTATCTGCTTTGTTCCCGCGTGAAGATTCCCCGTAACCTGCATACCGCTCTTCTTTATGGAATTAAAACGGATACAGACAATTTCAACCGTGCCGCTATCATCGAAGACATAAGCGCTTATACGTATCATGCAAAATACGCCAACATGCAGTTCATTCGCCGGATTGAACTTAATCAAACGCCCGACCGTTTTTTGAAATATTATAATTATTCTTATCATCACATGAATAATTTTCGCGGCCGACGGGTTTGTTTTCTGGGAAATGTTGAGAGCGCGGATGTTTGCGTTCAAATAGCTGATTTTTATTTGCGTTTAATTGGCACTTATTATGTTGTTGTGGCCGGAATTATCGAAGATAGGCTCATAATTATTTTTCGTGGCGATGGTTACAGACAGAATTGCGGCGCCATTGCGCAAAGAGCCTTCGGGTGGATCGGCAAAGGCGGTGGACATCGCAGTGCCGCGCGCATGGAAGTTTCCCTGGATTTATTGAGAGACAATTTAGGAGATGATTTATCTCAAAGAAATGTTGAGAGATTTCTTTTTAGAAGCCTGAGAAGAGAACCAAAAACTGATTACGCCAGGGATTAATATTCCTGGAATACCAGGGAGGAAGATTTATGAGAGAAGTGGGATTTAAAAAAGAAATAACGATAGGATATTATCTTGATCCTTTTAACGGCTTTCAGGAAAAGAAAATTACTATTGAATTGCGTTATGATGAAATCACCGGAGTGGCGTGCCGCATTTTGCCTTTTCGCATCCGTCCTGCCCAAAAGCCCGATCTGGATTTATATCTGGAAAAATCGCCGGAATCGTTATGTTCTTTTTGCCCCGATCTTTTTGAGAAAACGACTCCCAGATTTACACCCAATATTATTGCGGAAGGAAAATTCAGGCGGGGAGAAGCATGTCTGTTTCCCAATGCCTTCCCTTACGATCAAAACAACAATGTGGCAATTTTTTCGTCGCGTCACTTTGTCCCTATGAATGAATTGACCCCCGAGATGATGCGGGACGGTTTTGGCGTTTGCCATGACTATTTTCACCGCGTCGTTGAAATGAGTTTGGGTTATAAATATTGTTCGATTAACTGGAACTATATGCCGCCATCCGGAGGAGGCCTTATTCATCCTCATTTACAGACGATTGCCGGTTATAAACCCACGAGTTTAATGCAGCGGCTTTTGGTCAGCGCTCAAAATTATGCCGCGGTCGCGGGCGGAGACAACTTATGGAATAATTTAATCGCTTTGGAAAAGAAAGCGGATAAAAGGTTCATCGCCAATACCGGCTCTATCTGCTGGTTGACAAGTTTCGCGCCGAAGGGCATGGCCGGAGAAATAGATTTTATTTTTCGGGAAAAAACATCATTTTTCGATTTAACCGAATCTAATTTCAACGAACTTTTGACAGGACTATCCAGAGTATTCAACTATTTACATATTAATAATTTTGTAAGTTTCAACATGTCTTTTTACGCAGCAATGACAAACAATAATTATTTCTGGGTGCAGGGAAAGGTTGTTCCGCGTTTTGTTCTCAGTCCATTAGGGACAAGCGACTTGAATTATTTTGAAAAACTGCACAATGAAATTATTTGTCCGACTGTTCCGGAAGAATTGTGCCGAGAACTCAGGCCTTATTTTAAGGACTTAGTATAGGTATACGTAATTTCGGCCAACAAGATTGTAACTTGTTTCATTTCGCAGTTTGATATCTGAAAGTAGTGAATTTTGCAGCTTTTATGTAAAAAAGCTAAGTGACTTCCGGCAATAAAAAAAGGGAGGCGGGTATGATCAATATATTTCCTGAAGACGACCACAATCAGATTTTAAGAATCAAACGGTTTTTCATGGCATTTGGATCATACATCATGTGGCTGGCTATTTGCGTTTTGCTTTATTCACAGGGAGAAATGAACAGGGTGACGTCCAATGTGCTTGTTATTTGGTTTTTGGGAATTATTATCTGTAATCTTCTCATATATGCGCTAATCAGAAGCGGGTTCAATAAAAAGTTCAAAGATCCAAGCATGACCCTTCTCCAAATGATCATGGCCACATTCTGGGTCATGGTGATTGTGTATTACTCCGACTCCATGAGGAGTCTGGTGTTGCTTGTCTATCTTGTTGTTTTTGTTTTCGGGCTTTTCAGATTGAATGTCTGGCAGTTTCTTTTTCTGTCCGCGTTTGCCGTCGTCAATTATTCGCTGGTTATACTTCTGCTCTACAAAATCAATCCCGGATTAATCAGCAAAATAGACATATTGAATATTGCAATTCTTGCGATGGTTCTTCCCTGGTTTTCACTTGTTGGCGGATACATTGCCAAGCTCAGGGCTCAAATATCCCATGCCCTTTCCACCATCGAGAAGCTGGCCATAATAGATGACCTGACTCAGGTATTCAACCGGCGCCAAATGTACAAAATTCTGGAACATGAAAAAGCCCTTGTGGACAGGGGAATTCATCCTTTTTCGATCTGCATATTTGACCTGGACCATTTCAAAAGAGTGAATGATACTTTCGGCCATTCCGCGGGAGACACTGTTCTTAAAACCGTGGCTCAGGAAACGCAAAAAAATCTTCGGAATATTGATCATATCGCCAGATACGGCGGTGAAGAATTTATTCTCATTCTGACCAATTCGGAAAAATTAGAAGCCATGGAATGCGCGCAAAGAATTCGGATGATGGTTAGAAAACTTGTTTTTGAAAATATGCCCGATGATTTCAGAATTACTATTTCCGTCGGTGTAACGGAATATCAGCCCAGTGAAGTCATTCAAGAAGCCATAAACAGGGCGGACACGGCGCTATACAGGGCGAAGTTAAATGGCAGGGATAAAGTGGAATACGAGTCGATAGCAACGATTTAGCTTTTACGGTCAAAGAAAGTTGGTCTTGAGATGCAGGTTTTAAGATACGGAATAAAAATATGTGTTTTTTGTTCGCCCGCCTGCAATCTGCAGGCATGGCTGTAGATAATTCGACATACAAACTTCAGTGTGTTTTGAAGCTTGCTTGTCTCATTAATCTTCTTTGCCGGTTTTAGCAACTTCAGCTGTTGCGGTTTCTTTGGTTGCGGAACTTTCGCTGGTTTCTGTTTTTTTTGGTTTGGCCGTTGCCCCCGGTTTCTTTCCCTTGTAATCTGTTACGTACCATCCTGAACCCTTCAGGCTGAATGAGGACAATGAAACCAATTTTTGTACCTTGCCTTTACAAAATTTGCAGCTTTTTAATTCCGGATCGGTAATTCCCTGAAATGCTTCAAATTGGCTGCCGCATTTCTTACATTTATATTCATAAATAGGCATACTGAAAACATCCTTTCCAATTATACAAAATAAGTATATCTAG
>Ga0187890_10000372_pt1 | contig 31890 bp, 17 predicted proteins | sample June2016WEW_21_1_FD_133005 | JGI IMG/M metagenome (GOLD analysis project Ga0187890, IMG submission 133005) | Peatland microbial communities from SPRUCE experiment site at the Marcell Experimental Forest, Minnesota, USA - June2016WEW_21_10 | ecosystem: Environmental > Terrestrial > Soil >... | reverse complement strand
GTCAGCTCGCCCGAACAGCGCGCCGAGTGGCTGCGCCGGGTGGAAGAGATTGTTGACGCGAGTTTCCCGCGCTAATCCCGCCGCTTCGGAACACAACGGCGAGTCCCACACAAATGAGCAAGGCAACGGTCCCAGGTCCTCCGCCGCGGCGGACGGGATCTGGCGCACCCCGCCTCTCGGAGTTACGGCATGAGATTCCCTTCTCCTGTTACTCATGTGCAGGATGAATCACCCGTTTGCCTGCTGGATCTGCTCATCGATCACGCGCCTTAAATCCGCGGGTGAATAGGTCGGCGACTTGATGAACTTGCCGTCCGGGCGCTTATGGACCTTGAGGATCGTGTTCCAATCGCCATGATGAGCGTTGGCATCTTGCGGGTGAACCAACTCCAGGCAAGCACCCCGCTCCAGCACCGCGTCGCAAACGCTGCAATGCGGCCAGGCTTTGCTCATGTTGCTGCGCTGCACTTCATCCCAGGCAGGCTGAGCCTTCACACCGGCGGCGTTGAGCGCCCCGTAAGTGACAACAAGCTGGTCGATGCAGCCGTCCACATATTCGGCGAAGTCGGGTTGGCCGCTGGGGTCGAGCACAACACCGATCGAGTCAATGACCGCGGTCCGCTCTTCGCCGTTCAATCCGGCAATGGTACGCGTGACCGTGCAACCGCAGCCCTTGACGAATTCAATCGCTTCTTCAAAGACCAGCCGCGCACGAAGCAGACGCGTCTCCGGGTCGGGAAGCTCGGGAGATTCCTTTACTTGCTGGTTGAACTGCTTCATCAAGGTCGCGATGTCTTCCTGCGGGCGATAGGGCTTATCGGTCATTCAATCCTCAATTCCTTGTGCCCGCCGATGGCCGGCGGCTCGGGCTTTGGTTTGGCGCATGGGAAGGCCCGCCGGTTCTCGCCGGATCGCGATACCGGACCGTCTGGGACGGAAACCGGCGGTATGTATCCGAGCCTGCCCCACCTCACGCTTGCGGAACTTCCAGCGCGCCGGTGAGGCTGGAGACCTTTTCAACCTGATGGCCGCGGCACCAGGATTCCAGGCCGCGCGCCAGCCGTTCGCAGGCTCTTGGGTCGGCGAAGCTGGCCGTGCCCACCTGGACGGCGGCAGCGCCGGCGAGCAGGAATTCGACGGCGTCTTCCGGGGTGACGATACCGCCCATGCCGAGAATGGGAATCTTGACGGCGCGCGCGGCTTCGTAAACCATGCGCAGGGCGATGGGCTTGATGGCCGGGCCGGAGAGGCCGCCGGTGACGTTGGCCAGGCGCGGCTTGCGAGTCTCGGCGTCGATGGAGATAGCCAGAAAGGTATTGGTCAGGCTCAAGGCGTCGGCGCCGGCGTGGGCGGCGATCGTCGCCATTCGCGCAATCGAGGTCACGTTGGGCGAGAGCTTGACGATGAGCGGCCGTTTGCAGGCGGCCTTGGCCTTGCCGACCAGGTATTCGAGCGAGCTGGGATCGGAACCGAAGACCATGCCGCCGGCGTGAACGTTGGGGCAGGAGACGTTGAGTTCGTACGCGGCGATGCCTTCGGCCTGATTGAGGCGCTCGATGACGCCGAGATAGTCGCCCACCGTGCAGCCGAAGACATTGACGATGACCTTGCAGAGGGGATAGCGATTGAGCGGAGGCAGCTTGCGAGCGATAAAGTCCTGGACACCGACGTTTTGAAGTCCGATGGCGTTGATCATGCCGGAGGCGGTTTGGACAATGCGCGGGGCGGCGTTGCCGGGCATCGGTTCCAGCGAGATGCCCTTGGTGACGAAGCCGCCGATGCGCTCCAGCGAGACGATCTCTTCAAACTCGATGCCATAGCCGAAGGTGCCGCTGGCGGCGATGACCGGGTTGACCAGTTCCAGGCCTGCCAACGAGACTCTCATGTCGGGTTTCACGTGCGGCAATCTTCCTTTTACAGAGATCAGGGGTCAGGGATCAGGGATCAGGGATCAGAGATCTGGGATCAGAGATCAGAGACCAGAGATCAGAGATCAGTGGCCGGTTTTCGCGCCGCCGGTTTGCGCCTGGCGACCTGACCGCCTTGACGATGAGATCCCTACCGCGCGCCGGCTAGGTAGCTTGGCTTGATGGCCTCGGTGAGCACGCGGCCCACTGCCGCCGACGGCTGATTGATGCCCGCCAGTGAGGCCAGCGTGGCCGCCAGATCCACTGGGGCTACTCGTCCATGATACTCGCCTGGGGCAAAGGGCGCGCCGAAGAAGGCCAGCGGCACGTGGCGGTCGTAGGACCAGGGGCTGAAGTGCGTGGTTCCGATGGAGCCGTGGAGATCCTCCATCTGATAGGCGCCCAGTACCAGCATCACGTACCAGTTGCCGTGGTCGGCGTAGCTATGGGCCAGCAGGAGGCCCCACTCCGAGGGCGGCAACTGGCTGTGGGCCAGCTCCAGGCGGGTATAGACCGCAGTGAGCTGTGGCAGGGGCGGAAGTCGATGCTGCGCGGGCGGCGGGAGGACGGCTTGGGGCGGAAGGGCGGCTTGGGTAACTGGGGGCGGTTCCGGGACGGGAGGGACGACGGCCTCGGCCAGCAGCGCGGAGACGGCGTCTTCAGCGGCCTTCTCGTCGATCTTGGCCTTCTCGAAGGCGCGGCGGTCGAGCACGATGTAAGGCAGATCGGGACCGGGCAGGATGTATTGCAACTGCTTGCCGGGCGAGTAGCGCGCGTTCAGCTCCGCATTCAGCTTTGCGTAAAGCTTATCGAGGTCCACGACCGCCGAGTCGATGCCCAGTTTGGCGGCGTCGGCGGGGATGGGCGGAATGCCATGGTCGGCCGAGAGCGCCAGCCAGACGTTTTGGAGACCCACGGTCCGGTCGAGCCAGGTATTGAAGCCGTCCAGATCGCGATCCAGGCTGAGGATCATCTGTTCCTCGGAGTCCGAGTCGGGACCGAATTGATGGCCCTGAATGTCGTTGGCCGAGAGCGAAACGGCGACCAGGTCGGTGACGCCGCTCTGGCCGAGCTTTTCGCCGGTAATAAGCGCTTCGGCAAAATCCAGCTCATAGCGGTTGGCGGCCGGCGTCCTGCCCACCAGTTCGAAGAATTGCGTGGTTCCCTCGACCATGGCCTCGCGGGCAGCCTCGGCCGCGCGGCCGCTGGAGTTGAAGGCCCGCGCCCACTCCGGCAGGTGCTCCATGTAATAGGTGGAGGTGGTGAACTGGCCGCTGGAGTTGTCGATCCAGAAGGCTCCGTTGGCAGACTGTCCGGCGGGCAGAATCGCGGCGCGGTCCTTGAGCGAGATGCCGTAAACGCTCGAGCGGCCGTTGTTGGCCAGCCGCAGCTCATCGCCCAGGGTGGTGGCGCGCAGGTTGCGCGGCGAGGCGCCAATGACGTACTTGAGCGCGGTATCCGGCGCACCGGGCTGATTGGCGGGGATGGAGGACGGCGGCAGATCGACCAGTTGGTAGCGCTCGTCCTCCACCGAACTCACCTTGCGGTCCCAGGAGCGCGAGACATCCCAGAAATCGTTGGCCTCGATGCCGTGGCCGTCGGTGTAGGCGCCAGTCCCAATGGTGGCGTGGCCGGGGGCGGTTTTGGTGTTGGCGTAGTCGAAGTAGCAGTCGGTGAACCATGCGCCTTCCTCGGTGAAGAGCCGGAAGCCGCGGCCCTTGAACTCGGCGCGGTCGCGGTTCAGGTAGTCGCCGCGAAACTGGTCGATGACCACGATCACGATCAGCTTGGGGCGGCCTGAGTAGGCCTGGGCCTGCGCCGAAGCCGGCGGAAAAATGGCCAGAAGGAGGGTGATGAAGGAAGCGAGCAAAGCAATCGAGAGGCGCGGCCGCAGTTTCATGATTGGATGATAGCAACGGCGGGATTGGGGGATGCATCAACAGAGCGTGAACAGTAGACGGCAAGCGCCCCCGGCGGGTTGGCCGGGGGCGCTTGCGTCTGGGGTGGACGGAGACTTAGTTGCTGAACAGGAGGACGCCGGCGGGCTTTTCGTCAGCCAAGGCTTCGTCGGCGCTTACCGGGCGGTAGAAGAGCTGGTTGGCGTCGAGATAGACCTCAAGGAAGGCGGGGCGCGCGGAGATGCTGCCGGCGATCAGGGCTTCGGACAGAGGGTCTTCGACGTAGCGCTGCAGGGCGCGGCGCAAGGGGCGTGCGCCGTAGCTGCGGTCGACGAGGGTCTTGTCGAGGATCCACTTCTTGGCTTCCTCGGTGACGGAGATGGTGATGGCCTTCTGGGCCAGATTGGAGTTCAACTGCTGGACCAGCAGCTCGACGATCTGGATGAGGTCGGCGTCGTTGAGCGACTGGAAGAGGATAACCTCGTCGAGGCGGTTGAGGAACTCGGGGTTGAAGGTCTTCTTCACTTCCTGCTTGACCAGCTCCTCGACCTTGTCGTTGACCATGTCTTCGCGGTCGCTCTGGAAGCCGAGGCCCTGCTTCTTCATCAGGTGGCGGGCGCCGATGTTCGAAGTCATGATGAGGATCACGTTCTTGAAGTCGACGGTGTTGCCCAGGCCGTCGGTCAACTGGCCGTCCTCAAAGACTTGGAGGAGGATGTTGAAGACATCGGGGTGAGCCTTCTCGATTTCGTCGAGCAGGACGACGGAGTAGGGCGAGCGCTTGACGCGCTCGGTGAGTTGGCCGCCCTCCTCGTAGCCCACGTAGCCCGGAGGCGACCCGATGAGCTTGGAGACGGAGTGCTTCTCCATGAACTCCGACATATCGAAGCGGATGAGGGCCTTGTCGGAGCCGAAGAGGAAGTTGGCCAGGGTGCGGGCCATCTCGGTCTTTCCGACGCCTGTGGGGCCCAGGAAGAGGAAGCTGCCGATGGGCCGGGCGGGCGACTTGAGGCCAGCGCGGGAACGGCGGATGGCGCGCGCCAGAGCGCCGATGGCCTTCTCCTGCGAGATGACGCGCTTGTGCAGCTCTTCTTCAACGCGCAGCAGCTTCTGGGTCTCTTCTTCCTTGATGCTGGTGACCGGGACGCCGGTCCAGCGGCTGACCACGTCTTCAATGTCTTCGCGGCCAACAATGCCGGCGGCGGAGTCGTCGAGATGATACTTGTCGCGCAGGGCGCGCAGGTTCTCGCGCTCCTTGCGCTCCTCGTCGGAGTAGAAGCGCGCCTTCTCGAACTCATGGTTGGCGATGGCCGAGTCCATGCGATGGACGATGAACTTGATGCGCTTCTGAACCTCGGTGATCTCATCGGGCAGCGAGGTCTGGCGGAGCTTGACGCGCGCTCCGGCTTCGTCGATGAGGTCGATGGCCTTGTCGGGCAGGAAGCGGTCGGGGATATAGCGGTTGGAGTGGGAGACGGCGAACTCGACGGCGGCATCGGTATAGCTGACGGCGTGGAACTTCTCGTAGCGGTCCTTGATGCCGTGGATGATCTTGATGGCGTCGGCTTCGTTGGGCGGAGGAACCTTGACCGCCTGGAAGCGGCGCTCCAGCGAGCGATCCTTCTCAATGGACTTGCGGTACTCGCCTGGGGTGGTGGCGCCGATGCACTGAATCTCTCCGCGGGAGAGCGCCGGCTTGAGGATGTTGGCTGCATCGAGTGAGCCTTCGGCCGAGCCCGCGCCCACCAGGGTGTGCAACTCGTCGATGAAGACGATGGAGTTCTGGTTCTCCATCAGCTCTTTCATGATGGTCTTGAGCCGCTCCTCGAACTGGCCGCGGTATTTTGTTCCGGCCACGATGAGGGAAAGGTCGAGGCCGAGGACGCGCTTGTCCGCCAGGAAGCTGGGAACCTCGCCGTCGGCGATGCGCTGCGCAAGGCCCTCGACGATGGCGGTCTTGCCTACGCCGGGTTCGCCGATGAGCACCGGATTGTTCTTGGTGCGGCGGCAGAGAATCTGCACCACGCGCTCCAACTCGCCTTCGCGGCCGACAAGCGGATCGAGTTGCCCGTCCGTGGCTGCCTGGGTCAGGTCGCGGCTGAACTCGGCCAGCAAGCTCGACTCGCGCTGGCGCGGCTGCGCCGGAACCTTTTCCTGGGTGACGCGAGCCAGTTCGTCGCGAATCTGCGCCAGCTTCAGACCGCGCTCCTGCAAAATCTCGGAGGCAAAGCACTTCTCTTCGCGCAGCAGGCCCAGCAGCAGGTGCTCTGTGCCGATGTGCTTGTGGCCCAGGCGCTCGGCTTCCTCTGCCGCATAGGCCAGCACCCGCTTGCACTCGTTCGACAGCGGCAGGTCCACGCTGGTGGAGACCTTCTCGCGGATGGTGGTGTGCGCCTCGATCTGCTTGCGGATCGACTCTACCGAGGCATGCGAGCGCAAGAAGCGGTTGGTTAACGCCTTGTCCTCGCGCAGCAGGCCGAGCAGCAGGTGCTCGGTCTCGATATAGGGCGAACCGAACTGGCTGGCCTCATACCGCGCGAAGAAGATCACGCGCCGTGCCTTCTCCGTATAGCGTTCGAACATGATGTCCTCCCCCGTGTTCCGGTCCTGTTGCAAGCTATCGGCTTAGATGGCCTTTCCGAACATCCCCGGCCTCAGCCCAAACCGCTTGTGCTTCTGCGTTCAGTTTCGCCGACCGAGGGCTGCCTGGGGAATACAACTTTCGCCCTTCGGACGGCTCTTTGAGTGCGCCCGGGCTATTCTTGCCCCATTCGCGCCCGAATCCCACGGCGCCGGCGCCGCCCTCAGACTTCCATCTTGACTTGGCAATCCTGTCGTTGCAACCCGGCGCGGATTGCTTACTGAATAAGACTCAGAAATCGCCAAAACGGTGCATTTTTCGCCAGAGGCTTGCCGCTCACAACGCTCCTCGCGAGACGGTTGCCAAAGGGGAAAGCCGCCCACTCTCCAAGCGCAAGGCCCGCGTGCAGCGCGCGGCCAGATCCATGTTGTGCGTTACCAGAATCGAGGTGAGGCCGTGGCTCAAGTGCAAACTTTCGATCAGGTCGAAGACACGGCCGGCGGTGGTCTCGTCCAGGTCGCCGGTGGGTTCGTCGGCCAGCAGCAGCCGAGGGTTGTTGACCAGCGCGCGGGCCAGCGCCACGCGCTGTTGCTCGCCGCCTGAAAGCTCGCCGGGGCGGTGGTCGGCACGATTCTCCAGTCCCACCTCGCGGAGCCAGTTTGCGGCCACCGCAAGGGCCTCACGCTTCGGTGTGCCGCGCGCCAGCAACGGCATGGCCACGTTCTCCAGCGCCGTAAACTCAGGCAGCAGGTAATGAAACTGCCAGACGTAGCCGATCTCGCGGTTGCGAAAGGCCGCGGCCTGGCGCGGGGAGAGACTCGCCAAATCGGTTGAGGCGCAGTATACCCTTCCCGCGGAGGGAGCATCGAGGGCGCCCAGAATGTGCAAAAGCGTGCTTTTCCCAGCGCCGGACTGGCCCACGACGGCCACCATCTCGCCGGTTTCCACCTGGAGGTCAAGGCCGTGAAAAAGGTGGAGCGCGCCGCGGGCTGTCTGGTAGGTCTTTTCCAGGCCGCTGACCTGGACGATCGGGGTCTGGCGGGGCTGAGTGCAGACCTGCTCCTCATCCTCCGCCCGCAACTCTGGCGCCCGCGCTTGGCGGTTGGCCTGGGGAGCAGCCGCTGGAGAGGTTTCAATCATCCTGCTGCCCCTATTCTACCGTGATGGGGGCTTGTTCCGCGCGGGTGGGCCTGCGGGATGATCGAATCGGAGGCGCTCCTGAGCGGGTTTGCGCCGGCGATTCGCCTTGCTGCCACCATCAGCTTCAGTGGTGCCCTGTCGAGATTGTCCCGCTTCGGACCCGCATTACTTGCGCGGCGGGAACCATTTATCCTAACCAAGCCATGAGAAATTCTTTTGTCCTGCCTCTCCAGATATTGCTTTCGCTGCTGGCCGTCGCTTTCCTCGGCTCGATCACGGCCGCGGCCCAGACTCATCCCGTTCCCAACCCCCAACTGGCGTCGAAGGAATTGAACGCCCGCGTCGAGGCGCTCCTGAAGAAGATGACGCTTGACGAGAAGGTCGGGCAACTGGCGCAGTACACGATCGACTCCTCCACTGGGCCGAGCTCACCCAACCTGAAGTACGACGAAATGGCGGCCAAGGGACAGGTGGGCTCGTTGCAGGGCGTGGTGGGCGCAGAGGCCACCAATCGCTATCAGCGCATCGCGGTCGAAAAGTCGCGGCTGCATATTCCCATCCTCTTTGCGCGCGACGTGATTCACGGCCACCGGACCATCTTCCCGGTTCCCCTGGCGCTGGCGGCAAGCTGGGATCCTGAGGCGGCTGAAATAGCGGCGCGCTTCGGCGCTTCGGAAGCCCGCGCCGACGGCCTGGCCTGGGTCTTCTCGCCCATGGTGGATGTTGCCCGCGACCCGCGCTGGGGACGGATCGTCGAATCGGCCGGCGAAGACCCCTACCTGGGTTCGGCGATGGCCCGCGCCTGGGTGAGAGGCTACCAAAAGGGCGATCTCTCCAAGCCCGATTCGCTGGCCGTGAGCGTCAAGCACTTCGCCGCCTACGGAGCGGCAATCGCCGGCCGCGATTACAACACCGTGGATATGAGCGAGATCTTGCTTCGCCAGGTTTACCTGGAGCCTTATCGCGCCGCGGTCGAGGCCGGCGCGGCCACGGTGATGAGTTCCTTCAACACCATCAACGGCGTCCCGGCGAGCGCCAATCCCTTCATCCTGACCCAGATTCTGCGCAAGGAGTGGGGGTTCGACGGCTTTGTCGTCTCCGACTGGGCGGCCATTCCCGAGATGCGCGACCACGCCATCGGCGCCGACGATTCGACCGTGGCCCGCAAGGCTCTGGAGGCCGGCGTGGATATGGATATGGTGGGCGGCCTCTACGGAACCGTCATTGCTCCACAAGTACGCGACGGCAAGATTCCCGAGAGCGTCGTCGATGAGGCGGTGCGCCGGATTCTGCGCGTCAAGTTTGCGCTCGGCCTCTTCGAGCATCCATATACGGAGGTTGGCCCAGCCTACGACGCCACGCCGGAGCGCCGCGCCGCGGCCCGCAAGGTGGCTGGCGAGACCTTTGTGCTGCTGAAGAACGACCCTGTCGAGGGAGTGGGAGCCCTGCTGCCACTTATCGCCAAAGCCAAGAAGGTGGCGCTGATCGGCCCCATGGCCGACAACCAGCGCGAGATGTTGGGCGCGTGGAGCGTTACCGGCGACCCGAAGCATGTGGTCACGCTGAAGACGGCGCTTACGGAGCGGCTGGGCGACAGGCTGCTCTATGCTCAGGGCTGCGGCCTGCTCACCGGCGAGGACGCGATCGCGCTCCAGCACATCAACGGCCAGGCCGCCGATGCGCCTCTCCCGGTCCCCGACGACGCGCGGACCGTCGCCGAGGCGGTGGAGACGGCCAGCAAGGCCGATGTGGCGATCCTGGCGCTCGGCGAGCCCACCGGCTGGATGGAAGGCGAGGCCGCAAGCCGCGCAACGCTGGGCTTTACCGGCGCGCAGGAGCAACTCCTTGAGGCCGTCGCGGCGACCGGCAAGCCGGTGATCCTCGTGGTGCTGGCCGGCCGCCCGCTGGAACTGAAGTGGGCCGCCGCTCACGTGCCGGCGATCCTTGAGGGGTGGAGTCCCGGCATTGAGGCCGGCCACGCCCTGGCCGATGTGCTCTTCGGCAACGTGAATCCCTCGGGCAAGCTGCCGGCCAGTTTCCCCCGGTCTGTTGGCCAGGAGCCCCTGTACTATGCTCAGCTTCCCACCGGGCGTCCGGCGCACGGCGACTTGAGTCACATGCCGCGCGATGAAAATGAGAAATATGTATCGCGCTATGTGGATGAGGAGAATTCGGCGCTCTACCCCTTCGGCTGGGGACTGAGTTACACGCGTTTCAGCTACTCGCAGCCCACCGTCAGCCGCGCGGAGGTTCCGGCTCGCGAGATTCTGGCATCGCGAAATGAACCTGTAACTAAGGTCGGCGTGGACGTGACGAACACCGGAAGCGTGGCGGGAACCGAAGTGGTTCAGCTCTACATCCGCAATACCGCGGCCAGCGTCAGCCAGCCGGTGCGGGAACTGAAGGGCTTTGCGCGCGTAGCGCTGGCCCCCGGCGAGCGGAAGCACGTGGAGTTTCCGCTGGGCTTCGACGAGCTGAGCTTCTACAACGCCGAGATCCAGCGGACAGTGGAACCCACGACCTACACGATCTGGACCGGCGGGAACTCGCTGGCAGCGGCGGAGACGAGCCTGAAGGTGGAGTAGAGGCAGGGACCAGAAAACCGGGGACCAAGAACCAGCGCCGACGAGTCCTGATCTCTGATCCCTGATCCCTGTTTTACGACGCCACCGCCAGCTCCACGGCGTGCACCGTCCGCACCGCGCCTTTGCGCGGGCCGCGCTTGCGCGCGCTCATTACCTTGATCCGCTCCAGCAACTCGTGCGCCGAGCAGCTCTTCTTGGCCAACAGCGCGTCGGCCGCGTGCATCTCGCCGCCCATCCGCTGCGGATCGCCCAGCAGGATCATGGGAATATGGGGCGCGATCTGCTTCAGCCGGTCGACCAGTTGATTGCCGTTCATCTGCGGCATGGCATAGTCGGCCAGCACCAGATCCACTTGAATCTCGGCGAAAATGCCGATCGCCTCCTGGCCCGTCAAGGCTGAAACCACCCGGTATCCGTTGGTTGCCAGCATGAACTTGAGTACGGAAAGCTCTTGTTCATTGTCGTCTACGCAGAGAATAACTTTCTTCGGTCGCATGATCTTGTGCTTTGCTCCTTGGTTGAATCTCCGGTTCCGTTTCGTTGCCCGTCCGCCGGGCAACACTTCGCCCTTGCCCGCTCTTGCGGCTGGCTGGCGCGAATCTTTTCCAAGGCCAACGATCGCGGACGAGGCTGCGGTTTGCCTGGTTGATCTTGCGTCCGAGCGGCCTTGCGCGGAACGCCGGCAGCTTTGAGGGCGCGACGTTCCACGCAAGACAGCACTCGGCATTCGATTACCCAGGAGGCTGAACTTACGCTCGCAATCGGTTTGTGCTCAAGACCTGGGGTCAAGTCCGGCCTAGGCGCCGGTCAAATTGTTTCAATGAAAGCCAAGAGTACGAGCCTTTGCGGCGCTTGGGAAGAGGGAAAGGTAAGCGAAATTCCATGTGAAAATCCCCATGAAACAAGCAAGAATTGGCTAGGCCTAACACAGTCCGCCACTTGCAATGATGAATGCCTGTTGAAAGCATGTGCATCACGGCAGGAAAAGCCGTCCTTTTGCCACAAGAACGGTGCTGCCCGCCACGCGCACATCGGTGATTCTTCCCGATTGCCCCTGTGCAGACCCGTTTTGGATGCGTGCGGACAGATGAAGTTTGCTCGGCCTGCCGATCTCCACACCTTGGAGCAGAGTGATGCGTTCGCCCGGCGCCATCGCGCCCCGGTGAACCAAGTAGCTGATAACGCACCCCGGCGGCAAGCAAGCCACGATCGAGCCTCCAGCTCTCAAAACCTCGGATGGAACCCTGCGACTCGGCTTTTCGTAATCCTCGGCAGCATGGAGCATCGCTACAGTTGGTCGTGGATTGAGGCGCAGGTTGCGCTTGCCGCTGAATCGTGGAATGGTTGCGCTGGTCGCCCCCTCCCAGCCGGTCCGCGTTACAGCCTGGATGGGCAGCGCAAGCGCGAGCGAGCCTACGACCAGGCCCTGCGCGCCGTCGAGCGTGAGGCGCGCAGTGCTCCGCGCAACCCAACCGGACGCCTCCTCGCCCAGCGGCGCATCGTGGACGCGTTCCCGCGCTTTGCCTCCATCGCGCTCGATCTCGATCCAGAGGCGGTGCAACTGCTCACCGGTAGCTTCTTGCCCGTGGGCGCGCAGTTGGCCCGACGGGCGCGCGGCTTCGACCCGGCCCTGAGCAGGGCCGATATCATCCAGGCCTGCCGCAATGCCTGGACCGCTTGCGGCTTGCAGGCGCTGCTCGGCCAGCCCATGGAACTAACTCCATCCATATTTGCCTACAGTCTTCTCTACCCCTACAGCGATAACTGTCTCGACCATCCGGGGTTATCCACCGCGGAGAAGCTCCGCTTCAGCGAGCGCTTCCGCCAGCGCCTGCGCGGCCTCGGGCCTTCCGCTTGCAACGTGCGCGAAGCGGCCGTGTGGGCCATGGTTCAGCTGATCGAAGAACAGTACCCGCGCCCGCTTTACCCGCAGGTCTTCGACTGCCTGCTGGCCATCCATCGCGCCCAGGAGCGGAGTATCGCGCAACTCGCCAATGGCGGCCGATTCGATAACTCTAAAAATAACTATATCAATAACTCACAAAATAACTATCTCTATAACTCACACGATAACTCGCTCGATAACTATAAGCTGGAGCGCATCAGTTGCTCGAAGGGCGGAACCTCCGTCCTCGCCAATGCCTGTCTATTGCAGCCGCGACTTTCCCTGGAAGAAAGCCAGTTTTCCATCGATTGGGGAGTTCTGCTGCAACTGGGAGACGATTTGCAGGACGTGGGCGAGGATCTAGCCCGTGGATCGGTCACGCTCTTCACCCGCGCCGCCGCACTGGGCAAGCCTCTCGACAGCCTCGTCCTGCAGCTCCTCAACTTCAGCCGGCTCGTCGCGGACCGCATGGACCGCCTGCCCAATGGCACTCCCCTGCTCAAGGATCTGCTGCGCATGAGCTGGCGGTCGCTCATCCTCATGGCCGTGGCCAACGCCGAGCAATTCTTCTCGGCGGGATTTCTGGCCGGCCTGGAACCGTCGTCCCCCTTCCGCTTCGATTTTCTACGCGCGCGCAACCGCAGACTGACGGGCCGCCAGGCTCTCTATGCTGTCCTCTTTGACGCCTTCCTGGAGAGCGGTCCAGGCGAGCGGAGCGAATTTCCCTTGGCCGGCAAATCCCTTCCCGCTGCAGGTAAACCCGCGGTCGCCGATCCGCGCTTCCTGAGCGGCTCCTTTGCTTGAAAGCAGCCGCGGGTCAACTTTCCGCCGGGCGGGCTTCAACCCCGCTCGGAGCGGGCGCGCCCGGGGTTGGGCGGACAGGTCGACTCGCGAACCACAAGTTCGGGCAGGATCGGCACCGTTTCTTGAAAGGCCTCCTGGCCGCGAATTCGCTGCAAGAGGATGCGGGCGGCCACTATTCCCATTTGATTGAGCGGCTGACGAATAGTGGTCAGGGTGGGGTTGTGGAAGGCCGCGCTCTGGATGTCGTCGAAGCCCACCACGGAGACGTCCTGGGGCACGCGCAGGCCGTGATTCATGCAGGCGCGGATCGCTCCGATGGCGGCCTCGTCGTTGTAGCAGACGATGGCCGTGAAATCACCGCCGCGATCGAGCAGTTCATTGGCCGGTCCAAAGCCCAGTTCCGGGGTGGAAACCCGCAACTTCACTTGCACGGACAATTCGGGCAAGACCTCCAGCTTCATCTCAGCGGCTACATTCATAAGGCATTCCCAGCGCTCGTCGGCGTCGGAGCTGTGGCTGCCGCCGCGCATGAAAGCGATCTTGCGATGCCCCAAATCGTAGAGATGGCGCAGGGTCAGCTCCGCCGCCCGGCGCTGATCCAGCACTACGTTCGTCACTCCATCGATCTTGCGATGGCCTGCCACAGCCACCGCCGGCAGTTTCATGCTGTGCTCCAACACCGTGTCGATGAGGACGAACCCTTCGACGGATCGGTCCATCAGCAGGCGCGGATACTCCTCAATCAGGTCCGGCTTGCGGCGATGGCTTGCGGTCAGATAGAAGTAACCTTCCTCGATGAGGAGCTCCTCGACGCCGGCCAGCACCGGCGCGACATAATGGTCGTTCAGATCCGGCACCAGCACGCCGACGGTGAAGGTCTGGCGCTTGCGCAGCGACCGCGCGTAGAAGCTGGGCCGATAGTCGAACTTCGCCGCCGCCCTGGTGACCCGGTCCCGGGTCTCCTGCGGAATCGAGCGCACGCCGGGAGCGTTGTTCAGCACCAGCGAGATGGTGGCCGGCGACAGGTTCAGATAGTCGCCGAGCGTACGCAAGCTTATTGGCTGCCCCGCCAGCTGCCTCGGCCCTGACCTTACTCGCTTGACCATATACTCCTGTTGTAACACTCTCCATCAAGAAATGGCCATCGAATCGCGGGTCGCATGAAACCGGAGTTTGGCATTCGTCACTTTTCCGCCGCCGCAGGCTGCGGCGCCTGAACCGGCTGGGCGTGCGCGCCATTCATCTTGTCGATTAGCGCATTGTCGGCGGCCTTGGTGATGCCGCTGGCCTTGTCAAACTCGGCCTTCGCCTCTTCTTTCTTCCCCATTGCCCGATAAAGCCGTCCCAGCCGCCAGTGGACGTTCACGTCCTCCGGGGCCAGTTTGGCAGCTACCTTCAACTCGCGCAGAGCGTCGTTTTGGCGGTCTGCATCCGCATAGAGGATGCCCAGATCGAGATGAGCCAGTTCGAGCCCCGGGTCGATCTGGATGGCCTTTTCCAGGAGCGGAACCGCGGCCTCGGGATGGCTCATGCGGATATCGACGTCGGCGAGATAAGTCAACGCCTGGGCGTGGCTCGGGTTATTCTTGAGCTCCGCCTGGAACTCCGCGGCAGCATCCGCATCCTGCCGCTTGGCCCAAAGAAGATACCCAAGACCGAAATGGACGTTTGGCTCTCCGGGAGCGGCCTTCTCCGCGGCCTGAAACTCCGAAATGGCCTGCTCCCTTAGTTTCAGCCCATCCAGCGCTTCGCCGAGCAGCATGTGCGCCTGCGCCGAGTCCGGATTCGCCGTCAGAATCTGCCGATATTGTTCGAGCGCGCAGTCGAACTGTTTTGCATTCAGGCAGCTCTGGGCGAGCACGCCGCGCAGCTCGAGATTATCGGGAGATTTCACGACCGCGGATTGCAGGTATGGAATCGCATCCTGAAATTTGCCCGCCCCGAAGTTGGCCATTCCCAGCAGGATCCCCACCTGCTCGCTAGCGGGATCGGCTCGCTGGGCCAGCTTGAGCGGCGGGATGGCCTCGAGAAAGTGGCCCTGCTTGAATTCCGCAAGGCCCCAATCGAGCGGAATGCCTGAGAGATGCGGGTTCAAAGCCAGAGCTCGGCGGTAAGCGGAGGCAGCTTCGGGATACTTCTCTTCTTTGGAAAGAACGACGCCCAGGCTGGCGAAGGCTCCTGCATCGCGCGGGTTGTCGGTCGTCACCGCGCGCCACGCCTTCTCGGCGCCGGGCAGGTCGCCCACCTTTTCCAACGAGATTGCGCGGGAGGCCTCTGGCGTCTGCGGATCGATCGGCGGCGATGTCAGCAGGACGAGGAGCGTGGAAAGCAGCGCTGCAGACTTCATAGGCATTTGCAGATGGCTATCTCGAAGAACGTACTTATGGTAACGCACTTGCGGGTCTCCCGGGAATATCGAACTCAGCGGAAAAACAGTGTCTCAGCTCCGATTGGGGAGCAGGGTCCCGAAATACGGTTCAAAGCCGCGGTTGGAAGGTGATTTTCCCGTGGAGATGGGGGTCTCTGGGATCGCAGGCTCCGGTCATCGCACCGAAGTTGCCGCCCATGTCGAGGTGTTATTGGGAAGTTGAAAGTTGATGATGTCTCATTAGCCGGTTTATCGCCATCAACCACGAACTATGCTAACCTGTCCTTATGAATTCACTTACGAAGTCGGTCATCCTCCGCGCCGTCTCACTTGTCTCGGGGCAATCGAATTCATGAAGAATCGTTTGAGCCGGCGAGACTTCGTAAAAATGGGGGCCTCCGCCGCTCTGCGGCCCACGCTTGGATTGGCTGTGCTTCCCATCACGGCCGAGGGAATTTTCAGCGACCGGACCAGGGAAGCCGGGATTGATTTTATCCATTTCAACGGAGCGTCGGGTTTTCATTATTATCCGGAGACGATGGGGTCCGGAGTGGCACTCTTCGACTACGACAATGACGGCGATCTCGACATCTTCCTGGTCCAGGGCACACAGTTAGGACCTGTCGGTTCGAGCCAGACCCTATACCCTCCTCAGTTACCGCTGCGCGGCCGGCTCTACCGCAACGATTCGGTTCGCCACGCCGACGGTACCTGCACGCTCAAGTTCGTTGACGTGACGGAGCAATGCGGGATCAGAGCCGAGGGATACGGCATGGGAGTCGCAGCGGCGGACTTCAACAACGACGGTTGGGTCGATCTCTACATCGCGAATTTCGGCCACAATCAAATGTGGCGCAACAACGGCGATGGAACTTTCACCGATGTCACTGCGGAATCCGGCACAGACGTTCCAGGATGGAGCATCTGCGCCAGCTTCTTCGATTTTGACCGGGATGGCTGGCTCGATCTGTTTGTCGCCAACTACCTCGACTTCAGGTTTACCAATCTGCCCAAGTGTCTCTCACCCAGCGGCGCTCCAGATTATTGCAGTCCCCTGGCGTTCAGTCCTTTGCCCAATCGCCTGTTCCGCAATCGGCGCGATGGCACGTTTGAAGATGTGACCACCCGTTCGGGAATCGGCGCTCAGTTTAGTGGCTCGATGGGCGCCATCTGCGCGGATTTCAACGGCGACGGCTGGCCCGATATCTTCATCTCAGACGATCTTCGCCCCAACCAACTTTGGATCAACCAGCACGACGGAACCTTCAAGAACGAGGCACTGATTGCGGGCTGCGCCGTGGATCGAAACGGGGACCCGCAATCCAGCATGGGCGTGGATGCTGGAGATCTGCTGGGCCGCGGCGTCGAAGATCTTGTGGTGGCCACGATCGGCGGACAACACGCCGACTTGTTTGCCAACGACGGCAAGGGATGGTTCGACGATATGTCCTATGAGAGCGGCCTCGCTCGCGCTACACAGCGATACACGGGATTTAGTATCGGGATGCTGGACTACGATAACGACGGATGGCTGGATCTGTTGATCGTTAACGGAGCGGTCCGAACCATCGAAGAAGAAGCCCGCAAGGGGAGCATGTATCCGTATGCCGAACCCAACCTCTTGTTGCACAACAACGGCAAGGGGAGGTTTGAGGACGTCAGCAGCAGCGCCGGAAGCGCATTTTCCAGTTTGGAAGTGGGCCGCGGCGCAGCCTTCGGCGATATCGACAACGATGGAGGGATCGACGTCGTGGTGGTCAACAACAGCGGCCCCGCACGACTCCTGATGAACAACGTGGGACATCGCAAGCCGTGGATCGGATTGCGCATGGTGGGAGAAAAATCTCATCGCGATATGCTGGGGACGCGAGTGGCTGTCTTTCGCCGCGACGCGTCCCCACTTTGGCGGCGCGTTCATACAGACGGAAGTTACTGTTCCTCTAGCGACCCCCGCATCGTGTTCGGGCTGGGCGATGCTCCCGAAATCACCAAGGTGCTGGCCCACTGGGTCAGCGGAAGAGTCGAAGAATGGACCGGCTTGCCGCTGGGGAGATACACCACGCTGCGAGAGGGGAGCGGCGTGACGATAGCAGCGCCATGATTGGGATCCGGCAAGGGACCGTTTTATTGGCGATTGCGCTCGTTGCCGCGAGCGCCAGCGCCGGTTCGGACGGTTGTGCCGCGCAGAACGGGCCTTCGCGCCCGGCGAATAGCCAGGTCGATCTCATCGAAGTTCCTCAACCGGACCTCGCCGGAGTGGACGCTCCGGTCAAGGATCAGATTCGCGCCTCCCAGACGGTGCTCGCGGCCGCTATGGCGCAAAGCGACGCTCCTCGCGCCCGCTTGACCGCGGCTTTTGGCAAGCTGGGGCAGATCTACCAAGCCTATGGTTTCGACGACGCTGCGCTGGCTTGCTATACGAACGCCTCTCGCCTCGATTCTCAGTCTTTCCAATGGTTTTATTTTCTGGGTTATTTGCGCCATAAGAATGGCGATTCCGAGGAGGCGGCGCGCGATTACCGGCGCGCCCTTACCCTCAATTCAAGCTACAACCCGGCCCTGCTGCGCTTGGGAGCACTGGAACTGACCCTGGATCATCCCGACGCGGCCAAAGATTCCTTCATGAAAGCGATGGCGCAGCGACATTCCTCAGCCGCCTTGACCGGACTGGGCAAGGTGGCCCTGACTGAGCATCATTACGCCACCGCCGTGAAGGATTTCACTGAAGCTTTAGCCAGCGAGCCGAAAGCTTCGAGCGTCCACTATCAACTGGCCTTGGCTTATCGCGGGCTGGGCGATCTCGCCCACGCTCAGGAACAACTGCGTGCTCGCGGCGAAACGGAGCCTGACGTCCAGGATCCGCTGCTCGACCGGATCAATCTTCTCAAACAGGGTAGGCTTAGCCTGGTTCAGCGCGGCGGTGCGGCTATGCGGGAAAGCCGCTTTGTCGACGCCATTTCCGCATACGATCAGTTGGTCCGTCTCGACCCCTCCGATCCCCTCGCCTACGAATACCTGGGAGTCGCTCTGGCCCGGCAGGGAAAGCGCGACGATGCTCTCAAGCAGTATGCGCACGCCTTGCAACTCGACCCGCGCAGCGCCTCCGCGCACTACGACATCGCCATTTTGCTGATACGAGAGCGGAGGGAAGAGGAGGCCATCGTCCATTTCCGGCAAGCGGTCCAATTGGATCCGGGGCTCGTAATGGCTCATTTTCAGTTAGCCAATCTCCTCATGCGGAGAGGAAAAGATACCGACGCAGAGGGGGAATATGAAACCGTTGTCTCGCTTGACCCACGGAACGGATTTGCCCGTTTGATGCAGGCAATGGCGGCGGTGCACGCGGGCTCGTACGCCCGGGCGCGGACTCTGCTTGAGGACGCCGCGGCGGCGCTTCCCAACGATCCTGACATCGCCGATGCACTGGCGAGAGTATTGGCAGCCGCGCCCGATCCGGCCGTGCGCGCCCCAGGCCGCTCGCTGCGCATTGTCGAAACACTCGTGAGGAGTCAGCAAGGCAACCCGTTGGAGGTAGGAATCACTCTGGCCATGGCTCTCGCCGCAGTTGGGCAATTTCAGCAAGCCGCCGCCTATCAGCAGGCGGTCATCGGGCAGTTGGAAGCCTCTCACCAAAACGTGCTGGCGCATTCCTTGCGCCAGAACCTGATTCGCTACCAGCAGGGAAAAACATGCCAGGCGCCCTGGGCCGGCGACGACCCGATTTTCACCCCGGTTCCTGGCAAAGTCGAGCTATCGTCGGAAATGGACGCGACGGACGCACATCCCTAGAGCCTGTTAGCTGGATCCGGACAGGATGGCGGCCATGACGGCGAATGGTCAGGCGTAGATTTGCTTTCGCGCCACACTCGCACACTCTTCAAGGGGATCGAATACCGCAGGCCAGAAACAGAGGCCCCGCTCCCGTCGGGAGCGAGGCCTCATGGAATGCAGTGTTAACCGCGGTTAGAAGCTGAGTTTTCCGGCGAGTTGGAATGTTCTGCCATCGGTCGCGGAGGTGATCAGTCCGAAGTTCCCTCCGTTCACGTTGGTTCCGATGCCGCCCTGGTTGCCGTTCGCAATCCATTGCGGGTGGTTGAAGATATTGAAGGTCTCCGCGCGGAGCTCGAAGTTGCTGTGTTCCGTGAAGCGGAAGATTTTGTGCATGGCTACGTTCCAGTTTTGACTACCCGGTCCACGCAGTGCGTCGAAGGGCAAGTTGCCCCACGCACCCTGAGCCGGTGCTCCAAAGATTGGATTATTCACCCCGGTCCCTGGGCTGAACCATTGCATGCCGGCGGAGGAACGCAACTTTGGATAGGAGATGGGCAGGAGCAGATTCGGCCTGTTGGTTCCATTTTGCAGACCGTTGCTGCCATATGTGCCGCCGAGGGTTACGTTCAGCGGGGCGCCACCCTCGAAGACAGAAGATCCGGCCAGTTCCCAGCCTCCCAGTAGCTTTGAGGCCAAGTCCGTGGAATGACGGAGGAACGGCATGGACCATTCGTATTCGAGGAATGCCACCTGGTGACGGTCGAAAATCGACGGACCCCAATCGAATTTCCAGCCCGCGTAGGGGTTGGAAACATTATCGAGGTCGAAGCCGTTCCCGTTGCTTTGGCTGGTGTCGTAAGCGTGGGCATAGGTGTAGCCGAATTGGGCCTGCAGATCCTGGTGAATATTCAGGTGCATATCCGCCTGGATGCTGTTGTATATGCCGTTAGCCTCGTTCTGATACATCTGGATTCCGGCGTATCCCGCGTACGGAAGATCAAGGTTGTAGTTGGTGCTGCTTACAGCCAGGCCAGCCAACACAGTTTGAAGCGATTGAGTCGCCGTTGGCAACGGCAGGTTAATATCCCTGTCGTCGCTCTGGTGGCGGATCAAGGTGCCAACATACGACACATCGAATATCGTGCCGGTGGTGACTTGGTGTTGAATTCCAGCGCTGTACTGGGTAGTCGATGGCAGCTTGTAGTTGTCTGCTTCAAGCCCCTGGATGCTGGCTGCCACGATCGGCGCCGAGAGCGTGTTTCCAGTGGTGACGCTGGTCTTGGGATTTTCGAGCAGGACGTTGTTGAAGTTGACCTTGGCATTAGCGGGTACGTTGAGGGCTGCGTTGTACATATCGTTGCCCTGAACGCGCTCGAACATGACGCCCATGCCGCCACGAACCACGGTTTTTCCTTGTCCAGTCAAGTCGTAAGAGAAGCCCAGACGCGGACCCCATGCGTTCCATTGGTTGTTCGCCAATCCTCTGGGGATTCCGGGCGTGATGCCGCCGATGCCGATTCCATTCACATAGAATTGGCTGTTGCCGAGGATGGAGCCGGAGCCGTTAATCAGCCCAGGAGTGACGGCCGTGCAGCCGGGATCTGACGGGGCCGGGGCGCTGCACAGGGTTCCGTTATTATCGAAGGTGGCAGCGTCGGCAGGGTTGTAGAGGTTTGGATAGAAGTTAGATGTCTTCTTGTTCGCCTCGTAGGTGTGCGGGATGCCGTCCCAGCGCAGGCCCAGGTTCACGGTCAGCCGCGAGGTTGCGCGCCAGTTATCGGCGAAGTAGAGGGAGGGGCTGATGTTGTTCCACTGGCCCGCCTGGTGCACCGCCGACTCGTTGTAGCTTTGCGCCAGACCCAACAGGAAGTCGGCAAAGTCGTAGTTGGTGTAACTGCCGTTGAACCCGAAGTCGCCCTCCACCGGGGCGAATGCATCCTGCGCCTTGCCGAAGAACGCCCAGCTTCCACCAAACTTGAACTGGTGCGCGCCCTTCACCCAGGAGACATCGTCGCGGATGGAGTAGTCCTTGGCGACGTTATTCCACGGCGACCAATTAGCTTCGTATTGGGCCCCGGTCTGCTCCTTCAGATCGATTTCCGGCATTACGCTTCCCGGAATCGCTCCCGTGAAGACGCGGTTATAGGTGTAGTCTGACGGCGCTGCCAGCGTGGCGCCATACGCCGCGAAAGGCAGAATGTGGATTTGATTGGAGTCGTAGTTGAACGCAGTCTCGTTCACCAGGTTGGAATTGATCGCGTAAGTGCTGTGGATCACCGCGCTGTACGCCGGATTGCCAAACGTGTTGCCGATGGTGGGCACGTTGTCGCCGCTCCACATCACTGTGGCGTAGCCCTGTTGGGTCTGCTCGGAGACCCAGTGTCCGAACACTGAGAATTTGTCGTTGAATTTGTGATCGATGCGAGCCAGCTCTTCCGTAATGATGTTCGGCTCGGCCACCGGCACTTGGAAATACTCGCCATTTGTCGGCGCCGGGAAGATCTTCCCCTCCGTCAGCAGCACCTGCGCATCGTGGTCGAGCAGCGAACTGGGGATCTGGTTGCCCGGGAAGGTTTTGTCGCCATTGCAAGTCGTGACCCCGGCTTCTGACGTCGTACTCGTACTGAGCGGTACGCTGGCATTTGCGAAGGCGGTCCGCATTGTTGGGCTGATCTGGAAGGCGCACGGCGTGGTCGCAATAATTGGTTTTCCCTTGGAATCGTTGACGCCGTTGAGATTGCCCTGGTACTCGGAGGTCAACGGAACCAGCTGTGTAATGACTCCATTGCCGCTCACAAACCTTCTCCACTCCTGGTTGTAGAAGAAGAAGGTCTTGGGCTCGGACCGGTTGGGGTGGAAGCTGGCCGGACCGCCAATGTTGGCGCCGAAAATGTTGTAGCGCAGTTCGGGGGCTTTGGTGCCCGGGGCGCTGAAATAGTTCCTGGCGTCCAGATAGTCGTTGCGGAAGAACTCCCAGCCTGATCCGTGGAACTGCCTGGTTCCCGACTTGAATGTCGCCGAGATGGTCGCGCCCGAAGAGAGTCCATACTCGGGGCTGTAGTTCGAGGTCATGGTGCGGGCTTCAGCGATGGCCTCCAACGAGGGCGAGACGATGGGGCCGCCGCCGCCGCCGCGGTCCGCGGCTTCGCCGCCATCCATCAACCACAGGTTGTGGCTTATGCGCTGGCCATTGAATTCAACGGCGAAGTCGGAGCCCTGGGACGACGGTACCTGCTGGCCGGCCTGTTCGCTGACCGCGCCGGGAGTCATGGACTCCATCGACACCAGGCTTCTGCCGTTCATCTCCAGCTTCTCGATGTCCGTGCCGGTGATCATGTCGCTGACCTCACCGGTGTCGGTTTGCAGGTGGAGGGCCTCGGCCGCGACAGTGACGGTCTGAGTCTGGGATCCAACCTGGAGCGCGAAGTCGAGGCGCAGGCGGTCGCCCACCTGGAGCACCACACCGGTTCTCTCGACTGCTTTGAAGCCGGATGCCGTGACCTTGACCGTGTAGTGGCCGATGGCCAGATCCGGAACAACATACTGCCCGTCCCCGGCCGACTTGGCTGAGCTGCTCAGCCCCGTATCCAGATTGGTGATGGTGATGGCGGCGTTCGCCACGACCGCGCCCGAAGGATCGGTGACCGTGCCAACGATGGTTGCTTCCTGAGCGAACGCGCTGCACGCGAACAACGCGAACATCGCGCAGATTGCAAAAATCCAGTGCAAACGCGGTCCGGCTTTCGCCGCCCGACGTCTCCTGAATACACTCAATTGCGTCATTAGGTCCTCCTGTCACTTCTTGTTATGGAGCAGCAAACACGACGGTCGACGAGACTCGTTCCGAGATCAAAATCGACTTGTCGCTCTTACGTCTTGGAAGCTCCTGGTTTTGGTTTGCGACGGCAACAAGACCAAGACTTCGCCGAAACTCCGGCTTGTTGCGCGGTCACACTCTGGCCCATGGTCGCAGTTCGCGAAATTCTGTTCATCCTGCTCCAAAGCGTCTTCGCCACGAAGAACTACGTGCCTTGAAACATGCCGGAACGCTCCTCAGAATCCCGGCCATCGGTTGGTTCCGGCCTATCTGACCTTGGTTGAACGATCCCGCCAAAGCGCCGAAACAGCCCGATTTTTCTCCATGAAATGGAAGCGGCAATCCCGCATTTCTCCGCTTTCTTGGATTCCGATGCTGAATCGCTTTACTCAAAGAAGTAAAGCGATTCAGTTAGGTGAAGAAATCATCAGTCTCCTGGATCGCACACATTACACGCCCAAGACGTGCCGGTTGTCAAGCCCTTTTCTTGCCCTTTTGCCGCTCCTGTCCGAGCGCCGAAACCGTCCGACTCTTCTCCGTGGAATGGAAGCGGGCAATTGGCCTTTCTCCGCTTTTTTGGATTCTCATGCTCAAACGTTTCAGTTGTAGAAGTCAAACGTTTTAGCAGATTCGCAAGAAACTCTTATTTCAGAGTCCGGCACATTACACGCCCATGAAGCGTCCTTTGTCAAGCCCCCATTTTTTCTTTTTGGCTCGCCTCGGCCGCGGCCAGTCCGGGAGCCCGCCCAAGGACCTCAAAAGGAGAGAAGAAAGCGGTGGTCTATTCATCAATAAAGTCACTTGAATCTAGGAGATAAATCGGAAGGCGCGATCATCCCCCGCCGCCCTCCACGGCTCGCGCGAGGCGGAGCGCCATCCACTCAGCGCTTGCTGTCAGGTGAACGCCCTGCGCGCTTCGGCTTCAGGGTCCGGCGTCGACCGGGGTATCACCGAGTACACCGTGGTCTGCTCGATCCGGTCGCCGACGTTCATCGTCGTCAAGGGTCCGAGAGTCTCCAGTTCTACATATTTCAGAGGATCTGGGTTGGTATAGACCTCGGTGACGCAGCCGCCGTCGGGATACTCTCCCGGCCCAGCCTCGGCGTCGATCCGGACCACGCACCTCCGTCCCACCCATGCCAGGCTGCTTCCATCCGTGCCGACCTTTACGGACTGCCGCGCATGGCGTGCAAAGGAGAGCAGGCGTCCGTCGATCTTCAAGTCTGCGGGTTCGGCCGCCATCAGGCGTAGATAGCCCGCCGCAAACTTCGATTTTGCCGCCAGGAGGATGTAAATCTGCTCGGGTTCCTGCAACTGGGTAACGGTCCAAATGCCCACCCTGACAGCGCCGCCTAGAAGCTTGCGATACTCGGTTGAGATGCGCATGGCGGGCTGCCCGCCGTCCAGTTCCACATGGCGCACAACCTGGATGCCGAAGCCGGGGTCGATGGGCGAGGTCACCACGACGCCGCGCTCACTGGCAACCGCTTCAGCGGGCTGCGCGTCGAAGGCCGCGGGAGGGGGCCAGTCGCGGCCCTGGTGGCCGGTCCAGACCGTCTGCGGAGCGGGCCAGCATTTATCTCCGCCAAAGTTGATCCAGTCGTTCGAGACCGCGTCGTGGAGCTGACCATCCAATGCCCGGTTCTCCCAGAACGCGCCCTCCGCCTCGCCCGCCAGCCGCAGTTGCATCACGCGGCCGATGGCGGGAACGATCACTGCTTCCACGCTGCTGTTGGAGAGGAGATAGGAGCCGGGCCAACCGTGGTAGGAGATGCGCGCAACGGACACTTCCGTCCGCTGATCGGCTGGCAAAACCTGTGTATCCGATGTTCCCGAGCGGCGATCCAAGGGACGTGGCCTTTCTTGTGCGGTAGAGGGGCTTCGAAATGCTCCCGGGTGCTAACAGCTGGCGGACTGCGGTCCCTTGCGGAAATGCAGCCGGCCGGCAGACTTCGGTTACCGGTTCCCGGCGGCGGCTTTGTCGGTCTCGACCTCGCGCACGGCTAAATGGTCATACCAGGTGAATTTGAGAACCAGCGACGTTACCAGGATCGCGCCCAAGGCGATGGCGGCGCGCTGGAACTCCTGAATCACGATGTACAAGGGCAGCGCCACCAGGGAAACCTGCCATACGATCCCGATGGCGATATTGAACATATCGCGGAAGAAATCCATGTTGCGCTTGAAGCCGGGATCCTCCGCCAGCACCTTCCTGAGCACCGGTCCCCAGAAGCCCCACGGCCGCACGCGGCGGTAGAAGTCCATGAGCACCTCATCCGATTCCGGCTTGGTGAGCAACGTGCCCAGAAGGCAGCCGATCAACGAAATTCCCACCACTAGCGGGAAGATGATCGCCACATCCATATTGATGGAATACGCGGCCAGCAGCCGTTGGACGGCCGGCACCTGCGCCACGACCGGCGGCAGCCCCAGTGCGGAGGCGATCCCGGTCACCATGCCCCAAAAGTATCCGTAACCGTTGAAGCGCCACCAGTACCACTTGAGGACGTTGGAAGCTGTGTAGCCGCCCCATAATCCGGAGACGATCCATACCACAACCGCGTTCACCGAGGTGACCTTCCAGCCGATGGCCACGCCGATGACAACCACGGCAAAGGAGGCCAGATAGCTCAGGCGGACATAGGTCTTTGGCGCCGCATGGGGATTGATGAGGCGCTTGTAGATATCGTTGACGAAGTACGGCGGGGCAGCGTTCACGGTGGCCGCAAAGTTGGACATGAAGGCCGCCAGCAGGCCGGCGATCAGAAAGCCCAGCAGGCCGGCCGGGACAAACTGGCCCAGCGCCATGGGCAGCACCCGCTCGAAGTCCATGTCGGTTCCCATGGCGCGGAGGTTGGGGTTATAGAAGGCGGCTGCCAGCACCGTGAGTCCGATGACGAGAAAGTAGCGCGGAGGAGTGAGCACGACGTTGACCCAGGCGCTCATCATCGAGGCTTCGCGCGGCGTCTTCGCCGATAGAACGCGCTGCATATCGTAGTTGGGCGCCGGCCCGGCCGCCGAGATCGGAATGCCCTTGAAGAGCAGCATGATCACGAAGAAGCCGAACAGCCCATAACCGTCCTGAGAAATCTTCGCGGTGGCCGCCGGCAGGAGCGTGGCCCAATCCAGATTCAAATGCCAGCCGAAGAAGATGTTGTCCCAGCCCGCCGGCACCCACCGGTGCAGCATCTCCGGCGCCACTCTGCGCATGGCGATGATGCCCACAGCAAAGGAGGCGATTGAAAGAATGAAGAACTGCACCACCTCGGTGATGACCACGCTGATCATGCCGCCCTTGATGACGTAGATGGCCGTAATGGCTATCAGGATCAGCGCATACTCATTGGCCGACAGGTGCCAGGGCAGAAACGTCTCGGCAAACTTGCCGATGCCTTTGAATGCGTAGCTGAAGAATCCTATGATGCTGACAAAGGCGTAGATGACCACGATCAGGTGGGACAATTGCGCTCCCGGCCCGGTGCCGAAGCGGGTCTTGATCCACTCCGCGCCGGTCATCACCTTGGATCGGCGCAGCCATGCGGAGAGGTAGACCATCAGGAATATCTGGTTGAAGGTGGGCCAGAGCCATGGTATCCACACGCTCTTCAGTCCGTAGACGAACATCCAGGAAACCAGCAGCATGGTGCCGCTGATGTCGAACATTCCCGATGCGTTGGAGATGCCCAGCATGTACCAGGGCATGGCGTTGCCGCCCAGGAAGTAGTTCTGCATGCTCTGCGAGGCGCGTTTTGAAACCCAGTAGCCTATGAACACCGTACTCAGCAGGTAGGCTACGATGATGACGATGTCAATTGCGTGAAGGTGCAGCATGCGACTCCTCGATGCCTGACGGCATCCTCTTTCCGCTCTCCGCGGGCGACATAACTAAAACTCCTCCGGTTGGAACCGGGTTCCGGCAGCGGCCGGTCATTTCAACTCACCGGCGAGCAGGAAGACCAGCGACGCCTGCCAATTGATGCAAATCTCATTGCTTGCGTAGGATGCCGTTTGATCGGCATAGACTTTGGCCGGCGGCAAATCTTTCGGAAGCGCAGCCAGCACCGGGTCTTCGCGGTCTTTGTTTGGCCCTCCCGACAGCAACCCCGGCCAGGGTCCGGGCTGCTTTCCTGACCCGCTGGGCCGGTGATGCGGGTGCTGATACGGGTTCTCCCCCACCTGCGTCACCCACGAAAGCGAAAACGTGTTCCGTCCCAGCAGGTAGTGCAGATTGTCCCGCGCCGCATCCATGAAGCCCGGGTCCGGCTGAAACGCATTTGCCATCAGCAGATACATGCCATATTCGGCCGCAATGCCATTCGAGCCCCAGACGAAATCCCTTGGTTGAAGGCTCACGCGGTAGGGATTGGCGTTCGTGCGTTCGACCAACGCATGCGCCCCCGCCACGGTTCGTTCTCGAATCGCGGCCACGGCCTTCGCATCCGCGCCTTTGCGCGGAAAAAGCGCGTAAGTCCACAGCCCCATCGAACCGAGCGTGGTCCACTTCGCTCCGGGCGGAGAATCCAGGCCGGGAAGGAAATTGGCATAATTCTCCCCGAAAAAGTAGTTGTACCGCGCCTCGCCGGTAGTGCGCCAAAGCTCTGCCGCCGCCCACAGCCGTTCGGCCATGCAGCTATCGTTGCCGTATTCGCCGGTGGTGATTCCCGGCGGATTCCGGAACGTCACATTGGGGTATTTCTCGGTCCAGGCCCAGGCCCGCCGCGCCGCCTCCAGCGCCCGCGCGGCAAACTTCGCATCGTAGGGCTGGTAAACCCGAGCGGCGATTGCGCCCACGACCGCCAAATCCGCGGTCGCGCAGGTGCTCTTGTAGGGTGCCGATCCGGTCCCGATCACTTCGCTGGGCAGCTTGTCGTCCTCGGGCGCGATAAAGCCGGGAAAATGCTCGCTGGTCTGCTTATGCCAGACGCCCCCGTCGTCGTCCTGCATCTTCAGCATCCACTCCAGGTTCCAGCGCGCCTCACTCAGAATGTCGGGCGTGCCGTTGCCCGACTCGGGGATCTTGAGCGAAATGTTCTTGATCTTTTCCCCGAATATCTCCCAGGTCCAAAGCAGCGTGCCGGTGGTGATCCCGGAGTTTACGACGTAGCGTCCATAGTCGCCTGCGTCATGCCAGCCGCCGATATTGTCCCGTGGCCCTTTGGCCCCCGCGGAGGGGCTGAATTCGCCATGCAAGTGGCAGGCGGGGTGCGAGTAGCCAGGGAACTCCGGTCCCAGGTCGACCGCCGTGCCGCAACGCTGCCCGTAGAAGGCGCGCATCGCCATGTAGTAGGTGTGCTCGAAGACGTTCGGGCCCACAGTGAAGTCCCAACTTCGTCCCACACCGGGCACGTCAAGGTAGTAGGTTCCCGGCTGGCGCAATCCGGAAAAATCCGCTGCTTGGACCTGGTCCCCGGTCTCCTTGTCGGCCTGGGCAAGCCCCAACTTGCCTTGAAAGACCACCGTGTTGCCGCGCGAGCGCCTGACTTCAAAGGTTGTGGCCGGAGCGCCGATCAGCGCCACCTTGGGGCCGTCCAACGGATAGCCAACCTGGTCCACCTTGATGGCCAACTGCGCGTTTCGAGCCTCTTCCCTATCCGCGGCGGGAACCAGGGCAGCCGGATAAAGGAAGAGGCAGGCAAGGAGAGCTGAGATCGGCCATTTTCGTCCGCATCGCGCGCCAATCCACGGCCGGGAGAAGGAAATCGTCATAATTATGGTCTCGCCTCGCGGAAGAGCCACGGAATGATTTCAAAACGCCAAATCGTCTCACATCGCCACCAGCTCTGGCAACGACGCCGAACACAAGCGGGTAAATCGTTTCACTTTGGCGCACGGAATTTGCCCATACGCACATCCCATCGAGTATAATCGCGTTTCGTCTTCCGATAGTATCAGAATTCCGCTGGAAAAACGTTTGATTGAGTTTTTCAACCGGAGGCCGCGCAGGCGCTGCTGTTTCGTGGGGGGGACAATCATCATGAAATTTGGATACTTCGACGACCGAAACCGCGAATATGTGATTACGCAGCCGGATACTCCGCTGCCGTGGATCAACTACCTGGGCTGCCAGGTGTATTTCGGCATCATCTCCAACACCGCCGGCGGCTATTCGTTCTATCGCGACGCCCGCCTTCGCCGGCTCACCCGCTATCGCTACAACAACGCGCCCTTCGATCTCGGCGGGCGCTACGTCTATCTGCGCGACCGGGAATCGGGCCAGTTCTGGTCGCCCTCGTGGCAGCCCACGCGCCGCGAGCTGGAGAACTACTCCTGCCGCCACGGCATGGGCTACACCGTCATCGGCTCGACCCTGGGCGGCATCGAGGCGCACACCCGCTACTTTGTCCCCCTCGACGAGAACCTCGAGGTCTGGCAGCTCACGGTGACCAACCGCCGCGCAACCAAAGCGCAAATCTCCGCCTTCTCCTCGATCGAGTTCTGCCTGTGGGACGCCCAGGACGACGCCACCAACTTCCAGCGCAACTTCAACACCGGACAGGTGGAGGTCGAGCAGGGCGTGATCTATCACAAGACGGAGTACCGCGAGCGCCGCGATCACTTTGCCTACTTCGCCTGCTCGGAGCCCCTGGCCGGCTTCGATACCCAGCGCGAGGCCTTCCTGGGGCGTTATCGCGGCTGGGACTCGCCGGCTGCCGTCCAGGCCGGCCAGTTGACCAACTCCATCGCTCACGGCTGGGCGCCCATGGGCGCTCATCAGGTCAACCTCGACCTCGCACCCGGCGAGACCAGGCAGATCGTCTTCCTGCTCGGCTACCACGAGAATCCGGTCGACCAAAAGTTCGATCCGCCCGGCTCGCAGACCATCAACAAGAAGTTGGTGAAGCCGACCATAGCCAAGTATCTCAATCCCCTCGAGGCCGACGCGGCCTTCGAGCGGCTGCGCCAATACTGGGACAGCCTGCTCGGCATCTTCCAGGTAAGCACGCCCGACATTCACACCGACCGCATGGTCAATATCTGGAACGCCTACCAGTGCATGGCTACCTTCAATATGTCGCGCTCGGCGTCGTTCTATGAATCCGGGATCGGCCGCGGCCTTGGCTTCCGCGACTCCAATCAGGACCTGCTGGGCTTTGTGCACATGGCGCCCGCGCGCGCCCGCGAGCGCATCCTCGACCTGGCGGCGACGCAGTTGCCCACCGGCGGCGCATATCACCAGTACCAGCCGCTCACCAAGCGCGGCAACAACGATATTGGCGGCGGCTTCAACGACGATCCGCACTGGCTCATCGTTGGCGTCAGCGCCTATCTCAAGGAGACCGGCGACTGGAGCATCCTCGATGAGCCGGTGCCCTACGACAACGAACCCGGCTCCGAGCAGCCGCTCTACAATCACCTGCAGCGCAGCTTCTCTTATACGTTGGCTCGCCTGGGGCCGCATGGGTTGCCGCTGATCGGCCGGGCCGACTGGAACGACTGCCTCAATCTCAATTGCTTCTCCGATACGCCGGGGCAGTCCTTCCAAACCACCACCAATAAGGACGGCAAGGTGGCCGAGTCGGTCTTTATCGCCGGACTGTTTGTCCACGCCGGTCGCGAACTGGCCGCAATTGCCAGCCGCCGCGGGCTGGCCGCCGAGGCCAGTCACTATATTGGCGAGACCGAGAAGATGCTGGCGGTCATTCGCGAATACGGTTGGGACGGCGAGTGGTTTCTGCGCGCCTACGACGATTTCGGCGCCAAGATCGGCTCCAAGGATTGCGACGAGGGCAAGATCTTCATCGAGTCCAACGGCTTCTGCGTGCTGGCCGGGATCGGCCTGGAGGACGGCACCGCCCTGAAGGCGATGGATGCGACCCGCGAGCACCTGGCTACCAAGCATGGGATCGTCGTGCAGCAGCCGGCTTACTCCAGGTACTACCTCAATCTTGGCGAGATTTCTTCTTATCCGCCGGGATACAAGGAGAATGCGGGCATCTTCTGCCACGTGAATCCGTGGGTGATGATCGGCGAGGCACGGCTGGGCCGCGGCGATGCGGCGCACGATTACTACAGCCGCATCAATCCCTCGGCGCGCGAGGAGATCGGCGAGCTTCACCGCTGCGAGCCGTATGTTTACGCGCAGATGATCGCGGGCAAGGATGCGCCCACCTTCGGCGAGGCCAAGAACTCCTGGCTCACGGGCACGGCGGCGTGGAACTACTACGCCATCGCCCAGTGGATACTCGGCATCCGCACCACGCTCGACGGGCTTCAGATCGCTCCGGTTATTCCCGGGAACTGGCCGGGCTTCACCGCCACCCGCATTTTCCGCGGGGTGACTTACAAGATCTCCATCGAGCGCCAGGGCGAGGGCAACCGGATTGCGCTGACCGTGGACGGTAAGCCGATCGAGGGTAACATCGTGGCTCCGCCAGCGGACGGACGGAAGGAAGTTACGATCAAGGGCATTCTGAGTTAGGTCTCTGACCGCAAGAAATTGTACCATCTCTGGGTGCCCCAGGTCCCTCGCATTTGGGGACCTGGGAAAGCACGCAAACGCAATAGAATGAATGTCGGGCTTTAGCCCCTGAGGGAAGCCTTCTCTGGAAATGGAACTTGTTCAGAGCTTCCCTTTTAGGAGAATTACGTTGTACGTTGCCAGCGAACAGCGCTACGACACCATGCAGTATCGCCGCTGCGGCCGGAGCGGCGTGCGCCTGCCCGCCATCTCCCTGGGCCTGTGGCATAACTTCGGCGGGGTGGACACCTTTGAGAATTGCCGCGCCATGGTGCGCCGGGCCTTCGATCTCGGCATTACGCACTTCGACCTGGCCAATAACTATGGGCCGCCGCCGGGAAGCGCGGAGAGTAACTTCGGTGAGATTCTGCGCCTGGACCTGAAGGCGCATCGCGACGAGTTAATCGTCAGCACCAAGGCCGGATGGGATATGTGGCCCGGCCCGTACGGAAACTGGGGCTCGCGCAAGTACCTGCTGGCCAGCCTGGATCAGAGCCTGAAGCGCATGGGCCTGGAGTACGTTGACATCTTCTACTCGCACCGGCCCGATCCGGAGACGCCTGTCGAGGAGACGATGGGGGCGCTCGACCAGGCGGTGCGCTCGGGCAAAGCGCTCTACGCCGGCGTCTCGAACTACGATCCCGAGCAGACGGCTCGCGCAGCCGCGATTCTCCGC
>Ga0187890_10000371_pt1 | contig 31965 bp, 27 predicted proteins | sample June2016WEW_21_1_FD_133005 | JGI IMG/M metagenome (GOLD analysis project Ga0187890, IMG submission 133005) | Peatland microbial communities from SPRUCE experiment site at the Marcell Experimental Forest, Minnesota, USA - June2016WEW_21_10 | ecosystem: Environmental > Terrestrial > Soil >... | reverse complement strand
GATCCCGCACGGGCCCAGGCCGGTGATGAACACGAGCGACCAGATGACGAGCGTCGAGCCGACGATCAGGATGCCCGCCTGGCGCAGCGACTCGCCGAAGAACCTGAACACGCGCAGGCTCCACACGTCGCGCACGATCGTCCCGGTGAAGCGCCCGATCTCGCCGCCGGCGGCGAGCCATTCCCGCGGCATCGCAAGCAGCTCGTTCATTACTTGATCACCAGGATCTGCGGATGCGTGGCCAAGAGCGTCTGCGTGAAGACGTAGTTGAACGCGCCGATGCCCAGGAACGCGATCACGACCGCCTCGTTGACCGCGCGCCCGACGCCCTCGGCGCCGCCGGAGGCGGTCATGCCCTTGTAGCAGCACACGATCGCGATGATCGCTCCGAACACCGTGGTCTTGAGCACCGAGCCCCACAGGTCGGTCACGGACGCGTTCGCGAACAGCGTCCCCCAGAAGGGACCGAGGGGCTGATCGTTGGCCAGCGCGGCGAGGATCCCGCCGAAGATGCCGAACAGCAGCGCGTAGATGTCGAACAGCCCCGTCACGACCATCAGCGCGAGGAAGCGCGGGACCACCAGGTTCTTGACCGGGTCCACACCCAGCACCTGCAGCGCGTCGAGCTCCTCGCGCACCTTGCGCGCCCCGAGATCGGCGGTGATCGCCGTGCCGGCGACGCCGGCGAGCACGATCGAGGTGATCAGCGGGCCGATTTCTCGGATCGCGGCGAGCACGAAGAAGCCGCCGAGACGGTCGAGCGCGCCGAAGATCCGCAGGAAGTCCGCGGCCTGCAGGCCCGGCGCGCCGTAGTTGATCGCCACCGTCGAGATCAACAGCGGGAACCACACCAGACGCAGCGTGAACAGGAACTGGGAGACGAGCTCGCCGCCGTAGGGATACGGGGGGCGCAGGGCGGACCAGATCGTCCGACCCGTGAGGATGATCATGTCCCCGAATTCCTCGAGCACGTGCCTCACGGCGCCAAACGTCGGCTCTGCGACGTTGCGAACCATCTCTCCCCTTCCCCTCCTCGGGTCGCGATCAGTGGTCGGGCGAACTCTACGCGATGCGTCACCGGTACGCCACCGCTGGCGCTCGCCTGCCGTCCCTCCGGAATGAGCCGATCCCCACCCACCCCGACCCCCGCTGGTATCGTGGCGCGATCGTGAGGGGAGGGCCCAAAGGCTTCTGTGCGGTGGGGCATCGCGTTCGCGACGCCCCTCGGCGGGCGCCGCGAGGGTCACTGCTCGCGATCGCGGCGGGCGCACTGCTGCTCGCCGGTTGCGGCGGCGGCGCGCGTCAGGATGCCGGCGAACCGGCGGGCACGTTCGCGATGCGAGTCGTGCACCCGAGCTTCCCGGCGGCCCAGTCGATCGCGCGCCAGACGAGGTTCGTGCTGCCGGTGCGCAACACCGGCACGCACACCGTGCCCAACGTGGCCGTGACGATCGACTCGTTCGACTACACCTCGAACTATCCCGAGCTGGCCGCCGACAAGCGCCCCGTGTGGGCGATCGAACGGGGCCCGGGAACGATCGCCTCGGTGCCGGTGGAAAGCGAGGAAATCAGCCCGCCCGGCGGCGGCCAGACCGCCTACGTCAACACCTGGGCGCTCGGCGCGCTTGCGCCCGGCAAGACCCGCACCTTCACCTGGCGGGTCGTGCCCATCAAGGCCGGCACTTACACCGTCCACTACACGATCGCGGCCGGGCTCTCGGGCAAGGCGAAAGCCCGGCTCGCCTCGGGCGGGCTGGTACAGGGGCAGTTCGCCGTCGACATCGCCTCGGCCCCCAAGCTCACCCACGTCAACCCGGCCACCGGCCGCGTCGAAGCGGGACAGTTCCCCTCCAGCCCGTAGCGCCCTTGGGCGCGGCGCCCGTAGAAGTCACGTGGGCGCCGGCTCCGTTTGGCCCGCTGTCGAAAGATTCCCCCGTCGGTTTCGCCATCCGCTGATGCCCTTCGGCCTGCCGGGGGCTACGATTGCGTGCGGCGCTGCCCCGATGGAGCGCGCTCACGCCACCCCCTTTCCAGGAGGATTCGACCCCACTCATGCCCAGGACCCGCCAGCAGAACGTCACCGCCGCTCAGTGGAGCGCAAACGGAGCCGCCCTCGGCTCGCCCGATCTCACGATCGCCGACAACCAGGTCTTCGGGGCGAACGTCTTCTCCCCCGCCGTCCAGCGTCGACGGCTGCCCAAGCACGTCTACAAGGCGCTGCAGCGCACGCTCGCGCGCGGCGAGGCGCTCGACACCTCGCTCGCGGACGCGGTCGCGCAGGCGATGAAGGAATGGGCGATGGAGAAGGGTGCCACGCACTACACCCACTGGTTCCAGCCGCTGACTGGATCGACGGCCGAGAAGCACGACTCCTTCTACGGTCCCGCGGGCGACGGCACCGCGATCGCGGAGTTCTCCGGCAAGGAGCTGATCCAGGGCGAGCCCGACGCTTCGTCGTTCCCCACGGGCGGCATCCGCGCGACGTTCGAGGCCCGCGGCTACACCGCCTGGGACCCGACGAGCCCGGCGTTCATCCTGGAGAACCCCAACGGCGCGCTGCTGTGCATCCCCACGGCATTCACGTCCTGGACGGGTGAGGCGCTCGACCACAAGATCCCGCTGCTGCGCTCGATGGACGCGCTCTCCGGCGCGGCCATCCGGGCGCTTGACCTGCTCGGCGTCGATGACGCGGCGCGCGTGTTCACGACGATCGGCTGCGAGCAGGAGTACTTCCTGATCGACGAGCAGTACTACTTCGAGCGCCCCGACCTGCTGACGACCGGGCGCACGCTGTTCGGCGCCAAGCCGCCCAAGGGGCACGAGCTCGACGACCACTACTTCGGCTCGATTCCGGAGCGGATCCTCGCGTACATGCTCGAGGTCGAGCTCGAGCTCGCCAAGCTCGGCGTGCCGATCAAGACGCGCCACAACGAGGTCGCGCCGAACCAGTACGAGGTCGCGCCGATCTTCGAGAACTCCAACGTCGGCGCCGACCACCAGATGATCACGATGCAGGTCATGCAGAACACCGCGCGCCGCTACGGGCTGATCTGCCTGCTGCACGAGAAGCCGTTCGCGGGCGTCAACGGCTCGGGCAAGCACAACAACTGGTCGATGGGCACGGACACCGGCCTGAACCTGCTCGACCCGGGCGACACGCCCGCGGAGAACCTCCAGTTCCTGTTCTTCTGCGCGGCCGTGATCCAGGCGGTCAACAAGCACCAGGCGCTGTTGCGCGCCTCGATCGCAAGCGCCGGGCAGGACCACCGCCTCGGCGCCAACGAGGCGCCGCCGGCGATCATCTCGATCTTCATGGGCGCAGAGCTCGAGAAGGTCTTCACGGCGATCGAGAGCGGCAAGGTGCAGCCCTCGAAGCCCGGCTCGTTCCTCGGGCTGGGAACGCCCGTGCTGCCGCCGCTGCCGCTGCACGGCGGCGACCGCAACCGCACGAGCCCGTTCGCCTTCACGGGCAACAAGTTCGAGTTCCGCGCGCTCGGCTCGAGCTCCTCGCCCGCGTTCCCCAACACGGTGCTCAACACGATCGTCGCGGAATCGGTCGACGACCTCGCGGACAAGCTGAAGACCGCTCTGAAAGGGTCCGGCGCGACGCTCGAGAAAGCCGTCACGACGGTCGTCAAGGACGTCTGGGCCGCCAACAAGCAGATCGTCTTCGATGGCGACGGCTACTCCGAGGCATGGCACAAGGAGGCCGAGAAGCGCGGCCTGGCAAACCTGCGCACGACACCCGACGCGCTGCCGTGGCTGATCGAAAAACAGACCGTCGCCGCGTTCAAAAAATACAAAGTGCTCTCCAAGCGCGAGCTCGAGTCCCGCTACGAGGTGTTCACCGAGCAGTACGTGATCAACATCAACATCGAGGCCGAGACCGCGGCCTCGATCGGTCGCACGATGCTGATGCCGGCGGTGGTGCGCTACCTGGGCGAACTGCGCGCGAGCGGCTTGGAGGAGCTGATCGGCGAGATCGAGCCGCTGGTCAAGGAGCTGCACTTCGCGCAGCTCAAGCTCGAGGACGCCAACCTCGACGAGAACCACCCGGACGTCTCGATCATGAAGGAGGCGATCTACATGCGCGACACCGTGATCGTCGCGATGGAAGACGTGCGTGACGTCGCCGACCGGCTGGAGAAGCTCGTGGCTGACGACCTGTGGCCGCTGCCGAAGTACTCGGAGATGCTTTTTATTAAGTAGGCGTGCGCGTGGTGAGCGACGGCCGCGGTCTCGTTCTCGCGGCCGCCGTCACGTGCATCGGAGGCGTGCGCGCGGTGACCGACGGCCGCGGGCCCGATCGCGGCCGCCGGTCGGTCCCCGTGCTCCCTAGAGCAGGAAGTGGCGGCGGCCTGTGCGCTGCCGGTAGGTGCAGTCGAGCACCTGCGGGCAGCGTCTGAGCCAGCCGTAGTCGTGGCCGGGTTGGATCCCGACGATGATCGCCAGCTCGTAGTCTTCGGGACCGAAGCCGGAGGCGTCGCGGCGCGGGTCGGGGTCGATGCTGTGCAGCTCCTCGCCGTCGACGCGCAGCACGGGCACGAGCGGGTCGTGGAAGTCGACCTGCGCACCCTCGGCCTGCAGCCGCGAGATGATCTCGACGGCGGGCGCGTGCGCGCAGTCGGCGAGACCCGGCTTGTACGTGGCTCCCACGACGAGCACGCGCACGTCGCGCAGCTGGCGTCCGGATCGCCGCAGCAGCTCGTGCGCGCGCGTGGCCACGCGACGTGGGCGTGCGCCGACGGTCTGCAGCGCCTGCTCGATCAGCGTCGCCGGGCGGCCCCGCTCACGCAGCGAGGGCAGCAGATGGTGGGGATCGGCTCCGACGGCGTGACCGCCGACTCCGGCCGACGGGTAGTGAGCGACGAAGCCGGTCGGCTTGGTGGCCGCCGCGTCGGTGACCTCGATCGGGTCGAGCGCATGGGCACGGCACGCGTCCGCCATCTCGAACGCGAGCGCGATGTTCACCGCCCGGAAGCTGCTCTCGTACAGCTTCACCATCTCTGCGGCAGCCGGCGAAGAGACGCGGTGCAGCTCATGGCAGATCGGGCGCAGCAGCTCCGCGGCGTGCCTGAAGCACGTCTCGGTCACGGCTCCCACCACGCGCACGCTCGGCAGCCGCTCTTGATCGGCGACGCCGGCGTCGATGCGCTCTGGTGAGTAGGCGACGAACACGTCCTCGCCCGCGCGCAGGCCGCGCTCGCCGAGCGGCTCCACGAGCAGCTCGCGCGTGCTGCCCACGTACGTGGCGGTGCTCAACACCAGCGTCTGGCCCGCGCGCGTGTGTCGCACGACCGCCGCGCACGCGCGTGCGAGCGCTTCGTGGTTCGCCCGCCCGTGCGCGTCGACGGCGTTGGAAACGCAGACCAGCACCGCGTCCGCCTCGCTCACCGCGTCGATCTCGTCGGTCAGCGCGAAGTCCCGATCGTCGAGGTGCGCGCGCAGGTTCTCGCTACGGGCGCCGATGAGCTCGGCCCGCCCGGCGCGAATGTCGCTCAAACGGCTCGCTGAGCTGTCGATCCCCACGATCCGAAAGCCCGCCGCGCGCAGCGCCACCGCGCTCGGCAGGCCGGCGTGGTTGAGGCCCACGACCGCGACGAGCGCCCGGCCGGCGCCGGCGCCGCGCGTGATCCGCGCGCCGCCGGCGGCCGTTTCCCGCGGGGGCTCGCCGTGCCGGGTATGCATGGTCCCGTCGGCCAGCTCGCCTACGGGTACCTCGAGCAGAAACGGTGTCATAGTCGGTCCCCCTACTCGCGTTGAATCTCGGCGGCAGTGTGCACGCTCGCGAATCGGCTGTGGGAGAAGTTCGACGCTTGATCGAAGCCGGCGTCCCGCCAGGAGTACAGACGCGCCGGCCGCTTCGGGCAACCAGCCTGCCCGAAGAGGGCTGGGGCAGTCAGGAGCGGCATCTGATCGCCGATAGCATTGCCCGCAATGCCACCGCGCGACTACCTCCAGGCGATCTCCGAGCGCGTCGTCGTCTACGACGGCGGCATGGGCGCGACGCTCGAGCAGTTCGAGCTGACCGCCGAGGACTACGGCGGCCTGCAGGGCAAGTGTCACGAGGCGCTCGTGCTGAACAGGCCGGATGTGATCGAGGGGGTGCACGCCTCGATGCTCGATGCCGGCGCGGAGGTGCTCGAGACCGACACCTTCCAGGGCTCGCGGATCAAGCTCGGCGAGTGGGGCCTGGCGGACTACACCGTGGAGATCAACACCAAGGCCGCGGAAATCGCGCGCAAGGCGGCAGGCGAGCACCGCTTCGTGGCCGGCTCGATCGGGCCGACCGGCTATCTGCCGGCCTCCGAGGACCCCTCGCTCGGGCAGATCCGCTTCGGCGAGCTGGTGGACGTCTTCACCGAGCAGGCCGAGGGCCTGATCGACGGCGGCGCGGACCTGCTGATCATCGAGACCGCGCAGGACATCCTGGAGGTCAAGGCCGCCGTGTTCGGCGCGCGCGCGGCGTTCAAGAGCACCGGGCGCACGCTGCCGATCCACACGTCCGTGTCGCTGCTGCCCAACGGCGGCAAGATGCTGCTCGGAACCGACATCTCGGCGGTCCTCACCACGCTGGAGGCGCTGAAGGTCGATGTGATCGGCCTGAACTGCTCGACCGGCCCGGAGGACATGCGCGACGCGATCCGCTTCCTGGGTGAGTATTGCCCGGTCCCGGTCGCGTGCATCCCCAACGCCGGCCTGCCGCTCCAGGGTCCCGACGGCGAGACGATCTTCCCCGAGAAGCCCGAGCCGCTGGCGGAGGCGCTGAAGGAGTTCGTGGAGCGCTACGGCGTGGGGATCGTCGGCGGCTGCTGCGGCACCACCCCCGCCCACATCGCCGCGATCGCCGAGCGCGTCGCCGGACGACCGGTTGCCCCCCGTCCCGCACCACGCACGCCGCACCTATCATCAATGATCGCCGCCACACCGCTCGCGCAGGAGCCCGCGCCGACGATGGTCGGAGAGCGCGTCAACTCGCAGGGCTCGCGCAGGGCCAAGGAGCTGCTGCTCGCCGATGACTACGACGGCCTCGTTCAGATCGCCGAGGACCAGGTCACGGGCGGCGCGCACGTGCTCGACCTGTGCGTGGCGCTGACCGAGCGCCAGGACGAGGACGAACAGATGCGGCTGGTGGCCAAGAAGGTCTCGCTGACGCAGCCGGCGCCGATCCAGGTCGACTCGACCGAGCCGGAGGTGATCGAACGCGCGCTCGAGCAGATCCCCGGCCGCGCGATCGTCAACTCCGTCAACCTCGAGGCCGGGCGCGCGAAGCTCGACCGCGTCGTGCCGGTCGCGCTCGCGCACGGCGCGGCGCTGATCGCGCTGACGATCGACGAGGTCGGCATGGCCAAGACTGCCGAGCGCAAGGTCGAGATCGCCAAGCGCATCCGCGACCTGTGCTGCGAGGAGCACGGCCTTGACCCGCAGCTCCTGATCTTCGACTGCCTGACGTTCACGCTGACGACCGGCGATGAGGAGTGGCGCCCGTCGGCGGTGGAGACGATCGCCGGGATCAAAGCGATCAAGGAGCAGATCCCCGACGTGAAGACCTCGCTCGGGGTCTCGAACGTCTCCTTCGGCGTCTCCCCCGGCGCGCGCGCGGTGCTCAACTCGGTGTTCCTGCACCACTGCGTCCAGGCCGGACTCGACCTGGCGATGGTCAACCCCAACCACATCACGCCCTACTCGGAGATCCCCGACGTGGAGCGCGAGCTGGCTGACGACCTCGTGTTCAACCGGCGCGAGGATGCCCTTGAGAAGTTCATCGAGCACTTCGAGTCCAAGGGCCCGGAGGACGCGGCCCAGGGCGCGGCCGACCCGACCGAGGGCATGGAGCCCGAGGAGGCGCTGCACTTTCACATCCTGCGCCGGCGCAGGGACGGCGTCGAGGACTGGATCGACAGGAGCGTGCAGAAGATCGGCGCGGTGCCCACGCTCAACGAGGTGCTGCTGCCGGCGATGAAAGAGGTCGGCGACAAGTTCGGCGCGGGAGAGCTGATCCTGCCGTTCGTGCTGCAGTCGGCCGAGGTGATGAAGCGCGCGGTCGCGCAGCTGGAGAGATACCTCGACAAGATCGAGGGCTACACGAAGGGCACGGTCGTGCTCGCGACGGTGTTCGGCGACGTGCACGACATCGGCAAGTCGCTGGTCAACACGATCCTCACCAACAACGGCTACACGGTCGTGGACCTCGGCAAGCAGGTGCCGATCCAGACGATCGTCGACGCCGCGCAGGAGCACGACGCGACGGCGATCGGCCTGTCGGCGCTGCTCGTGTCGACCTCCAAGCAGATGCCGGCGTGCATCCAGGAGCTGCACGCCAAGGGCCTCTCATATCCCGTGCTGATCGGCGGCGCTGCGATCAACCGCGCGTTCAGCTACCGCGCGCTGTATCCCGGCGGCAAAGACTCCGAGGAGGTCTACGAGCCGGGCGTGTTCTACTGCAAGGACGCGTTCGAGGGCCTGTCGGTGATGGACCAGCTGATCGACGCCGACACGCGTGGTGCGCTCGTGCAGAAGCTGCTCGCGGGCGCGACCGAGTTCCGCGCCAAGGGCGACGCGCCCGTCGAGGAGCTCGACCTGGCCGATGACTCCGTGCGCTCGGCTGCGCGCACGGACGCGCCGGTGCCGACGCCGCCGTTCTGGGGCGTGAAGGAGATCCACGTCGACCTGGACGAGGTCTACCGTCACCTCGACACGCACGTGCTGTTCAAGCTGCACTGGGGTGGCAAGGGCGTCAAAGGCGAGGCGTGGCAGACGCTGCTGCGCGATGACTTCCGCCCGCGCCTGGAGCGCATGTGGAAAGAGGCGATAGGCCGCCAGGAGGGCGGCCCGTCCGATCAAGGCGCCGACGGGAGGTCGGCGCGAGCACCCTATTTGCATCCGCGCGCGCTGCTCGGCTACTTCCCGTGCTACTCGCTCGGCAACGACATCGTCGTGCTCGACCCCAACGATCGCGAGACGGAGCTGACGCGCTTCGTGTGCCCGCGCCAGCCCAAGGGCGAGCGCATCTGCCTGGCCGACTTCTTCCGCCCCGCGATCGACGGCAAGCCGCCCGCCGAGTTGGATGTGATCGCGGTGCAGGCGGTGACGGTCGGCTCGGAGGTGACCGAGCTGATGGCGAAGCTCGAGGCCGAAGGCGAGTTCGCCGAGCAGCTGTTCGTGCACGGCCTCGGCGTGCAGACCGCCGAGGGGCTGGCCGAGTGGCTGCACTACGAGGCGCGACGCATGCTCGAGATCCCGCTCGCGCAGGGACGCCGCTACTCGTGGGGCTACCCGGCCGTGCCCGAGCAGTCAGAGCACCTGAAGGTGGAGAAGCTGCTCGGACTCGGACAGATCGGCATGAGCATCACCGACGGCTACGCGCCCGAGCCCGAGCAGTCTACGCTCGCGCTCGTCGCGCACCACCCCCAGGCGATCTACTTCGGCACGCGCCAGGGTCGGCTGCTGCCCGACGGCTCGCCCGACGACCTGATCCGCGGCTCCAACCGCGACCCGTCGCTGTTCGCCGACCTCGACGACGACGATCCGCCGGAGGGGGCGGTCGAAGCCGAGGACGAGCCGGCGATGGCGGGCTAGAGCCCTTCCGAGCTCATGACGCGGCGAGTGGGACGACCTCGGGCGCCCGCCGCAGCAGCACAACGCTGGTGGCGAGGATCCAGGCGAAGAAGGTACCGGGCACCCACACGATCACGGAGCCCTCGAGCGAGAGAAACCCGCCATGGCTCATGAACGATGCGGCGATGAACACGTGCGCCAGCGCCGCGAGGAGGGCGAGCCATGCAGTCCATACCGGCAGGCTGCCGCCTCGCAGAACCAGCGCCGCGTAAGCCCCGAGGCACACGGCCGTGGGTATGCCCGACATCGCGAGCAGGCCGAAGGTCACGTCGCGCAGGGCCTCGGCCAGCGCGGGGTCGTGCAGCCGGTAGCTGAACACGGCGCCGGGGGCGAACGCGGCGAGGATGAGCACGACCAGCGCAACTGCGCCGAGCGCGAAGGCACCCGACACGGACGGCACATCCGGAGCGATCCGTCGCAGCCGTGTCCACAGCCCAGCGGCGAAGCACAGGAACAGCCCCATCGCCACCGCGTACATGAACAACGACGCGGTCGCCCTGCCCTGGTCGTGCTGGGCGTATGCAGCGACCCGAGCCATTGAGGCGGTCGTTTCCGGCGCCAGCCACAGCGGGGGCTGGACGAGCGCCGCGGCGACGACCAAGATGAAACTGGCGAGGCCCGCCAGGCCTGTCGCCCGAGTTGAACGCTGCGTGTCCGGATCTGACATCGCTGATACATCGAAGCGGATACAGTGAGGGATTGCAATGGGCTCCGTCGAACCGGTCTCGGCGGCCCGATCCGGTTGAACGATGGCGCTCAAGCCCCCCTCCTACCTGATGCTCGGAATGCTCCGCATGGGAGCCAGGTCGGGGTACGCGATCAAGAAGGCAGCGGATGTCTCCACGCGCTTCTTCTGGCCGACGTCGCTCGCGCAGGTGTACCCCGAGCTCACGCGACTGCAGCGCCGTGGCCTGGTGACGCGCAGCGAGGATCCACACGGCGCGAGAGCGAGATCCGCCTACACGATCACCGAGCAGGGAGAGTCCGCGCTGCTCGACTGGCTGCGCTCGAGCGCCGTCGCGCCGCTGCAGTTCCGCGACGAAGGCGTGCTGCGCCTGTTCTTCGCGGACGCCCTGCCGGGCGAGGACCAGCTCGCGCTCGTGCGGCGACTGCGCGAGCGCGCCCGTGCCGCCGAGGCTCACATGCGGAGCGAGATCATCCCGATCGCCGAGGCCCTCGACGAGGCCGGCACGCGCTTCCCCGCGGTCGTGGCAAGCCTCGGCGTCGACACCTACGCATACATCGAGGCCTGGCTCGCACGTCTGGAGTCCGAGCTCGGCGCGGGTCAGCGCGGTGCAGGGGAGACCGTCGAACGGATCGCGCGCGCGCTGTAGACCTGCGTCCCCGGACGCGGCCCGCGCAGCCTGGCCAGCTCGGCGCGGACCAGACGCGTGTCGATCAGGCTTGCCCGGCAGCTCGCGGTCCGCAAGCCTTCGCGGCCACTGGCGTAGACGGTCTGCTGTGCTGGGAGGGCAGTAGTTGAGTTCCGCACGGCCCACCCATCGGCCGAGCATTCGGAAGGCTGAAAGGCTGCAATCTAGGAGTCTTCGCGGGGCGGCGGACGGAACAGGATCCGCTTGACCTCGCCTGCCGTGCCGCCACCGAGGCGCAGCGCGGTCTGAAAGCCCTCGCCCCCGAGCTCGCCGGCGTCCAGGGCGCGCCGCAGCTCGTTCAGGGCCGCGTGGTCCTCCTCGCGGACCTGCTCGCGCGCGGTCTCGAGCAGGATCAGGTGACGCGGGCGCTTGAGCGCGGCGGCCATACGCACGAACGGCTCGCGCTCGGCGGCGTCGAGGCCGTCGACGGCGAGGACGACCGTCTCCCTGTTGTCCAAGCGCTTTGACACCGCCGCGCGCAGCAGCTCTTCTGCGCGGGCCTGCAGCTCCTGCTCCTCGACACGCCCGGCGAGCAGCGCGCGAACCTTGCCGAGCGAGAGCAGACAGGCGCGATCCTCGATCAGCCGGTCGAGAAAGCGGTCGCGCTCAGCCAGCGACGCGCTGAGCACGACCAGCAGGCTCCCGGGCGAGTAGCGCAGCCGGTCCGCGGGCGAGAGCACGCGACAGTGGACCGTGAGGTCGATGGGCCGCGGCGGCGCGCCGTCACGGCGCGGGCGATCCGAGGACCATCCGGTCCGCTCGTCCTCTGAGATCTTGACGCTGCGCGCCGGAGGTCGTGAAGCCATGCCCCCATCATGCCCTAAACGGGCGGCGACTCCCGCTCAAGGCCCGAGACGCTCAGCTCGTGGGCCGCGAGGCCGCTTCGATCAGCGCGAGCTTGGCGGCACGGTCGAGCTGCTTGATCCGTGCCTCCTCACGCCGCGCGGCCGTGCGGTCTGGCATCGGCAGCGCGATCGCGAGCTCGACCGGTCGGCGGCTGGCGGTGTAGCGGCTGGCGGTGCCTTCGTGGTGGCGCGCCAAGCGCCGGTGCACGTCGGTGCTCCAGCCGGTGTACAGCGAGCCGTCGCGGCAACGCAGCATGTAGACCCAGGCCTCACCCATGTGCGATCTATACGCCGCCTGAGAAGTGAACCCTGCTCGACTGGACAAAAAGTCAGTTGCCGCGAAAAGCGGCAGCATTCGGAATCATGTCAATACCTGACGCGGGCATCGGCCCCAGCTTGACGGGCGCAGCGTGCATCGTACGCAGGCGCACCTCACGCCACGAGAGGCCCTCGTTGACGAGCGCGGGCAGGCCCATGATCAGCGCGGTGGCGAGCTCGACTGCCTGCAGGACGATGCCGTAGGCGATAGCGTCGGGCGTGGAGACGTGGTAGGCGCCGGCGAGCACGGCCACGCAGGCGGCCTGAAAGACGCCGACGTTGGCCGGCGTGGCGGGGACGACCGCGGTGACGTTGACCGCGAACAGGACCCCGGCGGCAGCGCCGATGCCCGCGTGGGAGTCGAGGCCGAGCGCCATCAACAGCAGCCAGCAGGCCAGCCACTGCAGCGCCCAGGCTCCGAGCTGGGCGGCGGTGGCGAGCGCCGCGCGGCGCGGCTGAGCGAACACGCGCAGGCCGTCGCGCAGGCGCAGCAGCGAGCTGCGCAGCGCGCTCAGCAGCGCCTGCATGCGTCGCGAGCGCGAGAGTGCCGCGGGCGGGGCCAGCACGGGTCCGAGCGCGAGCGCGAGCAGGGCGGCAAGCGGTGCGAGCGCGACCAGCAGCAGCAGCGCACGATCGTGCCCGTCGAGGACGCTGACGCTCGACAGCGTGACGCCGCCGAGGATCATGAGCGCGAGCAGGTTGAGCAGCGTTTGCGAGACGATCGTGCCGAGGACCACGGGCAGGGTCTCTCGCGCGCGCCCCAGGCGCCGTGCGACGATCAGCGCACGCGAGGGCTCACCCAGGCGGGCGGGCAGCGTGGCGGACATCAGCACGCCGATGAACGTGCCCTGCATGGCGTCGCGGCGTTTGGCTCGGCGCCACGTGGGCGCGGCCGCGAGGATCGAGTGCCAGGCGAGCGCGCGCGCGAACATTGCGGCGCACATCAGCGCGAGGCCGGCGGCGATCAGGCCGGGCTTGGACGCGAGCAGCGAGGCGGCCACACGGGTGACGCCGACGCGTTGCAGCGCGACGGCGGCGAGCGCGACGCCCGCGAGCGAGCTCGCGGCCAGACCGGCGCGGCGCAGGGTGCGCACGCGACGCGGGCGGCCGACGAGCGGGGGACCGGCGGGGATCAGCGACGGCAGGCGCTCGGCGGGTATGCGCGGCAGCAGGTCGGCGGGCGCGAGGCCGTGGCGGACGGCCACACGTCCCAGCCGCGTGGCCGGCGATCCGACGCGCAGCGCCTGCTCGTAGCAGCCGAGCACCTCGGCTGCCACATGCGACCAGGCGAAGCGCTCGGCGCGCTCGCGCGCGGCGAGCGCCATCCGCGCGCGCAGGTCCGGGTCGAGCGCGAGCGCGCGCAGCGCCTCCGCCAGCGCGAGCGCGTCTCCCGGGGGCACCAGCAGCCCGTCGCGCCCGTCGCGCAGCACGTCGCGGTATCCGGGGATGTCGGAGGCGAGCACGGGCGTGGCGGCGGCGAACGCCTCCGTGAGCACCATCCCGAAGCTCTCGCCGTGCAATGACGGCGCGCACACGATGTCGGCGCGTGCGAGCTCAGCGAGCTTGCGCTCCTCGGAGACCTTGCCCAGCGCCTGCACACCGCGGTCGTCGAGCATCATGTGGGCGACCTCCTGCGCGCTTGCGCCGACGAGCGTGAGCGTCGCGGGGATCTGGTCGCGCAACGCCTCGAACGCCCGCAGCAGCACCGGCAGCCCCTTGCGTTCGACCGCCTGGCCGACGAACAGGATCCGCAGCTGCCCGGCATCCGCGAGCTCGCCCGCGCGGTCGCTCCCCGCGAGCTCGGCCGGCTCGGGCAGCCGGACGCCGTTGGGGATGATGCGGTAGCGCCCGCCGTAGAAGCGCCGCGCCGTCCACGCGGCCGCCTCGGAGACGGCGATGCGCGCATGCAGGCGGTTCATCCGCCGGCGCCCGCCCAGCGGTCCGGCGGCGATGCCGTTGGTGAGCGCGTTCTCGGAGTAGGTGTGGAAGGTCCCCACCAGCGGCAGCCGGCCGACGCTTGTGAGCGCGTCCCAGCCGAGGATCGGCACCACCGGCTCGTGGATGTGCAGCACGTCGTAGCCGCCCTCACGCAGCTCGCGGCGCATGGTGAAGACCGCCTGCGAGGTGAGCGCCATGTTCGAGACGGCGCCGTTGGCCGGCAGGCCGACGGTGCGCCCCAGCGAGACGAAGTCCTCGGGCATGGGCCGCTGCTGGGGGCGCGCGCCGCGGTGCAGGCGCCGCGAGAGCGCGTCGTCGGGGTCGAACGGCGCGAGGATCCGCGCTTCGTGTCCCCCTGCCGTCAGCTCCGATGCGAGCGCCTCTATGTGGCGCGTGACGCCACCTGGGTAGGTCCACGAGTACGGCGAGAGCAGCGCAATCCGCACGGCCTCACACTCTATCGGCACACGAGGTCGCGGGGTCGCCCCCGACCCTGTTGGGCGCGCATCTACAATCCCGGTATGGCCAAGACGTCGAAGACGCAGCGCCGGGGACCGTGGACGCCCGAGGAGATCGCTCGAGAGGAATCGGCCGGGCGAGCGCGAGCCGAATGCGACCTCAAGAAGACCCCGCAGGAACGTCTGGAGGAGACGTTGCGCCTCAGCCGCTTCGCAAGCGAGCTGAGACAAGGCGTGCCAGCCAATGTTCGAGCCCGATGAGCTGCTTCTCGAGCTGAGCGGCGCGCACGTCGACTTCGTCGTCATCGGAGGAGTGGCTGTCGGCGTACACGGCTTCATACGCGCCACCAAGGACCTCGACATCGTGCCGGACCCAGATGTCGCGAATCTGGCGCGGCTTGCCGGTGTCCTCGTTGAGATTGGAGCCGACCACGTGGGCGTCGGTGACTTGGCACCCGAGGAGTTTCCCTACGATCCGACCGACCCGCACCAGCTTGCCGAAGGGGCCAACTTCCGCTTGGACACCAGGCTTGGCCCGCTGGACATCATGCAGTGGGTCGCTGGCATCGAAGCTGACCTCGCCTACTCCGAACTTGCCGCCCAGGCCTTGACGGTGCCATTTCGGGATGCCCAAATTCGCGTGTGCGGTTTGGAGCACCTTCGCGCGATGAAGAACGCCGCCGGGCGGCCACAGGATCTCGAAGATCTCAGACGGCTCGACGGGGCCTGAACGCCCGCGAGCAGGCCCGACGGTGCGATAATCGAGCGTGTGAGCACGCGCCGCTTCGTCAAGTACACGTTCCTGAAGCTCGACCCGGCGTGGCGGCGCCGTGGCGGCGAGCATCGCGCGCAGGACAAGCGCGAGTTCGCGGCCGCGTGCGAGGACTTCGCCGACGGGCACCTGCTGCAGAGCTTCTCGCTCGTGGGCACGCGCGGCGACGCGGAGCTGCTGCTGGTGTCGGAGGCGGAGAACCTCGACCGCATCCACGAGTTCCACGTGGTGCTGGCGCAGAGCGGGCTGATGCAATGGGCGCAGATCCCGCACTCGTTCCTGGGTATGCGCAAGAGCTCTGAGTACTCCGAGGACGAACGCGTCGCGGTGCGCGGCTTCCGCGGCAAATACGTGTTCGTGTATCCGTTCGTGAAGTCGCGCGAGTGGTACGCGCTGCCCGCGGAGGAGCGCTGGCGGATCATGCAGGGCCACATCCAGGTGGGACGCGAATACCCGGGTGTGGACAACCACACGACCTACTCGTTCGGCCTCGACGACCAGGAGTTCGTGGTCGCGTTCGACACCGACGACGTCGGCACGTTCCTCGATCTGGTGCAGCGCCTGCGCACGACCGAGGCCTCGCGCTACACCGTGCGCGACACCCCGAGCTTCACCTGCCTGGCGATGTCGCTCGAGCGAGCGCTGAACGCGCTCGACGGCGAGCCGGTGGCGCTCGAGGCGCTGCCCTCTGTCTAAGCGCGCTGTTGCCCACCTGCGCGCGGCCGACCCCGTGCTCGCGCAGCTGATCGAGGCGGTCGGCCCGCTCGGAGGCGCGCGCGACGGACGTCCCGACCGCGACGACCACTACGGGGCGCTCGTTCGCTCGATCACCGGCCAGCAGCTGTCGGTGCTCGCAGCCCGCGCGATCTACGGGCGCCTGACAGAGCGCTTCGACGGGCGCCCGCCGACGCCGGCGGAGATCCTCGCCGACGATCCCGAAGAGCTGCGCGCCGCGGCGGGGCTGTCACGAGCGAAGGTCAGCTACCTGCGCTCGCTCGCCGAGCACGTGATCTCAGGGGAACTCGAGCTCGAGCTGCTCGACGCCCTCTCTGACGAGGACGTGATCGCGGAGCTCGTCGCGGTCAAGGGCCTGGGCGTGTGGACCGCGCACATGTTCTTGATGTTCCACCTGGAGCGTCCCGACGTGCTGCCCGTCGGGGACCTCGGAATCCGCCGCGCGATCGAACGAGCGTACGGGCTCGACGGGCTCCCCGACGCGCCGGCGATGGAGCGAATCGCCGAGCCGTGGCGCCCGCAGCGCACCCTCGCGTGCCGCTACCTGTGGCGCTCGCTGCAGAACGAGCCCACCTAGCCTCGCGGCGCCCGCCTGCTACCTCTTCGAGGACTTCTTGGCGCCCTTCTTCGAGGCTTTCTTGGCCTTGGTCCCGTACTTCTTGCGTGCACGCTTTTCGCAAGCCACGCGCTTGCTCTTCTTTTTGTCTTTCTTGCACGCCTTCAAGGCTTTGGCAAGCAACTGCGCCTTCGTGGCTTTGAACGCGGCCACCCCTTTGCAGCCAGTGATCGCGACGTTCGTCGTCTCGGGGATGAACGCGCCGTTCTGGCCCGTGATTTCGGTGGGCAGCGAGATCTTCTGTTTGCAGAGGTTGAAGTTTTCCTTTTCCGACACGCTGGGCGTCAACGCGGAGTGCGGACCCGCCGGGAAGATCGTTTCGAACTTCGTGAAGGGCGCATCAGGGGCGGTTTCGAATCTCGAGTAGGTGACTTTGTTTTTGATGTCCGTCTTGCCGTCCAGGAGGATCCTCACGCCTTCGCCCTGCAGCACGAACTCGACGTCCGGGAACGCTGCGCCACCGTGCGAGACGAGGTACGCGGGTCCCCTGAGCGGATTCTTGAGGACCGGCGTGTAGACGATCCCTTCGCCGATCACCGAGCCTTCGTCGCAGGATGCCGGGTTGGCGTTGAACACGGCTTCCAAACAAGCTTTCTGGATCGTGGTCAGGCGCGACGGCAGCACGCCGGGGATCGTCAGGTCGACCTTGTGGATGTTCGCCTGACCGATCCCGGGCGATTCGATCTTCACGGAGAACGTCGTGCCGCCGAGTTTGCTGCCCTGGCCCACGACCGACGCCGTCAGCTTCGGCGCGAACGGGAGGCTTCCGCAGTTGGATGCGCTGAACGGGTAGGAGACCGGGTCGCTGGCGCCTTCTGAGCCTGTCAACGTCCCGCCGACCGACATCGGCGTGCAGCTCGTCGGGTTGAACTGGAACGGCGCGTTCCCCGGACGTTCGACTGTCACGTTGATCTGTTTCAGCTGAACGGGCACGCCGTCGAGGATCGTGGGAATCGGCTTGACGGTGTTGGTCGTTACCGCCGCCGTGGTTTCATTGACGGTGATCGTCGAGAGCACGTTGACCCAGCCGAGGTTGAATGGTCCAGCTTTCGCTTCGGTCGAGGCGAGCAGGCCAAAGGGCGCGCCGTCAACTCCCTGGGTCAGGTAAAGCCTGCCCGGAAGCGTGACTGGCTTACCGCCCAAGCCAGAGCTGCTCGACGTATGACCTATAAGACTTTCTTCACCGCACGGCGGTTCGGTCGACGTCAACGTGGGTAGCGCCTCGAGCGCCTGCGGGTCAGGGCACGGCGTCACTGCAGCGATCTCGGCAGCCATGCCCGGCGGCAGCTTGGCCGTGATCGATTCGAGTGCCTGCTGCCCATCCGGCTTGCTGATCGTGAGCGTGAACGGCGTGAACGCGCCTGCCTGGCTGTTCGTGCTGCCCGCCTGGAACCCCGGCGCGAACGGCAGCGTAGCTCCGGGGCACGCGCTGCCGCCGGGTCCGGACGTGATCTTGAATTCCGCAGGGTTCGATTTTGCTTCTGTGGCCGCTTCTGGGCTCGACCAGGTGTGGAAGGTGGCTGTAGCACTGTAGTTTTCGCCACAGCGGGCGGGCGTGCTTTGGGATGCGCGTTCGCCGCTCGTCAGGTGCAGCGTCAGCGTTTCGAAGGGCGTCTGGGGCGTTTTGCGGAACACCGAGGTCAGCTGGCCGGTGACCGCGTCCATTTTCACTTCGCCGGCGAGCTTGACGAGCACTTTCGACGTCGGTTCTTCGGCGATGATGTAGAGGACGAGCGGCGAGGTAAACGGATTGGTGTCCTGGCTGGCCAGGTAGACAGAGCCCACGACTTCTTCTTTCAGCACAGGGGTCTTGATGTTGACGGTGCCGATTTTCGCTTCTTTCAGGCACGACGCCGCCAAAGGGGTAAAGCTCTGCAGTTCAAGTTCGCCTGCCAACGCCGCTTCGCCCGGGTCGCCTCCCTGACCGTTGAAGCCCGCCTGTTCGACCGAGCAGGTGACGAGGCCGCTGGCAGCGGCCGGGCTGGCCTGGAGGCCTTCGGGCAGCACGAGCGTGGTGGACTCGATGTCGGGCTCGGCACGCCCTCCGCCTTCGAGCGTCGATTCGAGCGTGGTTTCCTGTGGCACGTTGACCTGCACGGTGAGGCCCGTCGGGGTGCTCGCGCTTTCGGTTTCGGGGTGCACCTGAACGGTTGGGTTGAAAGTGGGCAAGTTTTTGCAGCCCGTCAGCGCACCGGGTTCCTGTCGTTCTTCGCCCTTTACCTTGGTGAATTCTCCCCCACCATCCCACGCGTCACCGGTAGCGAAGGTTTCGAGCGTCTCGCATGAAGGCGGAAGGGTTAGGAACGGCTTGGGCTGCGCCGGTTTTGCATTCGCTTCGCATGGGTGTTCGTGCCTGTAGCCCGGCGATCCGTATTCCAGACAACTCCAGCCGCGAGACGCGTTGTGGCGGGGGTCGGCCGGAACGCCCCAGAAGGTCACTTTGCTCCCCAGCACCTGAACCGACGCTGAGGCGTTGTGGACGCTGACGTTCACGCCATAGTCGGCGCCCGTGCGGACAGACGTCGTGAGCACGATCGGAACGTGGTCGACCTCGAAGCCGAACCGTGCGGGTTCCCCAGGTGCCGGCACGAGATTGAACACCGGGACCGCGAGCGTCGAGTAATGAAGGACCGTCACGACGTTGACGGTCACGGACGCCACGCCCACGGCGGTGTCGGCAGCGCAACCATTGGCTTCTTCTTCTTCTTGAGAGCCGAAGTCCGAGTCCGAGCACTCAGGCACGGCATTTACGTTGCCGAGCAGTCCGGCCGGCAGTTCGAACGTGAGGTTCTTTTGAAGCGCGGGCGCCGCCGGCACATTGTTCTTGCTGCCGGGTTCTTCGGGTGCGAGCGCCTCGTTCAGGTTGAACGTGGTGGTCAGCTGGAAGGGGTGCGAGCCCGCTTGCATGTCGCGTTCGAAGCGTTCGTTTTCGGGGGTCAGTTCGTAGGCTTCGACCCCAAACGAAGGCGTAGCTTCGCTGACGCTGACGGCACGTTCAAGCTTAGCTTCCGTAGCGCCCCCACCGGTCACGACGACGACGTTGTCAAGGCCGGGACCCGTGTCGTTCTGTGCTCCTTCTTCCACTTCGACTGGGATCCTCGCGACGAGCTCTTCGTAGGGCACGACTTCTTGAGGATCACTGCAGCTGACTTCGCTACCTGACGGGGCGGTGACACATTCGACGATCGACCGTCGACCCACGTTGCCGCCGCCCTTTGCCCGCAGCGTCACTTTGCCCGCCTTCATGTGGGCAGGCAGTCGATCAACAATATTCGTCGTCCCTGTCGCCGCCACGTCGCCGAGGTTGTCGACCTGCATGACGATCAGCCCCTTGCCCGCAGTCCCATCGTGGAAGGGCGGAAGGTTCGTCGGTGCGGGACGAGATTCGATGGTCCAGTGCGGGACGGAGGGCGCCTCGGCGGCGAGGGCGACCGGCGCGAGCACCCCGAGGACCGCGAGCAGCATGCCGGACAGCACCACGGCCCGACCCGGGCGCCAGCTCCTCGGCAGCGCACGCAGCGCGGTCATGATGCCTTCCCGTGCGTCGAGCTCTTCTTGGCCCCCGGCTTCTTCTTGACAGACCCGTACGCCTTTCGCGCCTGCCTTTCGCACGCGAGCCGCTTGCTCCTCTTCTTGTCCTTCTTACAGGCCTTCAGCGCAGCCGCGAGCTTCTGTGCGCGTGTCAGCGGCTTTTTCGTCGCCGGCTTTTCTTCCTTCTTCCCGAGCACTCCCACTTGCGCGAGGTTGCCCGACCCAGATGGCGCTGAGCTGGCAGGCGCCGCAAAGCCGGGTTCGGGTGCGAACTTCTTCAGGCATTCTTCTTCTTCGCACGGCTTCGCTGGCGGTTCTGGCGCGGCGGGACAGCTCGCGCCGCACACGCGGGCATCGTAGACGTCGAAGTTGGTGTCTTCGTCCTGCGGCGCGAGTTGCGCAGCCGTGAGGAAGAAGACGTCGTCGCCGTTTTGGCTGGCGTCCAAGAAGGCCGATTCGTGTCGAGAGGTGCCCGAGGAGATCAGGCTCACGCAGCCGCCTTCGGTGCCGCAGCCGCCGATGCTGCTCGGCTCGTACTCGTAGACGTTCTCGACTCCGACCGTGAGCTTTTCGCCGCCCACAGCCTCTTCCCTCGTAGGCACAGCCAGCGGCACGAGCGGATCCGCGCTGTCGAAGAACAGCCGCCCGCTATTGGATAGATAGCGAGACTGGTACAGGCCGATCGACTTGCCCAGCGCCGTCCACCCTGGGATGCTCCCCGCGAGCCAGTTGTCCGTCTGCTCTCCTGCCAGCACCGCCCAGTTTTCGCTGCGGTCGACGACCAATCCAAGCCCTTCGCCGGTGCCGCCGCCATTGTCCTGACCGAGATCGAGCACACCGCGCGGGCGCGCACCTGTCGGGTTGCACGACGCGCAGACGAGGTGCCCGTTCCCTGCGTTGTAGAGAAAGACCTCCTCGTCGAGCCGTTCGCCGTGGTGCTTCTCGCCTATGTCTTCATTGTTGTAACCGGTCAGGCTCCGGTTCGACATGAAGGCCATGTATTCGCCGTTCGGCGACACGCGCGAGGTCATATGGCTGAGATTGCCACGCGCGCTTGGCCCGCCCCAATCGGGATTGTCTTCGCTGGATAGCACGGCAACCAGCTTCGGCTTTTCCCATTCCCCTTGTTCCTTTTCCGCGTTGAAGTGCTCCACGTACAGGTTGCACGTTGCTCCGCGCGGACGGTCCAGGCCCGGGCCCGGGGCCACCGTTTCTGTCGGGCCGCACTCGCCACGTGCCGCATTCGCCGTGAGCGCTCCATCAGCCACGAAGTAGACATAGACGCCGCCCTTGCCATCTTCTTCGCTGGCCCCGAGTACCCCTCCACCGAACTGGCTCACGATCACGTCGGCTCTTTCCTGCGGCGTAAGATCAACGAGCTTTTCGCCTTCGGCTTCCGGTTCGAAGACATAGAGATCGGGTGAGCCGTTCACCGCGTGGGAGTAGGAGGTGAGTCGCTGTGTGTCAGTGAAGAAGACCTGCTTGCCGTCCGCTGTAGCCGTCTGGAAGACCGCGAAGGGCTCGTCGCTTTCGCTCGGCGCCGGTGCCCCTGCTTGCGGTTCGTCGATCTGGACGGTTTTCTGCGTTTCAGTGTCCCGCATGTATAGATGCAGCGCTTTTTCGTCCTTGTAGGTCCAGAACACCAGTGAGCCGTTGGTCGAAATCGCGTGCCGATCATTGGCGGAGCCTTCGATCTCGACTCCGCCGAGCCCCGCCAGCTTTGATTCAACACGCTTGCCTTCGGGGAGTTCGCTGACAAGCTGCAGCTTCGCTTCGCCTGCTTCTCCGTTCCACTCATAGAGGCCGGACGCAGCTTTGAACGACTGGAGCACGATGTGACTCAGGTCGGGCGTGGCGCCTTCGGCCACGACGCCTTCTCCGGTCACTTCTCTACCAAAGTGTTCACGTTCGGTGGCTTTAGGTTCACGGGGTTGGTTGGCCTGGGTGACCAGTGCCAGGAAACCGCGGTTCTTCATGTCTTCGCCGTGTTTCCGCGCCGTGTTGTAGATCCTCGTTTCTTCGTGATCAGAGGATTCCGGTTCGAGCGGAGGCTCGGCGCCCAGGTAAACCGAGGTTTCCTGCGTGCCTTCCAGTTCGCCCGGAAGCAGCGGCGAGATCGGCGGGACCACGAACGGCCCGTCGGCGGAGGGGAACGGCGCCGCAAGCGCCACTGCCAGATTCGTGGAGAAGAACTGATACTCGCGCGGCTTTCCGGGCCCGACCCCTGCACCGGTGCCGTTCGCCGTGGTTATGTCCTGCGATTCCCAGCCTCCGGCTGCACGGCGAGTGGATATGACCTGCGTAGGTTCGGGGTTGCGGTTGCCTTCGGGTTCCTGTTCGGCAGGTATCGGCCCATCGGCCACGTAGGTGATCGCGCTGCCATTGGCGGCCGCCTGGATCGTGCCGCCTTCCCTGGTCAACGCTTCGGGTTCGGCGCCGCCCTTCTTGGGCGGGGACACCATTTCCCATGCACGACCGTCGGGCAGGCCGCTCTGGGTCGCGACAACTGTGAACGTCTGTTCGGGGCTGTGCACGATTTCGCCCGACGCGTCGGCGATGACGCGGTAGTGGTAGTTGCCAGCCGGCAGGTCACCAAGTTCGACGCTCACCTTGCTGCCGCCGAATTCGCCACCGGCGTCAGCCGGGGGTACCGGCACCGTCGTGCAGGCGGACGGGTTGGCACGGCAGGTGCTGGTGCCGGTTCCGTATTCGAAGTCGTAGTGAGTATCGACCCCGGCCGAATTGACCTGCGCCCGCAGCGTCGTCACCGTTTCTGACGGCGGGCAGAGTTCGTCTAGAGACTGCTTGCAGGCGGTCTGCGCCGAAAGGTCGCTCACGGTCGGATGTCCGCGGGGTTCGAGATCGAACACATCGACGTTGTCGGAAGCGGCGCCAGCCACGTAGATGGCGCCCGTCGTGGCGTCGACCGCGATCGCGTCCGCTTCCTTGGAGTTCGGAGCGACGAGGCGCTGTATGGGCCTCTCGCGAGATTCCGCTTCACCAGATTGCGGGGAGAAGACCGCGACGCTGCTCACCTGTTCGCCACCAACGCTCGCCACGTTGGTGATGAACGCATCTTCTTCTCCGGCGACTTCCGGGCCGCGCGCCACAGCGACAGCGGTCGTGGGTTCGTAGTCCAGCGCCGGAACCAGCACCGATCCGGTGCCGTTCAGCTCGGCAACGATCGGCTGCGAACCGCCGTGGAGAAAGCCGTATTCGCTGGCGAGTTCGCTGACGAGCGATTCCAAGCCAACGTCTCCCGGCGCGTTGCCCGCTGCGAGACCCGCTCCTACGTATAGGTCTTCTTTGGAGTCGACGGCCAGCCCCGATTCGGCACCGCCCTTGATGCCTACCGCCACCGTGGCGATGGGCTTCTTCGATTCGAGGTTCAGTTCAGCGTTGTCGAAGATGTCGACCGTCGCCCCTTCTACTCCGTGTTCGTACGCATACAAGGTTCCCGTCGGACCCACGGCGATCCCGTCGATCGGGGTCTTGAATCTGTGGGGAGCGCCGATCGCTTCGCCCGATGGGGTGAACTTGTAGACGAGCTCGTCTTCCGACGGTTCAGCTTTGTTGTTCTTGGCGGCGGCCACGTACACGTCGCCGTTTGAGTGGTCTTCCGAGCATTCGCTCGAACAGTTGTCCACGGCGATCTGCGCGGGGAACGCGAGGGGGGGGAGCGTCGCCGCATAGGTCTCGCTGGTCGGCTCGCCTTCGGCCCCGGCCACCGGCGTGAACTTCTCGACGCGCCCGTTTTCTCGATCCGCGACATAGACATCGCCGGTGGCGTCGTCGACCGCGACGGCCGACGGGTGGTTGAACTTGCCTTCGGCCTTGCCCTGCCCCCCGAACCCGAAGCTGAACGCGTGTTCTCTCGCGACGTGTTCTTCGGTGCCTGCGGCGAGCGCCGGAACGCTCTCGATCAGTAGCGCGCCAAGCAGCACGCAAACAAGCAGCGCGAGCGAGCGCCAGCTCGTACTGATCCGGCGCTCGGCGTGGACCTGTAGCCGGCGAGCGCGAGCAGCCCCGCGTGTCGGGTTGCTACGACCCATGCTGCCGCCCGCCACTGGAGTCACCGCTCGCCTCTCCCTCGCTGACCATCCATGGTTGCTCTCTCCCCTGCCACTATCGAGCTACTGAGAAGAAGTCTATCGGTTCGTCGGGACCTGTCAAGCGGGAAGGAGCACCCATAACGTCAAGGGCCTTCTATCGTCAAGCGTCCCGGCGCGTCGACATCCCGCCGTTGCCCTCGGGGCCTGTTTCGACCTCCGCCCTCACGCCATCCAAAAAAAAAGAGCGTGCGCGGAGTCTGGGACTCCGCGCACGCTCGACTGCTGATCGATACTACGGACTGAGCATCGATCTGTCGATCATTGATTTAGACGATCAGCTTTTGATCTCGATCGCCGTTTCGTTCGTGAGCGTCGAGGTCGTTTCCTCGGTTGACGGAGCACCGCCGCTCGGAATGAATTCAGTGCCGTTGAAGACTTCAGTCAACAGCGCCTGTTCACCCTCGCCCAGGGCGAACGTCGTCGTGCTGGTTGTGCTCGGCGCCGCGTTGACCGGCGTGTCCACGCCGCTGACGGAGCCGTGCGTCCGCAGGATGATTTCAGAACCGCAGATGAATTCTGACGAATACGGTTCGTGCTGTGAGCTGATGACTTCAGTCCAGGCTTCGTTCAGAGCAGGTTCGAGTTTCAGGTACCCGCCTGCTTTTTCACCGTGGTCAACGAGTTTGGTGTCGAGTTTGTTCGTGTCGATCACGCCAGGCGTGCCCGACGGCGTGCCGCTGCCGAAGAGATCAACGCTTTCGCATTTTTTGCCTTCGAACGTGCAGCCAGTGAACGACACTGAGTCGGTACCTGTCGTCGGCCCCGTGATTTCACCGGACGAGGTGCTCCCGACGCATTCCACGTCGCTCGGCCCGAGACCCGGAGTGGCCAGCTTCGCGCCACCAGTTTTGTCCGTGAATTTACGGCCGGTCGTTTTTTCAAACGTGCCCTTTTTGGCCTTTTTCGATTTTTCGGTGCAGCTCGAGCTGGTGTATTCGCCCTTCTTCTGGGCAACACAGGCTTCGACCTTCTGCAGTTCGAACGTGCCCTTTTTGGCCTTTACGGATTTTGTGGTGCAGCTCGAGGTGGTGTATTCACCCTTCTTCTGCGCCTTACACCAGTAGTACGTGCCTGCGGAGGCGCTCGACGCGGCCATCGCGCTGAAGGCCACTACGGCCAGCGCGGCCGCGAGGCAGAGCCCCACGATCCTAGTGCGTTTCATCTGTCCACTGCTCCTTTTCCCTCTAGGAATAGATCGACTGACCCCGTGAATCCCCTCTTCAGAACAGAGACGCCCCGAAGTCAGCCGTAACCGCCGATTGTGTACCAACCAGCGGCGCTGTGCACCTGACCTTTGCAGAAAACATCTCCTGAGTCAAGGTCAAGCCGGAACGACATGCGGCCGCCAAGCGGCCCATCCCCCGGCGGGAGTTCATACGATGCCGGAGGCCTGGGCGCTCCGTACCCGTTGCGACACTTGACATCATGTCGCGGCGACCGTACCACAGCGACCACTCGCCCGTCAACCCTATCGTCAAGCTCAGGCCGTGCGCGCGACGACGACGGTGCGGTCCGCCTCGGCGACGATCTCCCACCCGCGCGTGCCCGCGCCGCGGAAATGGCGCGTGACCACCGCGGTCGGCCCCGGCAGGCCGCGCCCGCCCGGCTCCCCCGCCCGCGCGTCGTGGAAGACCACGCGCCCGCCCACCGCCACGAAGGCGCGCCAGCTGACCCAGTCGAGCTCGCAGCCGGCCTCCGAGTGGTCGCCGTCGACGAACACGAGGTCCACGTCGCCGTGCCAGCGCGAGGCCACCTCGTTCGACAGAGCCACATGCCAGTGCACCCGCGGCGCCTCACGCCCGCGACGGCGCAGCGCGCGAGCGACCGCGCGCCGCGTCGCCCACTCGCTCGCGCCCCACCCGCGCGGCAGCGCCTCCGGATGCGCGCCGAACGGGTCGATCAGGTGCAGCTCGGCGCTCGGGGCGAGCGCCTGGCACAACGCCACCGCGGACGCGCCCTCGTACACGCCGATCTCAACCACCCGCCGGGCATTGCGCGCGGCGTCGAGCAGCGCGCGGGCATCGGCCGCGGAGTGCATCGTGCGCGGGGGGATCAGGCCGAGCCCGACGCCCAGCGCGCGCAGGCGCACGTCGTCGCGCATTCGCGTGGGCGTCAGGCTGCGTAGGGCTTGGGGAAGGATCGCCATCGGTCTCAGCGCGCCAGCCTACGCGCGCTCAACGCTCGCCGCGAGCCCATCCCCAGACTACGACCGCCCGCCCAGGTGGGCCGGACGCTCAGACCGCGGAGACCTGCTCCTCCTCGGCGACGCGGAACGAGGAGCCGCAGCCGCAGGCGGCCACGACGTTGGGGTTGTTGACCTTGAAGCCCGCGCCCTGCAGGCTCTCCTCGTAGTCGATCGTCGAGCCGCGCACGAACTGCAGGCTCTCGCCGTCCACCAGCAGCTTCAGCCCGTGGCTCTCGAACACCACATCGCTCTCGCGCTGCTCGTCGAACGCCAGTTGGTACTGGAAACCGGAGCAGCCGCCACCACGCACGCCCACACGCAGGCCCGCCACGTTGACGTCCGCCTGCTGGGAGGCGAGAAACTCATGCACCTTCTCGGCGCCCTTGTCGGTGATCTCGATCATCGCTTCGCTCCTATGGACGGCTGCAAGACTTTCCAAAGTATAGCGGTGGCGTAGCGGTGCCCCGCATGTGCGCGGAGACCTTCTACTCTTGAGGCGGATGCCCGCCGCCGAGGACATAAAGCAGCGCATCGAGACCGCCATCGCGGGGGCGCACGCCGAGGTCGAGGACTACACCGGCGGTGGCGACCACTTCCGCGCGTCCGTCACCGCCCCGGCGTTCGACGGGCTCAGCCGCATCCAGCAGCACCGTCTCGTGTACGCCGTCTTCGGAGCGGAGATCGGCGGAGCGATCCACGCCCTCGCCCTGAAGACCCAGACCCCGTCGAAGATCCCCACCAACTGAGAGCCAGGAGCACTATGTCCGCCAGTCAGTCCCAGCCGCTACCGATGTCCGGCAACGAGCCCACTCCGGCGCCCGCGCCGAGCGAGGCGCCCAACCCGATCCGCGAGGCGATCGCCCAGGCGATCGAGGAGCACAAGGTGATCCTGTTCATGAAGGGCACCCCCGAGGCGCCCGCGTGCGGCTTCTCCGCGCGCACAGTCGCCGCCCTGCAGGCACTCGACGCGCCGTTCGCCGCCGTCGACGTCCTGCCCGACCCGCGCATCCGCCAGGAGCTCTCGGCGATCTCCGACTGGCCCACGATCCCCCAGCTGTTCGTCGGCGGGGAGCTGCTCGGCGGCTGCGACATCGTGATCGAGATGTACGAGTCAGGGGAGCTCGCGCAGGCGTTGCTGTAGCGTCCCGCGCCGCATGGCCCCCGTCGCGGTCGCAACCGACAGCACTCACTACCTCCCTCGCGCGCTCGCGAACGACCAGCGCATCCACCAGGTCAGCCTGTACGTGGGCTGGAAGGGCGAGCCCACGCGTGAGCTGGAGATGGACGGCTTCGACCCGTTCTACAAGCGATTGAAGGACGATCGCGAACTGCCGAGCACCTCGCAGCCGTCGATCGGCGACTTCCTCGCCGTGTGGGAGCCGCTGATCGAGGCCGGACAGGACGTCGTCTCGATCCATCTCGCCGGGGGCATATCGGGCACCTGCGAGGCGGCGCGCCAGGCACACGGGCTGCTCGCCGAGCGCGGCCTCGGCGAGCGCGTGGAGGTGATCGACGGCGAAACCGCCTGCGGCGGCACGGGCCTACTCGTGCTCGCCGCCTGCGCCGCCGCCCGCGCCGGCGCCAGCAAGGAGGCAGTCGTCGCGCGCGTGCGCGAGGCGCGCCAAGCACTGCGGATCTGGTTCTGCCTGGACACGCTCGAGTACCTGCGGCGTGGAGGGCGCGTCGGCAAGGCCCAGGCATGGCTGGGCGGAACGCTGAGGATCAAGCCGATCCTGTCGCTCGAGCGCGAGATCGTGCCGGTCGAGCGCGTGCGCACCGCCGGGCGCGCCTTCGAGCGCATGGTCGCCTACGCGCAGGATCTCCACGACAACGGCGCCGACGGCTGGGTCGTGCAGCACATCCAGGCGCCCGAGCAGTCCCAGCGCCTGATCGAACGCTGCCGCGAGATCTTCGACTCCGAGCCCGTGTTCACCTCCGAGGTCGGGCCCGTGATCGGCACCTACACCGGGCCCGGCCTGATCGGCGTCGGCGCGATCCCGCGCGCGCTGCTGGCCTGATCAGCCGCGGCGGCGTCGGCGGCGCAGCACGCGTGCGCCGATCATCAGCCCGACGACCGCCGCGCCCACCGTGAGCTCGGTGCGGTGACGCTCGACGTGGGCGCGCCAGTCGGTCAGGCGCGTCACCTCACCGCGCAGCCGCTGCACCGACACCGCGAGCTCCATGCGGTTTGCCTCGATCGAGCTGCGGATCTCTGCCGGCGTGCGCTGGGCCATCAGCCCTCACTCCCCGCGGCCGGATACGGGACGCTGCCCACGGCGGGCTCGGCGGGCGTGGCGGCAGGGCCCATGCTCTCGCGGATCTTGCGGGCCTCGTCGATCGCCATGCTGGGCACCGGCGGCGAGCCTTTTTTGACCGCCCTCGCGGCGATCAGCCCAGCGAGCAGGCCCAGCACGACCAGGATCACCGACATCGCGAAGAAGCCCCAGAAGTAGGTGAATTTGTTGCCGATCGGCAGGTAGTAGTAGAGCAGCCACGCACACCCGACCAGCGCGAACACGAGCGCCGTGAAGAAGAACACGCCTGCGGCCGCGCCCACGACCGCGCCCTTGACGAGCTTGGTCGCCTTTTCGCTCATCTCCGCCTTGGCCAGCTCGATCTCCTCGCGCACCAGCAGCGTGGCGCGCTCGGACACCTCGGCGATCGCCGTCGCGATGTTCTGGGTCTCCTCCTTGCCCTGACCGATCCCCGATCGATCCTCCGCCGGCGGTGGTTGAGCGCCGTTCACTCCGGCGGCTCCTCGTCGAACACGCGCCTCCATACGGCTGCGGCGGCGCGGTTGGCAATGATGCCCACGAGCACGCTCACGCCCGCCAGCAGGCCCTGCCACATCAACCGCTTGACCATCTCGTTCTGCATGCTCGCGCAGTCTATTGCTCCAGGCCGCCGCAGACCGTCTCCACGACCAGCCACTTGGCGCGCTCGAAGTACTCGTCGTCCTGCGGCAGCAGGTCGAAGATCCAACCCGTGAGCAGCTGCTCGATCGCGCCGTAGAACGCCATCGCGGCAAACCGTGGTTCGATCTCCGCCTTGAACACGCCCTGCTCCTGCGCCTGCGCGATCATCCCACCGATCAGATCGTAGGCTTCGCGGATCGTGGCGATGTGGGTGTTGCCGAACGAGTTCGCCGCCCGCGTGACCTCGACGATGATCACCTTCATCAGGTCGGGGTCGTGCTGGTAGCTGTCGATGATGAACGACGCGATCGCCGCGAGCTTGTCCCGCACCGGGAGCGCCTCCGCGTCGACCTCGCGGATCAGCTCGAGCATCACGTTCCAGCGCTCGAGGAACAGCGTGTCGAGCACCTCGTCCTTGGAGGCGAAGTAGTGGTAGACGAGGCCGTAGGCCACGCCGGCCTCATCCGCGATGTCAGACACGCGGCACGCGTGAAAGCCCTGACGGGCGAACACCCGCACCGCCGCGTCGAGGATCAGGCGGCGCTTGTCCGGCGCCTTCGCGCCGGAGGCAGATGCGCGACCGGCGCTCATACGGTCTCCGCGACCGGCCAGCGGTAGGCCTCGGGGCGGCGGTTGGCGAGCGAGGGCAGGCGCGCGCGGATCTCGAGCTGACGCTCGAGGTCGAGCTCGGCGACGATGTATCCCTCGCTGTCGGGCGCCTGCGCCAGCACCAACCCCCACGGGTCCACGATCATCGAGCGCCCACCCGAATGCTGGGAGTCCGGGTGCTCGCCGACCTGGTTGGCGGCGATCACGAACGCCTGGTTCTCGATCGCGCGGGCGCGCACCAGCACCTCCCAGTGATCGCGCGTCGTCGTCAGCGTGAACGCCGCCGGCAGCGTGAGGATGCGCGCGCCGCGCAGCGCGAGGATCCGGTAGAGCTCCGGGAAGCGCAGGTCGTAGCAGATCGACAGCCCCAGCTCGACGCCGTCGGCCGTCTGCGAGGAGACGATCTCATCGCCAGGCTCCTCCAGCTCTGACTCTCGATACGCGCGCCCGCCCACTTCGACGTCGAACATATGGATCTTTCGGTACGTCGCCAGCACCTCCCCGCGCGGGCCGACGTGCACGGACGTGTTCGCCAGCTTGGACTGGCCGGGAACGCGCTCGAGGATCGAGCCCGCCACCAGGTCGACGCCCAGCTCGCGTGCGATCGCGCGCGCCCAGCCGACGGCCGCGCCGTCGAGCGTCTCGGCGCCCGCGCGCAGCTCCTGCTCCGAGCCCATCGCCGTCCACTTCTCGGGCAGTACGACCAGCTTCGCGCCCTCGGCCGCCGCCGCGCGCGTGAGACGGTCCGCGTGCGCCAGGTTCGCGACCTGGTCGGCCGTCGAGTTGAGCTGAACTGCCGCGACCCTCACAAGCGCATTCCCTCCCCTGGGCATCGTCCCCGCAGATCCCGCGAAGGCTTGACCAAAGAGTAGATTGACTGGTCAGTCAACAGCTCAGAGCATAACGCCCGCTCGGTCAGTCGGCTGCGCCCGCGCGATGACGGCGGAGCGCCGCCAGCAGCAGCTTGGAGTGCATCGCGCCGATCAGCTCGCGCAGCGGTTCCGCGCCCGCAGCGACGATCTCCATCGCCCGCTCGACCTCCACCTCGCCCGCCAGCCGCTCCAGCAGCGCGCGCACCTCCTCCTCCACCAGCGGCTCCAGCGCCTTGCGGTAGCGCAGCGTGTCGTACACGGTGAAGCCCAGCGCCTCGTCGTAGCCGCCGGCGCGGAAGTTCGCGATCGCCTCGATGATCTTCACGTCGTCGCGGTCGTATCCCCGCTGGTTGGGCGTCAGCACGCCCAGGTCGGCCAGGCGCGCGAGCACGTTGCGCGGGACGCCGTAGCGCTCGTGCACGAGCTTGCGCGAGACGCGGCTGCGGTCCTCGGCGGTGATCAGCGCCCGCTCGAGGATGCGGTCCTCGAGCTCGATCAGCGCGCGCAGGCGGTCGGGGTCCTCCCGCAGAGCGGACCTGATCACGCGCAACGGCATGAACCGCTCCTCCTGCAGGCGCTTGATGAGCGCGATCCGCCGCACATACTCGGGCGGGTAGTAGGCCATGTTGCGGCTGGTCCTGACCACGTCCTCGCCCGCGCCCAGCAGGCCCTCGCGCAGGTAGTAGCGGATCGTGCCCGCGCTCACACCCGAGCGCTCGGCCAGCTCACTCATCCTCAGCAGCTCCCGCTCCGCGGAGCCCTCAGCGGCGCGGCTCATGCTCGGAACGTCGGGGCGGGTGGGGACCCATCGGTCGCCTCCGCCGGCCCAGCCGCCGCGCCCGATGCGAGCAGCTCGGCGACCTGCTCCTGCGTGTATCCCGCCGCGAGCAGCACCTCCTCGGTGTGCTCGCCGAGCGCCGGGCCCGGCAGCCGCGCGTGCTCGCCCGGAGTGCGCGTCAGCTTGACCGGCACGCCCAGCTGGCGCACGGGCCGCTCGGCCCCCGGCTGGTCGAGCTCGACCACCATCTCCCGCTCGCGCACGAGCTCTGAGGAGAGCGCCTCGTCCAG
>Ga0187890_10000370_pt1 | contig 32010 bp, 22 predicted proteins | sample June2016WEW_21_1_FD_133005 | JGI IMG/M metagenome (GOLD analysis project Ga0187890, IMG submission 133005) | Peatland microbial communities from SPRUCE experiment site at the Marcell Experimental Forest, Minnesota, USA - June2016WEW_21_10 | ecosystem: Environmental > Terrestrial > Soil >... | reverse complement strand
TCGCCGAGCTACAGGTCCGACGTGTGACGCCCGCGCGCCTGAGCCAGGCGCTGTCGAGCTGGCGCGCCGCCGACGGCGCCGCTGCACACCCGGCGCAGCTCGAACGGCTGTTCGCGGACTACCGCGCGACGCTGCAGCGGCTTGGGCGCGTGGACAGCGAGCAGCGCGCCGTGCGCGCCCTGGACGCGCTGCGCGAGCACCCCGCCCGCTGGGCACGCACGCCTGTGCTGTTCTACGGGTTCGACGACCTGACCAGGCTGCAGTTGGACGCGATCGAGACGCTGGGCAGAGTCGTGGACGCCGAGGTCACGGTGTCGCTCGCCTATGAGCCGGGGCGCACGGCGTTTGCGGGCCGCGCGGCGAGCTTCCACGCGCTCGCGCCGTTGGCCTCCGAGCAGCGCCGGCTACCGGCGCGAGCCGAGTACTACGCACCGCGTTCGCGTGCCGCGCTGAGCCACCTCGAGCGCTCGCTGTTCGAGCCGCAGGCGGCGCGCAGCGGGCGGACGGACCCGGGTGACGCGCTGCGGCTGCTCGAGGGCGGCGGCGAGCGCGCGGAGCTCGAGCTCGTCTGCGCCGAGATCGGCTCGCTGCTCGGTGACGGAGTCGCGCCCGAGGAGATCGCGGTGCTCGTGCGCGCGGGCGGCACCGATCTGGATCTGCTCGAAGAGGTGTTCGCGGCGGCGGGCATCCCGTTCGCGCTGCGCCGAGCGAGGCCGTTCGGGGACACGGCGATCGGCCGCGCGCTGGTCGGCCTGCTGCGCTGCGTGCCGGCGCCGGACGGGTCGCACGTCGACGGGCACGCGCAGACGGGCCAGCTGGCGGACCTGCTCGCCTGGCTGCGCGCGCCGGGACTGCTCACCATGTCTTCCGGACGCGGCGCCGGGCCCTCGCTGGCGGACCGGCTGGAGATCGCCGCGCGCCGCACGGGCGCCGCGAGCGCCGCGCAGGCGCGGGCGCTGTGGGAGCAGCGCCACTGGCGCCTGGAGACGATCGATCGGCTTGCCGAGGCGCAGGGGCGCAGCGCGGCGGCGCTGTGCGAGCGCGCCGCGCGTGAGCTGTACTGGCTGTTCTGCGCCCCAAGGCGCGCCGGCGCGAGCGTGCTCGCGCCGGACGAGCTCGACGACGCGCGGGCGCTCGCCGCTGGAAGGCGTGCGCTCGGCGAGCTGCGCGAGCTCGCGCGGATTGCGCCCGAGCTGGCGCCGGCCACGGCGGGCGAGCTGGCGCGCTCGCTGGAGCGGCTGGAGCTATCCGGCGGCAGCGGCGCGGGTCAGCCGGCCGGCGCCGTGGCCGTGCTCGACCCGCTGGCGCTGCGGGCGCGCAGGGTGCGAGTGCTGTTCGCGTGCGGCCTGCAGGAGGGCGTGTTCCCGGCGCGCGCGCGGCCGCAGCCGTTCCTGGCCGAGGAGGAGCGGCGGCGGCTGGCAGAAGTCTCAGGGCTGAGGCTCGGCGAGCAGGAGGACGTCCTGGCCGCCGAGCGCTACCTGCTGTACGCGGCCGTCTCGCGTCCGGAGGAGCGGCTGTTCCTCAGCTGGCACGTGGCCGACGACGAAGGCGAGGTCACGTCGAGGTCGCTGTTCGTCGACGACGTGTGCGACCTGTTCTCCGAGAGCCTGTATCGGGCTCGGGCCGGCAGGCCGCTGGGGGCGCTCGACGGGCTCCTCGCCGAGACCTCGCCACGAGCCGCGCAGGCCGCGCGGCCGCGAAGCGCGAAGAGCGGTGTGCCGGCAGGTGGTGCGTTGCACGATGAGCGGTTGCTCGCGCAGCTGCGCACACACGTATGGTCGCCGTCCTCGCTGGAACGGTGGATCGGCTGTCCGGTGAGCTGGTTCGTCGAGCGGATGCTGCGCCCCGACGCCTTCGATCCCGATCCCGAGCCGCTCGCTCGGGGCGGGCTCGCTCACGCGGTGCTGAAGGACACGCTCGACGGGCTCCGCCGCGAGACCGGAAGCGCGCGGCTCACGCCCACCAGTCTTTCGCTCGCGCGCGAGCTGCTGGCGCGGGCGCTCGCCGACAACGAGGCCCAGCACCCGCTGTCGGTGGCGCCGGAGCGGCGGATGGCCGTGCGCAGGCGCCTGCAGTCCGACCTGGAGCGCTACCTCGAGCACGCGGCTGCAGCCGAGAGTCCGCTGGAGCCGATGGCGCTGGAGCTCGGGTTCGGCTTCGCCGAGGGCGACGAGCGCGGCGAGGCGAGCGACCTGCCTGCGCTCGACCTCGGCGGCGGCGTGCGACTGCGGGGGCGGATCGACCGCGTCGACGTCAGCGGCGGCGGCGAGGCGGTCGTCTACGACTACAAGGGCGGGCGCGCGCCGGCGGGCGCGAGGTGGGTCAGGGACGGCAGCGTGCAGGTGGCGCTGTACATGCGCGCGGTCGAGAGCCTGCTGCACCTGTCGGCGGTCGGCGGCTTCTACCAGCCGCTCACCGGCGAGGACCTGCGCGCCCGCGGCGTGTTCGACGCAGACGCCGGAGTCGAGATCGAGTGCGTGCGCTCCGACGTGCTCGAGCACGACGAGCTGCGCGAGCTGCTCGAGCAGGCGGTCGCGATGGCCGTCGGGGCGGCCGGCGAGGCGGGCCGAGGTGAGCTGCGGCCGCGCCCGCAGACGTGCGCGTTCAGGGGCGGCTGCATGTACCCCACCATCTGTCGGTGCGAGCGGTGACCAGCGGTCGCCCGCACGGTGTCGCGCTCACCGACGAGCAGCAGCACGCGGTCGCTCGCAGAGCCGAGCCGCTGCTGCTCTCGGCGGCGGCTGGAAGCGGGAAGACCTCTGTGCTCGTGGAGCGCTTCGTCGCGGCGGTCCGCGAGGATGGGATCGCGCCCGCGCGGATCCTCGCGATCACGTTCACCGAGCGCGCCGCGGGCGAGCTGCGGGCGCGAGTGCGCGCGCGCCTGCTGGAGCTCGGCGATCGTGAGGCCGCGCGGGACACCGAGGCTGCCTTCGTGGGCACGTTCCATGGCTTCTGCGCGCGGCTGCTGCGCGCACACTCGCTGGCGGCGGGGCTCGATCCCGGCTTCGCGATCATCGACGAGGGCCTGGCGGGACGCCTGCGTGATCTGGCGTTCGCGGCGGCGCTGCGGGAGTTCCTCGCCGGCGAGCGCGGCGAGGCGGTGGACCTGCTCGCGGCTTACGGCGTCGACCGCGCGCGCGCGATGCTCGAGCAGGTGCACAGAGAGCTGCGCAGCCGGGGCCAGCGACTTCCGCGACTGCCGCAGCCGCACGCGGACGACGTCGACGCCGCACAAGCTTGCACGTTGCTGGACGAGCTGCTGCACGGCTTCGGCATCGCCTACGAGCAGCTCAAGAGCGCCCGCGCGGCGGTCGACTTCGACGATCTGGAGCTGCTCGCAGCCGAGCTGCTGGCGCAGCGCGACGGCGTGCGCGCCGCGTGGTCGGATCGCTTCGAGCTGCTGATGGTCGACGAGTTCCAGGACACCAACCCCCGCCAGCTGGGGATTCTCGCGGCGTTGGACCGCGGCAACCTGTTCACGGTCGGCGACGAGCTGCAGTCGATCTACGGCTTCAGGCACGCAGACGTGAGCCTGTTCCGAGCGCGGCACGCCGAGCTGGAGGAGCTGGGCGGGAGCGTGCGCCTGACGCGGAACTTCCGCAGTCGCGAGCCGCTGCTCGACGTCGTCAACGCGGTGTTCGCGCAGCGCTTCTCCGCCTATACGCCGCTGGTCGCAGGCAGGAGCGACGCCACGTCGCTGGAGCTGGAGATGGAGATGGAGATGGAAGTGGAGCGACGGGCGCAGGCGATGCCTGGGCTTGGGTCGGTCGTGGAGCCCGAGGTGGAGCTGCTGCTGACGGACGTCCGCGGCTGGGATGAGCGGGAGGATCTCGCCGCGTCGATCGCCGCAGGGCTGCCCCACACGCAGCTCTGGCGTCAGGCGGAGGCCAGGATGCTGGCTCAGCGGGTGGCGGAGCTGGTGCAGGAACGACGCGCACGGGCCGGCGAGGTGGTGGTGCTGCTGCGCGCGGCTGGAGACCTGGAGGTGTTCGAGCGCGCCCTGCAGCTGCAGGGGCTGCGCACGCTGGCGGCCGTCGGCGCCTTCTGGGGGCACCAGCAGATCGGCGACCTGCTCTGCTACCTGCGGGCGCTCGCCAATCCGCTGGACGAGCGCGCGCTGTATGGGGCGCTGGCCTCGCCGCTGGCGGGCTGCTCGCGCGACTGTCTGGCGCTGCTCGCCGACGCTGCGCGTGTGGGCCGACGGGGCGTGTGGGAGACGGCGCTGGGCGCGGTCGGCGACGGAGCTGAGGTCGCCGAGCTCGAGCTCGCGCCTGGCGACCGCGCCGCGCTCGCGTCCTTCTGCGCCCGTCTGCAGGGCGAGCGCGCAGAGGCCTCGCGGCGAACGCTCTCACAGCTGATCGAGCGGGCGATCGACGCGAGCGGCTACCGCGAGCACGTGCTCGCGCTCGACTGGGCTGAGCGCCGGCTGGCCAACGTCCACAAGCTGCTGCGCCTTGCGCGTCGGTTCGAAGTGAGCGAGGGACGCGACCTGCGGGGCTTCCTCGACCACGTCGAGTATCTCGAGCAGGCCGTCAAGGTCGAGCCCGACGCGCCCGTCGAGGGGGTCGAGCCCGACGCCGTCCGGCTGATGACGATCCATGCGGCCAAGGGCCTCGAGTTCCCGGTGGTGTGCCTGGCCGACCTCGGTCGCCAGCCCAACACGCAGACACCGGATCTGCTCGTGGACGGCGAGCGCGTCGGGCTGCGGCTGGTGCGCCTCGACGGCGCCGGCTCCAGTCCCGCGCTGGACTACGAGGAGCTCTGCCGCGAGCGCCGCGCGCGGGAAGCCGAGGAGGAGGACAGGATCCTGTACGTGGCGATGACGCGGGCGCGCGAGCGCCTGCTGCTGAGCGGTGCGGTCGACTTCGCGCGCTGGCCCGGATCGCGCCTGGCTCCGACGGCGATCTCATGGCTCGGGCCGGCGCTGTCGGCCGATCTTCCCGCGCTCACCGAGGCGGGCCATGCGCCTGTGCACGACCTTCCGATCGACTCCCGCGGATCGGCGGTCGTGCGCTGCCGGCTGAACGCCCCGGCGACGGTCGGCACCGTCCTGCGCCTGGAGCGCATCGAGGGCGAGCCGGCCCCTTCGAGGCGCGCTGTCGCGGGCGAACAACTCTCCATCTACGCAGAAGGTGCGCCATCGTCTATACCCGACGAGGCCGCCGTACATACCATCGCTACCGAAGCCTGCGATGACGAACAACCGGACCAGCCCGCCGCCGGGGTGCCCACCCGCGGCGCGCCCGCGGGCGAGGTGCCCACCGGCGAGGCGCCCGCGACGATCACGCCGGCACTTGCTACGGAGACGCTGAGCTACACGTCGTTGAGCGAGCTGGAGCGCTGCGGCTACCGCTACTACCTCGAACGCGTGCTTGGCCTGTCCGAGGACCGAGCGGCGGCGCGAACCACCTCCGAGCACCAGGGCCTGGAGGCGCGCGCGCGAGGGACGCTGATCCACCGGCTGATGGAGACGCTCGACTTCGCCGGGTCCCGTCCGATCTCGCCCGAGGACGTGGCGGGCGCGGCCCGTGAGCTGGGGCTGCGCGTAGGGGAGCGCGAGCGCGCCGAGATCGCCGGGCTGATCGTTGCGGCGAGCGCGGTGGAGCTGGCCGGTCGGGTGGCGGCGGCGCGGACCGTGCGCCGTGAGCACCCGTTCGCGTTCTCCGCGGGGCCTCAGGCGCCCCTGATCACGGGCGTCATCGACCTGTTGGCGAGCGAGGCGGACGGCGCTGAGCTCGTGCTCGACTACAAGAGCGACCGGGTCGGCGCTGAGGTCGATCTGGAGGCGCTGGTCGAAAGCGATTACGGGGCGCAGCGCCTGCTGTACGCGCTGGCGGCTCTGCGCGGTGGAGCCACGAGCGTCGAGATCGTGCACTGGTTCCTGGAGCGCCCGCGCGAGTGGGTGAGCGCCTGTTTCGTGGCGGCCGACCGCGACGAGCTCGAACGGCGCCTGGCCGCGCGCGTCGAGCGTGTGGGGGACGGGGCCTTCGCGGTCAGCCCGCGGCCCCACCGGGGCTTGTGCCTCACCTGTCCGGGGAGAGCTGGCCTGTGTTCGTGGGATGAGAGCGAGACGCTGGGCGAGGATCCGGAGCCGCTGGGCGAGGATCCGGAGCACGAGCGCGCACGCGGCGGCGAGATCGCCGCGGACCCTTGAGCTCGGTGTTCTTGGCTCGCACTGCAGACCATTGATTTCGCGCGCGTCGGCTGGTTTGTGCGTGCTTTTCACTGCTACGCTTTCGGCTCCGCCTCAGGTGCCCGCCTGCCTGCGCGACGGTGGGCATGCCCGCTAAGTGGACTGCCCGCCCTTTGCCGGGATGCACCGCCCCAAGGGAGCACTTCCATGAACTCGCACATCACGCAGCCGCCAAAGGCCGTCGGACTCTACGACCCCCGCTTCGAGCACGACGCGTGCGGCGTGGGCATGGTCGCGCGACTGGACAACGTGCCCACCCACGAGGTGATCACGCGGGCGATCACGGCGCTGGAGAACCTCGAGCACCGCGGAGCCACCGGCGCGGACCCGTGCACGGGCGACGGCGCGGGGATCCTGATGCAGATGCCCGACGAGCTGCTGCGCGCGGTGGTCGACTTCGACCTGCCGCCGCCGGGTGCCTACGGCGTGCTGATGTGCTTCCTGCCGACCGACGCCGCCGCGCGCGAGCGGCTGGAGGGGCTGCTGGAGCGCATCGTGCTCGCCGAGAGCCAGCGACTGCTCGGCTGGCGCGACGTGCCGATCGACGAGCAGCACACCGGTGAGGTGGCCGCCGCCTGCCGGCCGGTGATCCGCCAGCTGTTCGTCGGGGCCGGCGCGGCGCAGGAGGGCGACCAGGACGCGTTCGAGCGCAAGCTGTACGTGATCCGCCGGATCAGCGACCTGACCGCGGAGGAGCCGGGCCTATACGTCACGTCGAGCTCCTCGCGCACGATCAACTACAAGGGCATGCTGATCAGCTACCAGCTGGGCAAGTTCTACACGGACCTCAGCGACGAGCGCACCAAGAGCGCGCTCGCGCTCGTGCACTCGCGCTTCTCGACCAACACGTTCCCCAGCTGGGAGCTGGCCCACCCCTACCGGGTGATCTGCCACAACGGCGAGATCAACACGGTGATGGGCAACGTCAACTGGATGCGCGCGCGCGAGTCGGAGCTGCGCAGCGAGCTATTCGGCGAGGACCTCGAGAAGATCCTGCCGGTCGTCACCGCCGGCAACTCAGACTCGGCGACGTTCGACAACGTGCTCGAGCTGCTGATGCTCGCCGGGCGCTCACTGCCGCACGCGGCGATGATGATGATCCCCGAGGCCTTCCGCGACCGCGACGACCTGCCCGACTACCTGAAGGGCTTCTACGCGTTCCACTCGTGCGTGATGGAGCCCTGGGACGGGCCGGCGTCGGTGGCGTTCACCGACGGCCGCGTGGTCGGCGCCACGCTCGACCGCAACGGGCTGCGTCCCGGACGCTGGGTGGAGACGACCGACGGGCACGTCGTGCTCGGCTCGGAGTCCGGCCTGCTCGACGTCCCGCCCGAGCAGATACGCCGGCTCGGGCGCCTGCAGCCGGGCAAGCTGTTCCTGGTCGACCTCGAGCGGGGGCGGATCGTCGAGGACGAGGAGGTCAAGCGCGAGGTCTCCACGCGCCATCCGTACGGCGAGTGGTTCGCGCGCAACGCCGTTGCCTTCGCCGATCTGCCGCCGTCCGAACAGGTGACGCTCTCCGATCAGCCGCTGCACCTGCGCCAGCGGGCATTCGGCTACTCCCAGGAGGACCTGCGGGTACTGCTCGCGCCGATGGCGATCGACGGCGCCGAGCCGATCGGCTCGATGGGCAACGACCTCTCGCTGGCGGTGCTCTCCGACCAGGCGCCGCCGCTGTTCTCCTACTTCAAGCAGCTGTTCGCACAGGTCACCAACCCGCCGATCGACCCGATTCGCGAGGAAATCGTGATGAGCCTGGCCACGAGCCTGGGCAACGAGCGCAACCTGTTCGACGAGACCCCCGAACACGCCCACAAGCTCCTGCTGGACCAGCCGATCCTGCTCAACCGCGAGCTCGAGACGCTGCGGAACGTCGAACACGACGTCTACAAAGCGCGCACGATCGACATCACCTGGCCGGCGGCCGAGGGGCCCGACGGGATGATCGAGGCGATCGAGCGCATCTGCCGCCAGGCGCGCGAGGCGATCGCCGAACGCGTCAACATCATCATCCTCAACGACCGCCGGATCGGGCCCAAGCGTGTCGCGATCCCGTCGCTGCTGGCGGTCGCGGCCGTCCACCATCACCTGGTGCTCGAGGGCACGCGCCTGCGCGCCGGGATCATCGTCGAGTCGGGCGAGCCGCGCGAGGTGCACCACTTCGCGACGCTGATCGGCTATGGCGCGAGTGCGGTCAACCCGTACCTGCTGCTCGAGACGCTCGACGAGATGGTCGCCGAAGGGCGCATCGTGTCGAGTGCCCGCCCGCCCGGGAATGGAGGCCCGCCAGCCCAGCCGGTCGCGCTCGGCGCCGAGGAGGCCGCGCAGAACGTGGTCAAAGCGATCGGCAAAGGGCTGCTCAAGACGATCTCCAAGATGGGCATCTCGACGATCCAGTCCTACCGCGGCGCGCAGATCTTCGAGGCGGTGGGCCTCGACAGGGAGCTGATCGACAAGCACTTCACGTACACGGCCTCGCGTATCGGCGGCGTCGGCGTCGACGTGCTCGCGGTCGAGGCGCTAGAGCGCCACGCGCGCGCGTATCCAGCGCCCCACGATTCGCTGCTGCCCGTCGGCGGCGTGTACGCGTGGCGGCGCGACGGCGAGCACCACATGTGGAACCCGGAGACGATCGCGCTCGTCCAGCACGCCGTGCGGGCCTCCAACGGCGACGTGGCCGCCGCGCTGCAGGGCGACCGCGAGGCGCATGCCGCGGTGCGCGAGAGCCCGGCGTTCGAGAAGTACCGCGAGTACGCGCGGGCGGTCAACGACGACGCCGCCCGTAAAGCGACCCTGCGCGGCCTGCTGCAGATCGGTGGCGACCACGATGGCCAGGCGATTGCGCTCGAGGAGGTCGAGCCGGCGAGCGAGATCGTCAAGCGCTTCTGCACGGGCGCGATGAGCCTCGGCTCGATCTCGCGGGAGGCGCACGAGACGCTCGCGATCGCCATGAACCGTCTCGGCGGTCGCTCAAACACGGGCGAGGGCGGGGAGGATCCCTCGCGCTTCACCCCCGACGCCAACGGCGACAGGCGTCGCTCGGCGATCAAGCAGGTTGCCTCCGGGCGCTTCGGGGTGACGATCCACTACCTGGTCAACGCCGACGAGCTGCAGATCAAGATGGCCCAGGGCGCCAAGCCGGGCGAGGGTGGACAGCTGCCGGGGCACAAGGTCGACGCGTACATCGGCTCGATCCGCCACACCACCCCCGGCGTCGGCCTGATCTCACCGCCCCCACACCACGACATCTACTCGATCGAGGACCTCAAGCAGCTGATCTACGACCTGCGCTGCTCCAACCCGAGCGCGCAGGTATCGGTCAAGCTCGTCTCCGAGGTTGGCGTCGGCACGGTCGCTGCGGGCGTGTCGAAGGCGAACGCCGACCGCGTGCTGATCGCCGGTCACGATGGCGGCACCGGCGCCTCGCCGCTGTCCTCGATCCAGGCCGCGGGCATACCCTGGGAGATCGGCCTGGCGGAGACCCAGCAGACGCTGCTGCTCAACAACCTGCGCTCGCGCATCGTCGTGCAGACCGACGGCCAGCTGAAGACCGGCCGCGACGTGGTGATCGCGGCGATGCTGGGCGCGGATGAGATGGGCTTCTCGACCGCGCCGCTGATCGCCACCGGCTGCATCATGATGCGCGCCTGCCATCTGAACACGTGCCCCGTAGGGATCGCGACGCAGGACCCGGAGCTGCGCAAGCGCTTCAAGGGCACGCCCGAGCACGTGGTCAACTTCTTCTTCTTCGTGGCCGAGGAGGTGCGCGAGATCCTGGCCTCGCTGGGCCTGCGCTCGCTGGACGAGGCGATCGGCAGGGTCGACCTGCTGGGCGCGAGTGCGGCGATCGAGCACTGGAAGGCGCGCGGCGTGGACCTCACCCATGTCCTCACCCACATCGAGCTGCCCGAGGACGCTCCGCGCCGGCGTGTGGAACCGCCCCCGGAGGTACTGCAGGACGCGCTCGACTGGGAGCTCGTCGAGCGCTCGCAGCCGGCGCTGAGGGAGCGCACCGGCCCCTCGGTCACCGGTGGCCGGGTCAAGCTCGAGCTGCCGATCCGCAACCGCAATCGCTGCGTCGGCGGCATCCTCTCCAGCCACATCGCCCAGCGCCACGGCGCCGAGGGCCTGCCCGAGGACTCGATCGTGGTCGACTTCGAGGGCTCGGCGGGACAGAGCTTCGCCGGCTGGCTGGCGCCCGGCGTCACGTTCACGCTGCGCGGCGACGCGCAGGACTACGCCGGCAAGGGGCTCTCCGGAGGGGTCTTCGCGATCCGCCCGCGCGAGGGCATGGGCGAGCACTTCAGGGCCGAGAACAACGTGATCGTCGGCAATACGGTGCTGTACGGCGCGACGGCGGGCAGGGCCTTCTTCCGCGGTCTCGCGGGCGAGCGCTTCGCCGTGCGCAACTCGGGCGCGTGGACGGTCGTCGAGGGCATCGGCGACCACGGCTGCGAGTACATGACCGGCGGGCGCGTGGTCGTGCTGGGGCCGACGGGACGCAACTTCGCGGCGGGCATGAGCGGCGGCGTGGCGTACGTGCTGGACGAGGACGGAACGTTCCACAAGCGCTGCAACATGGGCATGGTCGGCTTCGACGGTCTCACCGAGGCTGATGCGATCGAGCTGCGCGCGATGGTCGAAGAGCACCAGCGGCGCACCGATTCGCCGGTGGCTGCGCGCGTCCTGGAGGATTGGAGCGGGCTGCTCGACGGGGGCGCGTTCGTGAAGGTGATGCCCCACGACTACAAGCGCGTGCTGCGCGAGCTGGCCGAGGAAGAGGCGCTGGCGGCGCGCGCCGCGGGCAACGGTCGATCCGACGCGCTGCGGCCACTGGACGCGGTCGGCGAGACGGGCGCCTGATGGGCAAGCTCGGGGGCTTTCTGCAGATCGAGCGACACGGCATCCCTCAGCGGGACCCGGTCGAGCGCATACACGACTTCCACGAGTTCCTGCTGGTGCGCCCCGTCGAGGAGCTGCGCGAGCAGGGCGCCCGTTGCATGGACTGTGGCGTGCCGTTCTGCCACAACGGCTGTCCCCTGGGGAACCTGATCCCCGACTTGAACGACCTCGTCTACCGCGACCGCTTCGCCGATGCGATCGCGCAGCTGCACGCGACCAACAACTTCCCCGAGTTCACCGGGCGCCTGTGCCCCGCGCCGTGCGAGGCGGCGTGCGTGCTCGAGATCCGCGAGGGCGACGCGGTCACGATCAAACAGATCGAGAACGCGATCATCAACCGCGCATGGGAGGAGGGCTGGGTCACCCCGCAGCCTCCGCGCCGCGATCGCGAAACCGGTCAGGCGGTGGCGGTCGTGGGCTCCGGGCCTGCGGGCATGGCGGCGGCGCAGCAGCTGCGCCGCGCGGGCCACCGCGTGACGCTGTTCGAGCGCGACGAGGCGATCGGCGGGCTCGTGCGCTTCGGCGTGCCGGACTTCAAGATCGAGAAGACCGTCGTGCAACGGCGCGTCGAGCAGCTGGTGGCCGAGGGCGTGGAGATCCGCTGCGGCGTCAACGTGGGCAGCGACCTCAGCGTGGAGGATCTGCGCGACGGCTTCGACGCGGTCGTGCTGGCCACCGGCTCGCGCGTGCCGCGCGACCTGCCGGTCCCCGGCAGGGAGCTGGGCGGGGTGCGCTTCGCGATGGACTACCTCTACCAGCGCAACCGCTGGGTGGCGCGCGAGCTCGGTCCCGCGCCCACCGCCGAGCAGCCGGCGATCGCGCACGAGATCACGGCCGCGGGCAAGGACGTGGTCGTGATCGGCGGCGGTGACACCGGTGCGGACTGCGTCGGCAACTCGGTGCGCGAGGGCGCGCGCTCGGTGGTCCAGCTGGAGCTTCTGTCGGAGCCGCCGGCGCACCGGCCCGACGAGCGCACGCCGTGGCCGCAGTGGCCGCTCAAGTACAGGCTCAGCTACGCGATGGAGGAGGCACGCAAGCTGGGCGTGGGCGAGCAGGACTACTCGGTCACGACGGTCGCGTTCGCCGACGACGGCAGCGGCGCCGTCGCCGGCCTGCGCATCGCACAGGCCGAGCCCGAGCCGCCGTTCGCGCCGGTCGCGGGCACCGAGCGCGAGCTGCCCGCGCAGCTGGTGCTGCTGGCGATGGGCTTTCTGCACCCCGAGCAGGAGCTGCTCGACCAGCTCGGCGTGGAGAAGGACGGCCGCGGAAACGTCAGGTCGATCAAGCCGTACACGACCTCGGTGGACGGCGTGTTCGCCGCCGGCGACGCTCGTCGCGGCCAGTCGCTGATCGTGTGGGCGATCAACGAGGGCCGCCAGTGCGCGCGCATGGTCGACCGCTATCTCGCCGCGCAGCGACACGCGGCCGACGGCCAGGTGGCGTTCGCGCCCGAAGACTGCGGTCTGGCGGGCCACGCGGACGCGGACAACGGCCCGGAGGGCCCGCCCCAGCACGTAGGGCCGGGCATCGGCGCGCCCGACAGCTAGGCTTGAGCGCAATGAACGAGATGTCTCAGAATGGGCATCCAGCTGGCGGGGCGTCTGCGGGGGTGGAGCTCCCGAACGTGTGCCTGATCGGCGCCGGCTCGTCGGGGATCGCTGCCGTGAAGGCGCTGCACGAGCGCGGCATCCCGTTCGACTGCTTCGAGAAGTCAGACCGCGTCGGCGGCAACTGGGTGTTCGAAAACAGCAACGGCATGTCCGCCGCCTACCGCGACCTGTTCATCAACACCTCGCGCCCGCGCATGGAGTACTCGGACTTCCCGATGCCCGACTCCTACCCCGACTTCCCCCATCACACTCAGATCGCGGCGTACTTCGAGGCATACGTCGACCACTTCGGCCTGCGCGATCTGATCACGTTCGAGACCGGCGTGCAGCACGCCTCGCGCGACGAGCACGGTGTATGGACGGTCGAGCTCGACACCGGCGAGACCCGTCGCTACGACGCGCTGATAGTCGCCAACGGCCACCACTGGGACCCCCGCTGGCCCGAACCGGCGTTTGCCGGGGCCGACAGCTTCCCGGGCACGCAGCTGCACGCCCATTCCTATGTCGATAACTCGATCTTCGCGGGCAAGCGGGTCGTCGTGCTGGGGATGGGCAACTCGGCGATGGACATCGCGGTCGAGTCCTCCTACGTGGCCGAGCGCACATACCTGGCGGCGCGCCAGGGCGTGTGGATCATCCCCAAGTACGTGTTCGGCAAACCGGTCGATCAGATGCGCAACGACCCGCGCATCCCCTTCAAGATCCGCCAGCGCATGATCCAGCAGGTGATCCGCAGCTACGCCGGGCCGCCGGAGCGCTATGGCCTGCCGAAGCCCAACCATCGCTTCGGCGAGGCCCATCCGACGGTCTCCGGGCGCATCCTCGACCGCATCCAGCACGGCACGATCGCGCCGAAGCCGAACATCGAGCGCTTCGAGGGCTCACGGGTGCGCTTCGTCGATGGCAGCGAGGTCGAGGCCGACGTGGTCGTGTACTGCACCGGCTACAAGATCACGTTTCCGTTCTTCGACGAGGACCTCATCTCCGCTCCGGACAACCACATCGAGCTGTTCCGGCGGGTGTTCCACCCGGACATCCCGAACGTGTTCTTCATCGGCCTGCTGCAGCCGCTCGGAGCGATCATGCCGCTGGCCGAGGCGCAGGCGGCATGGGTGGGCGACTACCTCGTGGGCGACTACGCGCTTCCCGCCCGGGCTGACATGCGCGCCGACATCGACGCCGAACAATCGGCCATGCGCGCCCGCTACGTGGCCTCCAAGCGCCACACGATCCAGGTCGACTTCGAGGACTACCTGCACGCTCTGGCGAAGGAGCGGCGCACGGGCGGCGCACGCGCGCGCGCAAACGGGTATATCCCAGCGGCGTCATGCCGACCTTCTGTCGCCACAACCGCTTCGTAGAGCGCTGCCCGATCTGCAGCAAGACGCTGCCCGGCCGCTCGCCGGACACGGCGGCGGCCTCGCTACGCGCCAAGGCCTCCGGGCGCGCCCGCTCCAGCGGAGAGGGCGCCCAGCGCCGGCGCGCGCGCGGCGAGGGCGTGCGCGTCCGTCGCGAGGGGCGCGCCGAGGACGACGGCTACCGCTCGGAGCTGGTGCCGGGCCTGCGGGCCTCCGCCGACGCGCTGCGGCTGGTGGAGGAGATCGCGTTCTCCAGCGGACGGCTGCTCGCGCTCGCCGCCCAGCCGCCCGGGCTCTACGGCGAGGCGCGCACACTCGCGAAGGAGGATCTCGAGCGCGCGACGTGGACGTGCTTCCTGATCGCCTACCTGTGCCCGCTGGAGGGCGAGGATCCCTTCGCCGGCATCCGCCTCGCGCTGACGGGCGCTCCGTGGGAGCTCGCTCCGGGGAAGCTGCCAGATCTCGACGGCATCCCGCTCGGCCCGCGCAGCTCGCATGAGGAGCGTCGCGGCGCGGAGACGCTGACCGCCTACCGCCAGTGGGTGGCGCGTGGCGGCAGCGCGAGCGTCTCGGCGCAGTCGCAGCCGGGCGAGGGTTCGCAGGCGATCGCGTTCACGGGCGATCCAGCGTGGAGCCCCGCGCGCCGCTTCGAGCGCGTGTTCGAGCGGCTCGCGCTTCCGGGCTTCGCTCGCATGGGACGCTACGAGCTGCTGCTCACGCTCGGACGCCTCGGTCTGTACGAGCTGCTCCCGGATTCGCTGCACCTGGCGGGCGCGCGGGGACTCTCCTCGGACGACCTCACCACGCTGGCCGCCAAGCGCGTGTTCGGCATCGGTGATCCGCTGCTGCTGGAGCGCCGCGCGGTGGCGCTCGCGCAGGCCGTGTCGGTGCCGGTCGAGGCACTCGACCTCGCGCTCGCCAACTGGCATTCGGCGCAGCGTGCGACGCTGGGCTTCCCCAGCGAGACCCAGGACGGCGGCGCGTTCGAGCGCGCAGGCGACGCGCTCGGGCTCTGATCGGGGCTGCCCGCGGCCGCCCGCGCCGCACGAAAAGTGTCGTCCACACGGCCGCCTACAGTGCGTGGCGACCGTTGTTCCGAACCCCCGGGAGTCGCTGATGCCACTCTGTTTCATCGAGCCTCAGGACGCGATCCGCGTCATTGCCGAGTCCGTCGGACGCGAGGCGCGCCGCCAACTCGTGGGCGAGGTCGTGCGCGCATGGGTCGACGACATCCCAGACCAGGAACTGTCGGTGCACTACGCGAAGGCGATCGCCGATCTCGACGAGGACGACCTGCACCTGCTGGCCGCCTGGCACGCCTCGCTGGAGGTCGGCCAGCCGATTCCCAACACCGAGTTCCTCGTGGGCGTGTTCCCGAGCCTCGGCGAGAACCGACGGGAGGCGCTGAAGATAGCGGCGGGCTTTCGCGGCGAGGAGGCCTTCCAGGCGGGCGTCGCCGAGGACCAGGCGCTGGACACCGTGCTCCCGCGCCTGTCGAGCGAGCGGGCGATCGAGCTCGCCAACGAGTGCATACAGCTGTACATGTGGGATCGCTTGGGTTGCGATAACTAAGGAGCGCCGGTGCCGGCCGGGTCGCGGCTAAACTGGCAACTCATGGCTGAGATGACTGCTGCGCCCACCGAGGACGACGTGATGGATGCGTTGTCGAACGTGATCGACCCAGAGCTCGGGTTGGACTTCGTCGAGCTGGGGCTGATCTACGGGGTGGAGGTCGCCGAGGGCAACGTGCGCGTGACGTTCACGTTGACCACGCCCGGGTGCCCGATCGGCCCGCAGGTCAACGAACAGATCGAGGAGTTCGTGGGCGAACTCGACGGCGTCAAGACGGTCGAGTCCGAGATGGTCTTCACGCCGGCGTGGTCGCCGGAGATGATGAGCGAAGACGCCAAGTTCGCGCTCGGCTACTGAGTCGCCGTTGGGCGGTTAGACGGGCGCCGCGGCGGACTCGCGCGCGAGCGCGACGAAGTTGGCGAGTTCGGCGGCGATGTCCTGGCCGATCGAGTCGATGTCCGGGAGCGCGTCGAAGTCGCCGAGCAGGCCGAAGTTCATCTGGCCGTTGTAGGACATGATCGCGATCGCCAGGGCGTGGTTTTCGGGCAGGAAGGCCACGGGGATCGCATGGAGCATCTCGCGCCCGAGCACGTATAGCGGGAACTGCGGGCCGGGCACGTTGGTGACGATCAGGTTGAACAGGCGCGTGGAGAAGTTCAGCCGCGAGGCCTGCGCGAGGATCGTCGGCGGGGCGAAGTTCTGGGCACCTGCGATCACCTCCGCGCCGAGCGCCTGCTTGGACTCCTTGAGGCCGTCCATCGCGTTCGACACGAAGCGCAGCCGGTTGAGCGGGTCGCTGATGTAGATCGGCAGCGGGCCGCGCATGACGACGATCCGGTTTCCGCCCTGGTGATGCTCGCCCTCGGTGCGCACGGACACCGGCACGAGCGCGCGCATCTCGACACCCGCGGTGTGCCTGCCGCGGGAGATCAGGAACGAGCGCAGCGCGCCGGCGACCACCGCCAGGATGACGTCGTTGACGGTTCCGCCGAAGGCGTTCTTGACGGTCTTGAAGTCGGAGAGCTGGCTGGTCAATCCGACGAACCGCCGGTGTGGCCCGATGGGCACGTTCAGCGGGGTTTCAGGGGCCGGGTTCAGGCCGGCCCAGACGATCTCGCCGACGCCCTCAGCCGCCTCCCGCGTCTGCGACAGCGCGCGCTCGGGGTGGGCGAGCGCATCGAGCGCGCCCTCCGCCAGCGTCACTCCAGCGCGCGCCGCTCCCAGCAGGCCGGCGGCGATCAGGTGCGCGGTCCCCGGTTCGGGATGGGGCTGCCAGGGGCGGCCCGCGTAGGGGCTCTGTGGGGGATCAGGAGACAGGTCGAACAGCACCGTCGCCAGGTCTACGCCTGCGATGCCGTCGATCAGCGAGTGGTGGGTCTTGGTGATCAGCGCGAAGCGGTCGTCTTCCAGGCCCTCGATCAGCCACATCTCCCACAGCGGCTTGGAGCGGTCGAGCTGCTGGGAGAAGATCCGTGCGGTCAGGTCCTGCAGCTGCTCCCACTGCCCGGGAGCGGGCAGGGCGGTGTGGCGGACGTGGTAGTCGAGGTTGAAGCTCGGGTCGTCGATCCACACCGGACGTCCGCTGTCGAGCGCGGTGTACGCGAGCTTGTGGCGATAGCGCGGAACCAGGTGCAGTCGTCGCCGGATCTGTTCGAGGAACTCCTCCATGCTCGGCGGCGGGCCTTCGATGATCGTCAGCCCGCCGATGTGCATGTGCGAGACGGAGCTCTCCTGATGCAGGAACGAGGCGTCTACGGGAGTAAGCCGATCGAGGTGACGTTGGCTCATTGGACTTAGCGTACCGGGGCGCCCCCTACAATGACACCTGTGTCCAACAGTGTCGAGAAGCTGCTGCTGGCGGCGCCGCGCGGCTACTGCGCAGGCGTCGATCGCGCCGTGCAGACAGTGCAGCGCGCGCTGGAGATCCATGGCGCGCCGGTGTACGTGCGCAAGGAGATCGTGCACAACAAGCACGTCGTCGCCCAGCTGCGCGAGCAGGGGGCGATCTTCGTCGATGAGCAGACCGAAGTGCCCGAGGGCGCGGTGTGCGTGTTCTCCGCGCACGGCGTCGCCCCCAGCGTGCGCGCGGGCGCCAGCGAGCGCGGCCTGCAGACGATCGACGCCACGTGCCCGCTCGTCACGAAGGTCCATCGCGAGGCCGTGCGCTTCGCCCACGAGGGCTACACGATCGTGCTCGTCGGCCACGACGGGCACGAGGAGGTGGAAGGGACGATGGGCGAGGCGCCGGATCAGATCGTGCTGGTCGAGAGCGAGCAGGACGTCGATGAGCTGCACATCGAGGATCCCGAGCGGGTCGCCTACATCACCCAGACGACGCTGGCGGTAGATGAAACGAGCGCGATCCTCGAGCGTTTGCGCGAGCGCTTTCCCGCGATCGTGGGTCCCCGCACCGATGACATCTGTTACGCGACCACCAACCGCCAGGCGGCCGTCAAGCAGATGGCGGCGAACTGCGACCTGATGCTCGTGATCGGCTCGCGCAACTCGTCCAACTCGGTGCGCCTGGTGGAGGTGGCGCGCGATTGCGGCACCGAGGCCCACCTGATCGACGCCGCGCGCGAAGTCCAGGAGCATTGGCTGAAGGGCAGACGCGTGGTGGGCATCTCCTCGGGCGCGAGCGCGCCCGAGGAGCTCGTGAGCGAGTTGGTCGACTTCTTCCGCGCGCGTGGCGTGCGCGACATCTCCGAGTTCGACGTGATCCGCGAGGACGTGCGCTTCATGCTCCCCAAGCAGATACGCGAGGCCGTAGCGGGGGCAGCGCGCCCCGACGGTGTGGTCGGGGCCGCCTGATCTCTGCCGGCGGGGGAGCAGCGCCGGCTGGCAAGCGAACGCGTCGGTAGCGCGAGCGCCCGCTGTTAGCCATGCGCACGCTGATCGTCTCCGACCTGCATCTCGGGAGCACGTCGCGCTCGGACCTGCTGCGCCGCGCCGAGCTGCGCGCCCCGCTGCTGGAGGCGCTCGCCGACGTCGATCGCGTGGTGCTGCTCGGGGACGTGCTCGAGCTGCGCCACGGGCCGATGCGCGACGCGATGGCCGCCGCGCGGCCCTTCTTCGAGGATCTCGGCCGAGCGCTTGCGGGCCGCGAGCTCGTGGTCCTCGCCGGCAATCACGACCACGCGCTCGTCGACCCGTGGCTTGCGCACCGTGGCGAGGAGCACGAGCCGCCGCCGCTGGGCGTCGAGCAGCTGCTGGACCCCGCGCAGGCCTCGCCCGCGATGCAGCGGATCGCTGGATGGGTCTCGCCCGCGCCGATGCGGGTGGCCTACCCGGGACTGTGGGTGCGCCCGGATGTGTACGCGACCCACGGCCACTACCTGGACTGCCATCTGACTGTTCCAACGCTCGAGCGGCTAAGCGCAGGCGCGATGGCACGACTGCTGGGCAGGTCCCCGAGCTCGTTCCACTGCGTCGGCGATTACGAGGCCGTCGGGGCGCCGATGTTCGCGTGGCGGGACACGGTGGCCAGAGACGCCCGCACGGGAGCCGCGCTCAACGGCGCCGCCACCGTCACCGCCTGGGACGCGCTCAGGGGCACCGCTGCGCGTGACGGCCATGCTCGCCGCGTGCCCGCGCAGTGGCTGCGCCGTCATGCGATCGCCGCGGCCTTCCCGCTGGCGGTGGCCGCCCTCAACCGCGCGGGGATCGGTCCGCTGCGTCCGGACATCTCGATGAGCGAGCTGCGTCGAGCTGGGCTGCGCGCGATGGGCGAGGTCGCCGCGCGCCTCGACCTCGGCGATGCGTACGTCGTCTTCGGCCACACCCACCGCGCGGGGCCGCTGCCCGGCGACGCGCCCGAGGAGTGGCGCGGTCGCGGCGGCGCTCGGCTCGTGAACGCCGGCAGCTGGACCTACGCCAGCGTCTTTCTCAGGGGCGCGCCCGGCGAGAGCCCCTACTGGCCGGGCACGTGCGTGCTCGTCGAGGACGACGGTCCGCCGGTGATCAAGCGCCTGCTGCAGGACCGCGCGCACGCGCAGATCGCGAGCCCGCCCCGTCCCAGGTCGCCTCATCGACGCGCCTGAGGGCGTCTCGGAGAAGACCGGTGGCCGCGGTGTTCGCTCGGACGGTGAGTGGAGCGGGTCAGGCCTTTGGAAGCTCGACGTTCTCGAATGCGAGAACCTCGGCGAGCCTGTCGAAGTGGGTGTCGCGGTGAAGTAGTGCGATGCCGCCGTGCTCGGCAGCGGCTGCGGCAATCAGCGCGTCGGTTAGCGGCACGCGGTGATACCCGTCGCCTCTCAGCAACTCGACAGCATCCACCGCAGAGTCGCTTACGACTCGTTGTCCGTCAGCTGCTCGACGCGCTCGAGCGTATCCCGATCCAGCCCGTCCGTGCTAAACACGCGCTCGGCGAGCCGCCGCCGCCGCTCAGCGTGCTCCTCGTCGCTCAACGCAGGCTTCTCAGCCGTCGGTGTGGTGCTCAAAACAGGATGCCTCACCATTCCAAGGGTAGCGCCCGAACACGACAGGAACCCGACCGACGGACGCATGCCGGGAGCTGGGCGGCGTCGCTCACCGGCGACCCTGCCCGGCTGCACGCAGACCGAACGTTTTGGTGCGCCCGAGTGGACTCGAACCAGCGCCCCGTCCGGGAGTTAGGCAGCCCCCGGCGTAAAGCACGTGGCCAGGCAGCTGACGTTGGTCCCGATCTCCAGGTTCAGCATCCCCACCGTGTGGCGCTCGTGCTCCAGCAATCGGTATGCCCCGGGGTGATCTACGGTCAACTCGTACCCTCCGGCCGCGGCGCCGCCGTTCACCGTGACTGCGCCTGCGCCGTCGAGCACGGCCCACACCCCGCCGGCTTCGTAGGGGCCCGAGTACGCACCCTCCTGGTCCTGCGTCTGCGGTACGAGCTCCGCTTCGGGGGCGTCCTCCGCGCGCAGTGGCGCGAGTGGCTCCTGTTGCACATCCAGCAGCTCTTGGATCGCGAGCTCGGTCTCCGCGTAGGCGCCCTCGCCGAAGTGGTACTCGAACAGTCGCGCGCGTCCGTCGAACAGGTAGCGCGCCGGCCAACCCTCGTTCTCGTAGTCCTGCCACACCTCGAACTCGCTGTCGATCAGCACCGGATAGGAGATGCCAAGCCGCTCGACAGCGTCCCTGACCGCCTGCTCGGGCTGAGACGCCTCGAAGCCCGGGCAGTGCACCCCGATCACCCGCAGGCCCTCCGCGCCGTAGCGCTCGTGCCACGCCTGCATGTACGGGAGCGTGCGCAGCGAGCTCGGGCGGCAGAAGTCCCAGAACTCCACCAGCATCGGCCTGCCCTGCTGGATGATCGACTGCGGGCCGCCATTCACCCACGGCAGCTTCGTCGGGAACAGCGGCGCAACGATGTTGTCTACAGGCGCGCGCAAATCGCGCAGCTATCCAATGCTGCCGACCATCTCCAGCTGTATGAGACGGTTGAGCTCGACCGCATACTCCATCGGCAGCTCCTTGGTCACCGGCTCGATGAAGCCGTTGACGATCATCGCCGCCGCCTCGTCCTCGGTGAAGCCGCGCGAGCCCATGTAGAAGAGCTGGTCGTCGGAGATGCGCCCGACCGTCGCCTCGTGTGCGACCGTCACGTGCGGGTTCTGGATCTGGATGTCGGGCCAGGTGTCGGATTTCGATTCGCCGTCCATCATCAGCCCGTCGCACTGAACGCGCGCTTTCGAGCCGGCCGAGTTGTGGCCCATCTTGACCAGGCCGCGGTAGCCCATGATGCCGCCGTCCTTGGAGATCGACTTGGCGAGGATGTTCGACGTCGTGTTCGGCGCCAGGTGCACGACCTTCGCGCCGGTGTCCTTGTGCACGCCTTTGCCCGCCACGCCCACGTTCAGGTGGTCCGCGCGCGCGCCCTCGCCCATCAGGAACGAGCCGGGGTACAGCATCACGTACTTGGCGCCCATCGAGCCGCCCACCCACTCGACCGTGCCCTCGGCCTCGACGACAGCGCGCTTGGTGTTGAGGTTGTAGACGTCCTTGGACCAGTTCTGCACGGTCGTGTAGCGCGCCTTGGCGCCCTCGTGCACGAAGATCTCGACGACCGCCGAGTGCATCGAGTTGACGCTGTAGGTCTGCGCCGTGCAGCCCTCGATGTAGTTCACCTCCGAGCCCTTGTCCGCGATGATCAGCGTGTGCTCGAAGGTGCCCTCGCCGGCGCCCTCCATGCGGAAGTAGGACTGGAGCGGCAGGTCGCACTTGACGCCCTTCGGGATGTAGCAGAAGGCCCCGCCGGACCAGACCGCGCCGTGCAGCGCCGAGAACTTGTTGTCCTGCGCCGGCACGCACTTGGTCATGAAGTATTTCTGCACGAGCTCCGGGTACTCGGTGATCGCCGTGTCCATCGAGCAGAACAAGATCCCCTGCTTGGCGTACTCCTCCTTCAGGCCCTCATACACGGGCTCCTGGCGCCACACGCCGACCACGCCCGCGAGATGCTCGCGCTCGGCCTGGGGGATGCCGAGGTCCTCGTAGGTCTGCTTCATGTCCGCGGGCACGTCGTCCCAGCTGTTGAAGCGACCGGCGGTCGGGGGCGAGTACAGGACGAGGTCGTCGAGGTTCAGGCCGCTCAGGTCAGGTCCCCACGTCGGGATCGGCTTGCGTTCGAAGATCTCCAGCGACTTCAGCCGTTTCTCGGCCATCCAGTCGGGCTCGCCCTTGATCTTCGAGAGCTCGGTCACGACCTCGCGCGAGATGCCCTGGCGGGCACGCAACTGACCCTGCTCGTCCTCGACTATCGGGCTGGGCTTGTCGATCTTCGTGCGGTCAATCGTGGCCATGAGGCTCCTCGCTGGCGGTCGGCTTGGGAATCCTGTGCTCCGGAGTAGGAATTGTATCGAGCGACCGGCCGTCGCCGGGCGTGGCGGGGAGCGCGCGCGACCGGCCGCGGGCCGTGGCTCTCACATGGCGGAACGATCGCGATCACGTGACTCGTCGCTCTATGCGATGCTTATGCTGGCGACACGAGGAGGCGGGGGAGAAGTGCATGGGGGCGGGGCGCGTGGCTTGGGCTTGGCTTAGGCGGGCGCACAAGGGGGACCAGGCAGCCGGGCCGGACGCTGGCGCAGATGAGCCGCACGCGTCCGCAGCCGCTCCGGCCGTGCCGACTGCGCCGGCCGAGAACGGACAGGGCGCAGCGGCCGAGAAGGACGACGGCGGCCTGCTCGAGCAGGTTCCGGCCGGACCGCGCTGGCGTGCGATGCGCGAAGTCAAGCGTCGCACGATTCGCTACGTGCTCTACGGCGCGCGACCGGCGCCGCTCCCCAGCCGTCACGGGCTCCTCGAGATCCCCGAGGCGGGCAAGCTCGGCATCTGCTGCTCCGGCGGAGGCATCCGCTCGGCCGCGTTCAACCTCGGCGCGCTGCAGGTGCTGCAGGAGCGAAAAGAGCTGGAGAAGGCTTCCTACCTGGCGGCCGTCTCCGGCGGCTCGTACATCGCCGCGGCGTTCTCCATGGTGGCGCTTACGTGGCGGAGCAAGGACAGGCCCGAAAACCCGAGTGAACCGGGATACGACGACTCCGATCCGAAGGCATTCCCGAGCGAGGAGCCGAACGCGCCGGCGGGCGCCGACCCGAACGCGCTCCCGGGCGCCGACCCGGCGACGCACAAGCTTCTGGCCCCGTTCGCCAAAGGCTCGCCCGAGGAGCAGTACCTGCGCAACCGCACCTCCTACATGGCTCCGGACGGCGCCGCGATCGTCTACGTCGTCCTGCGCGCGCTGCTCGGCCTCGCGTTCAACCTCGTGTTCGTGTCGCTGCCGCTGTTCGCCGCCGGCCTGCTGCTCGGCGAGATCGTCTACCGGCCACACCTGCCGCATCTGCTCGGCGCGTGCGCGCGGCACGCCGGCGGCTGCAAAACGGACATCGGCTGGTGGTGGGCGCTGCCGGCAGGCGTTCTAGCGCTCGGGGCGCTACTGGCGCTCACCGGGATGCTCCGCAGCACCCGCGACAACAGCGGCAGGCTGCTCGTGACGTGGTCCACGCGCCTGCTCTTCTTCGCCGTCCTGTTCGCCTTCCTGATGCTCGCCACCCCCGCCCTCGTGGACCTGTTCCGTCATCACGCGGTGAAAGCCTCCTCCAGCTCCTCGGGCGCCCCCAGCAGCGTCGGCATCGTCAGCGCAGGCGCCGGGGTTGCGGGGCTCGTACTCGGCGTGATAAGTCAGCTGCGCCAGGCGCTGGCCACGCCCAAGAAGGCGTATGAAGAGCTCGAAAAAGGCGCCAAATGGCTGCGCTCGCTCAGCTCGGGGACGAAGCTCGCGATCGCCTACCTCGCAGGCGGGCTGGTCGGTCCGGCGTTGCTCGCCGGCGTGTACGTGTTCGGCGTCTCCGTCGCCCTGGCCAACTCGCCCCACGGCCCGCGCACGTGGGTGTTCGTGGTTGGTGGCGGCGCCGTCGCGCTGTTCGTGCTCCTCTACAGCGTCGCGGACGTCACCAGCTGGTCGCTGCACCCGTTCTACAAGCGGCGCCTGTGCACCGCCTTCGCGCTCAAGCGCATCTACCCGGTCGACATGAACGCGCGGGAGAAGGAGCGCTTCGAGGCGCTCAGGCGCGAGGGCGAGGCGCAGCGCGAGGGCGGGGCGCAGCGCGAGGGCGGGGCGCAGCACGAGGGCGAAGCCCCGATCGCGATCGAACGCGACTACGACCAGCTCGTGCGGCTGTCGGCGACGACGGTGACCGGGCGTCCGTGGCCGACGCTGCTCGTATGCGCCGCCGCGAACATCTCCGACGGCGGCGCCACGCCTCCGGGCCGGCGAGTGACAAGCTTCACCTTCAGCCCCCACGCCGTCGGCGGCCCACTCGTCGGCGCCATCGCCACGATCGAGCTCGAGCAGGCCTTCGGCGTGCCCTCCCCGGAAGGCTGGAGGAAGACGGCCCGCAAAGCGCTCTTCGCCAGGAGGCTCGTCGGCCTGCGTTCCGAGCCGCGCCGGCGCACGAGCGACTTCTCGCTGCCCGCCGCCGTCGCCATGTCCGGCGCCGCGGTCTCTCCGTCGATGGGCAAGCTCACCCGGCGCCCATACACCTTCCTGCTCGCGCTCACCAACATACGCTTGGGCGTGTGGGTGCCCAACCCGCGCTGGGTCGCCGACAAGCGCGAGGGCAACAAGCGGATCCGGGTCTTGGGTCGCCCGCGACCCTCCTACCTGTTCAGGGAAATGCTCGGTCGCAACTGGATCGGCGGCAAGTACCTGTACGTGACCGACGGAGGCCACTACGAGAACCTTGGGCTGGTGGAGCTGCTGCGGCGCGGGTGCAGGCAGATCTACTGCTTCGACGCGAGCGGCAGCGACGGCGGCGAAGCGCTCGGCGATGCGATCGCGCTCGCGCGTAGCGAGCTGGGGGTCGAAATCGGCACGCTCAACCCCACGCCGCTGCTCCCGAGCAAGGACACCGACCAAGCCGCGCAGATGGTCGTGAGCGTGGAGTTCCAATACCCCGGCGACGCGCCTGACGAGGAGCCCTGCCGGCTCGTCTACGCCCGCAACGTGCTCACCAAGGGCTCGCCCTGGGATGCGCTCGCCTACCACCAGGCGGACACGCGCTTCCCCGACAACCCGACCGTCGACCAGCTGTACACCGACCAGAAGTTCGAGGGCTATCGCGTGCTCGGCGAGCGCGCCGGTCAGGCCGCGTTCAAAGAGATGCGCGAATGAGGTCCTCGACTGGCTTTGGCCCCACCTGCGTTCGGTAGGAAGGAGGTAGTAAGATGTCGGACATGGCCGTTCAGAAGCTGTCCGTTGGGCTGGAGGAAGATGTCGTGCACGCGGCCAAGGAGGCCGCCGAGCGCCGCGGCATCAGCCTGTCCGCCTGGTTGAACGAAGCCTCCCGCAACGCGTTGGCGATAGAGGACGGTCTGGTCGCCATCACGGAGTGGGAAGCGGAGCGTGGGCCGCTCGCCGATGATGCGCTCGCCGCCGCCGACGCTGTGCTCGACCGTGCCCTCCTCGCCCGCGTCGCGTGAGCGGCGTCACCTACGATGCCGGCGCCCTGATCGCGGCTGAGCGCAACTCGCTCTCGATGTGGGCTTTGCATCGACGTCTGCTCGAGCGCGGCGTTCGTCCGACGCTCTCGACGGCCGTGCTCGGCCAGGTATGGCGTGGGGGGCCGCAGGCGCAGCTCTCGCGACTGCTGCGGGGCTGCCGCGTCGCGCCGCTCAGCGAGCCCGAGGCGCGGGCCGCGGGGGCGGCGCTCGCGAGCAGCCGGTCCAATGACCTCGTGGACGCGGTCGTCGTCGTCACAGCGCTCGCGCGGCAGGATCTGATCGTCACCAGCGATCCCGACGATCTGCGGCGGATCGCCGGCGCGATCGGCGGCACCGTTGCATTGCACGTCGTGTGAGCTCGCCGATCAGCCATCGTCAGTCACAGCTCGTCCAGCGTGCGGCCGCTGAGCGCCGACGCGGGCTGTTCAGTGACGACGTCCGAGCCGGGGCGCGCCTCATCGTCGCGGCGCTTGATCAGCAGCCACTGGGGCTTGTCGGACCTTGCGCGGCCGGGTTCCGTGCGCTGCAGCGCGAAGCCGCCGCGGAGCTTCTCGCCGTGCAGGACGAACACCGCGTGCCCGCGGTCGAGCGCCTCCGGCCACGGCACCCTGCCGCCCTGCTCGTAGTGGCCGCGGTCCCACACCACCACGCCTCCGTGCTCCGTCACGCCCTCGAAGGCGTTGTTCGCGATCCCGTGGTCGTCGACCTGGACGGCCAGACGCTTGACCGACTGGTCGAGCGACGGGCCCTTGGGCAGCGCCCACGAGCGCATCACCCCGGCAACCTCGAGGCGCAGGTCGAAGTGGCGGGTCGTGGCCGCGTGCTGCTGCACCACGAACACGCCCGCGCTCACACCGCGGATCGCGAACTGCTCGTGGCCCTCGACCGCTACTTCGTGCACGGTCACGTCTGCCACCGCGGCCGCGCGCGGACCGTCGCGCAGGAACGAGATCAGCGCCTCGATCGCCGTCGCCAAGCCCTCCGCATGCACGACCACGGTGCCGTCGTCGGCGTTGCGCACCCAGCCCATCAAGCCGAGCTTGCCAGCTCGGCCTCTGGTCGCCTCACGGAAACCCACGCCCTGGACGCTGCCGGCGACCACGGCGCGGATCGCCCGGGAGCTGGGGAGGTCAGCTGGTGAGGTCATTACCCACCTGGCATGCCCAGCGCGCCAGTGTCAGCTCACGCGGGCCAGTCGTGGTCGCCCGTCACCGCGCCCCGCACGACCTTCAGGTTCAGCAGCGCGCACTTGCGCCGCGTCGCCGACACCGGGATGCCGAGCAGGTCGATCATCCAGTCGGCGTCCAGCTGGCCGACCTGCTCCAGCGTCATGCCCTTCAGCTCGTCTGACGCAATCGACGCCGACGCCTGCGAGATCGCGCAGCCGTGGCCGTGGAAGCGGATGTCCTCGATACGGTCGTCGACGACGCGGATGTGCACACCCAGCTCATCGCCGCACAGGGGATTGTGCTCGAGCGCCTCCAGGTCGTGCGGCTCGAGCTCGCCGAAGTTGCGCGGCTGCTTGTAGTGGTCGAGGATGTAGTCGCGGTACAGGTCGTCCATGTCGCGGTCACCTACTCCGCGGCCGGTGTATAGCCATGGTCATACGCTCTTGCTTGGCGGAGTGCACGTGTCATCCGCCTAGTCCGAACACCTCGCGTCCGGCCATCAGCGCGTCGATCAACGCGTCGATGTCCGAGCGGTCGTTGTAGACGCCCACGCTCGCGCGCGCCGTCGCGCTCACGCCCAGGCAGCGCATCAGCGGCTGCGCGCAGTGATGGCCCGCGCGGATGCACACGCCCGCGCGGTCGCACAGCTCCGCCACGTCGTGGGGGTGCATGCCGTCGATCGTGAACGACGCCAGGCCGCCGCGGCGCTCAGCCGTGGGGGGGCCCACCACGCGCAGGCCCGGCACCTCCGCCAGGCGCTCGAGCATGTACGCCGTCAGCGCCCGCTCATGCGCGCGCACGCGCTCCATCCCCAGCTGCTGCAGGTACTCGACCGCCGCGCCCAGGCCGACCGCCTCCGCGATCGGCGGCGTGCCCGCCTCGAACTTGTACGGCAGCTCGTTCCACGTCGTCTGCTGGAAGTCGACCGACGCGATCATGTCGCCGCCCGTCAGGAAAGGCTGCATCCGCTCGAGCATCTCGGCGCGGCCGTGCAGCACGCCGATGCCCGTCGGCCCGAGCGCCTTGTGGCCGGTCCACGCGTAGAAGTCCGCGCCCAGCGCCTCCACGTCGACCGGCAGCTGCGGAACCGCCTGCGCACCGTCCACCAGCGACACCACGCCCGCCGCACGCGCCCGCGCCGTCATCTCCGCCACCGGGTTGATCGTGCCGAGCACGTTCGACACGTGCGCGAACGCCAGCAGCCGCACGTTCCCCAGTGACAGCTCCCCGTCCAGCTGCTCCAGCGACAGCTCGCCGTGCTCGTCCACATCCAGGTAGCGCAGCGTCGCGCCGCGCTCGCGGCACAGCACCTGCCACGGCACGAGGTTCGCGTGGTGCTCCATCTGCGTGATCAGCACCGCGTCGCCCGGGCCCACGTGCGCGCGCCCCCACGAGTACGCCACGAGGTTGATCGCCTCGGTCGCGTTCTTCGTGAAGATCGTCGTCTTCGGCTGCCCGCCCACGAACGCCGCCACCCGCTTGCGCGCCTCGTCGTAAGCCGCGTCCGCCTCCTGCGCCAGCGCGTACACGCCGCGGTGCACGTTCGCGTTGTGGTTGCGCAGGTGATCGGCCAGCGCGTCGATCACCACCTGCGGCTTCTGCGAGCTTGCGCCCGAGTCGAGATATATAAGCGGCCGCCCGCCGAAGGTGCGGGAGAAGATCGGGAAGTCACTGCGAACGCCCGCCAGAACCCCGGAGGGGTTCTCTATAAAGAGGTCGTTCTCAGCGACTGATGGCATACGCCTCGATGTCCTCGCGCGCCGCCGCCAGCTTCTCCTGGACCCGGTCGCGCACGAGCTGCTCCAGCGCCTCGTCCTGCAGCTCCGCCACCAGCGGCTCGAAGAAGCCCTCCACGATCACCCGCACCGCCGCCGGGCGGTCCAGGCCGCGCGTCTGCATGTAGAAGATCGCCGTCTCGTCCAGCTCGCCGACCGTGCCGCCGTGCGACGCCGACACGTCGTCCGCCGACACCAGCACCGACGGGATCGCGTCCACGCGCGCCTTCGGCGAGAGCATCATCGTGTGGATCTGCAGGTACGTGTGCGTCTGCTGCGCGCCCGGGTCGATCTGGATCAGGCCCTCGAAGCTCGCGCGGCTCTCGCCCGTCGCCGTGCCGCGCCAGTGCACGTCCCCGCCAGACGGCCCCGTCTCGTGCAGGTCCACCGCGAACACGTCCAGGTGCTCGTGCTCCTCGGTGAAGAACAGGCCGCGGAACGCCATGTCGCCGCCCTTCTCCATCACCGCCAGCTCCAGGTGCTGGCGCACCAGGTGGCCGCCCAGCAGTGCCGGCAGCCAGTGGCAGTACGCGTCGCGCCCGACGCCCACGAAGCGCGTCGAGGAGTCGTACACCTCGCCCGAGCCCCAGTCCTGGAACTGCGCCAGGCGGCAGCGCGCGCCATCCTGCAGATACAGCTCAAACGCGCCCGCGTGCAGCGCCTGGCCCTCGAAGTCCTCAGCCAGGTCGTACTCATGCACGCGGAACTCGCTCGTCGGGCCTCCGAGCACAAGCGTGCGCCCGTACTGCGCCACACCCGGCCGGTCGATCGCGTACACGATCTCAAACGGCTCCTCAACGACCACGCCCTGCGGCACGTACAGGAACGCGCCGCCCGTCCAGAACGCCGCGTTCGCCGCCTCCAGCTTGTGGCGGTCGATCGGCAGGCGCTTGCAGTACCACTCCGACACCAGCTCGCCATGCTGCTCGAACGCCTGCTCCAGCGAGCACAGGATCACGCCGCGCTCCGCCAGCGCCTCGTTCAGCTCCACCTGCACCACCGCGCCCGCGCTCTGCACGATCCGCCCCGCGCGCGGGCGGTCCGGGAGCGTGCGGCTCACGACCTCCGGCACGCCGTGCTCCTGCACGCTCGTCTCCAGCGCGTCGAGGTCGAGGCTCTGCAGGCTCGTCGACCAGAAGCCCGACCGTCGCCACACCGGCAGCTCCGAGTCCTCGTAGGCCCTCAGCGCAGCCTCGCGCAGCTGCGCCAGCGTGCGTCCGTCGCCCGCGCCGGCTCCCGCCAGCGCGTGGTACAGGCTCGCCTCGCGGTGGCGGCCCGCCTTGACCTGCACGGGGGTTGCGCCGTTCGTCCTCGCGCCGTCCGCGCTCGCGCCGTTCGGGGCCGCGCTCATGCCGCCAGCTCTGGCTGTCCGCCGAACTCCTGGCGGATCTGGTCGTAGCCCTCGCGCTCCAGGCGTTCGACCAGCTCCACGCCGCCCTCCAGCACGATCTTCCCGTCCATCAGGATGTGCACGAACTCGGGCTTCACGTAATGCAGGATGCGCTGGTAGTGGGTGATGATCAGCGCGCCCAGCCCCTGCTCGTCGTGCAGACGCTGCACGCCCTCCGCGACCGTGCGCAGCGCGTCGATGTCAAGGCCCGAGTCGGTCTCGTCGAGAATTGCGATGTCGGGAGCCAGCATCGCCATCTGCAGGATCTCCGCGCGCTTCTTCTCGCCGCCCGAGAAGCCGTCGTTGAGGTGGCGCGAGGTGAACGCTTTATCCACGTCCAGCAGCTCGATCGCGTGCTGCAGCTGCGTGCGGAACTCCTTCACCTGGATCGGCTCATCGCGCTTGGCGTTGATCGCCATGCGCAGGAAGTTCGCCACCGACACGCCCGGGATCGACACCGGGTACTGGAACGCCAGGAACAGGCCCGCCTTCGCCCGCTCGTGCGGCTCGGCCTCGGTGATGTCCTCGCCCTTGAACACGATCGAGCCCTCCGTGATCTCATACGCGGGATGGCCGAGCAGCGTGTTCGCCAGCGTCGACTTGCCCGAGCCGTTGGGGCCCATCAGCGCGTGTATCTCGCCACGGTTGATCTCCAGGTCGACGCCGCGCAGGATCTCGCGCTCGTCCGTGCGTACGTGCAGGTCTTTGATCTCTAGGTCGGCCATGTCTTGTGGTCAGGCTCCGGTCGTCAGGGGTTGAATTTGCAGGGGTGGCAGGGTCGCCGCCACGGGCATCGCCGGCGCCAGCAGGTCCGCGAGCGTCGTCTCGCGCAGCGTGTTCACGATCGAGAAGCGCACGCGCGTCCACAGCAGCTTCGTCGGGCAAGTGTGGTCCGGACTGGACTCGCGCGAGCACACGATCGAGCCGTCCGCCGCCTGCGAGATGCACTCGATCGGCGCGATCGAGCCCTCCAGCGCCTCCACCACCTCCGCCATCGTGATCTCGCTCGACGGGCGCGCCAGCATGTAGCCGCCGCGCGAGCCCCGCCGCGAGTCCACCAGGCCCGCCTTGCGCAGGCGCGCGACCAGGTGCTCGAGATACGCCAGCGGCAGGCCGTCGTGGGCGGCGATCTCCGCCAGCGGTATCGGCTCTCCGCCGGCGCGCCGCGCCAGCTCCACCATCACGCGTACGCCGTACTCGGCCTTGGTTGAGAACATCATCGCAAGATTTCCTACCTCGCAGCTAGGGTATCAGGGGCGGGCGGGATCTCCATCCAGCTTTAGGACGTCGTGGCTGAGCGCTTCCGGCGTCAGCTCTTCGGACTCGAACAGCACCCGCTTCTCGCCCGAGCGGTCGAGCAGCAGCACCGACGCGTACTCGTCGAACTCGCGCGCGCCGACGCTCGCCGGCTTGATCCCGTACGCCCGCCAGATCGAGCGCAACTGCGCGAGCGAGCCGGTCAGGTACTGCACCCGCCCCGTCAACGACACTTCCGAGAGGAAGCTCCGCACGTGCGCCGGAGAGTCCGCCGTTGGGTCGGCGCTCACGATCAGCACGGTGGGCCGACGCGCGTGTTCCCCTTCCAGTTCGTCCAGCGCCCCGCGGATCTGCTGCGCGATCACCACGCACGTGTCCCCGCACGTCGAGTACAGGAACGTCAGCAGCACCACCTGGCCGCGGTAGTCGCCGAGCGACACCCGGCGGCCGTACTGGTCGGTCAGCGTGAAGCTCGGAGCGCCGATGCCCGCCGGAAACGGTGCGCCGTCGAATCCCGATTCAGGGCCAGTCGAGAAGCCGGAGGAGCTCGTCGAGGACGAGCCGTGCCCGGAGCAGCCCGAGAGCATCGCCGCGAGCGCCGTCGCGAGCACGAGCGCAGCGTTGCGCCGTCGGCTGAGCATGCCGGGGAGGGTAGGGGAGGGCGGGGAAGGCGGGCGTCCGTCGCGCGGCGTATCTTCAGAGGATGCTCCCACGCACGCGCTCTGCGGCGGTGACGGCCCGGAAGCTCGCGGGTGCGCTCGCGCTCGTTCTGTCGGCGGCCATGGTGTTCGCGGCGGGCGCGTTCGGCG
>Ga0187890_10000364_pt1 | contig 32429 bp, 26 predicted proteins | sample June2016WEW_21_1_FD_133005 | JGI IMG/M metagenome (GOLD analysis project Ga0187890, IMG submission 133005) | Peatland microbial communities from SPRUCE experiment site at the Marcell Experimental Forest, Minnesota, USA - June2016WEW_21_10 | ecosystem: Environmental > Terrestrial > Soil >... | reverse complement strand
CTGCTCGTGCTGGGTTTCGCCCTGCTGCTTTTCGCAAGTGGCATCGTCGCTTTCCACGACCTTCCCATTGAGGCCTATCCCGACGTAGCCGACAACTACGTTGAGATCATTACGCAATGGCCGGGAATTTCGGCCGAACAAATCGAACAGCAGGTCACGATTCCGCTCGAAATCGTGATGAACGGCATCCCGCATGTCGTGCATCTGCGTTCGTTCTCGCTCTTCGGACTCTCGGACCTGAAGCTGATCTTCGACGACGAGTCGGACAATAACTGGAACCGCGAGCGGGTCCTGGAGCGGCTGAGCCAAGTCACCCTGCCGCCCGGTGTACTGCCACAAATGGGCACGGACTGGAGCCCAGTCGGCCAGATTTATTTCTTCACCCTGCACAGCACCAATCCGGCCTACGACCCGATGGAGCTGAAATCCATTGAGGACTGGGTCGTCGAAAAGAGCTTCAAGGCTGTGCCCAACATAGTCGACGTTTCCAGCTTCGGTGGCCCCACCCGCGAATACCAGGTTCGCGTTGACCCAAACAAGCTGGTCGCCTACGGCCTGAGTCTGGCCCAGGTCGAGCAGCAACTCACCAATAACAACGTCAACGCCGGCGGAAGCTTCATACAAGAAGGCCTGCAGCAGATCAACGTGCGCTCCGTCGGATTGGTCGACCGCGCCCAGGACATCGAACGCACGGTCATCATGACCAAAAATGGCACGCCGATCCGTGTGAAAGATATTGCCGCCGTTTCGCAAGGTCCAAAGATTCGCCTCGGCCAGTTTGCCAGAGCGATTCACCGCGAGGACGGCAAGATCATCGATAACGACGATGTAGTGTCGGGCATCGTGCTATTGCGCAAAGGGGCAACGGGCGAGACCGCGCTCGAGGGTGTCCATAAAGAAGTAGAAGAACTTAACAATCACATCTTGCCTCCGGGAGTTAAGGTCGTCCCTTTCCTCGATCGCAGTGATCTGGTCCACTACACGTCCCACACGGTGCTTCACAACCTCACCGAAGGAATGATCCTGGTATCGGTCGTTCTGCTTCTATTTCTGGGGAATGTCCGAGGCGCCCTCATAGTTGCAGCAACGATACCGTTTTCGCTGTTGTTTGCCTCCATTTGCCTGGACTTGAGCCACATCCCCGCCAACCTCCTGTCCCTTGGCGCATTGGACTTCGGTGTAATCGTGGAAGGCGCCATCGTGTTGGTCGAAAACATTGTGCGCCAGTTAAGCCATGGGGACGGGATCAAGACCTCTACCGAACGAATCGGTTTTGCCTCGCATGAAGTACAGCGCCCGGTGTTCTATGCCATCATCATCACCATCACGGCCTTCTTGCCGATCTTTACGCTGCAACGTGTCGAAGGCAGGCTCTTCCACCCCATGGCTTGGACCGTAGCCTTCGCGCTGCTAGGGGCCTTGCTCTTCTCGATCCTTGTCGCGCCCGTGTTGGCAAGTTTCGCGTTCGCCAAGGGGGCACACGAATGGCGTAACCCCGTCATGACCTTCGTGACAGAACGATATCGCGATGCCCTCCGCTGGGCGATTCGCCGGCGTGCGATCACGGTCGGTGTGTGCCTGCTTCTGGTGGCCTTTGGGAATTATCTTGCTTTCAGCGGCACTATCGGTTCCGAATTTCTGCCCCACCTGGATGAAGGAGCGCTCTGGGTGCGTGGCACGCTTGCGCCCAGCACCGGCCCGGACGAGGGTACCCGGGTCGCAGACCAGGCCCGAATCGTGCTTTGCTCCTTCCCCGAGGTTCCGCAATGCACCAGCCAAGTTGGGCGTCCAGATGACGGAACGGATAACACCGGCTTCTTTAACACCGAGTATTTCGTGGACCTGAAACCGAAAGAAAAGTGGCGGCCTGTCTTTCACCAAAACAAAGACGAGCTGATCGCGGCCATGCAGCGTGAACTCGACAAAATCCCCGGTGTCGTCTGGGGCTTTTCTCAGCCCATTGAAGACAATATGGAAGAGGCCGTGAGTGGCGTGAAAGGCGCGCTGGCCACGAAGATCTATGGCGACGATTTGAAAGTTCTCGAAGAAAAGAGCGACGAAATTGTCGGCATTATGCGAAAAATCAATGGCATTGAAGATCTCGGAGTTTTCCGTGTCCTCGGCCAGCCCAACCTGAACGTGACGGTGGACCGCGAGGCGGCGGCGCGTTACCAGATCAACGTCGCGGACGTTCAGGATGCGATTCAGACCGCGGTTGGCGGCAACGCACTCACCCAGGTTCTCAAGGGCGAAGCGCGATACGACCTTACGTTGCGCTACCTGCCAAAATATCGCGATACGCAGGAAGCGATCGCAAGCATTCGCCTGCTCTCGCCTTCCGGGGAACGGGTATCGCTCGCACAGCTCTGCAAAATACGCGAGACCGATGGTGCTTCAGAAATTTATCGCGAGGGCAATCGGCGTTATGTTGCCATCAAGTACAGCGTCCGCGGCCGTGACCTCGGCAGCACGGTGGAAGAGGCGATCAAGAAGGTGAACGAACAGGTCAAATTGCCCACCGGATACAGCATCGATTGGGAAGGCGAATACGAGAGCCAGAAGCGAGCCAACGACCGGCTGCTGATCGTGCTTCCCATCACCATCCTCCTCATCTTCATCATCCTCTACACCATGTTCAAATCTTTCAAATGGGCGCTGTTGATTATGGCGACTGTTGCGATCGCACCCATTGGCGGTTTGCTTGCTCTGTGGTTCACCGGCACCAATTTCAGTGTTTCCTCCGGCGTAGGTTTCCTGGCCCTGTTCGGAGTGTCCGTGCAAACCGGCGTCATCATGCTCGAATACATCAACCAGCTTCGAGCTCGGCGCTATTCCATCGAGGACGCCGCCGTTGAGGGGGCTGTGTTGAGACTGCGGCCCATCATGATGACCATGCTGGTCGCAACTTTAGGACTGCTGCCGGCTGCTCTTTCGCACGCCATCGGTTCGGATTCGCAGCGCCCGTTCGCGATCGTTATCGTTGGAGGTCTCATTGCCGCCCTCATCATGAGCGTCTTCCTCCTGCCCACGCTTTATGTGTGGGTGGCGGGCGAAACTGACGTGCTGCCTGCGGCCGAAGAAGGGTTCGAGGTGGGCGAGCACGTGGATTAGTGGAGGCAGCGGGCGCTAGAAGACTGAGAGCTGAAATCTGAGAGCAAACGCCAAGTACCGTTTCTTGCTTTTTGGACGTGCTTCCGCTAGATTTCATCTTTCCCTGATTCGACGAGCATGATGTGACGATCGGGCAGGCCGAAACTTGCCTCCAGGAGTGGTGGTTATGAAGCGGAGCTATATCGGGCTCGCCTTAGGCGCGCTGGTGGCAGTGGGAGCAACGTTGAGCCTGCCGAGTTGCGGGCACGACCAGAAGCTGGTGAGCATTGCCGTTCAGCCGCTGAACTATACTTTTCTAACACCCGACACGTCGGCGCAGGAGCAGTTCACAGCGGTCGCCACGTATATCCATCCTCCCTCTACGCAGGACATTACGAGCAAGGCGACGTGGGCGGTGGATTTTGCAGATGTGGTCACCATGAATGCTGGCTTGGTGTCTCCTTATGGGCATGGGGGTTGCGGGGGTGTCGATATTACGGCCAGTTACCCCGAGGGCACAGGCGGAGCGGGAAACATTGTCATTGGCTACGGGACGGCTACGGTGGACGATCCTAGCAACCCGATCTGTCCGGGTGGCGGCAAGCTTGCAACCTTGGCCGTCGGCGTGGTCGGGGCCGGGACAGTGACGAGTCTCCCAGCCGCGATCAGTTGCCCTGGGACGTGCGTTTCGACGTACGACGTAGGGGCGTCGGTCTTGCTTACGGCGAACGGGCCCACTGTGACCTGGGGAAATTGCCCCGGTTCATCAGGCAACACTTGCGTGGTTACCATAACCGCTGGTGGTACTGCGGTGAGCGCAACCTTCAATTGACCGCGCGAAGAAGCTCTGCCGCTACTCATCTGTTAGCAGCTTACCCAGGGTTGGTTTATGTCTCTCCGGCTTGGTCTTCTTAGCCGGGACAAGGCCTGAGGGTTTGGGACTGCCGACGCGTTCGCGGGCCATTTCGCGGACGACTTTGGCGGCGGAGAAGATTTTTTTCTTACGCTTGCGCGGCATCGTCGTAATCCTCGCATCTTCGCACATTCAATGCGCAAAAGTGCAATAATCTGAGGTTGGCGTGGAGTTTCAGCCTTTCGCAAAGCGCGAAGGGCAGTGATCCGCCGCGTTGGCCGAGGCCTAATTTATGGATGAGCGCGAATTTTTTGACGAACGGTCCGATAAAAAGCTGGCGAATTTAAATTGTCCGCATTGTCATCAATCGGCGGAGTATGAGATCCAGTGGGTCGTACGCATGAAGAAGAAGAGTCTGCCGCCGCGGGCAGATGATCGCGACCGGGCGAAGTTCGCCAAGGCTCGGTCTTACATGCTGCGGCGAGACGACGTAATGATGTGCAAGAACATCCGCTGCCGTAAGCGATTTGAGATTACGAGCGTGCAGAGCGTCGCGTTTCTGGAGTAGGGCGGCGTCGGTCGTCTCGGCTGGCCGCTATGCCGAACGTCCATCCGGTGTTGAAAAAGTGGCCCGGTAGCTCCGCGACTCGCTCTTCACAATTTCTTCGCCCCACTTTGCTTTCATCGCGGCCTCTCACGGCCCCACCGTCGATGGTCCATTGCTTGGGGATTTCCGGGAAATCGATCGAACCACACGACTGCTAGCTGTTGGCTGAGGAGCGGTTGGCGACGAGGGTGGCAGCGAGTCGGCGGACACTCTGGAGGAGTTGGCCTAACGCTTCGGAGGCCGGCGCCGAAAGAGGGGATGGTTTTGTTGACGGAGCGTCGCTGTAGCCCTCCTTTTCCATTTGTGCTGCTGCGGCGGCAAAGCGTTTGGAGCTTCTGTCGTCCATAGCGACGAAGCGGAAGGCCTGGGCGAGCGGGATACCATCGGCGCCCGTCTGAAGGAATTCGATGTGAGCGCTGACCTTGCCGAAGACGGTATTCATCGCGATCTCACCCATGGTTCCGTGTGGAATCGGGCCTTTGGAGAGGACGGCGGAACCTCCGGTAAGAGAGAGGCGCTGAAGGACGCCCACGAAGCGAGTCTCGTCGATAGTGAATAGCGCTCGCTCGCTATTAGGGACGCGAATGCGAGGGGCGCGCTGAGTCTTCTTCGACTTCTGAGGCTTTTTCACTATAGTCAGCATGGCAAGTGGGAAGCGTGCGGTCAAGATTACGGCGGTGCGTGGTCAGGTGCGGCGCAGGTAGCAATGTCCTCGCTCCACCCATTCGTTTATACTAGTTAGTTTCGTCTGAGCCATTTGACGCTGCTAGGGATGGGAGTCGATCCGTGAAGATTCTGGTTTGTATGAAGCAGGTGCCGCAGAAAGACGCTCCGCTGAAGCTGAATGAGGCGGGAACGTGGATCCGCGAGGATGTTTCCTACGAAGTGAATGAACCCGATGCATTCGCGCTCGAAGAGGCGTTGCGGCAGAAGGAAAAGCACACCGGCGAGGTGGTGGTCGTCACCGCGGGCCCGGCGCGGGCGCTGCAGGTGCTGCGCGAGGCGCTGGCGAAAGGCGCGGACCGGGCCATCCACCTCGAGGACGATGCCTTTGTCGGGCTCGATGCCTACAACACGGCGCGGGCCATCGCGGCGGCCATCAAGGATGAGAAGTTTGACCTGATCTTTACCGGCTTGCAATCGGACGATTACGGATATGCGCAGACGGGCGTGATTCTCGCCGAGATTCTGGGATTGCCACATGCGACCATCATCATGCAGATTGAAACAAAAGACGGCGGCATCCGAGTGAAGCGGGAGCTGGAAGCGGGATTCTTTCAGTTTGTCGACATGCCTTTGCCGGCGGTACTGACGATCCAGTCGGGGATTAATAAGCTGCGCTATGCGACGCTGATCGGCATCAAGCAGGCAAAGATGAAACCACTGCGCAAGGTAACGATGGCTGAGGTGCAGTCGGCGATGGGCGGGAATCTGCAGAAGATCGAGAAGCTGTACGTCCCGCAGAAATCGAAGAATACAGAGTTTCTGGAAGGTCCTCCGGCGGAAGTGGCGAAGAAGCTGGTGGAAAAGCTGAAGAATGAAATGCGTGTGATTTGAGCTGTCAGCCGTCAGCTCTCAGCTGTCAGCTATCAGTGAAAGATGAAGGCTGTTACTGATAGCTGACAGCTGATAGCTGAAAGCTAAGGCCGGAGACCTGACTCCTATGTCCACCATTCTTGTAGTCGTTGAACAGCGCGAAGGAAAACTGAACCGCGTCTCTTGGGAGACAGTTACGGCTGGGCAGGCGATTGCCGCTCAGACTGGATGGACGCTGGAGGCTGCGGTCGTCGGCTCGGGCGTGGCTGCGATCGCGGGCGAAGTGGCGGCGAAGAAGCTGGCCAAAGTCTATGACGTCGAGTCGGCCAGGCTCGAACCCTACACTCCAGACGCGTTTGCGTATGTGTTGAAAGAGTTCTTGCAAAAGCATCCGGCGAAGCTGGTGCTGATGCCGCATACCTACCAGGTGCGCGATTTTGTGCCGAAGCTGGCGACGGCCTTGCAAACCACGGCCATCAGCGACGTGATCGGGGCCAGGTATGAAGGCGGGAAGCTGCTGTTCACGCGGCAGATGTTCCAGGGAAAGTTTGTGGCTGACGTGAGTTTTGCGGGCTCGGGGCCTTGCTTCGTGACCTTTCAGAATGGCTCGTTCCGCGCCGATAAAGTCGAAGCGGGCACGGCTGCGGCGCCGGTTGAGACAGTGAATGTCGCGGTTCCGGATGGCGTGGTGCGGAACAAGCCGGAGGAAGTCTTCAAAGAAGCCAAGCAGGCGGTGGATCTGACGCAGGCTGAAATTATTGTGTCGGTGGGGCGCGGCATCAAGGAGCAGAAAAATATCGAGCTGGCAAAGCAGTTGGCGGATGCGCTGGGTGGTGAACTCGCCGCTTCTCGTCCGATCTGTGACAACGGATGGCTGCCCATGGACCGGCAGATCGGATCGTCGGGACAGACGGTCGCTCCAAAGCTGTATCTGGCGCTCGGAATCTCGGGGGCGATTCAGCATATCGTCGGCATGAAGGGTTCGCGCAGCATCGTGGCCATTAACAAAGATTCCGAGGCTCCGATTTTTGAGATTGCCGATTATGCCGTGGTCGGAAACTTGTTCGACATCGTGCCGCCGCTGATCGAGGAAGTTAAGAAGGCAAAGGGGTAGAGCAGGTTTCAAGGTTTCAGAGTTTCAAGGTTTCAATGAGGCAGTTCTTCGTCATACTCTGCTACTAGCTTGTGGGCGACAGTCCCTTTCGGCAGTTACAGCGAGTACCTTTCCGTCACTGGCCGCGATGCAATGGGTAGGTTCGAAGTCGGGTCCAACGAAATCACGCTCCAAGTATCTCCGTAATTGCGCGAAGTCCCGGGGGCTCGGGTTTCCAGACTCCTCCGAGATCAATCCCACCGACTGAAAAGATGTTCAAGCCTCGTTCTCATTGACTTGCGGACGCTCTCGCGGCATAGTGCTGCGAACGAGTCGTCATCATGACGTCCCATGACAGAAGATCGCCATCGCTCCTCATGGCAGCACTAGTCCTTTTGGCTTTGGCCGGCTGCGGCGGCAGTAGCCCGGCTCCCCCTGCAGTCAGCGTTGCCATCAGTCCGGCGACTGCCTCCCTGAACGGCGGCGGATCACAGGCTTTCACGGTGACCGTTGCGAATGACTCTTCCAACTCGGGTGTGAACTGGAGTATCGGTGCCGGTGTGGGCACGCTCACGAGTGTGACCACGACTGGCGTGACTTATCTCGCACCTGCGGGGATCGGCGGGACCTCGCCTGTCACCATCACGCTGACGGCCACCAGCATTAAGGATCCCAGCGCGTCGGGCTCGGCGACCATTACGCTGACACCTTCGACCGCTCCGGCAAGCCAATGGGTCTACTACAACTCCAGCGGCAACCTGACGTATAAAACCCTCGACGCACAGGGCGACAAGATCATGGACTTCTCCACCGCCGGCTACGAGCAGGATGCGGTGGCAATCCCGACAGCACCGGTCGAGGCCACCGTCTCCCCATCTGGCGGAGACGACACCGCCAACATTCAGGCCGCAATCGCCACCGTCTCCGCAATGGCCTTGAATGCCACGACCGGCCTGCGCGGCGCTGTCCTGCTGGAGCCCGGCAGCTACACAGTGAGCAGTTCGCTGACCGTCACCGCTAGCGGCGTGGTGCTCCGAGGCAGTGGAAGCGGCACTTCGCCCGGAAGCAACACTGTAATTACCATGACCGGCGCGGCCACACCTTATCCACTGATCGTCCTGGGAACGAGCGGCAACGATCCCTCTTACGTTGGCTCGCCCACGGTCATCACAGATACCTATGTGCCCGCAGGCACGCTCACCGTCGACGTCGCCAGCACCGCCGGGCTATCGGTGGGAACGAACGTCATCATCACGAGGCCGGTGACCGCCGCGTGGGTGAACTTCATGGCGATGACCGCGGCGGATTTAGGCACCACTTGCGGCGGTTCCCCTTGCAACTGGATCGACGTTGGCAGCGACGAGCTGAGGACGGATCGCACTATCACGGCGATCGACGGGAACCAGATCACGCTCGATGCACCCATGTCCGACTCTATCGACAGTACCTACTGCGGCGTCGACGGCGCCACGTTGCAGGCGTACACCTTCAGCGGACGCATCTCACAGGTCGGCGTCGAGGATCTGCGCGCCATTGCGCCTGTACCTCCGAATAACCTCGTGCCGCCGACGCCGACGTATCAACTGGTCGTCACCTATTCCGTGCTCAACGCGTGGGCCCGCAACCTCACCGCGCAGGATACGCTGCAGAGCGTCGATATTGAGGACTACAGCAAACAGGTGACGGTGAGCAACGTCGCCATCACGCATACCGTCACCCAGACCGACGATGCAAAGTTTGAAGAGTTTTACATCATGCGCGCAACCCAGGTGCTGATGGATACGGTGAGCGATGTTGCCGACAACATGTTCTTCTTCTCCACCAGCAGCGCGACGCAAGGGCCGAATGTCCTGCGCAACGGCACCTTCGAGGGCGACACCAGCATCGAACCCCACCAGCGCTGGGCAACCGGGTTACTGGTGGAGAACACCTCGGTTACAGCGATACCTGGCTCCACGCAGGGAAACATCAACCTCCTGGACCGCGGCAACGACGGCACCGGACAGGGCTGGGCCATCGGTTGGGGCGTGGTGTGGAACTCGAGTGCGAATGAATTCACTATTCAGCAGCCACCGGGTTCGGAGAACTGGTGCATAGGCTGCATGGGCACGCAGGAGACAACCGCAGCGCCCGGCGGTTCCACCGTGCTGCCCCAAGGCGCGATCGACTCGCCGGGAACTTACGTTTTCCCATCAAGCCTCTATCAGGCGCAACTGACAGAGCGGCTCGGTGCCGGAGCGGTGGCCCAGTAGAAAGCCAACGGCAGTAAATTCGCCTTGAGGTGGAATCAAACTGCATTGCTCTGCGGGAAGCCCGTCGCGGACAAGAGTGTCCGCGCCACATTTTCCCTGAAGCCGGGTGCCCCAGGTCTCGCGCTTTTCGAGACCTAGGATTTCACTGCCACATCGAGCTTGGATTTTCCTCGAAGTCGAGCGAGCGTCCGATTCGCTTGAGGGCGAGTCTCACGAAGGGCGTCCGTCCGTTGGTGGTTCCGGTAGATATTTTTGCAGCGATTGCTGGGCATTATCATTGCCGTTGTCGTTATCATGATCATTATCATTGCTCTTGCCGTCGTTTTCCGCAGTGAGATCGTCGTATTCGCGTCCCTGGACTCGGGACCAGGCCGAGGCTCCGATGGGGCGCTGGGCCACCGATTCGCGATCGATGATTACCTGGGTGGGGAGTGCGGGTTCGAGCGAGGTGCGTTTCAGGTTCATCGAAGCTATCTGCAACGCATACAGCCACAGGGCAGCGGTCTTGTGGTCTATTTCCTCTGTCACCAACTGCTCCATCACCTTGGCCAGCGAGACCTGAATGGAATTTGCATCTTCGAGCGTTGGCAGTGGTTTGAACCACTCGACTTTGTCTTCCAGGGCATCCAGTTCCGGCCAGTGGTAGCGGATGTGGTAATAACAATACTTAGTTTCGCGAAGCGACGGCGATCCGCATTGGGTTCCGTTCACTTTAATGTGCTGACACCGCGCAATATGACTGGGATATAAGGACATTTTTTGCTCCGTGTATGAAATATGAAGGAAGTGGTGAGTGCGGGGATGGATGTTTACTACCTGGTACCCCCACCCCCCTCCCCCCTCGCCTAATGAAATCATTGATTTAGCGGGGATTTTCTGCTTTGGTCTTTGAATCCAAAGGACTTATATCAAAGTATTCCGAAATAAGAACTTAGAGAGGCCAGGTTTCAAAGTTTCAGGGTTTCAAGGTTTCAAAAGCGTAAATCTTGTCGAATGAAAAAAGGGTGCGGGAAGAACTCCGCACCCTTTTCTTATCTACCTGTATCTATTATATCAATTCCGACCGCCTACATGGACAAGTTTTGCGATTTTATTTTCCCCGCCAATTCATGGCTTTAGAGGGAAAATCGGCAAAGCGGGGGCTTGACAAGATTTCGAGGCTAGAGCGAATCCAAGATTACTATAACCACGATTACTGTAACCACGGAATTCGTCCGGCGGAGACGGGGCAAGCCCCGTCTCTACGAAGGCAGGGTACAGCAACGCTGAAACCGGTCTAGGAGCCGGCGGCAAATCCGCCGATACGTGCCACGGTCAGCCGCAGGTATTTGTAGGGATTGACCGGGACGTCGTTGATGCGGACTTCATAGTGGAGATGAGGACCGGTGGAGCGTCCGCTTAAGCCGACGTAACCGATGGTGTCGCCGCGGTGGATGTATTGTCCGGCGGCAACGGCGAAGCTGGAAAGGTGGCCGTAGCGGGTGGAGATGCCGTGTCCGTGGTCGACCATGATGGCGCGTCCGTAGCCGCCCTGAAAGTCGGCAAAAGTAACGAGGCCGTCGGCAGGAGCGATGACAGGCGAGCCCACATTGGCGGAAATATCGACACCGGAATGAAAGGCGCCTTCCCCGTTAAACGGATCGATGCGCTCGCCGAAGGAGCCGGTGATCTGGCCTTCGACTGGCCAGAGGTTCGGAGCCGAGTTGGCGCGGACCCAGTCTGCCGTGGTGGAGTTCCTGGTGAGGCCAAGTGAAATGCCGACGCTGGCCGCACCGCTCAGCGCGGTGTGCTTCAACGCGTAAAGCTGGTCGAGCGAAGAGTGGACCTGCGCTTCTTGAATCTGCTCGGTCGAGGCGGCCGCCATCGCCGGATCGGACTTGAGGCCGTATAGTGCGGAAACTTCGCTGGCCAGTGAGCCGAGAGAAGCGACCTGAATGTCACGTTCTTTGGCGACCTGTTCCAGACGCGAATAGCGGTCCTTGAGCTGGGCTTGCTCGGTGCGCAACTGGTTGTAGTGGGCGACTTTTAGCAGCATCCGGGAATAAGAACTGGCGATTCCCGTGAGGCAGAGGGCGCCGATCACCAGCCCGGCCACAAGAACGTACAAATATTGAACGGGAATGGAAATCTTGCGAAGCTGCCCAGCTTCGTCGCGAGCTACGAAAAAGATGTAGAAGCGTTTACGCAATATGTTACTTCCGGGGAACAGATTTTGCTTCGGAGACCTGCCGGAGCGGAACTGTCATGCTCGGGCTCGGAATCCTGATTCCACCAGCTGCATTTAGGAGCAGGCTGGCTCTTGCCAAAACCACGGAACCAGGCAAGCCGAAATCCAACTTCGCTGCAACTGATTCACGTTGCAGTAGTTGGTCCGGCAAAATACTGTGAACGGCAAGTCAACGTTAGCAAACCTGATTCCCCCTGTCAACCTCACTACGACCCTTTGAGCGGTTACCAAGGCAGGGTAATTGGCGTGCCCATCCGGACAGATTACCGCCGTAAGGAGGCATGCGCCCGCGATCGAGGCGCCAGTGGGCCGCTCTGGAGGATGGGAAGCCGCGGTATAGTGATCGTCATGCCACTTGGCGAAAAGAAACTGATTCAGCAGATTCGCCGCTCTGCCCGCGGAGGCGAGTCGGTGGTGACGGGCATCGGCGATGACTGCGCGGTGCTGAGCGTTCCTCCAGGACACGAGTTGCTGGTGACCACCGACTTCACCATCGAGAAGGTGCATTTCCGGCGCGATTGGCACCGTCCGGAACTGGTGGGGCGGCGCTGCCTGACGCGCGGGCTGAGCGACATCGCGGCGATGGGTGGCGAGCCGCGAGCGGCATTCTTATCGCTGGCCGTTCCGAGCGACGTTCCGCAGAAGTGGGTGGACCGCTTTTTGAAGGGACTGCTGGATCTGGCGGAGGAATTCAAGGTTCCGCTGGCGGGTGGAGACACGGCGCAGTCGGCAGGCGGGATTCTGGCGGACATCGTGGTGGTGGGCTCGGTGCCGAAGGGCAAGGCGGTGCTGCGCTCGGGGGCGAAGGCGGGCGAGCAAGTCTATGTGACCGGAGAGTTGGGCGGGTCCGCGGCGGCGCTGGCGCGCCTCGAGGAATCGAAGCCGCTGGGAGCGGAGTATGTGCGGCACTTTCGTCCGCTGGCACGGGTTGCGGTGGGCCAGTGGCTGCGCCAGCGGGGAGTGGCTTCGGCCATGATCGATGTGAGTGACGGGCTTTCCACGGACCTCGAACACATCTGCCAGGAAAGCCACGTGGGCGCGGAAATCGAGGCGGAGGCGATTCCGCGGGCGCAGGTGGGGCTGGGGAAAAAGCGGGTCGCGCTCGAGTTGGCGTTGCACGGCGGCGACGATTATGAATTGCTGTTTACGTCCGCGGCAGCGATTCCATCGGAGGTGGAGGGAGTTCGCGTGACGCGGATAGGGCGGACCACGCAATCCGCGGGAATGCGGTTGATCGGGGCGGACGGGAAAGCGCGGCGGCTCGCGGCCGCGGGATGGGAACACTTCAAGGGGAATTTGTAATTGGTGATTTGCAATTTGTAATTTGGCAATTTCGTAATCTCGTAGTTTGTCTTATGGGGACGCACCCTTGGGGAGACGGCGAAACCTTGAAACCTTGAAACACTTGAAACCTTGAAACCTTGAAACCTTGAGACCTTGAAACCTTGAAACCTTGAAACCTTGAAACCTTCTCCTGGTGACTTTCGTTACCTGCCGGTGGTGACGGCGAGGGACTAAAGTGAACGGATGAGAAAAGTATCTTTATTCCTGGCGTTCGGCGCGTTCAGTGTCGCGATGCTGATTCCGGCTTTGGCGCAGGGGCAGTCGGCCTCACGCAAGATCGACAACGAATTCGTGCAACAGCAATTTGGCGATCAGTTCACGCTGCTGCCCGACATTGCACCCGCGTTCGGCGATCTGGACGGCGACGGCGTGGAAGACGTGGCGATTGCGGCGCGCTGCAAGAATTCGATGCTGGATCAAGCGGAGCACAATTACACGGTGGTGGACCCCTACAACGATTTTTATGGCTATGGCAACCCCAAGCTGACGACCACTTTCAGCGAGGGCGATCCGGCGCGGCGCGGCCTGGTGGTGCTGATCATTCACGGCGCGGGGCCGGAGGGATGGCGTTCGGCAAATCCGAAAGCGAAATTCGTAATTGTGAATTTGCCCTATAAGGCGATCTCCGTGAGAAAAATGCACACGAGAAAGAAAAACGTCGAAGCGATCTACGTTGAAGAATCGGGCGACTTCGGAGCTAGCTCCGCGGTGTTCTTCGACGGGAAGAAGTTCCACTACGTGCCCATGGGCGGAGATATGCAGTAGGCGCTTTCAGTCCAGCGGCCTTGCATCGTGATTCTGCAGGCTAGTTCAGCAACATCACGCTACCAGTGGCGATGTCGAAGTACGCCGCGGCAACCTTCAGCTTGCCTTCTTTTATCAGTGCCTTGACTACCGTGGACGATTCGCGCAGCAGCGCCGCCTGGATGGTGGCGTTCGCCTTGGTGGCCGCTTCCAGGTTGTCGCCGGCTTGGTCGACCGCGGGTTGAATATGTGGATAAAGGGCGCTGATCTGTCCGGGAACTTCCTTGCCTTGGATGGTCGCCTTGACCGCTCCGCAGCCAGCATGTCCCATCACAAGAATCACCTTCGTACCCAGTACAGCGGCTCCATATTCAAGACTGGCGATGATCTCCGGGGTGACGACATTTCCCGCAACTCGCGTTACAAAGATATGGCCGAGACTCTGATCGAAGACCAGTTCGACGGGTACTCGGGAGTCCGCGCAGGAGAGTACAGCGGCGAATGGCTCCTGCTTGTCAATCGTGTTTTGTCTAAGAATCGCGAGGTCATGCTCGTGACCGGTCATGCGACCCGTCGCGAACCGCTTGTTGCCATCCATCAGCTCCGTCAATGCTGCATCCGGGCTGAGCGGGCTCTGCGCCCGCGCCGGCGACGGGAATGCGAGTTCCAGGCCGCTCGTCAGCAGACCGACAACCGCTCCTGTTACACCCATATGCAAGAATCGCCGTCTGGATTCTGCCTCATTCGAAAACGATGTACTCATGTCTCTCCTCCCTTCTCGGCCAAACCAGCGGCCTCTTACTTTTGCCGGTACACGTTGACGAGGCGGAACGGTTTCTGCCCGTAGTGCTCGATCTCCAGCTCGTTCTGCTTGTTGAACCTGACTTTGCAGAGGGGCGCGAACGATCCAGTTCCTTTGCCATCCTTGTCGACGTCGAGCACCACAATGCCGATCTTGTACTGGGTCGAACGCGTGGAGTTGTACAGCTCCGGAAATGAGATCGGCCGGTTGGTCGCGAGCACGATGTGCTGTCCCCCGTCCTTGGTCGGGCGGATGCGAACAAAGCGCATGCCGGTGCCCACCGACGCAGTGGGAGACACGCGGCCCAGGTCTTTGATGTTCTCCAGCGCGCTCACCAGTCCATCCTGGCCTTTGCGCTTCAGAGTCGCCAACAATTCGTCGACCTGCCCATCACTGGTCAATTCCTGCAGATAAACCGTCAGGCCGAAGCTTTTGCCCGCCGTGGCGCCGGACTGGCCGATCGCGGTCGCCGCGTACTGTGCCGGTAAATTGGATTGCGCCTGGGATGGCGCGGCCATCTGCGCTGGACCGTTCGACACCGCAAAGCAGGCAAATAATGCTGCAGTCGCAAGAAATCGTAGTCTTGGCATTTCATCCTCCTCAATAGATTCAGCCCGGCAGCGGGTCATTTTGCTGAGGTGTTAAAAGAACTTGCCGGGGTCGCGAACTGTCGCGAGTCGCGGCCAGTATAGCGCAATACACGTTGGGTTGTGTGGCAACTGTCAATTGCTGAAGACAAAGCATCTGACCGCATGGGATTGATAGCCCCTTTCAAACACCCCAACAAACTCAACCGATGAAACTTCGCGATTTAACTCGTAACCAAACGGTTACAAGTGTGAACGCCTGCTTTCGGCAACTATCGGTAAACAGTAAGCCACGAGGAAGAAATTTCCTGCCCACACTTTATCTATTTGCGAAAGTGAGCACTCTTGAACAGTCAAACCAGGGCTGCCAGTTCTAGCATCGCCCTAGCTTTTTGAGGGACCTGGAAGTTAAGAATGGCTGGAAGTTAAGAATGGAACGTCGAGTACGTTGCAGAGAGTTGACGGCTGTTTTATCTGCCACCTCGGTACCTGGGACGTTGAAAGGCAAAGGCTGAAGGTAAAGTATGTTTCACCTAATCTGGTATATCCTGATCGGGCTAATCTCGGGGGTTATCGCGAAATCGGTGATGCACGTCCATATGACGATGTTCTGGACGACCGTGCTCGGCATCATTGGATCGATCATCGGCGGCGGCGTTAGCCACATGTTTTCGCGCCCGACAAACGAACGGTACCATCCTGCTGGCCTCATTTTTTCCACACTGGGCGCGATCCTTATTCTCTTCATTTGCTATAAGCTGAAGATTCATTTTCCCCAGGTCAACCCGTTCTAAACTCATCGAAGCCGGCCAAGATTCGTGGAGTTTTCACGGAGGCAATCCAGAGTATCGGGTTGCCTCTTTTTTCTGAGTGGGCGATGGGAGGGAGGAGATTATGCCGTTGAAATCGCCGAACTGGATTGCAGGAGTATTACTTGCGGCTTACGGCACGACTAAAGTCGTGCCCCTCCCAAACCTGCGTGAATCAGAGTTTTTCCGCACGCTGCTACACGGCGGGTTCGAGCAGGTCGCCATCATCTTCTTCTTCGTGCGAGTGACGGCGCAGGGCTTTCGCCAGGTGCTCGGCCAGTTGCTCGGCCTGTTGGCGGATTTCGGGAACGGCCGTGGTTTCCCAGAGCTGGCCTTTCCGGGTTGGTCCAAGGGTAAAGAGCGAAAGGGACGGCCTTCCTTTGTAGTCGATCAGGGCGCCTTGGGGATCGACGTCGAGCCCTAGAAACAGTGGGTCGGGGCGGGCGAGTCCCTGTACGAAGAGGCTGGTGATGAGCGAGTCGTCGATGCGGCGGCAGTCGGTTTCGGAACCGGTGCAATTGATGACGCGATGGGCGTGCAGGCGCTTTTCGGTGGTGGCTCCGCGTTCGCGATAGACGATCTCGGCGAGATCGTGATCTTCGGAGTAGCTGGTGATGCGGCCGGTGTGAAACCGGATCTGGCCTTCGGTTTCCATGTCGTAAAAAATGTCGGCGATTTCGGGAGCGAGGCGATGGCGGTGAATGTCCCAATAGGAACGAGCGTGGCGCAGGAATCGTCTTTGCTCGTGGAGCGGAAGCGACTGCCAGATCGGCTGCGTGACGGGACGCAAGCTGTCGACGACGCTGCGCCAGTCGATACCTTTTTCCGCGGCAGCGTCGACCTGATCTCGAATCAGACGGAGCAAGCCGCGCGTGGTTCGAGGAGAATGTTCATTCCAGAAAAGCGGCCAGGGCTTGGTTTGCCGGTGACGGCTGGGAATGAGGCCTTCGCGCGAGAGGACGTGAATGGTGCCGCGAAAGGCTTTCGACTTGAGCGCCATGATCAGGTCGACGCAGGTGAGGCCGGAGCCGAGGAGCAGCACGCTGCCGTCCCGGGGCAGAATTTCGAGGGCGTTGGCCGCCCACGCGAACTGGACATAGAGAGAACTGGCGGACTGGAGGCCGGGGATTCTGGGAGTGGCGGGCTGAAAATTACCGGTTGCCAGAACCACGGCGCGAGCGCGCAGTTCGGAACCATCCTTGCGCTGTACGGCGAGTTTGCCCTGGCGGCGGTGCAGCGATCGAGCTTCATCCTGAATCCAGTGAAAGCGGTCGCGGCCTTTTTCGGCGAGGGTGCGATCGAGCACGCTCCCGAGATACTCCCCGTAAACGGCGCGGGGCGGGAAACTGCGCGCCCGCATGGAGGCGTCGTAGTTGGTTTTCGCCCAGTGGAGAAAATCTTCGGGATGGGCGGGGAACGCACCCATTTGCCCGGCGGGCACGTTGAGAAGATGAAATCTGTGAGGGGAACTGTAGGCGAGGCCGCGGCCGGGGAGCGAGCTTTGCTCGAGGACGGCGATGGACAGGGACCTGGTGCGGCGCAACAGTTGCACCGCGAGCATGGTTCCGCTGAATCCGCCTCCGACAATCAGAACGTCGATTTGAGGACTGGCCAAGAAGAGCTCCCGCGAATGCCCATCAATATAATAGACATTATAGCCAAATGAAAGCAAGTTTGGGGCCGTATGAACGGAATGTGAATTCCGCGTAAGCCCTTGCAAGGGCAGCACCGCGGGCCGACGACGGGTTGGGGCCTGGTAGAGCGCGAATGCAAGCTATTTCATGTGGCGGGGTGGCCGAACTGCCATTCGACCCTGCTTTTCCGCCGAATACTGTGGCGAATTGGGCACTGGGCCGGTTGCTGTGGTGAAATAGGAGCAGGTCAAGATGACAAGCAGGTTAGTGGCATGGCGGCGCAAGCTCAAGGCGGTGGAACGGGACACGCATGGACTGTGGCAGATCCTTAAGGCCGTGGTGTCGACGGAACATCCTTTGCTGGCGCATCTGATTCCGATCCGGCGCTGCAACCTGGCTTGCACTTACTGCAACGAGTTTGACGATTTTTCTAAACCCGTTCCTACCGGCTTGATGTTGCGACGCGTTGATCTGCTGGGCGATCTGGGCACTTCGGTGGTGACGATCAGCGGCGGCGAACCGCTGCTGCATCCGCAACTGGACGACATTATTCACCACATGCGGCAGCGGCGGATCGTGTCAGGGTTGATCACGAACGGTTATCTTTTGACGGCGGATCGCATCCAGCGGCTGAACCGGGCGGGCCTGGAGTGGCTGCAGATTTCGATTGATAACGTGAATCCCGACGAAGTTTCGAAGAAAAGCCTGAAGGTGCTGGACCGGAAGCTGCAACTGCTGGCCGAGCACGCGGAGTTTCACGTGAATATCAATTCGGTGGTGGGCAGCGGGGTGAGCCATCCGCAGGACGCGCTCACTATCGGTAAGCGGGCGCTGGAGCTGGGGTTCAGTTCGACGGTGGGAATTATTCACGACGGCTCGGGGCAGGTGCAGCCCTTGAACGACGAAGAGCGGCGCGTGTACCACGAGATGAAGGGACTGGAGAAACGCAGCTTCACGCGCGTGAATGCGTTTCAGGACAACATCGCGCTGGGGCGGCCGAATCAGTGGCGGTGCCGGGCCGGGGCGCGTTACCTCTATATCTGCGAGGACGGACTGGTGCATTACTGCTCGCAGCAGCGCGGGTATCCGGCGATTCCGCTGGAGAAATACACGATTGCCGATATGCGCCGCGAGTTTCGGACGGAGAAGCCGTGCGCGCCGCATTGCACAGTATCGTGCGTGCACCAGATATCGGTGCTCGATGCATGGCGGTCGCCGCAGCGGCCGGCGCCGGCGTCGGAGCCGGCGAGCGGACTGGTGCATATCGAGTAGCTGTCAGCTCTCGGCTCTCAGCTTTCAGTAAACACTTCCTAGAAAACCTGCTTGTGATCGGTGGAGGGAGCGTCTCACCCGTCCAGCATTTCTGCGGCCGGGCGGGGACGCCCGGCTCTCCACCGGCAGGCTAGCATCCACCTTGGTTGCAATCACGAACTGAGAGCTGACGACTGAGAGCTGATAGCTGCTCTTAGAACGTTGTGGCTACGGTGAAGCGGAAGGTTTTTCGCGGTTCCCGGAGAGTGTATACGGAGCCGAGGGTCGCGAGCGTGGTCCGGTAAGTGTAGTAGCCGGCGGCGGTGTCGGGGAACATGTCGCGGGTTATGGGGACCGGCGGCGATGCGCTGGTGTCGAGGCGCAGGGCGTTATAGGCATAGTAAATTCGGAAGGGGGCATTGACGACTGGAAGCATGGTCTGCAATTCGATGCCGGTGGACATGCGTACAACCCAGTTGGTGTTAGGAACCGGGGTGAGGTTTCTGGGGATGCCGGGGATGGTTTGGCCACCGGAACAGGCGTAAGCCGAATTCAGTTGTGGACAGCCGAACAGAGTGTTGACCAGGATGTCGTACTGGGTCAGGTTGGTCTGCAACTGCGAGTTCCGCAGGATGGGATCGGTACCGACGTCGACAAAGGGCGCGATGGCGACTGGGCCGGCGATGGTGATGCGGTATTCCAGGTTGCCGTGCATGCTGAGGTCGCCGCCGGGAGTTACAAGTTGCTGGTAGGGCACCGGGATATTCCAGCAGTTGCTGGCGCATCCCGTGGAGGTTGTCAGCACGGGAAACCGGGGGTTGGCGGGAACGAACGTCCCATCGGGGTTCCTGAGGGGTACGGTCTGGGCGCTGGGCAGGTAGGCGATGGGAGAGACGGTGCGGATGTCGAAACCGCGCAGATCATTTTCGCCACCCAGGTAGGCGCGTTCAAATGGGGGCGCAACCACTCCAGCGAAGCCCGTGATAAACGAAGCTTGAACGTTGTAACCGAGGGCGTTGCGCCGGTGGTTCACGGGGAAAAACTGTTTGTACTGGGCGATGGGCCGGATGGTGTGAACCGTGCCGCCGAGGCCAGCAAACTCCCCGCCGAGGAACAGGCTTTTGCCATGGTGGGGCGAGTAGGCGGAATCGAGGGTGTTCATGGTGAAGCTGGGGGTGATCTTGCTGGTGATGATGCCGCTGAGGGCGTTGGGGCCGGTGATGCCTCGAAAGTTGAGATTCTCGAACAACAGCTTGGAAGCGTTGCTGACCGCGACCAGCGAAGAGCGATCGAAGGAGTAACTGATGCCAACCCGCTTGAAGGACCGGCGCCCGCGCAAGGGATAGCTTAAGGTCAGGCTCGTGCCGGTGCTGGACTGCGAGTAGTTCTGCAGGTTCGCCAGGTAGGCGGAGGGCAGGTTCAGATTTTGCCCGGTGGCAATGGCATACTGCCTAGCCTGGTCATAGCTGATCTTCCGCATGTAGACGTTGAAGCCGGCCTGGATGGGGCGGTCAAACAAGTAGGGCTCGGTAAATCCGAACACCACGTCGCGCTGGCGGCTACCGAGGCTGGCCTGAACGGAGAGCGTCTCGCCCAATCCAAGGAAGTTGTTGGTGCTGTAATTGATGCCAACAAAGGCGCCGGCCAGACCGCTGACGCCGCCTTGGAGTCCGATACTGTTCTTTCCTTTTTCGTGGACCTTCAGGGTGAGATCGACGGTTCCCGCCTTTTCGTCGAGGTGGCGTTCGGTGGTGTTGGGATCGTCGGGCTTGAGCTGGTCGAAGTAGCCGAGCTGGTTGAGGCGCAGCAGGCTCAGCTCCCAGTAGCGCGAGTTGTAGATCTGGCCCTCTTCCAGTGCAATTTCGCGGCGGATGACTTTGTCGCGGGTGGTGGTGTTGCCCTGGAACTCGATGCGGCGCACATAGAACTGCTTGCCTTCGTCGACGTCGATTTCGAGATTCACGATTTTCTTTTCGTCGTCGAACTTGGTGTCGGGGACGGAAGTGAAGTTAATGTAACCGGCTTCGCCGTAGGCTTTGCGCAGGTTCTCGAGACCCTTGGCAACCTTTTCGCGGCTGAAAATCTCGCCGTCCTTCATGGGGAAAAGGCTGCGCAAGGCGGCGGTGTTGGGGATGGCTTTGTTGTTCTTGAAGGTGATGGTGCCGAGGCGGTAGCGATCGCCTTCCTCGATGGGCATGGTGATATCGACGGATTTCCCCTGCCCGGGCTGGATCCAGGGGATGTGGAAGCCGGTGTGTCCGGTGTCGTGGATCTCGGTTTTAGGATCGTCGACCAGCACCTTGAAGTAGCCGCGGTTCTGGTACTCGGCGCGCACGCGTTCGGTATCTTCTTCGAGCTTGGTGGCGTCGTAGGTCTTGGCGAAGAGGTTCTCGAGGAAGATGGAGTGCGGGATGCCGATGGGCTTGAGGTTCTTCATGGCCGCACGCAGGGTGCGGTCATTGACGTGTCGGTTGCCGCGGAAGCGGATGTGTCCAACCTTAACCTTGGGCCCCTCCTTGACCACGAAAGTGATGCCGACGGCAGCGGGCGGGATGGGGCGGACCTCGGTGCGGATGGTGGCGAACTGACGCCCGTGCTCGGCGAGCAGTTGTTTCAGGGTAACTTCGGCCTTCTTGATCTTGGTGGGATCGTACTGGTTCTCGACCGAGAGTCCGACCTTGCGTTCCTTGAAGCGGTCGAGCACGTCGCTGGTGGAAACCGCATTCAGGCCGGAGTAGTTGATCTCGCGGATAGTGGGCCGCTCTTTGAGGTAGATGTGAAGGATCCAACCCTTTTCGCTCTGTTCGCGCTCAAAGCGGATGTCTTCAAAGTAGCCCGTGTTCCAGAGAGCGTTGAAGTCGCGTTCGATGGCGGCCGTGTCGTAGACGTCGCCGACCTTGCTGAAGATGCGCGCCTTGACCGTGTCGGCAGGGATGCGGCGGTTGCCATGGACACTGATGCCGACGATGAGGTCCTGCTGGCCGACCACGGGGACGGTCAACAGCAGAAGCGCCAACCATCCGAGAAGGTGATTCCGGAAAGAACCGTGCTTCCAAACTCTTGTAATGGAAGAACATGGAAACCACGACGGGTCTCTCTGCGGGCCCGTGTGGTGGCCGAATTGCGGGGCACACACAGGGATAGGATGATGACGAAGATGAATCGCAACTACCTCGAAAAACTAGAGTTAGGAAAACGGTAATTATACGGTAGAGAGTGGGAACCGTCCAAGGCAGGAACACAAGGCAGGAACAAATTTCTTGCCTGGAGTCACGCCCGAAAAGGTTCCACTTCAACAGAGACGGAATAGAACGTCGCCGCGTTGCCCATGTCAGTAAGTTTTTCTGAGGTCAGCACATTGATATTGCCGCCGCCGGGGCTGAAACGCGCCCAATCGAGGCGGGCGGCGACGACTCCGTGAGGCACTGAACCCTTGCCCTGCGAATCGACGATTCGAGCCCGGAAGATGATCTCACCGCGCGAGTTGAAAACGCGAATGCGGTCGCCATCGCGGACGCCGCGCGCCTCGGCATCGCTCGGATGCATCTCAAGATCGCCGATCCAGGGCTCCATCTTGCGGACGGATGGAAGGTTGGCGAATGACGAGTTGAGATGGTTGTCCGGCTTGCGGGCGAGAAGTTCGAGCGGGAATCCGGCGGCTTTCGATCCGTAACGCGATTCGTCAGGCGGAGTGAAGGCGACGACGGGATCGAGCCCCTGACGCTTCAGAGTTTCGCTGTAGAACTCCGCTTTGCCGCTGGGCGTCGGAAAGTTGCCCTGGGCGAAGGGAAGAAAGGGAGCGGCATTCGCGGCCGAACTTCGTGCCGAACTCTCTGCCGAGCTTCGCTCGGCTGGACAGCCGGGGGCGGCTGTCCCTACGTGATTCCTGGCGCCTTCGAAATTCAGGCGGATGCTTGGCTCGCGTTCCAACCGATCGCGGGTAATTCCCTTGAGCCACGGATTGGGCGATTCAAGGGCGCGGTCGATCATGGAGTCCACCGTTTCGCGGAAGCATTCATCTTCCAGACCCATACGCTCGGCGAGGGCGCGGAACATGTCGACGTTGGACCGGCATTCGCCCACCGGATCCATCGCCTGATTGGATACCTGGAGGTAGTAGTGGCCGTAAGCGGTCTGCAGATCCTTGTGCTCGAAAAAAGTTGTGGCGGGCAGCACGATGTCGGCGTAGTCGGTAGTGTCGGTGAAGAACTGCTCGTGGACGACGGTGAAAAGATCGGGGCGCATCAATCCGCGGACGACCTCATTGTGGTTGGGGCAGACGGCCGCGGGATTCGAGTTGTAAACGAACAAGGCCTGAATGGGCGGGACCATCTTTGGCACTGTCAGCGAGTTCAGGACGCTGCCGAGTTGCACCATGTTGACGATACGAGCGGGACGTCCCAGGGCTTTCCGCATCAACTCGGGCATTTCGAGCGCTTCGCGATTCAAGCCGAAAGCACCGCTGAGCGAGAGCTGGAGTCCGCCACCGAGCTCTTTCCACGACCCGATCAAACAGGGCAGCATGGTGACCGCACGCATGGACATGCCGCCGCGGTCGGAGCGCTGGATGCCGTAATTGACGCGGATCACGGACGGGCGCACGGTGGCGTATTCGCGGGCGAGCTGGCGAATGTCGCCGGCGGAAATGCCGGTCCAGTGGGCAACTTTTTCGGGCGAATATTGTTGGGCGCGAGCCTTCAGGTCTTCGAAGCCCACGGTGTAGCGGGAGACGTAATCGGCGTCGAAAAGATTTTCGTTGATGATAACGTGCATCAGGCCGAGCGCCAGAGCGGCATCGGTGCCGGGATGGATCGGCAGATACCAATCGGCGCACTTCGCGGTGCGGGTGCGATACGGATCGATGACCACCAGCTTCGCGCCCTGGCGGCGGGCTGCTTCGATGAAGGGCCAGAGATGAACGTTGTTGCCGTGAATATTCGAGCCCCAGGCGATGATGTATCGCGAATGCAGAAACTGTTCCGGCTCGGTGCCAAGCTTGATGCCAATCACCGATTTCAGGCCTTCTTCGCCAGCGCTGGAGCAGATGCTGCGCTCCAGCTGCGAAGCGCCCAGGCGGTGGAAGAAACGGCGGTCCATGGAAGCGCCGTTAAGCGCGCCGAGGGTTCCGCCGTAAGAGTAAGGCAGGATGGATTCGCAGCCGTATTCGGCAATGATGCGGCGCAAGCGATGCGCAATCTCGTCGAGAGCCTGGTCCCAGGAGATGCGCTCAAAAGCCCCTTCAGCCGGTGGAGCGACGGCCTGGCCGGGCGAGGACGCCCGGCGCTCCACGGAAGCTGCACCTTTCGGCTTAACCCTTCGCATGGGATAGAGCACGCGGTCGGGCGAGTACACGCGGTCTAAATACTTGGCGACTTTGGCGCAGAGGAATCCGCGGGTAACGGGATGTTCGGGATCGCCCTGAATTCTGGTGGCGCGGCCGTCTTCGATGGTGATTAGGACGCCGCAAGCGTCAGGGCAATCGTGCGGGCAGGCGGCGTGGACGACGCGCTTCATCCACAGATTATAAGAGATTCCGTAGAGAAGGGGCGCCCCATCTTCGCCGCGAAAGGAGACGCGGCAAGCCGCGTCTCTACGACAAAATTTACTTGAATTCCAAGACTTCTTTTTCTTTGCCTTTGCTCATCTCTTCCATCTTCTTGATTTCGTCGTCGGTGAGCTTCTGGATTTCGTCGAGCGCGCGCTTCTCGTCGTCCTCGGTAATTTTCTTGTCTTTCAGCGTCTTCTTGATGGCGTCATTGCCGTCGCGACGGACGTTGCGTATCGCGGTGCGATGCTCTTCGAGAATCCGGTGCAGGTGCTTGACCATCTCCTTGCGGCGTTCTTCGGTGAGCGCGGGCACGGGCACACGGATCAGTTTGCCGTCGTTCATTGGATTGAGGCCGAGGTCGGCGCTGCGGATGGCTTTTTCGATGGCCGTAAGCTGGGACGGATCGAAGGGCTGCACCGTGATCATCTGCGGCTCGGGCGCGTGAATCTGGGAGACCTGGTTGAGCGGCATCTGCTCTCCGTAGTAGTCGACGGAAACGGTGTCGAGCATGTGAATGTTAGCTCGCCCGGTACGGGTGGCGGCCATTTCGCGGCGGAAGTCTTCCACCGCTTTGTCCATGCGCGTCTTCAGGGTTGCGTAGACTTCTTTCAGGGCAGGATGAGCCATAGCTCTCAGCTCCCAAACATAGCGATATAGAACCGTGAATTATAACCCCAGGACTGAGGTCAGAGGTTAGAGGTCAGATTGCAGAAGTAAAACCTTTGGTTCTCACCTCTGCAATCTGACCTCTAACCTCTGACCTTGTCTACGCGCTGACCAGCGAGCCGATCTTTTCGCCGAGCACCACTCGCCGGATATTGCCGCGCTGGTTCAGGTTGAAAACGATGATGGGCAGATTATTGTCCTTGCACAAAGAGATCGCGGTCGAGTCCATCACCTTGAGGCCCAGCTTCAAAACGTCCATGTAGGTGAGCTGGGAAAATTTCTTGGCATCCTTCACTTTCATCGGGTCGGCGTCGTAGATGCCGTCCACTTTGGTGGCTTTGAGGATGGCATCGGCTTTGATTTCCATGGCGCGCAGGGAGGCGGCGGTGTCGGTCGAGAAGTACGGGTTGCCGGTGCCGCCGGCGAAAATGACGACGCGTCCTTTTTCAAGATGGCGGATGGCGCGGCGCCGGATGAAGGGCTCGGCCACCTGGTTCATCTCAATCGCGGTCTGCACGCGGGTAAAGACGTTCTGCTTTTCGAAAGCGTCCTGCAGCGCGAGGGAATTGATGACGGTGGCCAGCATGCCCATGTGATCGGCGGAGACGCGATCCATGTCTTTGGCCTGGTCGGCGACCCCGCGGAAAAAATTGCCACCACCTACGACGATGGCCATCTGGATGCCGAGACTGTGCACATCGGCGAGTTCAGCCGCGACTTCGTGAATGCGTTTGGTATCCACGCCGAAGCCTTGATCGGCGGCTAGGGCTTCGCCGGAAATTTTTAGAAGAATGCGCTTGAAGATCGGAGTGGGCATGAGTCTCCAGGTTTCAAAGTTTCATGGTTTCAAAGTTTCAAGGTAAACCCATTCCAGATTTTTACCAACATTGAAACTTTGAAACTTCTGAAACTCCGAAACCCAGCAAGAAGGGGCGCCGCAGCGCCCCCGAATCTATTCGGCTGCTACTTGGCAACCGGAGCTTCGCCGGCCTCGCTGTCAGGCTTGGCGCTGACGAAAGCGACGGTGGCGGTGGCGTCGCCGACTTTGAAGCGGGCGAAACGTCGGACAGCGATGTTCTCCCCGAGTTTGCCCACCTTGGCGGCGATCAACTGCGAGATGCTGATGGTCTGGTCTTTGATGAAGGGCTGCTCGAGCAGGCAGACCTCTTCGTAGAACTTTTCCATTTTGCCGGCCACCATCTTCTCAGCGATGTTCGCGGGCTTGCCGCTGGCGATTGCCTGGGCGCGATAAATATCTTTCTCGCGCTCGAAGGCGTCCGGCGTAACGTCTTCTTTCCGGACGAACTTCGGATCGCTGGCCGCAATGTGCATGGCGATGTCGTGGACCAGTTCTTTGAAGTCCTCGGTGCGCGCGACGAAATCGCTTTCGCAGTTGACCTCAACCAGCACGCCGATCTTGCCCCCGGCGTGAATGTAGTGAGCCACCGAGCCTTCGCTGGTGACGCGGGTTGCTTTCTGTTGAGCCACGGCAGTACCGCGTTTGCGAAGGATGACAATCGCTTTCTCGATGTCGCCGTTGGCTTCAGTCAGAGCCTTCTTGCAATCCATCATCGGCGCTCCGGTTTTTTCCCGGAGCTCTTTTACTTGTGCAGCAGAAATGTTTGCCATAGTCGTGCTCATTGGTACCTCGGTTTCAAAGTTTCAAGGTTTCAGAGTTTCAAGGAACATCAGCCGGAGGGCCTATCAGCGTGCCAATCTAAAGATTGAAACCTGGAAACCTTCGAACCTTGAAAACCTGCTTCTATAAAACTCGACCCGCGCACAGACGAACTGCGCGGGTCAGATCTGGTCCTCGCAAATTCGCAAGCCCAGCCCCTGAAGGGGCCGTCTTAATTTCGCAAGGCTTGCGGTATCGCTAAAGCGATACCCTGATACGAACCTCAAAGCGATATCCTGATACGAAACTTGATACAAAACCCGGTCTAGAAGCGGCGCGTCTCGGCCTGTAGCTCGTCGACGTCTTCCGTGGCGGCTGAGGGACGCTTGCGCGTGCCCTTGCCCAACACGTCTTCCATGCGGATCTCTTCACCCTCGACGGCCGCGCCTTCAATTCCCGCAGCGGGAGCGGCGGCTGCGTCCTCGACTGCGACCTGGGCGAATTCGCTTTCAGTGATCGGGGTTGCGACCGCCGGTTCGGGCGCTGCCACCGCCTGAATATCGGCCATCTGCTTGTCGTCCCGGGCGTGGACGCCCTCGGCAATCGACTCCGAAATTTTCGAGGTGAACAGGCGGATCGCCCGCAGCGCGTCGTCGTTGCCGGGGATCACGTAATCCACTTCGCTCGGGTCGCAGTTGGTGTCGACCACGGCGACCACGGGGATGCCCAGCTTGCGCGATTCGCGCACGGCGATCTGCTCTTTGTTCGAATCGATGACGAAGATCGCGTCCGGCAAGCGCGTCATGTTCTTGATGCCGGCGAGATTGGCCTGCAGGTGCTTGCGCTCGCGCTCAAGCTTGATCACTTCTTTTTTCGGAAGCAGGTCGTAACGGCCATCGGTGGCCATTTCGTCGAGTTCCTTCAGCCGCTTCACGGATTTCTGCACGGTGACCCAGTTGGTCAGCAGGCCACCCAGCCAGCGCTGGTTCACGTAAAACATCGAGCAGCGCTGCGCCTCTTCGGCAATTGCGTCCTGGGCCTGGCGCTTGGTGCCAACGAAGAGGATGATTCTGCCGTCGGCGGCCAGGTCCTGCACAAATTTCGACGCTTCCTTGAACATCTTCAGCGTCTTCTGCAGATCGATAATGTAGATACCATTGCGCTCACCAAAGATGTATTCCTTCATCTTGGGGTTCCACCGCTTGGTCTGGTGCCCGAAGTGAACGCCAGCTTCGAGCAACTCCTTCATCGTGATGTTTGCCAATTAACCTCCTCAGTTGGTCTGCATCCGGGGTGTAGCAGTGGTCAGTGGCCAGTTGTCAGTTGCCAGTGAAATCCACTGGGAACTGGCTGCTGGCAACCGGCAACTGCATTTCCGGATTGCCATTCCCGTCCACCCCGCCTCGGGGAGGTGGGGGGATGAATTTTAACCGCCTAAAACAAGTCGTTTGTCGTTGGTCGTTCGTCGTTCGCAAACGACCATCGACTGACGACCGTCGACTATCTCTTCGAGAACTGGAAGCGCTTTCTGGCGCCCTTCTGGCCGTACTTCTTGCGCTCTTTGGCGCGCGGGTCACGAGTCACCATGCCTTCGGCCTTGAGCTTCTTGCGCAGTTCAGCATTGAACTCCATGAGCGCGCGCGTGATTCCCAGGCGCACGGCATCGGCTTGTCCCGAGACTCCGCCGCCGCACACGTTGGCCAGCACGTTGAAGTTCGCCGTGGTCTCGGTCGAGACCAGCGGTGACTTCGCGCTGATGCGCTGCGAGGGCGTCACAAAGTATTCATCGATCGCTTTGCCGTTAACCTTGAACTCGCCGCTGCCAGGACGAAGAAAAACGCGCGCGATCGCCGCCTTGCGGCGTCCGGTTCCGTAGTATTGAACAATTTCTGCCATTTTTAGCTTCGAGCCGCGAGCTTCGAGCTTCGAGCACCCATGTGCGCGAAGAATAAAAGCGTTTGGCTTAATTACCTTTCCAAAAAATCTAAAATCGGTCTTGCTTGCTCATAGCACGCAGCTCTTGCTTTACGCAAACACCTTTACTTCCGGCTTCTGCGCTTCGTGCGGGTGCTTGTCGCCCCGGTAAACCTTCAGCTTGGTAAACATCTGCTTGCCCAGTTTGTTCTTGGGGAGCATGCGCGACACGGCGTCTTCAATCACCAGCTCCGGCTTACGAACCATGCGCTTCTTCATTTCTTCCGAGCGCAGGCCGCCGGGATACCCGGTGTAGCGGTGATAGACCTTCTGATCAGCCTTCATGCCGGTAATCTTGATCTTCTCGGCGTTGATGATGACGACGTGGTCGCCGGTGTCGATAAACGGCGTGTACTTCGGATTTTCTTTGCCGATCAGAATGCGGGCTACGCGCGAAGCGAGGCGGCCGAGCGGCAGCCCGGTTGCGTCCACCACAAACCACTTACGCGCAATATCCCCCTCTTTCGGGAAATAGGTTGACATCGGAACTCTCCCAGAAAATTAAAGAACGCTATAACAACGAAGACCGCTTAGTGCCCTAATCCTGATTGCCGTAACAATGATCGATCCACGCAGAACGCGCGCTAGGTGTTCCAGGCGGGCAGCCGCAGGACTTCCAAAGGCTTCTAGAATAGCCCAGCCGCGCGGCGCTTGTCAACGAAGAGCTTGGCTAAACCATTGAATCATTAAATCATTGAGCCATTGAATCATTTGGACTGAGGGGCTTAATGACTCAATACCCCAATGGCGCAATACCTCAATCGACTCACTTCCCGCCCACCGACTGCAGACAACGCCCGTAAAGTTCCAGTAGGTGGGCGGCGTATTCTTCGGGCTTGTCGGCCGAACCTCCGCCCTGGAAGCCGACTCCGGCGCCAGTGGTCTTGCCGTAGCCGGTGGTCATAGCGATGAACTTCATGAGATCGAGCGCGATGTCTTCGTCGCGGCGGGAGCCTAGAGGAAGCCCGGGTGTTTCCATGATAAGAACTCCTCGTAAACGGTGTAATCCGCCGGGTTCCCCGGCGCTGCCGCGATCATAGCAGAACCCTCGCGGATGGAGCCGGGCGAGTGGCGCGTTGCGCCGGCATCAGCTATCGATGCTGTTCTTAAGTAAACCGGCGACCCGGATTCGGCAATTAAATTCTTCCGGCATACCGCGCGAGCCTAGAGTCGAACCGAGAGTCGAACCGAGAGTCGAACCGAGGTGCCCTCGGTCCAGACTGTCTCACTTCCACCGGTCCAGACTGTCTCATTTCCACCGCGGAGATGCATACCAACTGGTGCTCTTCCAAGTCGCTTTTGGCGCGCTCCATATCGACGTTCTTGTAGGCGGCAAGCTCGGTACTGACCTGATAATACGCAGCCGAACGGGCCTCGATGTACTGGCTGCGCCGGGATTCAAAAGCTCGTTCCAGACCCTTACAGATTAAGCAATGCACGACTATCCCTCCAGCCTTCCAGCCGACCTGCAGGCGGCGGTGGGTGTGGCTCCTTTTACCGATTCCGTTTAATGATCTCCTGCTCGGCGCGGAGCCAGTCCTGTTCGTCCTGGCCGTGCACACGGCCACGGATTTCATACAGTTCATAGGCACGCTCTCTTGTCCTATCTTGTGTCCTATCTTGTGACGAGGATGAGAGAGTGTCGGTTATCGTCGCCACGTTGCCGATAGAGCCTTTCGGGTCGACGACTGTCTTTGGCTTCGGTTGTTTGTTAGCGCTGCGATCGATCATTGGAAACCTCCGGGGACTGAGGACTAAGAGGAAGGTACTTCAGATGAGCTGACTTAGTTCAGGGAACCTGAAATGAGGAGAAGGACTGCTCGCTCATTTTTAAGACTACGCTGAATCCTTACGCATGTCCAATTGGAAGGTGACGGTTGCGGCAACTGTCGATCCCATTCTTTGTTGGCTAAGAATCGCGACTGCGTCAACAACCCGGTTGTGTAATCGAGGATTACAACAGCAATCCGGTAGTTCGAGTTACTCAGTTGCCGCGCCCGCAAAGGGCACAGACGCGCGGCAGAGCCGACAGCCCCTTCAGCTCGACACTGGGTGTGAGGTATTCGTCGCGAATCGGTTCATGCCTCATCAGGTCGGTGGTTAAGTACTTCTTGTTGTCGTCTGGAAATACGGTCACGACCACCGCATCGCCCAGCATCTCCTGCACCTTTACCGCTGCCAGGAAATTACACCCGGACGAGATTCCGACTCCCAGGCCCAACGTCGATGCGAGTTTCTGCGCCATCAGGATGGAATCACCGTCAGACACAGCAATGATTCCATCCAAGGCCGCCAGGTCAACGATAGGAGGAATGAATTCGTCGGAAATCCCCTGGATGCGATGTTTGCCGACCTTGTGCCCCGAGGAAAGCGTCGGGGACTCCGAAGGTTCTATAGGATGGATGCTGATCTTGGCATTTTTCCTTCGGAGAAATCGACCCACGCCCATCACCGTACCGCCCGTGCCAACTCCGGCGACGAAAGCGTCGGGCACGCGTCCGGCAGCTTCCAGTTGCAGCCAAATCTCCGGCCCGGTGGTCGTTTCGTGCGCTTCGGCGTTGGCATCGTTCGAAAACTGGCGGGGCAGGAACACATGTCGATGGCTGGCTTTGAATTCCTCCGCCAGTTGAATGCTGCCCAGAAATCCGCCCTGCTCGTGGCTGACGGGTACGATTTCAGCACCATAGCTCGCGATCAGGTCTTTGCGCTCGCGACTCATCCAGTCCGGCATGAAGATCTTGACGGGGTGACCGAGAGCACGGCCAATGGCAGCAAACGATATACCGGTGTTGCCGCTGGTGGCCTCGGCGATGGTATCGCCGGGATGGAGTTGCCCGTTTCGATACGCCTCCTTCAGGATATGCAGCGCCATGCGGTCCTTGATGCTGCCCGTCAGGTTGAGTTGCTCGGACTTGGCATAGATCACACGTTGCTTACCGCGAAACTCGAAGGGGATCTCCAGCAGTGGCGTATTTCCGACGATCTGCGAAAGCCCTGATAACCGAGCGCTGCTTGAAATATCGAAGGTTGGCGGTGAAGTCATCTTGCTGCTCAACTTTCACAAACTGAAAAATCTATTGGACTCTGTACCAATTATGACTTTGCGGCTGCTGTAAAGCTACCGGCTGTCACCTCCGTTGGCTCACGATGGCCTCGTTCGATGAGTACTACCCCACTTCAACCAGCCCGTAACTGAGCGCCCAGCGCGAGCGCATTTCCTTCAGCGCGCGATCGATCTCTGCTTTTGATATTTCGGGATTCGGGCCGGAGATCACGAAGGCAGCTTCGCGTTTGGCGGCTTCCAGCAGTTGGCGATCGCGGATGATGTTGGCCACACGGAAGCTCGGGATGCCTGCCTGTTTCGTCCCGAAAAATTCGCCGGGGCCGCGCAATTCGAGATCGAGTTCTGCGATCTGGAAGCCGTCGTTCGAGCGCACCATGGCGTCGAGACGGCGTTCGCCTTCTTCGGAAACTTTTTCTCCGCGCATGAGCACGCAGTAGGATTTTGCCGCGCCGCGGCCGATGCGTCCGCGCAACTGGTGGAGCTGCGCCAGACCAAAGCGGTCGGCGTGTTCGATCACCATCACCGTCGCGTTGGGGACGTCGACGCCGACTTCGATCACGGTGGTCGCGACCAGAATTTCGATCTTGCCCTGTTGAAATTCGCGCATTACGTGCTCCTTTTCGTTGGCATCAAGACGGCCATGCAGCAGGCCGACATGAAGGTTGGGAAAAATCTTTTCCCGCAACTGGCGGTGCATCTGCTCGGCGGCCTTCAGCTCTCGTTCTTCGTT
>Ga0187890_10000361_pt1 | contig 32590 bp, 21 predicted proteins | sample June2016WEW_21_1_FD_133005 | JGI IMG/M metagenome (GOLD analysis project Ga0187890, IMG submission 133005) | Peatland microbial communities from SPRUCE experiment site at the Marcell Experimental Forest, Minnesota, USA - June2016WEW_21_10 | ecosystem: Environmental > Terrestrial > Soil >... | reverse complement strand
CGATCATGGGTATGCCATGACCAGCCACTCTAGCCAGGGACAGACTGCCGACCGTGTCCTGATTCATTTGGACACCGAGTTGGGCGCTAAGGATCTGCTCAATAGCCGCATGGCCTACGTCTCGGTCTCACGTGGACGCTATGACGCCCAAATTTATACGAACAACGCACAGACGCTCGGGCAAGAACTCAGCCGCGACGTGTCCCATTCTCCTGCGATTCAGCAAGAGCCAGTAGCGCAAAAGATAGAACGACAAACCACGCACACGAGTCAGATTGTTCAGGGTTTCGGCCTTGGTCTTTGATGCAGCATTCCCGAATGACATACCCCGGATAGCCAGAGCATAGCCGAGGCCCGGCCAGTGTCAAGGCCGCGCTTCGCGCGCCGCGTTCGCGGTCGAAGAGCCTTGACACTGGCCTTTGCTCCTCGGCTTATTATTCAGCTATCCGGGGAATGTCAGATGTTCCTGCAACACCAATCAAACAAATTCATCTGAGTTCAGTCACAGGTAGCGCCCGAAATCCATTCGCTAGCGGAAAGCCGTTGGGTGCGCGGCAGACGACTGCACCGGTGGCCACCCGTGATTTTCCCACCACGTTCCGCACGAAATCGAGATTTACTGCATCGCCAACATCCGGCAGTTCGGTCCACTTCGCCTCAAACAGTTCCAGGCGTCCACCCGTATCCACCACAAAGTCCACTTCGCGAGTTCGGTCGCGCCAAAAGAAGAGGCTGCCCGTCCGTCCTGCGCGGCGTTCCCGGTCCCGAAGCTGCGCGAAGACAAACGTCTCCCAGACTGCACCTAGCGCCGGTGATTGCCGCAGAGCTTCCTCAGACCGAATATTCAGCAGAGCGCAAAGCAAGCCAGTGTCAGCGAGATAGAGTTTTGGACTCTTGACAATCGACTTGGTTCGATTCGAAAACCACGGCTCTAGCAATACAATCTGACCGGACGCTTCCAGCATGGACAGCCAATGGTTCGCTGTTGAAGGGGCAATACCGACGTCACGCGCCAGGTCTGCTTTGTTCAGCAGGTTTGCAGAACGGAGTGCGCAAGCGCGCAGAAATCGCTCGAAGTCCCGCAGGCTGCCAACATTGGTTAGGGAGCGCACATCGCGTTCGAGATATGTAGCGAGATAGGAATTGTAAAAAGCCACCGAATCAATGTCTGGGTTGGCGTACAGCTCGGGGAAACCTCCGCGCACGACGGCCGTTTCGACGCCGGTTTGTGGCAATGCCGCTTCAATCTCTGCATAGGAAAGGGTTTCCAGTTCCACGATGTCGGCCCTGCCTGCCAACGATTCGGAAACATTCTTCATCAGGGTGAACTTCTGCGAACCAGTAAGCAGGAATTGCCCATTGCGTGTCCGGTGGGCATCGACGGCCACCTTGAGGTGTCGAAACAGGCCGGGCGCATATTGGACCTCATCAATAAGGACGGGCGGAGGATGACGCTGGAGAAACGTTCCCGGTTCCTTTTCAGCCTGCTCGGCTTCAGCTGGGAGATCAAGGGAGACAAACGCATGTTTCGGGAACAGGCGCAGAAAAGTGGAGGTTTTGCCGGTCTGCCTGGCTCCGGTCAGCACGACCACAGGCCGCGTCTTTGCGGAGCGTTCCAGGCGGGGTTCAACAGCACGTGGAATCCACATATGCAAAATATACGATACAATCGCATATTTTGCAGCAACTAAAATTACTTTATCATCGGAGAGCAGTGGCTAGCCAGGATTGCGGGGTCTGTATCCGGAAGCATCATCATGCAGATCCTCGAATTGCCCGCGGGAGATCGTTTTATAGTGACAAGGGGACGTGAACCGCGGCGGTTCGTAGACGGACGCCTCCGCTGACCGGAATCCTTTTCCGCGCGCACTGTACTATTCTTACCGTAATCGGGTCGGCATCGTTCCCATAGCACCCGTGACGCGCACAGCAGATTACTGGATTACCGAGTCCTTATGAACTTGGTCACGATCATCTGGTCCATGATTGCGTCGGCGTGCCTCACGCTGGCGGCAATCAATTTCCTGACCTGGGGCAGGAATCGCGAGGCTTGGGCAAATCTATTCTTTGCAATGCTGGCGACGGGGACGGCGGCGTGGACGTTTTGTGAATTGTGGATGATGCGGGCGGAGACCCCGGCAGAATTCGCGACTGCGCTGAAGTGGGGGCATGTGGCCGTGTGGCTGTTGCTCGTCTCCCTCGTCGGGTTCGTCCGGCTCTACTTGAAGGCCGGGCGACCATGGCTCGCTTGGATGTTCTTGGGCTTGCGTACACTGGCTCTCGTCCTTAATTTTGTGGTGGGACAGAATCTCAACTACAGCGAGATCACTCGTCTCCGGCACATCCGATTTCTAGGTGAATCCGTGCAGATCGCCGAGGGTGTGCGCAATCCCTGGATGGTGGTCGGCCAGTTAAGTCTGTTGGCGCTCGTCATCTTTGTTGGAGACGCCACCGCCACCGCCTGGCGGCGAGGAGACCGTCGGACGGCGCTGACCGTGGGCGGAAGCGCTTTGTTCTTCTCAGTTGTCGGATTCGGTCAGTCCCTGTTGGTGCTGTGGGGAATTATTCAGGTGCCGCTTACGGCCAGCCTATCCTTCATGGGCTTGGTCGCAGTGATGGGCTACGAGTTGAGCAGCGAAATGATTCGCGCGACCCAACTCTCCCGCGATCTTCAGGTGAGTCAAGCCGGGTTGCGCGAGAACGAACAGCGGATGAGCTTAGCCGTCGACGCCGCGAATCTTGGCATCTGGATTCGAGACATCACGAAGAACGAGATCTGGGCGAGCGACAAGTGGCGGGAGTTGTTCAGCTTCACGCCGTCGGAGCCGCTGGACTTTGAACGCATTCTGCGAAGGCTGCACCCCGACGATCGCGAGGTGTTCGAGCAGGTTCTGACGAAGGCACTTGCTGGCGGAGGTAACTACGAGACGGAATTCCGGCTAGCGCTGCCGGATGGCGGATTGCGCTGGATCTCTTCCCACGGCCAAGTCGAATTTGACGCAACTGGCCAACCACTCCGGATACGCGGTGCCTCGCGAGATGTCACCGCACACAAACAATCCGAGCAGGAGACGCAACTCTTGCGACGAGAGGTCGCCCACGTGGCCCGCGTCACAATGATGGGCCAGCTCGCCTCGGCGCTGGCGCATGAAATCAATCAACCTCTCGGCGCGATCCTGCGCAACGCGGAGGCAGCAGAACTTTTCATGCAGGATGCGTCACCCGATCTAGACGAAATCCGAGCGATCGTCGCCGACATCCGCAAGGATGACCAGCGTGCGGGCGCCGTCATCGACCGGATGCGCGGACTGCTCAAACGGCAACCGCTCAATACCAGAGAACTCGACGTAAGTGAACTCGTTGGCGATGTCAGGGCCCTTGTGAGGGCCGACGCCGCGGCGCGGCAGGTAAAGCTCGAAGTACATGTTCCGGGCGATCTGCCGCCCGTGCGAGGTGATCGCGTGCACCTTCAGCAGGTGCTGCTCAACGTCATTCTTAACGGCATGGATGCGCTCGACGGCACAAGTGGTACGGAGAACCGCATTAGTGTTATTGTGTCGCGCAACGGAAACCAGACCGTCGAGATCGCAGTGAGCGATACGGGCAGTGGTATCCCCGCCGACAAACTCGCCCACATCTTCGATCCCTTTTTCACCACCAAGCCGAACGGTATGGGCATGGGGTTGCCGATCTCGCGCACGATCATCGAGGCGCACGGTGGGCGCTTCTGGGCGGAGAACAACGCCAGCGGTGGGGCGACGTTTCGGTTCACGTTGCCCATCGCGGAGGAGGTCGCGGCAAAATGAGTGTGACCGCGCCGGTAGTCCAGATTGTCGATGACGACTGGTCCTTTCTTACCGCGACCTCGCGATTGCTGCGGGCGAGCGGCTTCGCAGTAAAGACGTTTTCGTCTGCGAGCGAATTTCTCGCCCAGCGGGACACCGATGCGCCAGGTTGTGTGGTGGCCGATTTGCAGATGCCCGGAATGAACGGACTCGACCTGCAATCGGCGCTTGGGCGATCGCGTAATCCGGTCCCGATTCTCTTCCTCACCGGCCATGGCGACATTCCATCGAGCGTGGTGGCGATGCGCAGTGGTGCGGAGGATTTTCTGGAGAAGCGCGCACCGAAAGAAAAGCTCCTGGACGCGGTGAGGCGCGCTCTGGCTCGCGATGCACATGAACGCGAGGAGCGTACCCGGCAGCGGGAGTTACGGGCCCGCTTCGACATGCTCACCAAACGAGAGTTCGAAGTACTCGCCCACGTGGTTCAGGGCAGGCTCAATAAGCAGATCGCTGGAGATCTTGGCATCCACGAGCGGACGGTCAAGCTGCACCGTACGGCAATCACGACAAAACTAGGCGTGCAGTCCGTTGCCGAGCTCACGCGCCTGACCGATGAGGCAGGCATCTTCACCGCGTCCGCACAAACCTTCCCTAAAGGGCAGTAGTTCGCACTGCCCGCTAACACTTATAGTGTCCTTCGAATGCTGAAACCCATGCACTGTTCGTCATGCAGTTCGAATCATCAGGCGGAATTCACGGTTGAGATGAACATACATTCCCGCGGTCTAAAGAATGTTGACCACCCCGGCGTTTTGCTCATTCAGGAAGTCAACGTCTGCCTGAGCTGTGGCCATTCGCGGTTTATCACACCGCAAGGCGAATTGACGCAGCTTGTAGCCACTACTGAAAAGGCGAACCTCTGCGTGTAAGCAGAACACCTGCACCTGGACCCAGACGCCAGCGAGATTCACTTCTCGAATCGAGAACCTCAATCACAAAAAAACGATGCGGGCATCTTCACTGCATTCGCATCGACCTTCCCCTAAGGGCAGTAGTCGGCATCACCGCTTGCGCCTATAGTCCTCATCGGAGTCCCGATGAGCAAAACCACACCCATCTACGTCGCGGTTGTTGATGACGATGAAAGTGTTTGCCGATCACTCGGCAGGCTGCTGCGGGCAGCGGGCCTTCAGCCGATTACTTATGACTCAGCTGAGTCGTTCCTGGCCGACAAGAAGCATCCTCAGTTCGGCTGTCTGGTGCTCGACATCCAGCTTGGAGTCATGTCGGGCATCGAACTCGCTCGGAAGCTTGCTGTTGAAGGCGGGCGCACTCCTACCATCTTCATTACCGCGCACGATGATCCCGACGCGCGCAGAGAGGCCGAAGCTACGGGTTGCGCGGCTTACTTCCGCAAGACTGATTCTGGCGCCGAAGTAATCGACGCTATCCGGAGGGTAGCGATCTGAGCCGCACGATTTGGTTCGTGAAACAGGAAGTTTGCAAGTCAGAAAACGCATTCGCATTGGAAGCTGAACACAATTCGAAATCAAGGAGATAAAAGCAATGCCGAAGAAACCGTTTAAGGGCACTATTAAACTCGATATTCGCGACTCCGTTCCCGATTGGGGACCATACACGCCAACGAAAGCACCTGACGGTGCGCCGAACATCCTGTTCGTGTTGTACGACGACACCGGACTGGCTGCATGGTCGCCGTTTGGCGGCCGCATCAACATGCCGACATTGCAGAAACTCGCCGACCGGGGCGTGATGTACTCGCAATGGCACACGACGGCGCTTTGCTCGCCGACCCGCTCCTGCTGCCTGACCGGCCGCAACCATCACCTCAACGGCATGGCCAGCATCACGGAGACATCTCTCGGATTTCCCGGCGCCAACGGTCGCATCCCAGATGAGTGCGCGACGGTCGGGCAGATTCTGCAAGACGGAGGCTGGAGCACTTTCTGGGTGGGCAAGAACCATAGTGTTGCCGAATCAGATGTCGCCTCAGGCGCCAGCAAGAAACAGTGGCCACTGCAAAAGGGCTTTGACCGCTTCTACGGCTTCATCGGCGGAGAAACCAACCAGTGGTATCCCGATCTGATCGAAGACAATCGAGCGATCGACCAGCCATACTCGCCGGAGGAAGGTTATCACCTCTCTAAAGACCTGGCTGACCATGCAATTCAGATAATCAAGGACCAAAAAGCTGGCAATCCTTCGAAGCCCTGGTACATGTGGTTCTGCCCGGGTGCCAACCACGCGCCACACCACGCTCCGCAGGAATACATCGACAAGTATAAAGGAAAGTTCGACGACGGCTACGAAGCTTACCGCGAGTGGGTCCTGCCGCGCATGATTGCAAAGGGACTCTTGCCGGAGGGTACCCAACTCACCCCGCTCAACCCGATGCCGAAGGAGATTGCGACCCCGGCCGACCAAGTACGGCCATGGAACACGCTCAACGCTGACGAGAAGAAATTGTTCTCTCGCCTGATGGAGGTTTACGCCGGGTTCTCAGAATACACCGACGTTCAGATTGGGCGCATCATCGATTACCTGGAGAAGAGCGGCCAGCTGGAAAACACAGTCGTTCTCTATGCCGCCGACAATGGCGCCTCTGGAGAAGGCAGCCCCAATGGAACGGTCAATGAAAACAAGTTCTTCAACAGCTATCCGGATGAGCTTTCCGAGAACATGAAACTGATCGACAAACTGGGAGGCCCCGACACCTACGAGCATTTCCCCACCGGGTGGGCTGCCGGCACGTCGGCGCCGTTCAAGATGTTCAAACGCTATTCCGAGTACGCGGGCGGCACCTGCGACCCACTGGTCATTTCGTGGCCCAAGGGTATCAAGGCCAAAGGCGAAGTCCGAGACCAGTATCACCATTGCACGGACATCGTACCGACAATCCTGGAGGTCTGTGGGCTAGAGATGCCCAAAGTCTACAAAGGGGTGGAGCAGTACCCGCTCTCGGGCGTCTCGATGCGCTACACCTTCGATGCGAAACCGGACGCTCCGACGACGAAAAAGCGTCAGTACTACGCGATGCTGGGAACTCGCGGTATGTGGGAGGACGGCTGGAAGGCAGTCTCTCTGCATTCACCCGCTCCCTCGAACCAGGGACACTTCGACCAGGACGAGTGGGAGCTCTATCACGTTGACGTGGACCGCGCCGAATCCAAGAACCTAGCCAAACAGTATCCCGAGAAGCTTGAGGCACTGATCAAGGCCTGGTTCGAAGAGGCGGAGACGAACCTAGTACTGCCACTTGACGACCGCACCGCGATTGAAATCCTCACTACTCCACGACCCACTGAGGAAGCACCCCGCGAACGCTACATTTACTATCCGGGAACGTCTGCGGTTCCGGAAAGCGCCGCCGTCAATGTCCGGGGACGCTCTTACAAAATCCTGGCAGACGTCGAGATCACCGATCCAAACTGCTCGGGCGTAATTTTCGCCCATGGTTCGCGATTCGGCGGTCACTCGTTGTTTATCGAGAAGAAGAAACTGCACTACGTTTACAACTTCCTTGGCTTCAAGCCGGAACAGAAGTTTGTCTCCAGCGAGTTGAAGCCTGGAAAGTACACGTTAGGCATGGAGTTCGTCCGGGAGGGTGCTGGGCCAAACCACGAATCTGTGGGCAAGACGAAACTCTACGTCAACGAGAAAGTTGTGGCGGAGGGTCCGATGCGCGCACAGGTTGGTAAGTTCACCCTGTCGGGCGACGGCCTTTGCGTTGGATACGACAGCGGCGATGCCGTCAGCGAGGAATACACGTCCCCCGGGACATTCAAGGGCGGGACGATCCTTGGCGTGGGTGTGGTGGTCGACAAGACACAATACCTCGACCTGGAGAAGATGGCTGCGGCCGCGTTTGCCAATGAGTAGGAATCAGGCAAAGTTCGACATCAACTGACCTGGCAGGGCCTGTGATTTCGAACGGGGTTTCCCGGCGGACCTTTCGTCCGCCGGGGAATTTGTTAGCGCCGGTGAAAGAGCGGCAAGAGGGCAACCATGAAGAAGAATCTGCAGAACCTTCTCGCAGCCGCGCTGGTTTGTGCGCTCGCAGTGACGGCACACGCTAGTGCGGACCCCAAGATCGAAAAAAAGCAGCAAGATATCCGCAATATGGCGCACGACACGCTGCAGCGCCTCTACAAAGCTGAGCCAAAGGCGAAGGCCGCGGTCCACGGAGCCGCGGGCTATGCAGTCTTCAGCAATCTGGGCGTGAAGATTCTCGTCGCTGGCTCCGGCAATGGAAAAGGCATCGCAGTCAACAACAAGACCAAGCGTGAGACTTTCATGAAGATGCTCGAAGTTCAGGCCGGCCTCGGTATGGGCGTGAAGAAATTCAGCGTGATCTTCGTCTTCGATACAGAAAAGGCGCTCGACAGCTTTGTGAACTCCGGCTGGGATTTCGGCGGACAAGCCACTGCCGCCGCTACGACTGGAACCCAAGGCGGAGCATTGGCGGGAGCGGTGTCGGTGGCAGACGGTGTTTGGATGTATCAACTCACCGACAAGGGCGTGGCCCTCGAACTCACCGCGAAGGGCACGAAGTACTACAAAGATAGTGATCTGAATTGAAGCGAGCAGCAGAACAATGAACACAAATTGCGCCGAATTAAGCACGCCGGAAGGATCCTATAGACGGGGCGTCATGCCTCGATTTAACCTCAGGGAGAAATATGAGATGAAGCTTAGCATGCTCATGCGAATCTTGTCTCTGGGACTTCTTGCTGGCCTCTCCTCCGTCACCTTTCCTGTTTTTTCGACCGCGCAATCCACTTCCCCACAGACCAAGGCGCCAGCCATCGCACCACCGATCGCAGCGAAGCAGTGGACGGGCGACCTGAACGTACTGCTACAACACAGGGTTATCCGCGTTGCGGTTCCTTATTCCAAAACGTTCTATTACGAAGTAAATGGCGTTCAGTATGGCGTCGCTTACGAAACCGGCAAGGCATTCGAGGAATTCTTAAATAAGAAGTACCCGCAAAAAAACAAGAACATCAAGATTCACGTACTGTTTTTGGTCACCCCACGCGAGAAGATGTACGCACAACTCACAGGCGGCAATGTGGATATCGTCACGGGGGGAATCGCCATTACGCCTGAACGCCAGAAACTTGTCGACTTCTCAGATCCCACAGCCAGCGGGATTAACGAGGTAGCGGTCACAGGCCCCAAATCCCCGCAACTTGCTTCCCTTGACGATCTGGCAGGGAAGGAAATCTTCGTGCGCAAGCTGTCAAGCTACTGGGAACATCTGGAACGGCTTAACGAACGCTTTCAGAAGGAAAATAAACCGGCCGTAATCCTTCGCGCCGTTCCCGAAGATCTTGGCGACGAGGACCTGTTGCAGATGGTCAATGCCGGGTTGCTGCCGACAACTATAGTCAACGATTGGACAGCGAAACTTTGGGGCAAGCTGCTGCCCAAAATGCAAATTCACACCGACATAGCCATCAACACAGGCGGAACCCTCGGTTGGATTATCCGTAAGGATTCGCCGCAGTTGCTGGCCACGGCTAACGAGTTTCTCAAAACGCATCGTCAAGGCACCGCGTTCGGGCAGCAGTTGATTGCCAAATATACAAGTTCGACCTACATGCTGAAGCAGGCTGTTTCTGAGAGCGGTATGAAACGCTTTGAGGAGACCGCAGAAATATTTCGCAAGTATTCCTCGCAATATGGCATGGATTATCTGCTCATGATGGCGGAAGGTTTTCAGGAATCTGGCCTAAAGCAGGATGCGAAGAGTTCTGTGGGAGCGGTCGGCGTCATGCAACTTATGCCCGATACCGGCAAGCAGATGAACGTCGGAGATATTCATCAGCAGGAAGCGAACATTCATGCTGGCATCAAGTACTTTCACTCCATGGTGGAAAAGAATTACGGCAATGAACCGATGGACGACCTTAACAAGATACTCTTCACCTTTGCCGCCTATAACTGTGGCCCTGGCCGCATCAAGCAGTTGCGCGAAGAAGCCGCAGCGAAGGGTCTCGACCCCAACGTATGGATCGACAATGTGGAAGTGATTGCCGCTGCGCGCATCGGTGCGGAAACGGTCACCTACGTCTCCAACATCTACAAATATTACGTGGCCTACAAGCTGTTTGCTGTGCAAGAAGAGCAGCGCCGCAAAACTAAGGAGTCTCTCCAGCCGAAGCCATCGTGACCGCTAAGAGTCAGAGAAACGGAGCAACGAACATGCCCCACACTAACGCCGTCGAAACAATTCAGGGAAGCATGAAGAGAACCGTTTTCACGTTCTTCGTAGTGCTTGCATTTGCTTCGATCCAACTCCGGCAGGCCTACGCCCAAACCGGCACACAAAATCAGGAGGCGGCAGTAATGCAAGCCAACACAGATCAATTAGTCGCGATTGACGTTCTGCTCGAACCAGATCACACGATGATAGAGAAATCCAATGCGGCCAATGCTCGCTTACGAGAAAACTACCCCGCAGGTTATGCGTTGGACGCCACGCATGCGCCGCACGTCACCATGCTGCAGCGCTATGTGCGAGCGAAAGACCTGGATGCGGTAACCGCCGCCCTGACGAAGGTTTTCGCCTCTGAGCGGCCCACGGATTTGCGACTGAAGGCGAAGGGATTCGAGTACACAGTTTGGTCGGGAGTGGCTGTAACGGTCTTTGTCGTCGAGCGCACGCCTGAGTTGATGCGCTTGCATCAGAAAGTGATCGACGCGGTGGCGCCGTTTTCCGTGAGCGGTGGAACCTCAGCGGCTTTCATCGATACCCCAAGTAATTCTGAAATCGTCGGCTACGTCGAGCAATTCGTTCCCAAATCCAGCGAGGAGCACTATTTTCCCCATGTGACCTTAGGTGTTGCCAACGAAGGTTTTGTAAAAGGAATGAAAGCGGAACCCTTCGAAGGGTTCACTTTCAAAGTGGATGGCGTGGCGATCTACCAGCTTGGAAACTTCGGGACGGCATCGAAGAAGCTCTGGGAGTATCAGGCGCAGCCGTTGGCCTCGTGGAACGATGGGGCGGCGAAACAATCCATCCTCGATTTCGTACGGCGCGTTACGACCGAAGGCAGCCCTGACTTCGTTCCGGTAGCGGAGCGTATCGCCACGTTCGACAATGACGGCACGCTCTGGTGCGAGCAGCCGCTGCCCGTACAGTTGTACTTTGCGCTCGACCGCGTGAAGGCCCTCGCGCCGCAGCATCCGGAATGGAAGACTACAGAACCGTTTGCTTCTGTCCTCAAAGGCGATTTGAAAACGGCGTTCGCAGGTGGTGAACACGCACTGCTCGAAATCGCCGCAGCCACACACGCGGGTATGACCACGACGGAATTTGAGCAGATCGTCAAAGATTGGATCTCCACCGCGAAACATCCGAAGACCGGCCAACTCTTTACCCAGATGACGTATGAACCGATGTTCGAACTGCTCACTTACCTGCGCGCCAATGGATTCAAGACGTACATCGTCTCCGGTGGCGGAATCGAGTTCATGCGTCCCTGGGCCGAGGAGACTTATGGCATTGAGCCGGAGCAGGTCATCGGTAGCAGCATCAAGACAAAGTTCGAAATACGTGACGGCCAGTCCGTCCTCGTACGCCTGCCAGAGCTGAACTTCAATGACGACAAAGGCGGCAAGCCGGTCGCGATCAATCAGCATATCGGCCGGCGCCCCATTGCCGCATTCGGCAATTCCGATGGCGACCGCGAGATGTTGGAGTACACCCAGGGTGGTGGCGGCGCGCGGTTCGAGCTCCTGATTCTGCACGATGATGCCGCTCGCGAATATGCATACGGTCCGGCGAAAGGATTACCCGGGGTGGCATTGGGCGCATTCACACAGGCGCTTTACGATCAAGCGCAGAAAGATGGCTGGACGATCGTGAGCATGAAGAACGATTGGAATCGGGTCTTCGCGTTTCGAGAAGTCGGGCAGCTCGTTGTGCAAAGCGCTGCAAGCGCCAACGTTCAGAGCCATCCCACTGCGCACCCTTAGCGCGAAGCACAACGAAGCGAGTGATATCACGTGGAATCGGCTGGGAAAGTGAAAGGATTAAAGCTTCGATTTCCGTCCGGGCTTAGACTGGTGATTGTTTTGCTGTTAGCGTCCGTCCTTCGTGCCCAGGACCTTGCGCCCCGCGCCTATGTCATCACGCCCCTCCATTCCAACGCAGTCCTTCTGACCTATTCCTTCTACGACGGCAGCATAGATTTCAATGGGGCGCTCCCCGTTGGCGACGCAAAAGGGAAATACAGCGTTCCTATCTTCAGCTACTACCACTCGTTCGGCCTCTTTGGCCGCTCGGCCAATATCGTCGCGGCTCTGCCTTACGGAATCGGAAACTTTCAGGGAACCCTGGCGGGAACGGAGCAGCAGCAATACCGCTCCGGTCTTGCGGATTCGGTTTATCGCTTTTCGATCAACCTTAAAGGTGGCCCGGCGATGCCGCCTCAGGAGTTTGTCAAATGGCATCAGAAGGTCCTTCTAGGGGCCGGTCTGAAAGTAATCGCTCCGACAGGCCAGTACGATCCCACCAAGCTGATCAACTGGGGCGCGAACCGCTGGTCCTTTAAACCGGAGCTTGGCTATTCACAGCGGTGGGGCAATTGGGTCCTCGATGGGTACGGCGGAGCTTGGTTCTTCACCACGAATCACGATTACTGGTCGCACAATAACATCTATCCGGGGACGAGGTCTTTATCGCAGAAGCCGATAGGAGCTTTGGAAGGGCATCTGAGCTACGACTTCAAGCCTGGATATTGGGTCTCGCTTGACGGCAATTTCTGGGTTGGTGGAATCACGAGTGTGGCCGGCGTAGAAAACTCGCTGACAAAACAGGAGAACTCCCGTCTGGGATGCACCGGCGCAATCCGAGTCGCCAAGCATCAGTCTCTGAAAGTCGGCTATAGCAACGGAACCTACATCCGCTACGGCGGCAACTATCAGAACGTGTCGGTTGCGTGGCAATACTCTTGGCTGGGGAGACCCAAGTGAGCGCGCCCTGCGTATTTTCTGGAGGTGCGATACTTTGCCTTACCCCTACACGTTAGCTGCGGTGGCGCTCCTGGCCAGCGTTTGCATCTTCGGTGGCAGGCTGCGCTGCAGGACAGAACTTGTTCCAGTTCCTCTTGCGATCGCAAGCCGTAAGGTTATTCCATTTGTGGGGATAATAGACGGATTCCGATAATAGATCAGTTGTCCAAACGGCATGAATATGAAGCATTTGGGTGTGCCGTAAGTGTGCCGTACCATTCGATCCCATGTGCGCTAACTTGATTCTTTTCAATACCAGACCAAATTGCTCCCGTGCGGGCTTGGTTGTCGGTAAGTTATTGACTCTTAAAGCTGCTAAAACGTGGAAGGCCCTCTCATACTCGCCTACTCTTAATCAGTAGGTTGTAGGTTCGATTCCTACCGCGCTCACCATCTAACCCTCTCGGTTAGTGGCGTTTAGAGATATTCGAGCAGAGTATGCCGCCAGATGCACGTTTCGGCATCACGAGAGAATCGCATGTGCGAGACCAGGCTGCGCCTTGACTTGTGAAGGCCCACGATCGAGACCAGGATATGAAGATGCGCGTTGAATTTCAGATCGGCCCCGAAGGTTTGACGGACCACCGAAACCATGACGCGCGCGCCGTATCTCTCAGCCCAGTCCTACAGAACCCCGCATAGTTGGATTTTCGGAGCAGCACAGGACCTCAGCGCCGAATGGATAGGCTTTGCTCCGTGAACGCTTCCAAGTCCGGGAACCCACCGTCGCGCCAAAGCCTCAATCGCATTCGGCCCTCTTCGACGGCTTGCAGCACCGCTTGCCTCTCGCTTGGGTTTGGCGAAGCCTTGCGCCAGAGCGGATCCAGCAGTTCCTGAAGCGGCAGGTTTGAATTTAGGACGGACTTATCGAGTACGGTCACGGCTGCGGCCGTGCCCATCGCGTAACGCACTGGGTTTAAGCCCTGCTGTAGGCCAGTGCGAACCGTCCCTACCAGTCGGTCGTCCCACTCCAACTTCCGTCCGGGATCTCGCCCGACGCGTTCCACCGTGTCGGCCAGATATGGGTTGAACATCCTCCACAGCAGATCTGTGGCATAGGCTCGGTAGCCTTCCGGTGTGAAAAGAGCATCCTTGCCCTGATGTCTCCGAATCAGCGCCGCACCGGACTCCTCGACGAATGCGGTCTCCAGAAACGTTCTCACTCCCGGAGCTTTCTCAAGGTCGGCGATTCGTTCTACGCCCAGCACCGCTCCGAGGTATGCACCCACGGCGTGGGTTGAGTTATGTCCGTAGAGCTTCGCCTCCTCAAAAGGCAACAGGTCCGGCTTCTCTTCGAACACTTCGATGCCGCGGTGGAAGCCGTGTTTTGCGAGTGCACTTCCAAAGGACATTCTTGAAACCAGAATTCGGTTGAAAGCCTCCACCAGAAACGCCCGGCCGTCGAATGGTGTGACAGTTTTCAGGTGGCGTTCTCGAATCTCGGACGGGTCTGTGACCACGCCGCTCATTTTCCCGATCACGGTGTTGAGAAATGTGACGCGACCATGGACTTGATCGTGCTCGCTCTGGGGAATCTCACTCAGTACTGCGGCTTCCAGGATCTCGGCCGCATGGTTGTGGTTTTCTGCCGCATAGACGACGGCCGGAGGGCCGCCCGCAACCGCCTTCCGCCTAAGCCCCTCGGCCAGAATCCGATGGATGCTGCCTGGAGAATCTGAGGCGTAGAACGCCACACTCGGCAGGGCGGTTGCAATTTCCGCGGCTTCAGCGACCGCCGCCACTAGAAACTTGCGGTCGGGCTGGTTCTTCGGGTTTGCGATCTGAGTTGGCCCGATCTCAACCGGTTCCACCCGGTCCCGGTACGCCACATTGACCGCGTATTGTCCCGCCGATTGCCGGAGTGCCTGCACCGCATTCGGCATGACTTCCGCGACAATGAGACGGCGAAAGTTTCCCGAGCGAAAGGCTTCGTAGAGGAAGAGGCCGGCTTGAATGGCGCCAAAGCCGAAACCCACGAAGGTTCGATTGCCAGAGAGGGACACTCAGATCTCGCTCGCTTGCAGGTAGGCGCATTCATCCGCCCCCGACCACGAATCCACGCTGTGAATGTCTTTGGTGCGCCGATGCGGGTAGACCACGGCTTTGCCGTCGATCTGCTGGGCCTTCACCAGTTCGAGCAGTTCAATGGCATGATCCAGATCGCCAATTCGGGTGATGTGCGCGCCGGCATCGATCTCTTCCGCTGCGATGAGTTCCAGCGTGCGCGCGATGTCCCACGGTGAGCCGCCGCTCGACCCGGTGACGTTGATCTCTTTGTAGTGAACCGCGCTGGCATCAATGCCCACGATGTCGTCGCCCTTTTTCAATCCGCCAAAAAGGTTGAGCACGGCGCCTCGCCCGACCAAATTCTGGGCACCTTCGATCGCTTTCTTCGATCCGACCGCAACGATGACGTCGTCTGCCCCAAAATGGTTTGTCAAGTCGTCGACTACCTTCTCAACGTGGGTGGTGGCAGCGTCGACCATGTGCATCGCGACTCCTGCTTTCGCCGCCCGGGCCTCGAAGAGCTGCCGGACAAGCCGGAGACGGGCCTCCAGAAAATCTGCCACCACAATAGCGCGCGGGCGATAGGCGAAGGCCAGATCGACGTGCATGCGCCCCATGGCACCCGCGCCGATGATCACCGTCACACCTCCCCGCTTCAGTCCCTTCACGGCTTCCCGTGCGGCCAGCGGACTACTCTGGGTCAAATGCATGTGGTGCTCATGGGCTGAGACAACGCAGGAGAGCGGCTCACTCATGGCGGCGTGGGCAAGTGGCACTTGTGACCCGGGAACCGGCAACAGGCATCCGGAATTCAGAACCTCTTCCGGGATAAGGATGTATTCTGCCAGATGACCCGCCAGGGTGTAGCCCACTGCCACCTTGCTCACTCCCTCGGCGGAATCGCGATACCGTTCTCGATGATTGATGGGCTCGTGATCCACGGCAGGCTGGACCACATAGCGCTCACCCAGCCGGTACTGGTCTCGCAGCGCCTCGCCCACTCGCACCACCGTTACCACGCCTTCGTCGCCAAGAATCACGGGAAAGCGGCCCACGTCCCAGCCGTACATCAGTTTGTGGTCCGGTCCTTGTTCGATGAGCTTGATCAGGGACGTGCAGATGCCGGCTGCTTCCACGCGCGCCAGCAACTGATGTGCGCTGGGACTTGGCACCGGAACCTTCCGGACCGCGAGGTGTTCAAACCCAACGCCGTCAAGGACCAGCGCTCGCATTTCGAGCGGGATGTTCTCTGTAATCTGATCTTCAGCTCTCATACGACAGGTTTCCTACGACGGAAACACCAACGCTGTAGGTTAAAATCATCCTCTAACCCCCAACCACTCCAAAACACAGAATCGACGCAAATGTATAGCAAGCGATCACAATTGTCAACCAATTTTGGCTGTTTATATTCGTATTGCAAACTATAATGTACTATTCTTCGAAACTCGATCCCCCTAGGAAACGACGCAAGGCCGATCGCGCCGACTTGGAATTACTCCGAGGGAAGGGCGGTGACGTGCGATCAACAACTGCTTCCCAGCGCTTGTTCTTGTGGAGAGGAACCTGCGGGCCGGCTCACTTCACCTCGGCCACCAGCACTTCAATTTTCGCGTCACGCAGCTCTTGGATGTACTTGGCGTCGGTTCCAGAATCCGTGACCAGCACATCGATGTCTGTTACAGGACCCACATAGGCAAAGGCCTGCTTGCCGAACTTGCTGTTGTCCGCCAGGCCGATGCGGGTTTTGGCTGCTTTGGCGATCATCTTCTTTACCTGCGCCTCCGCTTGTCTTGAAGTCGAGATGCCGTACGCGGGGTCAATCGCGCTGATTCCAATAACGGCTTTATCCAAGCGTATTTCGGACAAGGCACGGTGGGCCCATTCTCCTGACAGGTAGAAGGTGTCCTTCTGCAGGTCGCCGCCGGTACACAATACGCTAACGCCAGAGCTTCGTTGGAGCTCGCAAACGATGGTTGGAGAGTTGGTCACGACGGTGAGCCGGTTGCGCTGGGTCAGTTGGCGGGCTAATTCGAAAACGGTCGTGCTATTTTCCAGGAAAACTGTGTCCCCATCCAGGATCAGGCGTTCGGCCTGGCGCGCGATGGCTTCCTTCTCTTCGCTGTGGCTGCGCAGCAGCGTCTCGTAGGCGGGCTGAAAGTTCGTGCTCGACATCCGCGATATAGCGCCGCCGTGGGAGCGGACCAACACTCCCTGCGCTTCCAGCGCCGCCAAGTCCCGGCGGATGGTCACCGCCGTCACGTCGAGTTTTTCGCAGAGCTCGGAAGCTGTGATCGTCCGCCGCATGGATAGAATTTCACGGATGCGAAACCTTCGTTCTTCAGCAAGCATGACGAGTGAGTTTGCTCCTATCAGACAAAAGTGAACAACTGCGCTCGCGGCCGGTCACTGTCCTATTCTTCGTTTTTCCCGTAGAAACTTTTGCGTTCCAGCAGCGACCAGCGAAACGCCATTAGACGACAAATTCGTGTGTTTGTGAAGCGGTTCTCCTAGGCGCACATGTGTCGCGCACTATCGATCATCAGCGAGCTACAATAGTTTATATTCGATCACAAAAGCACTAAACTCGACGACAGGGGCGGTTCTCCGCCTGGCCTCGGCGCGAAGGGCGGTGGTGGAAAAATGTCCCATAGCAATCCAGGTGCTCGGTGGGAGCCCTCATGCCTCGGACTTTTGGGACGCCGAGATCCTCTCCCACGGCGGAGGAATTCTGACGGAGGCCATCCCCGCCGCCGCGGCTGCCTTAATGCCCATCTCCGTGTCTTCAAAAACGAGACAGGCTTTCGGCGTCACTCCGAGTTTGGCGGCTGCAAGCAGAAAGGCTTCTGGGTCCGGCTTGCTCTTCGTGTAGTCTTCGGCGCAGACCAATGTGTCGAATTTATCGAGGAGGTTCAGCGTCGCAAGAGACGTCGTCACCGATTTCCTGGTGCTTCCCGAAACGACAGCAAATGGAATCCGCCCGTGCTGGGCGTGGATATGCTCCACAACTTCAGGAACAGCCTTGAGCTGCGGGAGTAGCTCGAAATAGAACTCTTCCCTTCGGTGGGACACGATCCCCACCGGCATGTTCAGCCCGTGTCTTTCATTTAGCGTGGATATGATCTCAGCGATGGGCATGCCGCCCCACGCGTAGAAGAGCTTCTCATCAAACTCGCAATTCCATTCACCAAGCGCCTTCTTCCAGGCAACGTAGTGGAGCGGCATGGAATCGGCAATTGTGCCGTCGCAATCGAATAAGTACGCCCTAAACGGGCCAGGCGGCAATTTCAGCTTCATGCGGCTGCAGCGGGTTTCAGAAGATTGTTCATCATGTCGGGACTATAAGAACTCTTCCGGCATAACTTGTCCAGAGCACAGTGTCCGAAAGATGCGCTCGGCGCCCTGAGTCACTTGGGGTTGGCCCGATCACATGTCCTGGAGGCCGGAATGAGGATACCAACGATTGCCATCTAATGACGAAGCGTAGCATATTCTGCTATGTGATCGTTTGCAGCTTGCAATTTTCGGCGACTATGCCTGCCAATGGGCAGTGAAAAAAACGCGGACCCGCTCCAGGACGCAGACAGGGCAGTTCGAGCAGAAGTTGGGGCTGCCTCAACCGAAATCGGGATACGCCGACTCTCCGAAGCGTCGAGCTGTCAGAGAACTCGGCAGTGGCTGCATTCAAATTCAGCCACTGCCAGAGAATTCCTGCGGCGATCAGAAGTTGATCTTGATCGCAGCCTGTCCGATTCGTGCAGGTTGCGCCGCCGTCACCAAACCGAAGAGGCCATTGATGTCGCCACTCGGAGTAACGAATTGCGCGTGGTTGAACAGGTTGAAGAATTCCATACGAAAATCGATCCCAACCCGTTCGGAGACGCGAGTTGTTTTGATAAGTGCAATGTCGGTATTGTTCAGACCCGGACCGTGCAGGAACCGCCGTCTTGCGTTCCCCGCAGTGCCGATGGCCGGCTCAGAGAAGGGTGTGGTATCGAAGTATTGCCCCCCATGCTCCCTCGGATTGAAGATTTTGACGGGAGCGCCATTGTAATTGGGCAGGTCGACTGCGTTGAAACCCAGAATACCGAACAGGTCGCAGCCACACAGCGAAGTGTCGTAGGCATTGCTGGAATCGGTGAAAGTGATGGGCACGCCAGTGGTAAACCTCGTGGTCCCAGCGATCTGCCAGCCGCCCAGCGCTTTTGCGGCGACGCCGCTTTGGTGCGGAAGCAAGCGAGTGAAGGGCAGGTCGTAAGAATAACTGGCGACAAAATTGTGGGTAATGTCAAACTGCGAGAGTCCCTTGCTTAACTTGATGTTATAGGGGTTGGTCAGGTCGTAGAATCCAGAGCCGTAATCCATCGCCTTGCCAAAAGTGTATGCGGCCAGGAAATGAAATGCTCCAACGCTTCTGTTTAAGCTGACTTGCAGTGAGTTGTAGCTGGATGTGCCGATGGTTGACTCGTAGGAATTGTCTCCGAAGTCCAGCAAGCCCTGACTTAAGTACTTACCCGACGTGACGGAATATTGCCGGGTACCGTTAAAGGTCTGGCCGTCGATCGAGTAAATCGAATCCTCTCCGGCAGGGCCGCAACCACCATTGGGCTGACCGGCAGCAACATACAGGGCTTTGATTTGCTGGCAGAGTTGCGGATTGCCCAGGTTGTTCGCCATTTGCTGGTACAAATGCCTGCCCATGGTTCCGACATATCCCACGCTAAAGATCGTCGAACGCCACAGTTCTCTTTGCCATGTAAGGTGGTAGTTGATGGAGTAGGGGAGCTTGTTATGCGTGTTAAAGGCGGGTGAGAAGGCGATCGGTTGGAAGGGCGCGAAATTCGTGTCTGCTCCGGTTGGCGGTACCCAAGGGAAGGGTTGGAGGTTATTCGCCCCGGTACTGTAATTCGTATAGGGCTGTTCGAAGTAGGGGTGGGAAGCTCCATTCACGAACAGACCAAACGGCGCGTCTCCCATCGCGAAGGCTTGCCCGCTGGTATCGAAATCGGTGTAGAAGATACCAGCGCCCGCGCGAATGCTGGTCTGGCCCGTGCCTCCGAGAATCGTCCTCAACAATCCGCCCGAAGCGGAAGGAGCATAAGCCAAGCCAAAGCGTGGAGCGAAGTTATTCCAGCGCGTAGGGGCTAGCGTCTTCGGTATGCCTTTGTCGCCGGGGAAAAGCCATCCGGTCGGCGAATTGGCGTAGACCGTCGACTGTTGACCAGGAACGAAAGCCTGGATCCTGCCTTTGGTATCGTACCAGGGCTCACTGACTTCCCAGCGGAGCCCGTAATTGAGGGTTAGATTTGGACTCAGGCGGAAACTGTCCTGGGCGAACAGATCCGTGTTCTTGCTGCGCGCGTCAAGCGACTGTGCGCTGCTCTGGGTAAAACCAGAGGGAATGCCCAGCAGGTAATCGACGAACTGGTTTCCGCTCTGGCCTCCATCAATAGTAAACACTCCATTCGGATCCGGCCCACCTCGACGGGCCCATTCGGCATAACCGAATGCGCCGCCGAACTTGAACGTGTGACGACCCCAAGTCTTCGAAAAGGCATCGGAGAATTGGAAGGCGGTTTGGTAATTGCCGTCCTGGATAGCCGCTCCCAGGCTCAAACCCGAACTGAAGCTCATCAGCGGGACGCCCTCAATCGCGGGCCGCGATGGGATGATGCCCTGGCCTCCCTCGACGAATCCGAAGGAACTCACTTTCCCCAACCCTCCAGTCGCGTAGTTGCCGGGATTCTTGGAACGAGTGGCGTTGATGCGGAATTCATTCACCATGTTCGGGCCGATCAGCAGCGTGTTGCTAAAATTGCCCTGCTGCGCCCGGAAGGGCCGGGTATAAGGGAAGTTGGGGTTGCCGTTGAGACCCGGATTATCTTGTGAGGAATTAGTGAAGTTGTAGTACCAGGTCCAGTTTCCCGTGCTTTTGGTGTTCAAGTCGATCCGGGCACCAAACTTGTTTTCAACGGTCGTCGTCAGAAACCCGTTCTCGGTGAAAAGATCCGAGCCACTATTTGGGCTGGGAACGAACTTCAGGGTGCCAAGCGCAGCCGGAGACCACGCAATCTGCGGAATCATCGCACCGGGGAATACGCACTCCGCAGTTGTGGTACAGGAAGGTGAGTATAAGGCCTCTCCGGCGGTTACGGCGTATCCCAAACGTGTGGTCAGGACGGATGCAAAATCTCCCGGGTCTCCACTCCCCGGCACCGTGCCGGTCAAGCTACTGGCTTGGTCGGAAAAATTCCCGCTGCGCTCCGGCGTGCTCATGACTCCGACCTCCGATCCGGGAATCGCGTGTGCCGTATGCGTACCCTGGTAGTCACCGAAGAAGAACAGCCGGTTCTTGATGATGGGTCCGCCGATCACGCCTCCGAATTGATTCTGGCGGAAAACACTGACGGGGTTACCCGCATTGAAATAGTCATTCGCGTCCAGGGCAGTATTGCGCAGGAACTCGAATCCCGTGCCATGAATGGCATTACTTCCGGACTTGGTGATCACGTTGACCAGTGCGCCGGAAAAGTGGCCATACTCTGCGTCGAAAGAATTGGTCAATAGCCGAAACTCCTGAATGGAGTCGAGCACTGGAATGATGTTCGCGCCATTGCCCGATGTGTCCTCGACACTTCCGCCGTTCACCATGAATCCGTTGGCATTTTCGCGCTGGCCGTTTACGGAGACGTTCCCTGCGTCGCTTGAGTTGGAGCCGCTGCCGTTGGCGTAACCGCTGGGTTCATTTGCGGTGGCACTGATGGGCGAGACTCCCGCTTGCAGCCCCAACAGATCGATATAGCTTCGGCCATTCAGCGGCATGGATAGAATCTTTTTATCTTCGATCACCTCTCCCAGTTGTGTAACCGACGTCTCGACTTGCACGGTATTGGCTTCGACCGTCAATTGCTCTGACGCCTTGCCGACTTGAAGCGTGAAATCAACCCGCAGTCTCTGGTTCACCAGTAATCGAATCCCGGTCTGCTCGGCTTTGCGAAAACCGGCCATCTCCGCCGTCACTGCATATCCCTCTCCAATCGGGACCTCGAGAAACTCATAGGTTCCGTCTTTCGCGGTGGTGGTTTGACGCGCGAACCCGTTCCCGGAGTTGGTCAGTGAGACGGTCACACCCGCCACCACAGCACCGGAAGCGTCAGCTACTGTGCCGACAACGGCGCCGTTGACATCCGCCCGAGCAGAAATTGTGCAGAGAAAGAGAAGAATCAGACCAAAAATAGAGAGCCTGCAAAATGGACAGACGGTGGATCGTTTCATGGCCCCTCCAGAACGTCTATATGAACACAACGTACCAGTATCCATGAATGTTATGATCTGTCAAGCTCATAATTATCGCCTAAAATATATGATTGACCATATTCTGTGTTAGTTTTGAACAATTAAGCTGGCCGAGCGGAGCATGCCAATACGCCAGCAACCGTGCTGGCAATCATACTTCTTATTTGCGCTCTTGACGCTTGCGGTGGAACGGGGGCTGACCTTCCAAGGCGGTCTGGAGCCAATCCTGGCAGAACCTTGAAATTTTCTTGAATCACGCGAACCCCAGCTTGGTGTTCCGCTGTTCTCTTCGCTGGCCTATTTTTCAACCGAGAATTTGTACACGGTTCGCGACCGGTAAACTTGTCCCGGCCTGAGAATGGTGGAAGGGAACTCAGGATGGTTGGGCGAATCGGGAAAGTGCTGGGTCTCCAGGGCGAATCCATAACGCTGCTTGTAGGCGCGTCCCTGCTTGCCCGTGAGGATGCCATCCAGGAAGTTGCCGGAATAGAACTGCACCCCCGGCTCGGTCGTGTAAACCTCCATCACTCGTCCGGTTTCCGGCTCATGCACCCGCGCCGCCAACTCAGGGCCGGGACCGGTTCGAGGGATCACGAAATTGTGATCGTATCCATGTCCCAAGATCAGCTGTTCATCACTCTCGTTGATGCGCGCACCTATGGTTGAGGACTTAGTGAAGTCCAGCGGAGTGTTCTTGACGGAGCGAAGTTCACCCGTGGGAATGAGAGCTTTGTTCACCGGAGTGAAGCGGTCGGCATTGAGTGTGAGTTCGTGCCCAAGAATATCGCCCCGGCCTTCTCCCGCCAGATTGAAGTACGTGTGTTGCGTGAAGTTAACGGGCGTGGCTTTGTCGGTCGTGGCTTCGTAGTCAAAAATGAGCTCGTCTTGAGCGGTAAGAGTGTATGTCACCTTGACCTTCAAATTTCCCGGGTAGCCTTCTTCTCCATCTTTGCTGGTATAGGTGAAGATCAGCCCCATGCTCTTGGAATTATTGAAGGGCTCAGCTTTCCAGACGGCTTTGTCGAATCCCTTGTTCCCGCCGTGAAGGGAATTTAGGCCATCGTTGGCAGCGAGTGAATGCTGCACTCCGTCCAGCGAGAACCGAGCCTTGGCGATACGATTCGCATAACGGCCAATGATGGCGCCAAAGTAGGGCTCGTTGTCGAGGTATCCCTGAAGCTTGTCAAAGCCCAGAACAACATCGTCCATTCGGCCGCACTGATCAGGCACACGCAAGGAGACGATGATGCCACCGTAGTTTGTGGCGCGCACTTCGAGACCATGCGCATTGGTCAGGGTGTAGAGTTCCGCGGAATTACCTTTTACGGCGCCGAAAGTTTCCTGCTTCATGGACTGGGGCCTGGTGTTCAGCGTCCTCGTGTTCTCCGTCCTGGTGTTCTGCGTCCTGGTGTTCTGCGTCCTGGTGTTCTGGTCGACGAGAAGAACGCCAATCAAGGCCTTCCAAATTTCCCTTCACCTTCGTCCACCGCATTGGGATGTGCCGCCTCGTTACCCGCAATGGAGTGTCGCTCCGAGCCCGAATCAGACCACGGGACTTCCTTGATCGATGTCATTGTCCTGTAGGCGGACAGCAGTTTCGGATTCATCCCCGTGGTCGTGATCCACATGTCGAAATCGCCAAGGGCTCCGTACGTGACGTGACTATGAGATCCAGCCTTGCTGTGATCAGCGAGCAGGAACCGGCGAGTCGCACGCTTGAGCATCACCTGGGTCAGTCGCGCGACTTCGGGCGCCTGCACCAGGCATCGTCCCGCGTCATCGATGGCGTCCGCGCCCACGAATACCGCATCGAAATACAGCATTTCAAGAAGCCGCTCAGAAAGGCTCCCTCCCAGGAAATTTGTGTCCCGGTTGTAAAGGCCGCCCAGGATCTCGAGCTTGATTTCGGGAAACCGGGCGAGCTCCGGAATCACCGCAATCGAATTGGTCACTACGGTTAGAGGTGCTCGCATTTCAAGGTTGGAAGCCAAGTGAAACGTCGTGGAACCGTCGTCGATCAGGATAACCTCGCCCCGCTTCACCAGATCAGCGGCGGCGCGCCCGATAGCTTGTTTGAGATTAAAATTCCGCCCAACCTGCCTTTGATATGCGGTGTCAAACCGGCTTCGCACAATGCACCCGCCGTAGGTCCGCACAATGAAGCCCGCTTTCACCAGAGAATCCAAGTCGCGGCGAACGGTGAGTGTGGAAGTGCCAAAGTGCGTTGCAATTTCCTCGACCGTCAGTTCACGTTGCAACGCCCGTAGAAGAGAAACAACTTCCTGTTGCCTTTTTTCAGGCTTCACGCCGGCCTCGATGGGATGGCAGTCTCACAAACAGAGTTGAGGGGCGACGCCCTATACACGAATATCACGGATTCACTGCCTCGCCAGCTGTTTAATGTGGTCGCAGTCGGCATACAAGTCTTTTACTGATTCATACAGCTTCTGATAGAGGGCGTAAGTGGAGTCATATACGGCCTGTTGAGCAGGATCGGGCGCGATCGTCTCCCGTACTGCCGTCATAGCCTGGACCGCGGAGGGAATGTCGGGATAGAACCCGCATCCCACGGCAGCCAGAATTGCTGCTCCCAAAGCCGCGGACTCCTCTTGTGCCGGAATAATAACGGGAATGTGACATGCGTTGGCCTTGATCTGTGACCAGATGCGACTGCGCGCGCCGCCTCCGAGAACCCGTATTTCGTTTGCTCCAGCGCCCATCAGACTCAGCCCCTCCAAGTCCCGGCGAATCAAGAACGCGATCGCCTCCATGATTGAGCGTACAAAATGTCCTCGCGTATGGGTGAGGGTAATTCCGTAAAATACTCCTCGAGCGATTTGATTGTATTCCGGGAACAGAGCTCCGGCCAAATGAGGAAGCATCACCAGACCATCACATCCAGGCGGCACTAACTCAGCTTCGCTACTGAGCCGTTCGTACCCCACCTCGCCGCGTGCCGCATCGGAGTTCGTGCCGGCCAGCATGTCCCTGAACCATTTCAATACAATGCCTCCGGTGGGATTCCAAGGCAGTAAGCAGTACGTGTCCGGAAGCGCGTGAATATGGCAAGGAATGCGGCTATTTTCCTGAAGAACGGGTTCCGCCGTGGTCGCCAACAATGCCAGCACCGATCCTGTACTCTCGCTGACCACCCCCGGAACAATGTTGGCGGCAGCCACGGCGGCACACACCTGATCAATCGCGCCGGCGACTACCCACGTATCCTGGCTCAGTCCCGTCTCGCGCGCGGCGGCTTCGGTAACGTTTCCGATGAAGGTGCCTGGAGCACACAACTCCGGCAGTTGTACGGACGACACGCCAGCAAAACTGAGCATTTTCGGCACCCACGTCTTGCGGCGAATATCCAGCAGGAGGGAGGAACTCCAAACCGTCTGCTCCGCCACCATCTTGCCGGAGAGACGGAACAGGATGTAGTCTTCTGGGAGAAGGAACTTGGCCGTCTTTCGCAAAAGATCCGGCTCGTTCTGGGCCATCCAGCGAATTTTTGTCAGAGGCCAAATCGGGTTGATTTCGGGCTGCCCACTAATTTGAAACACGTGGGCGGCGCCCATCTCCCGTTCCAGTTCGGCAGCCTGCGGCCGAGAACGGTTGTCCATCCAGACGATAGCGGGGCGAACAGGAGCTCCACCCGCATCCAGCGGGATTACGGTTTCAGTATGGCTCGAGACAGCGAGCGCCCGGATCTGACTAGGATTGCCACCCCATTTCGCCAGCGCTTGTAGGATGACCCTTACCATGGGCGCCCAATACACCTCCGGGTCCACCTCGACAATATCGCCGTCGGGCATGATCAGATATTCGTCGCTGGCTGCGGCCACCAGCGTGCCTCGGCTGTCGAAAAGCGCTGCTTTGACCGTAGAGATTCCCAGATCCAGCCCCAGCCAAAGTTCACCATTTCGTCGCATCATAACCTTCTTCTATTGTTCAAAACTAACACATAATCTGACTCAATCATAATATTTATACGCACACTTATGCCTTGACAGATCATAATATTCATAGATACTAGTACGTTGTGTTCATCATGGTTCTTTGCGACGCTCATCTACCAGCGCCGTCTTGATAGCGCAGTCGGCATCCGGCCCGCGAGGCCGTTCATCGTTCTAATTAGCGGAGTAGATCATGACCTTGCTTTCCACGACCAAGACCGGAATGCCCAGCATAGAATGGGCTGCGGTCGACCTGTCTCGATATCCGCGCATAGTCACTGACGTGCCCGGTCCCAAGTCGCAGCAGATGCATCGCCGAGCTACGCAGTTCATGAAAGGCTACTCCAGCCAGGTAACCCTTTGCCCGGTAGTTTTCGAGAGTGGCCATGGTTGCACGTTGACGGATGTGGACGGGAACACCTACCTCGATTTTTCCTCTGGCATTTATGTCACTACCTTGGGGCACTGCCACCCAAAGGTCACTGCTGCAGTGCAGCATGCTGCCGGCCAGCTCATGAACTGCCATGATTTCACTACACCAGTCAAATTGCGCCTCCTGGAACGGCTCAGTGAAATATTGCCGGGCGATCTCTCGGGAATCCAGCTTTATGACAGTGGTACCACGGCGGTAGAAGCGGCGCTGCGAGTTGGACGAGCTGCGACGAACAAGCATGAATTTTTGTCCTGTTATGGAGATTTCCACGGCAAGAGCGGCCATGCCGTGAGTTTGGCCCGCATGACACGAGTGAGTGGTCCCACTCGCTCTCCCGGTTTTTACATGGTGCCTCGCCCCAATCCGTATCGACCATTATTCAAGAAGCAAGATGGCAGTATTGACACCGACGCTTACATAGTGTTCTACGATGAATTCATAAAAGAAGGTACGACCGGGCAAGTTGCGGCCATCGTCCTTGAACCAATTCAAGGCTGGTCTGGTTCGATTTTTCCGCCGGACGATTTTTTCCCCAAGCTGCGCAAGTGGTGTGACAAGCGTGGAATCCTGCTCATCGCGGACGAGGTCCTGACTTGCATGGGAAGAACAGGCAAGTTTCTGGCTATGGAGCACTGGGACACGCTTCCTGATGTTGTTACCCTGGGAAAGGGTTTTGGCAACGGTTTTCCCGTCACCGCCATGGTCGTACGCAAGCCTTACGCCGATTCCGTCGACAAGATCAGTGCCTCAACCAGCTATGGCGGGAATCCGATGGCCTGCGCCGCGGCCTTGGCTTCCATCGAAGCCATCATTGATGAAGATTTACTGGAAAACGCGAAATACCTCGAGCAGTTCTTCCTGAAACGCCTGGACAAAATGAAGGAGGAACATCCAATCGTAGGCGATGTGCGGTGTAAAGGTTGTCTGATGGGGGTGGAATTGGTGAAAGACCGCGCCACCAAGGAGCCGTTCGATGAGGCGGGAAAGTTGATTTACGTCAAAGCGTTCCAGAAAGGTTTGGCTTGGATTCCGGCTGGCCACATTTTGCGAATGAGCCCACCGATTGTGATGAACCTGGAAGTGGCCGCCAAGTGTATGGATATTATCGATGAGGCGATTGGCGAGGTCGAAAAAAGTTTGGGGTATTAGCGTCGTAACTGCTGACTGTCGTGACAGGGGGCTGAAGGCGGACAAGATGCAGCCCTGTTTGGCTTCATAGGCAAGTAAAGACGAGTTTTCATAGCGAGGGTTTCATGATAAATCCTAAGGTCGCTTTTGTCGGCTTCGGCGAAGTCAACACACCGAAAGAGATCATCCAGGAGAAGTGTGATCAAGCAATTCAATGGTTAACTTCCTCCGGCTTGGATGTCTCCAGTACCGCTCCCGTGTGCGACGATCCCGCAGGCGAGACCGCTCGGCGGGCCATTTCTGAACTTAGTGGCGGCAACTTCGACATTCTGATTGCCTGCGTGGCAGGTTGGATCCCCAGCCACGCTGTTGTTCGGGTGCTTTCCGAATTTCGCCACTTTCCAATTATTCTGTGGGGTCTGTCGGGACGCACCGAAGGGGGACGCCTGGTTACGACTGCAGACCAAGCTGGAACAACTGCGCTGCGGCAGACCTTGGAAGATCTGGGCTTCACCTTCCGGTACATCCCAAATTTCCAGGATGCTGCCCCCAGGGTGGATGAAATCACCCGCTTCGCGCGGGCAGCCTCGGCGGCAAGGGCTCTGCGCACTTCGAAGATTGGAATGATGGGTTACAGGGACATGAATCTGTACAACACTCTCCACGACGGCGTTTCCCTGCGCAAGCAACTGGGAGTGGAAATTGAGTTCTTTGAGATGCTCGAAATGGTACAGCGCAGTGAGAAGGTCGATCCCGCGGATGTTGCTTCTGTACTGGCTCGCATTCGCGATAAGTGGACGTTCGAAAAGCCGCCGAACGACAAAGGCCTCGAGCAAGGCATCAAGTATTACCTGGCCATCCGCGAAATAGTAAAGGAGCGCAAGTTCCAGGGAATTTCCCTTACCGACGTCGACGGCATGAAAAAGTTACTGCAGTTCCCGCCCGCCATGGTTTTCATGTTGCTCGCCGACGAACTTAGTGTTTGTACCATCCCCGAAAACGATTCGCTAGGCGCCGTCACCCAGTTGATAACGCGCGCATTGACGGGGCAAATCGGGGCGTATCTGGAGTTTTACGAATTCTTTTCTAACGGCGCCCTGCTCGGTGTTCCCGATTACGTGCCTTCCGAGATTGTCGATGGCCCGGTCCGTGTCTCTCCCAGCAGCTTTGGACTTATTGCGGGCGGCTTGCTCAACGTGTCTCGATTGAAGACGGGATTAGTTACCTTGTGCCGCCTGGCACAGCGTCGAGGTCAGTACGTCCTTCATATTGCTTTGGGGGACGCTAGAACGCCGAGAGCGTGGGAAGAGGCGGGGTGGACTCCGCCAGCGCCGCAATTGCCCGGAATTGAGTTCGTTCTCCACGGAGACATGGAAGAGTTTTCCCAAAACGTGATGGGACAGCACTACATCGTCTCTTACGGAGATAACACAGCGGTGCTGAAAGAGTTCTCCAGGTTAAACGGACTAGAAGTAATCGGATAAGACCTGAGCTGGAACATAGTGCGGCAACTTACGTGTCCCTGAAAGCTGAAAAGGCTCCCTTTGGACATGTAACTCTTTAAATAAAGTCCATGGGAGAGCTATCTGGCAGGCCAACCTGAGTCCGCATCGAGCGTTGCGGTCAAGCAGAATCCCGGATTACGCCGGGTTCTGACGCTCTGGGATTTGGTTTTCTACGGCATTGTCCTTATCCAGCCGATCGCCGCTGTGCCCCTGTTTGGAATCGCCGACAAACTTTCCCGGGGACACATTGTCACCACTATCCTCATTGCCATGTTTGCCATGATGCTGACTGCTCTCAGCTACGGCCGCATGGCCACTGTGTATCCTGCTGCTGGGTCAGCCTATACCTATGTCGGCCGTGGTCTGAATGCCCATCTCGGATTCTTGACGGGATGGGCGATGATGCTCGACTACCTGGTCATTCCTATAGTCAACGTCATCTACGGAGCGCTCACGATTAACCGCCTGGTCCCCGCAGTGCCCTATTGGATGGGGGCTGCAATCCTATCGATCGTGATCACCTACTTAAATCTTCGCGGCATAAAATCGACAGCGCGCACCAACATAGCTTTGCTCTTTGTGATGTGTGGCGTCATCGGAGCTTTCATGTTACTGGCGGTGCGCTATCTGCTTCATTTGGGCGGGACGAGCGCGCTCTTTTCGACCCAGCCGTTTTACACGCGTGGCACGACTGACTTCTCTTCTATAGCCACGGCCACTTCATTGGCTGCGCTCACCTACATAGGATTCGACGGCGTGACGACCCTCTCCGAGGAAGTGAAGGATCCGGAGCGCAATGTCTTGCGGGCCACGGTGCTTGTGTGTTTTCTGACGGGAATCTTCAGTGGCGTCCAGGTTTATCTCGCGCAACGAGTGTGGCCCGACTACACCACCTTCCCCAATGTCGAGACTGCCTTTATCGATATCTCCCGGCGAGTCGGTGGTATGGGCCTGTTCAACGCGATGGCTTTCATCCTGATCGTTGCCAGTCTGGGAAGCGGCCTCGGCGGTCAGGCTGGCGCCGCTAGAGTATTGTTTGGAATGGGCCGCGACAATGCCTTGCCTCGCTGGCCATTCGCTTACATTGACCCGGTCCACCGGGTTCCGACTTGGAATCTATGGATGGTCGGAATTATCGCCTTCTTGGGTGCCATGTTTCTGGACTTCGAACGGGCCGCGGAACTGATTAATTTCGGTGCCTTCCTCGCGTTTATGGGAGTGAATCTGGCGATCATCAAACAGTTTTACCTCAAGGAACAAGTGGGCAAGCGAAGACATTGGTTCAACGACTTATTCCTCCCCGCCCTTGGCTTTATATTCTGCCTCTGGATTTGGTGGAACCTTCAACGTCCCGCGAAAGTGGTGGGTGGAATCTGGTTTGTTCTCGGCATTTTGTACCAGGCGATTACGACCAATGGATTTCGAAAGGAGCCTGTCCCGATTGAGTTTAGTGAGTCCTGATTGTGGTTGTGAGTCAGGATGATTCCCGAAGATCGGGCGGCCACGGTCCGGAAAGGTATGAAAAAGTATGAGAAGGGTAAAGTTTGGATTGATTGGTTGCGGTTTGATGGGGCGTGAGTTTGCCAGTGCCCTGGCGCGGTGGTGTCACTTGCCCGATATGCCTGCCCGCCCCGAACTGGTCGCTGTTTGCGATCGTTTCGATTCCCTTCCGGCAGATCTAGGCCGGCGCTGGTATACGGAGAATTTCCCCTCCGTGCAGCAGGCCACGAGTGACTACAAAGAACTCCTGGCCAATCCCGAAGTGGAAGCGGTTTACTGCCCGGTCCCGCACCACTTGCATCAGGAGTTCTACTGTGCGGCCCTGAAAGCGGGCAAGCACCTGATGGGCGAGAAACCTTTTGGCATAGACCAGTCCGCTAACCGAGCTATCTTGGCGGAGCTCCAAAAGCACCCGGAGCTGCAAGTGCGCTGCTCGTCGGAGTATCCCTTTTTCCCAGCCGTGCAACGAATCGGGGACATGATTGAGCGAGAGGCTTTCGGGCGCGTCCTGGAAGCCAACTGCGGTTTTCTTCACTCCAGCGATCTCGACCCTCATAAGCCGATTAATTGGAAGCGACAAGTGGAGTTCAATGGCGAGTACGGCTGCATGGGGGATTTGGGAATGCATGTCTGCCACATCCCCTTTCGGGCGGGATGGCGGCCGCGGAATGTGCGGGCGATTCTTTCCAAGATCGTCACGGATCGTCCCGACGGCAAAGGAGGCATGGCGCCTTGCCGGACCTGGGATAATGCCACGCTGTTCTGCGAAGCTGAGTACGACGCGGGGGGGCCAATGTTTCCCTTGACCATGAAAACCCAGCGGATCGCTCCGGGTGAGAAAAACACTTGGTATCTGGAAATCCTTGGCATGAAGGCCTCGGCGCGGTTTAGCACCAGGAATCCGCGCCGTCTGGAACTACTGGAGTATGGCGGCGGTGAGCAGTCCTGGCAACAATTGGATATGGGCCAGGAGACCGCCTTTAAGACGATCACCGGCTCAATCTTTGAGTTCGGATTCTCGGACGCGATCCTCCAGATGTGGGCCGCATTCGTGTATGAGTTGGCAACAGGCCAGCGGCGAAAACCGTTTGCGGGATGCGTTACTCCTGAGGAAACGGCTCTGAGCCACGAGCTCTTCACCGCAGCCTTAGAGTCCCACCGGCGGACCCAGGTCGTCAGCATCGAGTCGGCAGGTTGACTTGCTCAAATCCGGGTCAAACCTTAGTCAATACTCCCGCCTTTGTTGCTGCGGAGAGAAAGGGGGAAAAAGGTGGAGGCGTTGTTTGCGGAGCTCAAGAAATCAGATTGCGCTCCGTCGCTTGCGTTTGCGGAGATTAAAGTTCGTTTGCGAACAGTTCTTCCTTGCTGCGACTGCGCAAAATATCAAACGGCTGGTCCGCTCCCTCAGCCAAGGACCAAGGCAGCCGCTCCCGGCAACTAATTAGTTTTCTAACCTAGCAAAGAACTCTTCCCCGCTGCGGTACTCACACCAACTTCCGATTTCACTCAGCTCTTTTTCAACAGCCACGCCTGTTTGCATCAACCATCGTGTCGCGGCTCCACTGCACGCCGAAAACGCCCCTCGCTCACTTCAAAGTTTGTGGCACGTCCTTTACAATCGTGGGTCGCAACCAGCAGGGCCGAAATTGTATGCCGATGGCTGCTGGCGACTGTTCGTCTAAAGCAGACCGAAGAACCTGACGGGTGCCTTGCGCGGTTCAACTCTTCAGGAGACGAGTCGGAAACGAGGGAATATGAGCCAGACCCCGAAGTGTGCGCGAAAGGCCGTACTTTTGCAGATGGGGGTGATCATTACTGCTATCTTGATGATGGCGTCCACCACTGTTACAGCCTTGGCCGCCAATAACGAATTCGGCCCAACCAATCCTTTTTATGCGGCGAGTCCCTTGCCGTTTCAAGCCCCGCCCTTCGACAAGATCAAGG
>Ga0187890_10000360_pt1 | contig 32601 bp, 24 predicted proteins | sample June2016WEW_21_1_FD_133005 | JGI IMG/M metagenome (GOLD analysis project Ga0187890, IMG submission 133005) | Peatland microbial communities from SPRUCE experiment site at the Marcell Experimental Forest, Minnesota, USA - June2016WEW_21_10 | ecosystem: Environmental > Terrestrial > Soil >... | reverse complement strand
GGTACGGTGCTCGGAGCGACTTGCTGGGCCGGGGCGATGACCGTCGCGGAGGCCCTTAGCACCACATCTCACGCCAAAGAGATCGTGCCGGGCGACGTGCCCGGCGGCCCCAGCACAAGCCAGACGATCATGATGGGCAGTCTCCGGCGCCTGCTCTCGCTCGTACCGGCGGACGCGCCGCCCGATGCGTACCGGTTCGCGGTAATGACCGAGAACGTTCTCGCGAAGGACACCACGAGTGGACGCGAATGGGCGTTCCGCCAGCTCCGTCGCTTCTACTCGCTCGACCCACACTCCCTCCTCTTCCGAGCCCTTCGCGACGTATGGGAACATGATGCAGCAGGTCAACCACTATTGGCATTGCTCTGCGCCATTGCCCGAGACCCAGTGCTCCGGGCGAGCTCGGCGGTGATCCTTGCCGCGGAGCCGGGCGCCGTCGTCGGTCCGAGCGACCTCGAACCCGCGATCGAAGCCGCATTTCCAGGCGCCTATAACGAGAATACGCGCCGAACGACGGCACAGAAGATCGCATCGTCCTGGGCGCAGTCCGGGCATCTCCACGCTGAGACGCCTACGAGGAAGGTCCGGGTCCGCGTTCACCCAACGCCCGCCGTGGTCGCTTACGCGCTACTGCTCGGCGATCTTCAGGGTGCTCGAGGTCATGGGCTCTTCACCACGCTCTGGGCGCGGATACTCGACCAGCCGAAATCGCACCTCTTCGACCTGGCGGCCACTGCCTCACAGAATGGGATTCTGGAGTTCCGCAACGCTGGGGGCGTCGTGGAGGTCACGTTCCACCACCTGCTCCGACCCTTCGCCGACGAGCAAGGAACCCTGCAATGAGCTATGTCGACGACCTTCTCGCGGCGTACCGCTCTTTTGTAGCATTGCCCTGGCAACGGAGTCTGGCGCCTGCGCAGCGGGTGTGGATGGCGGTCTATCCCCCGGAATACGAGCGCCGACTCCGCCTGCACGTTCCCGCGTTCGAAGTCGCCACGCGAGAAGCGCACCACTCATGGGCGCTCGTCGACATCACGACTTCATTCGAGCGCTGGATGGCGGCACACGAGTACCGCGCGGACTACTTCGAGTCACCCGACCTCTTGGAGACGGCTCTGCCCGCGTTCTTCGAGCACCTTATCGGAGAGGTAAGCGACGAGCTTGGTGAGCGCACAGATCCCGATGGCGTTGTGGCCCTGCTCGGTGCCGGCACCCTCTTTGGGCTCGGCGATTCCGTCAAGGTTTCGGCGCTGCTCAACGCCGTGAACGGAACAGTGGCTGGGCGGCTGCTCGTCTTTTTCCCTGGCCAGCACGAGGGCAACAGCTACCGCCTACTGGATGCCCGTGACGGCTGGAACTACCTCGCTATCCCGATCACACCAAAGGGGAATGACCGATGACCCTGACTAACCGCGAGCTGTTCGCGCAAGATCCGACAGCGACAAAGATTCCCAATGACGGTGTCGCTCAAGTCTTGCGACCCGAGACCGATCAGCAGTGGGACGTGCTGCGGTGGGAGCTGCGGAACTTCGTCTGCAACGGCCAGTACGCCCGCGGGCTGGAGCAGATCCTCGACAGTTTCCTGAAGAGCCTTAGCCAGTCACAGCAGCCAGCGGTTTGGGTGAGTGGGTTCTATGGCAGCGGCAAGTCGCACCTAGTGCGGGTGCTTGAGTATCTGTGGCGCGATGTTGAGCTGCCGGGAGGGGATCGGGCTCGCGAGCTGGTGAGGCTTCCCAACAATGTGCGGGACCACCTCGCCGAGCTGTCCATAGCCGGGAAGCGTTCCGGGGGGTTGTGGTCGGCGGCCGGCCTCTTGGCATCGGGCAAGAGCGACGCAGTGCGCCTGGCCTTTCTCTCCGTGCTGTTCGACAGCGCTGGGCTGCCTGAGGAGTACCCGCTCGCGCGTTTCACCATCTGGGCTCACGAGAACGGCTACCTCGACAAGGTCAGATTTGCCGTGGAGGCCGAGGGTAGGTCCTTCGACAAGGAGATTCACGACCTCTACGTGTCTCCGATCATCGCCAAGGCGCTCCTTGCCGCGGACTCGACTTTGGGTGGCTCTGTGAAGGATGTGCGCGACCTGCTCAGGACGCAGTTCCCCCCGGCGACTAACGACATCAGCGACGAGGAGATGTTTGACGTTCTGGATGACGTCCTCCGGCTCCAGTCCACCAGTGACGGGAAGTTGCCTCTCACTCTAGTTGTGCTTGACGAGATGCAGCAGTACATCGGTGATGACAACTACAAGGCACTCGCCGTCCAGAACATCGTAGAGGGCGTCTCCGCTCGCTTCGAGAGCCAGGTGCTGTTTGTTGCGACCGGCCAAAGTGCACTAACAGCCACCCCGACCCTGCAAAAGCTCACGGACCGCTTCGCTGTGCAGGTCGCACTATCAGACAAGGACGTCGAGACGGTCGTGCGGGAGGTCGTTCTCCGCAAGCAGCCCGAACACATCGCGACTTTGAAGTCTGCGCTTGACGCGGTTAGCGGTGAGATTGACCGCCACCTTGGTGGTACCCAGCTGGCACCCAAGGCGGCGGACAAGACCGATCTCGTTCCCGATTACCCTCTGCTACCGACCCGGCGCCGCTTCTGGGAGCTGGCCCTTCGAGCCATCGACCGAGCCGGTAAGGCTGGCGTACTTCGCACCCAACTCCGGATCGTCCATGAGGCTGCGGCGCGGGTGGCTGGTGAACCGATCGGCCACGTTGTTGGTGCGGATTTCGTCTACGAGGAGCAGTCCCCCGGCATGCTCCAAAGCGGTGTCCTGTTGAAGGAGATCGATGAGCTCATCCGCGGACTACGGACCGAAGGGTCCCCTGGAGAACTCAAGTCGCGCATCTGCGCGCTGATCTTCCTTATCGCGCAGATCCCCACCCGCACCATTGGCGGAGCGACCGGGTTGAGGGCGACCGCCCCGTTCCTTGCGGACCTCCTCGTCGAAGACCTCGGCGGTGATGGCGCGAAGTTTCGGAAGCAAGTGCCCGAGCTGCTTGAAGAGCTCGTTGCTGCCGGTGCCATACAGCGCGTTGACGATGAGTACCTGCTGCAGACCGAGGAAGGTGCGGAGTGGGAGAAGGACTATCGCAGTCGGCTCGCCGCGGTTCGAGACGACGCGGCTCGGATGAACCAGCTTCGCAGCGAGGGACTCCAACGTGCCGTCGAGACCGCGCTTGGCGGCATGAAGCTCACGCATGGCACCAGCAAGACACCGCGCACGATCGACCAACACTGGGGTCAGGATGAGCCGTCGGTCGATGCAGGCGAGGTGCCCGTGTGGATCCGCGACGAGTGGTCGGTCACCGAGGCAGCGGTGAAGAAGGTAGCCGCGGAGGCTGGCGACGAGAGCCCGATCATTTTCGTCTTCCTGCCAAGACGAGAGGCCGATCAGATCAAGGAGGCGCTGGCGAGCTATGCCGCCGCCGAGCAGACGCTCCAACGGCCGACTCCACAGACTGACGAGGGCAAGGCAGCGCAGCAAGCGATGAAGACACGGCTGGGTATCGAGGACGAGCGCCTCACGACTCTCTTCGCCGACGTGGTCAGCCACGCTCGGGTCTTTCAGGGCGGTGGAAACGAGCTGACGACCTCATCGCTCCGCGACACCGTCGAGACGGCCGCGCAGAGGTCGCTCATCCGCTTGTTTCCCAAGTTCGCCGTCGCCGACAACCCCGACTGGTCGAAGGTCGTCGCCAAGGCTCGCGACGGTGCCCCCGATGCGCTTGATGCCGTCGGGCACGCCGGCGAGCCGACGACGAACACCGTGTGCAAGGAGGTGCTAGTGGCTATTAGTCCCGGCGGCACCAAGGGTGCCGAGCTGCACAAGCGCTTCGGAGCACCGGGATTTGGTTGGCCGCGCGACGCCGTTAACGGCGCCATCTTCACCCTCCTGGCTGCGGGCAACATCCGGGCAAGCCAGGACCACAAGGAACTGGGCGGGCCCAAAGAGCTGCCGCCTAACCAGGTTGGCAAGGTCACCCTTTACAAGGAGGACGAGCCGCCAACCGTCGGCCAGCGCCTCGCCCTGAAGGGACTACTGCAGGCAGCGGACATCCCGTACGAGTCTGGCCAGGAGGGCGCGCAGATCGCTGCCCTTCTTCAACGGGTTAGGGACCTCGCGGCTCGGGCCGGCGGGCCACCCCCTCTTCCCGAGCCGCCCGCTACCGACCATCTCACCGCGTTTGCGGCGCTCGCCGGCAACCGGCGGTTCAGAGCTGTGGCCGACGACCACGCCCGCCTTCGCGACGACTTCAACCGATGGCATGCGGCCGACCAACAACGTGAGAGAAGAGAAGCCGAGTGGCAGCAGCTCACACGTCTGCTGCGCCATGCCGATGGTCTGCCGATTGCTCCGGCTAGCGAAGCAGCCGTGGCCGCAATCCGCGACGGCCGGTTGCTCCTGGACGAGCCGGATCCGATCACACCGTTGCTGCAGCAGGTGACGAGTGTTCTCCGTGGAGAGATCAAGCAGTGGGCTGCACAGTTCGCCGAGGCTCAACACGCGGCTGTCAATGAGCTCGAGGCCTGGGCCGAGTGGACCAGGCTCGATCCACAGGACCGGCAGACTCTCATCCGCGACGGCAAGCTGATTCCCGCCGAACCGCCAGACGTGTCGACAGACACGAACCTGCTCGACGCGCTCGATACCACACCGCTCAGCGCGTGGCAGGATCGCGTCAGTCTTGTTCCGAGTCGGCGGGATCAGGTGCGCCAGCGTGCGCTCGAGAAGCTCCAGCCCGAGAGCGTGCGAATCAGCATGGCGCCTGTGACGATTAGCGGCGAGGGCGACCTTGAAGCCTATCTCGACGACGTGCGGTCGCGGGTGCAGCCCCAACTCGACGCTGGCAAGACCGTGATCCTTTGAGGTCAGACATGCGCGCACTTGACTCCGACCCCCGGAAGCAGCTCGAGAGGGCTGTGCTCGCGGCGCGGCGAGCAGCCGAAAGCGCGTCGCGCGCGGCGCTGGACGGTCTCGGCGTGTTTCTGCGCGACAAGCCCGGGCACCTCGATGCCGATCAAGCCGCACTGCGCAACGGGCTGCGTGCCAAGTGGCGTCAGCTGGGCGAAGATCGCGACTTGCTAGTCGCAGAGTGCGCATACGAGCAGTGGCACCGCCTGCTGTTCGCACGGTTCCTTGCCGAGAACAACCTCCTTCTACACCCGGAATACAAGGCGCCCGTGACGCTCGCTGATTGTGACGAGCTCGCGGCAGAGCTGGGCGAACCTGACGGGTGGTCAGTAGCGGCGCGATTCGCCGCCGAGATCGTGCCTGGCATCTTCCGGCTGGACGATCCCTGCTTCCGCCTCCGCCTCGCACCGGAGGGGCGCGATGCGCTGGAGCAGATCCTGGATGGTCTGCCTCATGACGTGTTCGTAGCCGACGATGCGTTGGGTTGGGTGTACCAGTTCTGGCAAAAGGACAAGAAGGACGAAGTCAACGCATCCGGCCGCAAGATCGGCGGCGCCGACCTCGGGCCAGTGACCCAACTGTTCACCGAGAACTACATGGTCCGGTTCCTCCTGGAGAATTCGCTCGGCGCGTGGTGGGCGGCCCAGCATCCAGGAAGTCCGCTGGTCAAGGGCTTCGATTATCTTCGCGTCGACGATGACGGCCGAACGGCTTCGGGGTCGTTTGACGGCTGGCCCGACCGCGTGGCCGAGGTCACCGTGATGGATCCCTGCTGCGGATCCGGCCATTTCCTCGTCGAGGCGTTTTTGATGCTCTGGCAGATGCGTGCTGAGGAAGAGCGCCTCACCCTGGTTGACGCTCAGGACGCGGTCCTGCGGGATAATCTCTTCGGCCTTGAGCTCGACCCTCGTTGTGTCCAAATCGCGATGTTCGCCATTGCGCTGCAGGCCTGGAAGACCGGCGGCGGGTGGCGCCAGCTGCCCGTACCGAACATCGCATGCTCCGGCATGCCCGTGAAGGCTCCGGCCGAGGAGTGGAAGGCATTGGCCAGCGGTGACGAGCGACTTGAGAACGCCCTTGCGCGACTGAACAGCCTCTTTAGCGACGCGGACACGCTCGGGAGCCTCATCGACCCGCGGCGAACAGCCGAAGCTGCTGGCTCCGAGGTTTCGCTCGATGATGTGGAGTGGAACCGTGTCGCGCCACTGCTCGAGGCTGCCGTGGCGAGGGAGGCAACTGATTCCGCAGCCACGGTGGTTCGCGTCGATGCCGCAGGGCTTGCCCACGCTGCCGACTTGCTCGCGAGGTCGTACGTACTTATCGTGACTAACCCCCCGTTCCTATCCAGAGGAAAGCAGGCCGAGCCGCTGCGCCGATACGCGGCGCTACACCACGGGAATGCAAAGGCAGATCTCGCGACCACGTTCCAATCTCGATTCGTTAATCTGACCGCGCCTAACGGGTGTATAGCATCGGTTGCGCCTCAGGCGTTCTTGATGCAGCCCCGCTACCGCGGCTTTCGGACCCAGTGGCTTGATTTGACGACATGGCGACTGATAGCTCGGCTCGGCGACGGTGCGTTTTCCGCGTTTGGCGGCGCAGTCGTAAATGTTCTTCTCGGGATTTGGGAAGTGTCGCGAGCCGGCTCATCGCACAAAATCTCTGTGATCGATGCGCAGTCTTCCGTCCCGAGCGAGAAGGCGAGCACGATTCAAGTCGGACCTGTCACGCAGGTCAGCCAAAGCGAGCAGCGGAACCATCCAGCCGGTGTTGCGACGCTAGAGGGTTGGTCAGATCTGCCCTTGCTGGAACAGTACGCAGATGGACTAGGCGGCATCACCACAGGTGATAGCCCCAAGTTTCGTAGGTTCCACTGGGAGTTTCCTCAGATCGTCGGGGGCTGGGTGCGGCAACAAGGCACACCTCCTGCCACGGCGCCGTTCACGGGACGCGACTCGGTGCTCCTGTGGGAGGGCGGAAAAGGCGAGCTCATGGACGCGGCGGCGCATGGCCGAGCAACGATCGCAGGCCGGGCAGCGTGGGCACGGAAGGGCGTGGCCGTGCAGAAGATGGGGGAGTTGCCGGTTACCCTCTATGGCGGGGAGCAATTCGAGAATGTCGGCGTAGTGATCTCGCCTCACAAGGAGGCACACCTGTCGGCCATCTGGCACTTTGCTGCCTCTGGCGAGCTTGCTCACGAGATTCGCGCTATTGATCAGTCGGTCGGAGTGACGTGCAACACAATGGTAAAGGTGCCCTTTGATCTTCGTCGCTGGCAGAAGGTCGCTGAAGAGGCCGGCCCGCTCCCGGAGCCGTGGTCGGATGATCCGACGCAGTGGTTGTTCGAGGGGCGCCCGGAGGTGTCGACGGCGCCGCTGCAGGTCGCGGTCGCTCGGTTGCTCGGCTACTGCTGGCCGGGGCAGGCGGGGCCCGACGACCTCGAAAGATTCGCAGACCAGGATGGCATTGTCTGTTTGCCATCCGTCGCGGGGGAGCCGCCCGCAGCTGAACGAATGCAGCAGCTGCTTTTGGCGGCGTTCGGTGAGGCGTGGTCGATCGGGAAGGTTAGGGAGCTGCTTGACCAGACCGGAAGCAATAGAAGAACCCTGGCAGACTGGTTGCGAGACGAATTCTTCAAACAGCACTGCGCTCTGTTTGGGAATCGCCCGTTTGTGTGGCAAGTCTGGGATGGGCTTCGCGACGGGTTCTCAGCGCTGGTGAACTATCACCGGCTTGACCGCAGGGCGCTCGAGAAGCTCGCCTACACCTATCTCGGACAGGACTGGATCGAACGCCAGCGGGCGGCGGCACGCGACGACGTCCCCGGCGCGGGGACGCGCCTTTCCGCGGCGCGGGATCTGCAGCGCAAGCTTGAGGCGATCCTCGAGGGCGAAAAGCCCTGCGACATCTACGTCCGCTGGAAGGCGCTGCACGAGCAACCCGTTGGGTGGGAACCTGACCTCAACGACGGTGTTCGGCTGAACATAAGGCCGTTCGTAGAGGCGGGCGTCTTGCGCTCGCCCTTCAACGTTCACTGGAAGAAGGATCGCGGTAAGAATCCCGATGGCTCTGAGCGCCGCAATGACATTCACCTGTCGCTCGCCGAGAAGCAAGCTGCACGGGAGCGGGCGGGACGAACATGAGCGAGACCGTGCTCGACCGAGTGGTAACTCGTCTCGAAGGGGCGCTGGAGTACAACGCCAATGCGGTGGAGCAGCCAGTCGCACTGCTGTGGCCCGATGAGTCGGGCCAGTGGCGACCAGTCGTTAGTCGTCTGGCCGATCGGCTTCCGATAGTTACTCTCGGCGAGTACAACCCCGATCAGCGCCAAGGTCCGGCATATTGGATCCGTTGCGTCCTAGCTCGCACGATCGACATCGGCCTACCGACTCGCCCGCCCATCGTCTATCTGCCGGGGGTGGCTCGTGGTGAGCTCCGGGCTATTGAGGCGTGCCCACCCAAGTTGGCACCCATAGCCGAGCTGCAGTATCGCAGTCACGAGTTCACCCAGCCGAAGAGCAAGCGCGAGTGGTCGATCCGGGCATTCCTGACCAATGCCGAACGCGGACTTGGCCTCCCCATCGCTGACGGTGCCGAGACCGCCAACGCCCTGGCCTTGGCCCTCGGGAAGCTGCTCGACGAGCGGGTAGAACGGTTGGCCAAGCAGGCGCTAGACGCGGACTTCTTCAACGACTTGGTCAACCCCGACCCGATCAGCATCCTGCTCGGCTGGCTTGATGAGCCGACGGGCTATCGCGAGCGGCTGGACGGCAAGCGGTGGGCTGCCTTCGTGCAGCAGTGCGTCGAGAATCTCGGGTTCAACCCAGCGACCGAGGGTCCGGTCACAGGCGCACAGAAGCTCGGCGAGCGAGCCGGTGGTTGGGCGCAGGTCTGGCTGCGGTTCGCCGAGATGCCACAGCGGTACCTCGGCATCGCTGAGAGGCTGCGCCAGGCGAAGCCGATGAAGCTGTCATTCGAGCACAACGACGCGTGGCCCCAGGACAATGAGGAAGCCGAGGACCAGCTGCGCAACCAGCTGCGTGACTTCGAGGCGCTGACCGCCGACGGCGCCCGCAAGGAAGCGGCGCGCCTCGATGCCGAGCACGCCTGGCGACGAAGGACCGTATGGGCTGATCTGGGTCTTGCTCCCCTCGCCTTCGCGGTCGAGCAGCTCGCCCTGCTCGCTGAGCGGACCGCCGGAGAACCGGTCGGCGGCCTGAGCGTTCTTACACGCGAGTACGCGGAGAGCGGATGGCAGGCTGACGATGCGGCGCTGCGTGCCCTGGCCACGGCGCCTGCACCAGCCGATCGAGACGCTGTCGTTGCCGCGGTAGCGGCTATGTATTGCCCGTGGCTGGATGCGGTAGCGAGCGCGTTTCAGGCAGCGATCGGCCCGTTGGCGAACGCTGGTACATATGAGGCCGGCCCACGTGCGTCGAGCACACCGGGAACGGTCACGGTCTTTGTGGATGGGCTGAGGCTCGACGTCGCCCATCGCGTTGTGGATCGACTCGCGGGCCAGTCTTGCGAGGTCGCGCTCGCCACTAGCCTGGCCGTCCTGCCGACGGTGACGGAGACGGCCAAGCCTGCCCTCGTTCCAGTCGCCGATGGAGCACTCGCGGCCGGGCTGGATCTTTACTCGGTCAGGGCTGCGACTGGGACTAAGGCGTCGATCCAGGTGCTCCGGTCCCTCATGGTTGAGGTCGCCGTGCAGGTCCTCGGCCCCACCGAGTCGGGCGACCCAGCAGGGACGGCGTGGACGGAAGCCGGAGACATCGACCACCGCGGCCACGACGTCGGTGTGCGACTCGTTGAGTACCTGGACGAGGAAGTGGGTCGCATCGTCGCGCGCATTCGGGAACTTCTCGATGCCGGATGGAAGCGAGTCGACCTCATCACTGATCACGGCTGGCTCCTGCTACCTATCCCTATGGGGAAAGTCGACCTCCCGCTCGCGACGGCGGAGATCAAGAAGGGTCGCTGCGCACGCCTCAAGGACGGCGCGATCGTCGATGTCCCGACCGTGCCCTGGTTCTGGAATCAAGACGTCCGCATTGCCCTCGCTCCCGGCGTTACCTGCTTCGAGGCGGGAAAGCACTATGAGCATGGCGGCGTCAGCCCACAGGAGTGCATCGTGCCTCGGCTGAGCGTGATGGCCGGCGTGTCAGGAACCGCGACTGCGGGACCGGAGATAACCAAGATCACCTGGCTCGGCTTGCTTTGCCGTATTGAAGTCACCGGTGTAGAGCGCGGCGTAGCGGTCGACCTGCGTGCGCTGGCCGCTGATCCAAAGACGAGCATTGTCGAGGAAGTTCGAGAGACTGCCAGCGCTGGCAAGGTGTCATTGCTAGTGCCAAACGAGGAGCTCGAGGGCCAGCTCGCCCACCTCGTGTTCGTCGCTCCCGACGGCGAAATACTCGTCCAGCGCGAGCTAATCGTGGGGAAGAATCGGTGACCACGCTCGACGGACTCGACCAGCTTGCCGCTGAGGTGTTTGAGGGTTACCTGGTCCGAAAGGATCTCGCCCAGCAGTTTCGCGGTCAGTACCCGGTACCCACCTATGTAGGCGAGTTTCTGCTGGGACGATATTGCGCCACAACTGATCCTGACGAGATCGCGCAGGGCATTGCCATGGTTGAGCGCTCGATGAAGGAGCGCACGGTGCGACCCGGCGACGAGGAGCTGTTCAAGTCGCACGCCCGGGAGAAGGGCAAGGTCAAAATCATCGACCTGCTGCGTGCCCGACTCGACGCCAGAGCCGATGCCTACAAGGCTGAACTGCCGAGCCTCCAGCTCAGCGATATCCACATCTCCGACCAGCTCGTCAACGAGCACGATCGCATGCTCACGGGCGGCTTCTACGCAGAGGTCACGCTTGAGTACATTGCCGCGCTGGGGAAAGAATCTGGTGGTCAGCCCTTCCGCATCGACTCGGTACGGCCGATCCAGATGTCGACACGAGACGCCCGCGACACCTTTGTCGCCGGTCGGGCACATTTCCCCCTCGACCAGTGGCGCGAGCTGTTGCTGCGAAGCGTCGGCTTTGAGCCGGCGCGCTTTACGCCTCGTGAGCAGGACATCCTCATCGCGCGGATGGTCCCGTTCGTCATGCCCAACTACAACGCCGTCGAGCTCGGGCCACGCGGCACCGGTAAGTCACATCTCTTTCAACAGGTGTCGCCCTACGCCCATCTGGTCTCAGGCGGCAGAGCAACAGTCGCAAACATGTTCGTCAACAACGCGACCGGTCGGCGAGGGCTCGTCGCCCAGTACGACGTCATCTGCTTCGACGAGGTGTCCGGTGTGTCGTTCGATACCAAGGAAGGGGTCAACATCCTCAAGGGCTACATGGAGTCGGGGGAGTTCAGCCGCGGCAAGGAGAGCATTCGCGCCGACGGCGGAATCGTCATGGTCGGGAATTTCGACGTTGACGTGCACGACCAACTGCGGCTCGGTCACCTCTTTGGCCCGATGCCGAAGGAGATGCGGGATGACACCGCGTTTCACGACCGAATCCATGCTTATTTGCCTGGTTGGGACGTCCCCAAGCTCGACCCGTCGTACTTTACGTCCCACTTCGGCTTCGTATCGGACTTCGTGGCTGAGTGCTGGAGTCAGCTCCGGCGCGTGTCGCGTCTCGAGGTCGCGCGGGGGCGGATCGAGTGGGGCAACAATCTCAGCGGTCGGGATCGAAAGGCCGCAGACAACACTGTGAACGGACTGCTCAAGTTGCTGTGGCCGAATCCCGACATGGAGGTGCCGGACGATGCACTCAGCTGGGCGGCGGAGCTTGCCCTTGAGTTTCGGCGCCGCGTTAAGGAACAGCAAGCAGCCATCGGCGCGGCTGAGTTTGGCAAGATCGATCTGAGCTTCCGGCTGGCTGGAGGGCCCGACAAGATTGTGTACTGCCATGAGGCGCTCCTGGCTCGCGTGACTCCCGGAGGCGAGCCGGCCGTGGCGGTGGGGAAGCGATTGAGTGACAGCGACGGGCTTCCGGAACCAGATCCGGCCGAAGTAGAGTCGTCGGTCGGGTCGAAGGCGACGGACTACTGCGTCGGAGACGTCATCGACGGACGATTCGAGATCCTCGCTATTCTCGGCCAGGGCGGTTTTTCAAAGGTCTACCGAGTCTGCGACGACGTCGAGGGCGAGGAGCGTGCCTTTAAGCTCTTTGATAACGCCGCCGGCTACGATGCCGTCCGTCGGGAGATCGGGGCACTCCGCAAGATCCACCACCCCAACGTGGTGGAAGTGTTCTGGGCTGGGAAGACTCATGCCGGCGACTGGTACCTGATTACCGAGTACATCGATGGCGAGTCCCTCGACGAGTACGCCACCGGTAGGCGGCACCTCCGGGACCGGGAGGCCATCGAGGTCGCGCTCGACATCCTCAACGCTCTGGTCGCGATTCATCCCGACTCGGCCCGAATCGCGGAGCTCGACCGTAAGACGAACGACGGCGAGCTCTCCGAGGCCGAGTACCAAGAGTGGATGGAACTCCAGGATAAGGGCTTGGTTCATCGCGACATCAAGCCTCTCAACGTGATGCTGACGCGAACGGGCGCGAAGCTGCTCGACTTCAACATCTCCTCGCGCGTCGGCGACCCCGTGCACACGCAGTCTGGGACGCCACCGTATCAAGCTCCCGATGCTGACTTGACCCGGTGGGACGTCTCTACCGACCTCTTTGCGGTGGGCGTGATGCTGTACCAGTTGTTGTGCAACGGCCATCATCCCTACCCGGCGTCTAAGCCCACGGTGGGGGAGCCGGTGATCGATCCCAGGACGATCCGATCAGACTTGAAGGACGGCCTTGCTGACTTCTTGGTTAAGGCCTGCGCCTCGGACCGTACTGAGCGCTTCGCTACCGCGCAGGAGATGAAAGGCGATCTGGAGGCGATTCGAGCGGGCTAAACGTAGGGAAACATCCCTACCGGGCTTGCAGGCTTAACGTCGCGTGCCGCTTTATCCGCCTTCGCAAACAAAGCCCAACAAAACCACCGTTCCGCCGCTACTCGTCCGCAAAGCTGGCCAGCGGGTGTTGCCGGCGCAGATACCCCGCGAACAGCGGCACCGTGAAGTCAACAAGCCCACGCCGCGGGCTGTACAGGAGATCCTTGCGAAGCAAACTCTCGCGCAGCACCGACGTGCTGCCGCGCTCTTTGTAGCCGGCACGAAGCGCCACATCAGCCGACCGCACCGGCCCGTCCCCGAGGTCGGCCATCGCCGCCAGATAGCGCTGCTCGGCGTCGGAGGCCATCTCGAAGCGATCCTTGAAGAAGCGCCGGCTGAGCGCCTCGGTGATGAGCGCTTGGGCGCCCTTGATGTCGCGGGCGGTGATCGGCGAGCTGTCGACCTCGTTCCAGAGCACGCGGCCGTACTCCTGGATGAAGTGCGGATAGCCGGCTGACGCTTTGAGGACCAGCTCGACCGCAGGCGCCTCGTACTCGACCTCGCGCAGGGCCGCGGGCGCGACGAGCGCCATGCGCGCCTCGGCGTCGGAGAGCCGGTCGAGCTCGTGGTAGGCGAACATCCGCTCGGCGTAAGGCTTGGCTGCGCGCAGCAGCCGTGGCAGCGGCGGCAGGCCGGCGCCGACGAGCGCGACCGGCAGGCCGCGTTGGCCGACGCGGTTCATCGACATGCACACCGCCGCGAGCGCTGTGGCGTCGAGCGCCTGCATCTCATCGAGGAAGAACACCGCGCCCGTGCCGCCGCTCTGCGCCACCTGGCCGACCTCCACGAGCAGCACCGCCAGGTCGCGCTCGGGATCGCCGCTGTCGGCGGTGCCGCTGGCCGCCTCGACGTCCAGCTTGGCGGTGAAGCCGCCCGGCACTCCGACCGAGAACGCCTTCAGGACGCCCAGCGCGGCGGTCGCCCGTGCGCGCATCCGCTCGCGTCGGCTCATCGACAGCAGCATCTGGTAGGCGAGCTCCGCGAACGTCTGGCGAAAGTCGCCCGAGCCGACCTCCTCGACGTCGTTGCACACCCAGCCCGCCTCGCGCGCGAGCGTCTCGAACTCCAGCAGCAAGACCGTCTTGCCTACGCCGCGAAGTCCCGAGTAGATCAAGCTGCGCTCGGGCTGGCCGCTCGCCAGGCGCTCCAATAGCACCCCGAAAGCCTCGAGGTCGCCGTCGCGGCCCGCAAGCTTGAGCGGCTTGATGCCCGACCCGGGCGTGTACGGATTGAGGCGTTGATCCATCTCTATCTGCAAACGCAAACAAAAGCAGATATTGCGGCCCCGGGAGGGAAACCCAGCCCTTGGCCGGAAATCCCGTTCGGGACAATTTGGCCCGGAGGCCGCCACAAATGCTAGTTTTTGTCCCGATCGGGAAAATGTCGCAGACGATCGACGTATCAACCCCAGCCGAGCTCGGCGCCGCTCTGCGCGCCGCGCGCCGTGCCCGTGGGCTTCGGCTCGAGGATGCCGCGTTGGGCGCCGGGGTAGGTGTGCGCTTCCTCAGCGAGCTGGAGCGTGGCAAGCCCACCGCGCGGCTTGCCGAGACGCTGCGTGCTGTCGCGTCGCTCGGCCTGCGCCTCGTGATCGAGGATCCGGAGGACATCGCGAACTCTGGCTCGCGGCCGAGGGCCTGATCCGATCGTCGATCCGCCATCGCGGCGCCTCAACGTTGAGCATTCACGAGCCGACAGGTTGCAAGAGTTGCATATTTTGGCTTGCGAGCTACGATAGGCCGATGGAGATACTGAGCCCCGAGGACCGAGTCGTGCTGTGGCGTGCGGCGATCGACGCGGACGGAAGCCGGCGCGAGGCGCTGATGCATGTGATCGCCAAGGAGATCGTCGGTAGTCTCGGTGCCCTCGACCTGTATGAGGATCAGTACGCGCAACTGACCGTTGAGAGCCTCCAGACGCTCGATGACGCCGGACTGTTCGCCAGCGACAGTCTGCGCAGATGTCTCGAGGCGTTGCACGAGCCCGGCGGAGGCGCGGACTTGGTTGCCGCAGAGTTTGCTGGGCTGCTGCGTGCTGCGGCCGATGTCGAGCACCTGGGGGTCGAGCGGCGAGTACGCGCGGTCGAGATGGCATCTCAGTGGCGAGAGCATGTGCTCTCTCGCCAGCGTCCCGAGCCGGCGTACCTCAGCGTGGGTGATGTCGCGGCGCGCTTCGGCGTGACCACTCAGGCGGTGTACAAGTGGTTGCAGAGGCAGCGGATCGAAGGGACGCGAGGGCCCGGTGGGTCTTGGCGCATCCCGGCTGCGCAGTTCGAGCGCGACACGCGCCCGGCGAGCTCCCGGGAGAGTCTGGACAGCTTGCAGGTAGGCCTCATGCGCCTGCACGGTGAGAGCGACCTGCCTTCAGAGGCAGATCTCACCGAGCACATGCGAGCCGAAGACTAGGACGCTTGCCCGGCGGTCGATGCGCGTCGCCTTCGACACCACTGTGCTGTGGGGCGCGTTTCATCGTCCCGCCGGGCCCAATTTCGCGCTGCTGGCGCTCGCGGCGCAACGCACCCCCGTCCTCGACGGGTTCATCACCGACGTTGTTGGTGCTGAGTTCTGGTGGCGGGCTACTCAGCAAGGCGTCAAGGGACCGGGCCAGCGTGTGCCGCGCACCTACTCAGAGCAGGAGCTCGAGCCGTTCCTGCAAGCGTTCAAAGTGCTGTTCGAGCCGGCGAGCATGGCGCGGGCGCCCCTCAGTCGTTCTCTCGGTCAGTACGCCGGCCTGGTGGGACGGCCGCTCGGCGAATTCCTGCACGCGGTCACCGGCAAGGATCGCGAGGCTCTGTTGTCCGCCGCGACCGCTGCCTTCCCAGTCACATTCGAGTCCATGGACATCGCTGATCTTCACATCCTCTGCGGAGCCCTCGAAAACAGCGCCGAGATCATTTGCAGCAGCGATACCAAGCTGCTGAGCTATGACCCAGTCGGGTCCATTCGCGTGATCCCACCCGAAGAGCTCGCGGAAGATCTCGGGTTGATCGAGAGCCCAACCCAGCTCGTTATTGCGGCACGCGAGCGTCCGCACCAATGATGACGAGCACATCCTTGAGAACCTCCTCGAGATTGCGCCAAGTGCTGTCCGGAGATGAGCTGGAGCGTGTCGGGATACCGGCGAAGGCGAGGTCATCGCTAGCGAGCTCGACCAGGTCGCGGGCCATGCTCCAGCTCAGATAGTCCGACACGGCTATGAGCTCCGGCTGCTCCAGCCATCGCAGCGCACGTCTGAGGACGGCAAGTAGCTGGGGCCAGTCGCGGTGAGCCGGCAGTTCGACGGGTTCACTGCCGAGTAGCGCAGCCCACGCGGGACGGTCGGCTACGTAGCGCCGTTCGGCCCCGACGGTGATTGCCGTCACGACCCCTGCGGCGCTCAGCCCGGCGAGTGCGTCGTGGACGTTGCGTTTCGCATATCCCGTTGATCGGGCGAGGGTCTGGGCGTTAGCCCACGGGGCCGCGGTGGTCAGCAGAATCCGAACGACCTCCGCACGGATGCCGACGCCGAGAATCTGACGGAGCCGGAAGGCGAGGTTGATGGGTGCCTTCGGGTCGGGCTGTCGGGACTTGTGGGATGGCGAGAGGGGTGGCCGCAACCAGCCGGCAGACGCAAACTCATTGTCGGGCTCGCCAACTTGGATCGCGGATTGAAACAGTGGTCGAAGCGTCGACGGGGCGGTCTTCTCTGTCCCGGCGCCGAGGCGTGCCCGAGGACGCTGGTGGGCGAGCCATGCCAGCGTGGCCGCTGTGAGCGCTCGATCGACCTCGTCGATGCACATCGCGCGAAGCCTCCGGACGCTCAGCAAGGGCTCGTTGACAAGCATCCAGTCGAGAAGCTCGTCAAACAGGCGCGGCTCGGCCCGGGCGACCTCGAGCGTGAACACGATCAGCGCCTCGGGGTCCTGCGCCCACGGGCTGCGTCTATGCGGTGTTGCGAGCAGTCCCATTTGCGCCCACTCGTCCCAGGCAAAGGCCACAAGTTGGTCTCTGAGCTTGCGGCTGTGCAGGCTGTCAGTCATCCCGATCAAGGATGTTAGACATCTTGCGCGGTGCACCAATGCCCGCAAATCTGAGGCAGCGGCCATCTCTATCTGCAAACGCAAACAGAGGCAGATACCGCCAGTCTCGTAAGGCGTATGGGCGCAATCCGTATCAATTCGATGCGTTTCGTGCAGACATTAGTACGCACCGTCGGCGGTGGACTGGTCGGCCTCGGCGCGTCTATCTGCAAACGCAGACAAAAGCAGATACTGCCGCTCTCTGGACCCCCGCTAGACTCGCCCCCCAATGGACTTCGGCATCGGCTACTTCCCCACCCACGACGGCGTCAGCCCCGGCGCCCTCGCGCGCCTGGTCGAGGAGCGCGGCCACGAGTCGCTGTTCTTCCCCGAGCACACGCACATCCCGGCCAGCCGCGCCACCCCATACCCGGCCGGCGGCGAGCTGCCGCGGAAATACTTCCACACGTACGACCTGTTCGTGGCGCTGACGGCGGCCGCGGCGACGACGAGCAAGCTGCGCGTCGGCAGCGGCATCTGCCTGGTGATCGAGCGCGACCCGATCACGACGGCGAAGGAGGTCGCGAGCGTCGACCACCTGTCGGGCGGGCGCCTGGAGTTCGGCGTGGGCGCGGGCTGGAACCGCGAGGAGATGGAAAACCACGGCACCGATCCGCGCGTGCGTATGGCGATCATGGCCGAGCGGGTCGAGGCGATGAAGGCGATCTGGACGCAGGACGAGGCCAGCTACCACGGCAAGCACGTCGACTTCGAGCGCATCTGGTCCTGGCCGAAGCCGGCGCAGCGGCCGCACCCGCCGGTGCTCGTCGGTGGCAACGGCCCGACGGTGCTCGATCGCGTGCTGCGCTTCGGCGACGCGTGGCTGCCGAACAACACCGGCGAAGACCTGCTCGCTCGCGCGCGGGAGCTGTGGGCGCGCGCGGATCGCCCGATCGACGTGATCGTGATGGGCGCGCCCGCGAAGGCGGCCGCGCTCGAGGAGTTTCAGAAGGCCGGCGTGCGGCGGGTCGTGCGCTGGATTCCCTCGGCGACGCAGGGACCGGTCGAACGCGCGCTCGAGCGCTGGGAGGACGCGATCGCCGAGCTCAACGGCGAGTGACCGCCGAGGACGCGCGACGCCGCTTCAGCGAAGCGCGCGTCGCACGCCTGGCGACGGTCGACGCGCACGGCCAGCCGCACCTCGTGCCGATCGTCTTCGCTGTGGCCGGCGAGACGATCTACAGCGTCGTCGACGCCAAGCCGAAGCGCACCACAGAGCTGCGCCGCCTGCAGAACGTCAGGTCCAACCCGCGCGTCTCGGTGCTCGTAGACCACTACGACGACAACGACTGGGACGCGCTGTGGTGGGCCCGCGCCGATGGCACCGCGCGGGTGCTCGGTTTGGATGAGTCTGAGGCCGGTGGCGCAGTCCAGCTCCTGGCGCGCAGGTATCCCCAGCAGCGGCCGCAGGGCCCGGTGCTCGCGATTGACGTCGAGCGCTGGAGCGGATGGGCGGCACGCGCGCCGGAATGAGACCGAACATCGGTGGACAACCGCAACTTGCGCACCGGCTGCAGGTGTTCTAGAGCCATGCGGCGGTTCACGATCGGCATTGGCACCATCGCAGCGATGCTGGCCCAGGCTGCGGGTGCGGGAGCAGCGCCGGTAGGCCACGGCGCGTCGGCGCAGTGCCCCCCGCGCAACGCTCGCGTCCTGCGCTCGGATCGGCAGGCGTTCGTCTACACGATCCGGGAATCGGCGACGGAAACTCTCGAAACAGTGCATGGCGAGAGCCACTACCAGGTGCACTTCACGGCGATTCGCGGATGCGCGCGTCGGCGCGTCCGGTCATACAAACTGGGCACCCCACCAGAAGGCCACGGCGGGGGAGGAGGAAGCGCTGGCAGTGGCATCCGCAACCTCGCGCTGAACGGGTCGGACGTGGCGTTCGAAGAATCGATGACCTCGAGCGAAGGCGGAGAAGGCGGGAGCCACAACGAATGGCTTGTCGTGGTCCGGGATCTCCGCAACGGTCGTGTCCTGCACAAGGTCCCGACCGGCCCGACGCGAGCTTCCGACCCCAACAACATCGGCGTTGGCGAAACGACGGCGATCGTGGTCAAGAGCGACGGAGCTGTGGCATGGATCGCTGAAGCGCCGGGCTTCTATGAAGTCCACGCGCTCGATCGGACGGGAAGCCGGCTGCTCGCGTCCGGCGCAGACATCAAGCCGCGTGTGCTTGGGCTGCACGGCAGCGAGCTGTATTGGTACCAGGGCGGAAAACGCATGTCCGCGCTGCTCGATTGAGGCCGACACCGCCTGACCCGACCCCTGCTCCTCACCCTCCCAGCGCGGCTGAGCCATCCGAGCGCGGCTCGCCGGTCGGCTGCGCGGCGGCCAGCGCCAACACGGATGGATGTTGGGAATCGTGGAGCACCGCGATGTCGACCGGGCGCAGCGCCGTCGCGGTGGCGAGGTCCTCGCCGGTGCCGGGGTTGCGCGCGTAGCGGGGGTGCGCGCCGGAGGAGACCTGCAGGCGGATGCGGTGGCCGGCGGCGAAGCGATGGCCGATCGGCCACAGCTCGAACGCGACGCGCACGGTGCCGTCCGCGGCCGCGTCGAAGCGGCCAGGCGCGACGCGGACGAGCGCGTCGCATACGTTCCACGACGCGTCGTCGGCGTCGACGTCGCACACGCGTGCGAACAGGTCGAAGTACGGCGAGCTGGCGCGCACGTACAGCTCCACGCGCACCGGGCCGATCGCCTCTGCGATCTCGCGCAGCGGCGCGCCGGTGTAGGTGAGCACGTCGTCCCGCGCCTCGAGCGCGCGGTTGTCGAGCACCGGCTCGCGCGCCAGCAGCACCGGCCCGCCGAGCGACGGCGTGGGGTTGGCGGGGTCGTAGCGGTAGCGGTCCCCGCCCCCGAGGTCCTCGTCCCGGCCCCCGGGGTCCTCGACCGGCTCCACGTCCTGCAGGCGCGCGCCGGCCGCGAGCCACAGGCGGCGCTCGCCCGTGCCCGGCGGCGGCCAGCTCGGCAGCTCGCGCCAGCCGCCGCCCGAGCGCTCGCCTGTGACGAGCACCCGCACGCGGGACGGCCGCAGCAGCCGGTCATCTCCGAGCAGGTGGGCGCGCAGCCAGCCGAGGCCCTCGTGCAGCCCGGCGGCGAGCATCCCGGGTGAGGTGTGCGTCCACGGGCCGATGATCAGCTGCGGGGCACGCCCGGCGGCCTGCAGCGCGGCGAAGTCCTCGAGCATCCACGGCAGGAAGATGTCCTGCCAGCCGCCGATGAGCTGTACCGGAGCGGCCACCTTGCCCACGCCCGCGGCGAAGTCGCGGGCGACCCAGTAGGCGTCATCGCGTCCGGGGCTGGCCAGCGCCTCGCGGAACCACGCGACCTCGGCGCCGGTGGCGCGCGTGTCGAGCTCGCCGACCGGCAGCTGCGCGAACAGCGACGGCAGGCGGCGCAGGCCGCGGATCATCGCCAGCGGGGCCAGCCGGCGCTCTTGGGCGGCGACGAGCACCAGCCATGAGCCCGCCGTCTCCAGCGCGAGGCTGCCTCCCAGGTAGGTCTGGCCGTGGAACTGCGAGGCGCTGACCTCGATCGCCAGCGCGGCGAGGTCGTCTCCGGCGTCGAGCGCCACTGCCCACTGCACCAGCCCGAGATAGCTGGGGCCGATCATGCCGATCCGCTCCGCGTGCCAGCCCTGCGCGCGGATCCAGCGCAGCGTGGCCAGGCCGTCGGCGCGCTCGTCGAACGGGCTGAACGTGCCCTGCGAGCCGAACGTGCCCCGCACGCTCTGCACGACGACCTGCAGGCCGCGCTCGGCGAGCAGCCGCCCGAACAGCAGGCCGAACAGCTGCCGGCGTCCGTAGGGCGAGCGCACGAGCACCGTCGGCTGCGGCCCCTCGCTGCTCGCGCGCGCCACGTAGCGGTCGGCAAGCAGGACCGCGCCGTCATCCATCGTGACGCGCAGGTCGCGCTCGCACACCACGTCGCGGGTCTGCGCGCGCGGCAGGCGCATGCGCCGGGCGATGACCGCGCTCACGAGGCTCACAGCCGACCATCGTATGGCGGAGCGCGACACGACCGCCAAGCAGGCGCGAGCGCCGCAACGATCGACAGACGCCGCGCGTGGGTTGCCACCAGCAGATTTCCTAAGAGTTCTGTGACTATTGGAAACAACTGTTAACGATATGTATCATGGCAGTCTGCTACCCGCTATCACCCCCAGGCCACCACCGCACGATCCGAGCTCTGGAAGCGCGCGTGGTCGGTCGCCCATCGGAGGGGAGCAGTCCGGGCTGTAGTGGACTGATGCTGCGATGATCATTCAACGGCCATCCCCGGGCCTGGAGGGGGATCAGATGCTGCCGCCGCCCACTCCCATGCGCGAGCTCAGGGAGGACGTCCATCGCCTGGGCGAGGCGCTCAAGGCGCGAGTCGATGATGTGCTCGACCGTACGGTCGAGCGAGCCAGAGGCCTGCGCATCGATGCGGCGCTCCAGGACGGCGCCGAACGCAACAGCAGGACCTCCACGATCGCGCTGGCCCGCTGGCTCGCGGGGGAGAGTCCCGAGGCGGCGCGTGAGGCCAGCGCAGAAACCTGGCTCTTCTACGGCGAGCTGGCGGCCCAGCGCACGGCGTCGCTGAACAAGGTGATCATGCACTGCCTGTGCTGGCGCGACGCGGTGGCCGAGGTGCTGCAGCAGAGCGCCGCGCAACTGGACGTTTCCTCCGGGGCGCTTTCGCAAGCCCTGGACATGCTGCAGCTGGGCCTCGAGTTCGGCTTCATTCAGGTTTCCAAGGCCTTTGACAGCGAGCGCGAGCGAACAGATGAGGAGCTCGCGTTCATGAGCACCCACGACGCGTTGACCGGCCTGCCGAACGGTACGTTGATCCTGGATCGCGCCGAGCAGCTGCTGGTGCACGCGCGTCGCAACAACACCCCGGTGGTGGCGCTGTTCATCGGTCTCGATGGCTTCAAGCGCGTCAACGAAACGCTCAGCCACGGCGCCGGCGACGAGCTCCTGCGAGCGGTGGCGGAGAGGCTCGACGACGTCGTACGCGACACCGACACGCTGGGACGCGTCGGCGGGGACGAGTTCGTCGTGATCGCCGGGGAGCTCTCGCCGGAGGAGGGCCCCGAGCGGATCGCCGAGCGTCTTCAGGAGGCGCTCAGGGAGCCGTTCATACTCGCGGGAGCGCACGAGGCTCATCTGACCTTGACCGCGAGCATCGGCATCGCGACGGCCCCGCGATCATCGGCCGAGGAGCTCCTGCGCGACGCGGACATCGCGATGTATCAGGCCAAGTGGGACGGCAAGAACCGCTACGTCGTGTTCGAGTCCGGCATGCAAGACGCGGTCAACGACCGAATCGAGCTCGACGCGGACCTGCGCGATGCCGTGCGCAACCACGAGTTCTTCTTGGTCTATCAGCCCACGTTCAATCTGCGCGACATGAGCCCCACCGGGGTGGAGGCCCTGCTCCGCTGGAGACATCCGACGCGAGGCGTCGTCGCACCCGGTGAGTTCATTCCCCTGCTGGAGACCACCGCGCTGATCATCGCCGTCGGGAAGTGGGTCCTGCAGGAGGCCTGCCGTCAGGGTGCGAAATGGCGCGCGGCTGGACATCCGATCGGGATGGCGGTCAACGTCTCTGGAAGCCAGCTCGATTCCGACGCGTTCGTCACAGACGTGCGGGACGCTCTCGCGGCGAGCGGGCTGGAGCCGAGCGCGCTGACCCTCGAGATCACCGAGACGACGCTCATGGGCAACATCGAGGACACAGCACGGCGGCTGACCGCCATCAGGGAGTTGGGCGCGCGCATAGCGATCGACGACTTCGGCACCGGGTACTCCTCCCTGGCCCACCTCCAGCGGTTTCCCGTCGATGCGCTGAAGATCGACCGGTCGTTCGTGTCCCGGCTGACGGAGGAGGTGGAGGGTGAGACCCTCGTGCACACGCTCGTGCAGCTCGGCAAGGCCCTGTCGATCGAGACGCTCGCCGAGGGCATCGAGCAGCAGCAGGAGCTGTCCATGCTGCAGGACGAGCAATGCGACAGCGGCCAGGGCTTCCTCTATGCCCGGCCTCTGGACGTCGTCGCCGCCGAGGCCTTCCTGCAGGCCTGGGCGCGTCGCGCCGCTTCAGCCTGACCCTGGGCTGCCCCTGCCCCTAAAGTTCCACGATGACCGCTGACAAAGACGGCTCGCTCGGCGTTCTGCTCGACGTCGACGGCGTCCTGTACGTCGGCGACGAGCCGATTGCGGGAGCCCACCAGGCGTTCTTGGAGCTGCGCGAGCTGAGCGCAGGCGTGCGCCTGATGACGAACACCACGTCACGCTCGCGGCGCGCGGTACGCGAGCACCTGCTCGAGATGGGGTTCGACGTGTCCCTCGAGGAGGTGCTCACGCCGGCGGCGATGGCAGAGCGTCACTGCCGCGAGCGCGGATACGAGGCCGTGACGGTGCTCGTCAGCGAGGGGCTGCGCGAGGATCTGGACGCGCTCGAGAGCGCCGCACCCGGAGCGCACGCCGACGCGGTGATCCTGGGCGATCTCGGCGACGGGTTCACGCCCGAGGTCCTCAACGGGATCTTCCGCGCGATGATGGACGGAGCCGAGCTCGTGGCGCTGCAGCACAACCGCTACTGGCGCCGAGCCGACGGCCTCGCACTCGACGTGGGCGCCTACGCCGCCGCGCTGGAGTACGCCACCGGGCGCGAGGCGGTGACCGTCGGCAAGCCCGCGCGCGAGTTCTTCCTGGCCGCGATGGCCGACATGGGGCTGCAGCGCGGCATCATGATCGGCGACGACGTCGAGGCCGATGTCGGCGGCGCGATGGCCGCAGGCCTGCCAGGCGTGCTCGTGCGGACCGGCAAGTACCGCCGGGACGCCCTCAAAGCACGCGTCACGCCGACGGCGATCGTCGACTCGATCAAGGACGTTCCGGGGCTGCTCCCGCGGATCTTCCCACCTGGCGTCTCCTGACGCGCCGAGTCGGCTCCGCGGGCTGACTGGGGTACCCGCACGAAACCGTACGTATCCGTACGGTTTTGGTAGCGTTATGACTATGGCGACGATAAAAGCCGAGGATGTCCGGATCCCCCGCAGCGCCCGGGAGGCGGTGGCCCATCACGAGGAGGTCGTAGTCCTCAACCGCGAGCGGCCCGCCTACGTGATCGTCCATCCCGATGATCACGGCCAAGCGCCGAGCTCGCCGCTCCGCGGACGCTCCCTGCGAGCGGCGCTCTCCTTGCTCGCGCAAGTTGCGCCGCCCGATCCGGCCTTCGCCGAGGACATGGAGGCTGTGCTCGAGGCTGTTGGGCCGACGCCGGGCGATCCGTGGGCACGGTCCTAGACACGACAGTCTTCATCGACCTCGAGCGAGCGATGCGTGGGCTGCCGGCGGCGCGCGCGAGCAAAGAGGTTTCTCAGCGCTTGGAGGCGCAGCTCGGGGAGAACGAGGAGGTCGGGATCGCCGCGATTACAGCCTCGGAGTTGTTGCATGGTGTGCACAGAGCCACAGAGCAATATGGCGGGCGCCGCGAGGCGTTTGTGGAGGGTGTGCTCACAGCGTTTCCGACGCTTTCCTTCGACCTTCTCGTCGCTCGGACCCATGCGAGGATCTGGGCTGGGCTGGCCGCGGCTGGGGCTGAAGTCGGCGCACACGACAGGCTCGTCGCAGCCACCGCCATGTCCGCGGGATGGCGAGTCGCCACTGCCAACGCCCGCCACTTCAACCGCGTGCCTGGATTGGACGTCGCCGTCGTCCATATGGCCTCAGGCTAGGCTGGTGCGGCGCCCGGTCTCAAAAACGCTCCCCGGCGGCGCATCTCGGCCAGACGTAGCGCGTCTGGATAGCCGCTGCTCAGCAGCGCGGCGGCCTCGCGCTCGACGTCGTACTCCACGCGGACGAGCTCGGGCCGTCCGTCCTCGATGAGCAGATAGGACGCGCGCGGATCGCCATCCCAAGGCATGCCCACGCTGCCGCTGTTCACGACCGTCATCCCGGCCAGCGTGCGCGTGTATGGACGGTGGATGTGGCCGTACACAGCCGTGCTCGCGTCGAGCGGCCCATACACGGATGACAGCTCCTGCTCCTCCGCGTCCGGCATCGGCGCCCGCCAAAGGTCGCCCGGAGCGGCGTGCACCAGCACCAGATCCTCCACGCGCTGCTGAGCGGGGAGCTCCCGAAGCCACTTGATCCGCTCCTCGCCGAGTAGCTCCGCCGTCGCGGGTGCGTACTCGTTGAAGATCAACCTCAAGAGGCTCGCCAGCTTCGGCGCACGCGCGTCCTGGCGCGCCAGCTCCTCGGGTCGCCACAGGACCTCGTCCGTGTTGCCCACTACGCCCTGCCAGTCCAACTCGCGCACGCGGTCGATCACCTGCGCGGGCTGCGCGCCCATCAGCACCAGGTCGCCACCGTGCAGCACGAGCTCGGGCGCCCGCCGTTGAATGTCGGCCGCGACGGCGTCGAACGCGGTCAGGTTCCCGTGGACATCGGAGACGATCGCAATGCGCAGGGCCTGGAGGATAGCGCTGTGGAATCTCGCGGTTTTCGGCCTTCAACAGGCGACAGCCATACACGTCCGATTCCCGCTAGACACAGCTGTCCTGGTGTGTCACGGTGCGTGCGTGGACTTCGACTCAGATCGCGTGTGGCAGGCCATCGAGGCGTGCGATCCGCGTTTCGACGGGTGGGTGTTCTGCGGCGTGAAGACCACCGGCATCTACTGCCGCCCGAGCTGTCCCGCGCGCACGCCCAAACGTGAGAACGTGCGCCTGTTCGCGTCCGCCGCCGCCGCGCAGACAGCCGGCTTTCGCGCCTGCAAGCGCTGCCGTCCCGACGCCACGCCCGGCTCGCCCGAGTGGGATCTGCGCGCCGATCTCGTCGGACGCGCGATGCGGCTGATCGCCGACGGCCTGGTCGACCGCGAGGGAGTTCGCGGCCTCGCCCGCCGGCTCGGTTACACCGAGCGTCACGTGCACCGCCAGCTCGTCGCCGTGGTGGGCGCCGGTCCGCTCGCGCTCGCCCGCGCCCAGCGCGCGCAGACCGCTCGCATCCTGCTCGAGACCACCGCGCTGCCGATCACCGACGTGACGTTCGCTGCGGGCTTTCAGAGCGTGCGGCAGTTCAACGCCACCATCCAGGAGGTGTTCGCGCTGACGCCCAGCGCGCTGCGCATGCGCGCGCGCAAATACGGGCGCCCCGAGGACAGCGGCGCGCTGTCGCTGCGCCTGCCCTACCGCGCGCCGCTGGACGCCCACGGTCTCGTCGCGTTCCTCGGCCTGCGCGCCGTTCCCCGCGTCGAGGCGGTGCATGACGGCGCCTACCGGCGCAGCCTGCGCCTGCCGCACGGTACCGGCGCCGTCGAGCTGCGTCCCGCCTACGGGCACGTGCACGCGCGCTACTGGCTCGCCGACCTGCGCGACCTCGGCGCCGCCATGCAGCGCTCGCGCGCGCTGCTCGATCTCGACTCCGACCCGCACAGCGTCGCCGCGGCGCTCGGCCGAGAGCCGCTTCTCGGCCCGCTCGTGCGCCGCGCGCCGGGGCGACGCGTGCCCGGCGCGGTCGACGGACACGAGCTCGCGGTGCGCGCCGTGCTCGGTCAGCAGGTCTCCGTGCGCGGCGCCTCGACGCTTGCCGGCCGCCTGGTCGAGCAGTGCGGCGAGCAGCTCGAGCGCCCGCTCGGCACCGTCACCCACGTGTTCCCTTCGGCCGCTGCGCTGGCCCATGCTGACCCCGCGACGCTTGCCATGCCCGTTGCACGCCGGCGCGCTCTGCTCGCGCTCGTGACTGCGCTCGCGCGCGGCGAGCTCGCCATCGACGCCGGTGCGGATCGTGCGGACGCGCGCCGTCGGCTGCTCGCGCTGCCAGGAATTGGCCCGTGGACAGCCGACTACATCGCGATGCGCGCGCTGCGCGATCCCGACGCGTTCCTGCCGAGCGACCTCGGCGTCCGCCACGCGCTCGAGCGGCTCGGGCACCCCGGCCAGGTCGCGGACGCCAAGGCGCTCGGCGAGCGCTGGCGGCCGTACCGCGCCTACGCTGTGCAACATCTGTGGGCCTCGCTGTGAACACCCACGCTGACAAGGCCGCGCGCTTTCTGGATCTCCATCGCGAGCAGCGCCCGCTGCTGCTCGCCAACGCCTGGGACGTGGGCTCGGCGAAGCTGCTCGCCTCGGTCGGCTTCCACGCGCTCGCCACGACGAGCAGCGGCTACGCCGCGAGCCTCGGGCGCCTCGACTATGGCGTCAGTCGCGAGGAGGCGCTCGCGCATGCCGCGGCGCTCGTCGCGGCCACGGATGTCCCGGTGTCGGCGGATCTCGAGGACTGCTTCGCCGCGGACTCCGCCGGTGTTGGCGAGACCGTGCGCCTGGCGCTCGACGCCGGGTCTCGCGGGCTGCTCGGTCGAGGATTGGGACCCCCGCGAGCAACGTCTGTACGACATCGATGTGGCTACCGAGCGCGTCGCCGCGGCCGCCGAGGCGGCGCACGCCGGTCCCGTGCGCCTGGTGCTCACCGCGCGCGCCGAGAATTACCTGCGCGGCAACCCCGACGTCCATGACACGATCACGCGCCTGCAGGCCTACCAGCAGGCTGGTGCCGACGTGCTCTATGCGCCCGCGCTCGACCGACCCGAGGACCTGCGCGAACTGCTCGCGGCGGTGGACCTCCCCGTCAACGTGCTCGCGCGCCCCGGCACGCCGCCGGTTGCTGAGCTGGCGGCATTGGGCGTCAAGCGCATCTCCGTCGGCGGCGGGCTCGCGTTCGCCGCGTACGGGGCGGCAGTCGAGGTGGCGAGCGAGCTGCTGAGCGACGGCACGTACGGCTTCACCGAGCTGTCGCGCGTTGGTGCCAAGGCCGCGCGCGCGGCCTTCGAAGGCTGAGCGCATCCCGCTCGAGCGCTTCGCCGCCTACCGCATCGAAGAACAGCGGGACCTCGATGCCTGACGCGATGGACGGATGCGGCATCACTCACGGAGCTCGCTCCGATCTCTCGCGCGTCGGAGGCAGTTCCTCGTCCGCCACGGCCGCCATCAACTCGCCGGCTAGATACCGTCGCTGACCCCGTTGCCCAACCGTTCCCTCCTGAAGCACCCCAACCCCTTCGAGCTGTCGGAGGAGCTTAAGGGCGGTCGGCCGTGTCACACCCAGTCTGGCCTCGACGGCGCGCGAGGAGACGATCGGGACCTCGCAAACGAGATCGACGAGCGTCATCGCCTTGCTTGAAGTGATTACGGAGGCCGCCGCGCGGTAACGCTCGCGAAGCTCGACGATTCGCTGCGCGCGGGCGACCGCGTCCGCGGCCTGCGTGTGGACCGCCGTTAGGAAGAGCTCAATCCACGGGAGGCCATCGCCATGTTGGCGCGCCGCCTGGAGCGCCTCGTAATACCGCGCGCGGTCGCGCTCCAGGTATGCGCTCAGATAGAGCAGTGGGGCCGGGAGCCGGCCACGTTCCACGAGCAGAAAGACGGACAGCAGCCGGCCAATTCGCCCGTTTCCGTCGAGGAAGGGGTGCAGCGTCTCGAATTGGTAGTGCAGCAATGCGTTTTGGACAAGCAGCGGAACCTCGACCGTCTCGTGAGCGTAGCGCTCCCAGTCGGCCAGCAATGCGGGAAGCTCATTCGGCGGCGGCGGGACAAACCGCGCCGTCTCGATGGTAGATCCGCTCTCCCCAACCCAGTTTTGCGTCGTGCGGAACTCACCGGGCATCCGCTCGCGGCCCCGCACTCCGGCGAGCAGCCGCCGATGCATCTCGCGAATGAGACGCACGCCGAGCGGAAGCTCGCCCCGTTGACCAAGGCCCCATTCGAGAGCGTGGATGTAGTTAAGCACCTCCTCGACATCCGCGTTCGGGGGCTCGCCGCTCGCCTCAGCCTCAAAGACATCCGCGAGCGATGCCTGCGTACCCTCGATGCGAGCGGACGAGAGCGCCTCGCGCAGAAGGTAGGGCCGGACCAGCAGATGCGGGTTTGGCACTAGTTGCCCTACACCAGCGAGCCGGCCTAGCGACGCCTCTGCGTCTGCCAGCAGCCGGATCGCACGCGCGGACAGCTCGATCGCCCGTGGCACGGGGGAAGGGAAGTAGGCCACATAGCCGTGACGTCCAAGCGTGCGCCGTGGCTGGCCAAACTGGGTTGATGCGTAGTCGGCGAACTCCATGGGCACACCTTAGCGTCTCTAAAGCCATCACGGTAAAGCTTTAGAGACGGCCGCGGACCGTAAAGCCCTCCATAGGGTCCATCCCGGCCGCTCAGCTGCGCGGCGCCACGCTCAGGCCGCCGTCGGCCACGAGCGTCTGTCCGGTCACGTAGGAGGAGTCATCGCTGATCAGGAACAGTGCGCAACGTGCCACCTCCCACGCGCTGCCGTGGCGGCCGGCGGGGATGCGGACGTCCACGCGGGTGGGGTTCGCCTGCGATGCGAGCCGGCCCAGCGATTGGTCGATCAGGCCGGGCGCGAGCACGTTGACGCGCACGTGCGGCGCGCCCTCGACGGCGGCGTTGCGGCACACCGACTCGAGCGCGGCCTTCGACGCCGCATACGCGGGTATCGGCATCGACTCGCGAGCGGCGAGCGATCCGATCAGCACGACCGCGCCGCCGTCGACGAAGCTCGCGAGCGCCTGCTTGCAGCCTAGGAAGTGCGAGCGCAGGTTGACCGCCATGACCCGATCCCAGTCCTCGACCGTGGTGCCCGCGAAGCCGTGCCCGGCGCCGATGCCGACGTTCATCACGAGCCCGTCCAGGCCGCCGAAGGCGCCCTGCGCGCGCGCGAACATGGCCTGGATGCCGGCTTCATCGGTCGCGTCGGCAAGCATCACGGCGCACTCCGCGCCCTGTTCGCGCACGAGCGCTTCGGTCGTTTCCAGGCTCGCGGCGTCTCCGTCGGCGAGCGTCACCGCCGCGCCCTCGCTCGCGAACAGCACCGCCATCGCGCGGCCGTTGCCGACCGGGGGATCCTCCAGCCCGTGGTCGCGCTGGCCGGCTCCGACGATCAGGATGCGCCGTCCGGCGAGCCTCCCGGGGCGCGTCCCCATTGCGCTGTAGCCCTCCATTCCTCGCCATCCTACGCCAGCGTGCGGCAACTGTTTCGATGATGCGACGAGACGTCTGCGGCCCGCTCGCCAGGCGCCGGCTGCGCGCCCTGCGGGAGCCTTCCGCCCGCGCGGCGCCTGCCGCCGGCGCGATCCATCCGCGTCGGGCCGCTGGTAGGATCGGGGCGCGCCGGGTGCTCCCGGCGTGACGTTGAGCGCAGCGAAGTCCGGTCAGACTCCGGCGCTGTCCCGCAACGGTGAAGCCCCCTCGGGGGACGAGCCCGGTCGCCTACCTCAGCGTCGCGAATCCAGTCCTCGGATGAAGGGCGGTTCGTGCGCCGCTGAGGCGCAGGGGCTCCTTCCTCCTCCGGGCGCGAGTGGAGGATGACGATGGCGGCAACGGCAGCGCGAATCGGATCGGCATGGCGATCCTCGACGCGCGCCGAGCGCGCTCGCGTCGGCGCGATGCTGCTGACGATCGCCGCCGTCAACGCGCTCGGCTGGGGGATCTTCGCGCTGGCGATCCTGCCGCGCCACTTCCGCTACGACGGGCTGGGCGTCGGCATCGGGGTGGCGGTCACCGCATGGACGCTCGGCTTGCGCCACGCCTTCGACGCGGACCACATCGCCGCGATCGACAACTCGACGCGCAAGCTGATGGCCGATGGGAAGCGGCCTCTGGGCACGGGGTTCTTCTTCGCGCTGGGGCACTCGAGCGTGATCATGGTCGCGGGCGTGGGGATCACGATCGCCGCCAAGGCGGTGTTCAAGGCTGTGGTGGCTCCGAGCTCCGGCTTGCAGACAGCCGGCGGCGTTGCCGGAACGCTGCTGTCGGCGACGTTCCTGTGGCTGATCGCGGCGCTGAACCTGGTCGTGCTGTTCGGGATCGTGAGGGTCTTCCGCGACATGCGCCGTGGCGTCTACGACGAACAGGAGCTCGAGGCGCAGCTGCTCGCGCGCGGCCTCATGTACCGGTTCTTCGGGCGCATGATGAGCTCGATCGAGCACACCTGGCAGCTGTTCTTCGTCGGCTTCGTGTTCGGAATCGGCTTCGACACCGCCACCGAGGTGCTGTTGCTGGCGGGCACGGCTGCCGCCGTCACCGCGGGACTTCCCTGGTACGCGGTGCTGACGCTGCCGCTGCTGTTCTCCGGCGGCATGATGCTGTGCGACAGCGTGGACGGCCTGTTCATGAACTTCGCCTACGGCTGGGCGTTCTCGCGGCCGGTGCGCAAGGTCTATTACAACATCACCATCACAGCGCTGTCGATCGGTGTGGCGTTCCTGGTGGGCGGCGTCGAGATCGTCGGCGTGCTCTCCACCGAGCTGCACCTGCACGGCTGGCTCGGCGACCACCTGGCCGACTTCAACCTCAACACCGCCGGCTACCTGGTCGTGGGGCTGTTCGTGCTCGTGTGGGCGGTGGCGCTGACGGTGTGGCGCTTCGGCAGGGTCGAGGCGCGCTGGGAGGCCGCTGCGGCGCGCAGCGCCGAGCAGCGCGGACGGACGTGATGGCCCGGGCAGCCGTGCGCGACGCCGCGATAGCCGACGCCTGTCCGGGCGTGCTGCGCCTGCACGCGGCCGCCGACGGGCACCTGGCGCGGGTGCGCGTCCCCGGTGGGCGACTGGACGCGCGCGCGCTGGATGCGCTCGCGGAGGCGGCGTCGCTGGGCAGCGACATCGTCGAGCTGACCTCCAGGGCGGGGCTGCAGGTGAGGGGGCTGCCCGAGGACCGCGCGGATGCGCTGGCGAGCGTGCTTTCGCGCGGCGGCCTGCTGCCGTCGGTCGCGCACGACCGCGTGCGCAACATCCTCGCCGCCCCGCTTGCGGGACGCGGCCCGGCGGCGCTGGCGGACGTCGATCCGATCGTCGAGGAGCTCGACCGCGCGCTGTGCGCCGACGCGACGCTCGCGGAGCTGCCCGGCCGCTTCCTGTTCGCCGTCGACGACGGCACCCGCGCGCTCGAGCCGCTGCGCGCAGATGTCGAGCTCGTGGCGGAGGGCGACGCGTCCCGCGCCGAACGCGACGATGCGTTCCGCGCCGAACGCGACGATGCGTCCCCCCCCGAGCGCGGAGGCGCGTTCCGCCTGTATGTGGACGGCCGCGCCACGAGCCTCGCGGTCGAGCCCGCGCAAGCGCCCGACGCGGCACTGCGCGCGGCGCACGCGTTCCTGGCTGTGCGACGCGAGGACGCGGACGGCGCCTGGCGGGTGCGTGAGCTGCGCGGCGGCGCTCACAGGCTCGCAGGCCAGCTCGCGCTCGATGCGTTCGATCGCGCTGATGGGCCAGACGGAACTGGCGGGGCGGGCGCCGGCGGCACGGGCGCGGCGGGCGGGTCGCGCGGGGCGGGCGCGCGCCGCCTCGGAGTCCACGTCCAGCGCGACGGCCTGTTGGCGGTCGCCGTGCTGCCGCCGCTCGCGCGGCTCGGGCGTGAGCAGCTGATGCGCCTGGCCGAGCTCGCACGCGCGTTCGGCGCGGACGGGGACATCGCCGCCGGAGTCCGCGTATCACCATGGCGCACAGTGACGTTCGTCGATGTGCCCGCGCCGACGGCGGTTGGCCTGCTCGAGGATCTGCATGACATCGGCCTGGTCGCCTCGGACGCGTCGGGCTGGGCGGGACTGTCGGCGTGCGCGGGGTTGGGCGCGTGCGCGCGGGCGCTCGTGGACGTCCGCGCGGCCGCGGCTGCGCGCGCTGTGGTGCG